>Ga0308404_1000240_pt1 | contig 17233 bp, 10 predicted proteins | sample HotsprSampleOSM4_FD_203475 | JGI IMG/M metagenome (GOLD analysis project Ga0308404, IMG submission 203475) | Hot spring phototrophic mat microbial communities from Octopus Spring, Yellowstone National Park, Wyoming, United States - 20060914_OS-M4 ...
GCGCATCGCCATGCGCTACGACCGATGCGCTCACACCTTCCTCGCAGCCATCACCCTCGCCGCAACCGTCACCTTCTGGCTCAATCAATGAGTCCTGAGCCTAGGCGATGAGGGCCCACGGCGAGTCCTGGCGCGGGCCGGCACCCGCCAACGCCTGACCTCCCGCGGCCAGGCCACGGCGCAAGGAGCGTGCAGGAGAAGATAACGATCGGGCGGACCGACGGACGCACCACCCCGCGAGACCCAACGGCCAAACAGGCCGCTGCGATGTTCGGGAGGCGTTCGCGAAACCCATCTGGGCCAGCGGCACGTGCCGCACCGAAAGGCCGTACACGTGACCGCACCCGCACCGGCGCATCCAACCCGCGTAAGACCCTTGCACCGCGGGGGCCGTCCACACAGGGGTTTCCCGTCCGCCCGATCATGCCTTGCGCTTGGTCCCCCTTTCCCGCCCTGGGTGCGTGAAACGCCTTCGCATCGGTCGCATCCAGCGTCACCTCCATGGGCGGATCACCAGCCGTGGCGAGCGCGCGGAACAGCCGCTGCCACACGCCCTTGGCGCCCTAGCGCACGAACCGGTTGTACAGCGTCTTTGCGCGGGCCGTAGGCAGCCGGCGCATCGACCCAACGCCCGCCCAAGCGCAGCACGTGCACGATGGAGCTGATCACACGTCGGTCATCCACCCGAGGCTTGCCGCGTGTGTCCGAAGGCAAAAGCGGCGCAAGCGGCCGCATCTGCGCCTCGCTCAGAGAGACACAGATCGCTCATCCCGGTTCCCTCCATCACCGCCAAGGGAGCCGCTTCGAGTCAAACCGCCCCGCGCCGCTCAAAGAGCAGGGCGGACCCCAGGATGCAGGTGGACTGTGGTGACACGCAGATTGGGCAAGCCCCTTGATGAGGAATCCATCGTTTTGCCGAGACGGTAAGGCTCAGGCGACGCTGCGCTGGCCTTGCCCTGGCCGTGCGCCGACAGCGTTCGCCAGCCCGGGTCCACGAACCCCGAAGCGCTGGCATGCACGCCAAAGTCAGCTGAAATTGCGCGCCGCAAGCGCCACGAGCATCCTCGGGCCCTGCGCTTGCAGTGGCAGACAATCTCGTTTTGCGCAGGAGAGACGCCCGGTTCGCGGCTTGGGGTTAGTTCCACTTCAGCTTCAGCGAGCACCTTACGTTACGAGCACCTTACGTCATAGGAATGACCCGGCAGGGACCAGCGCATCGGGGCGCGCCGTCCTGCCAAGACGGAACACGCGAAGCCCGGCACTCTCGGCAAGCGGCGTGACGACCTCTCGCTCCGGGGTGACGTCTGGAGCGCCGCCCCAGGCTTGGACGAGCGCACGACCGTCCATGTCTTCGGCTGCGAGGCCGAGCAGGGCCATCACCGTCGGCGCGACATCGGTCAGGTCCGCCGCCAGCTGCAGCACGGCACCGCGCAGCATCGGACCGCCGCCCATCACCAGCACGGTCGCGAGCTCGCGCGGGTGTAGTCCACCGTGCATACCGCCGCCGACGGGCACCTCGCCTGCATCGATCAGGGCGCGGCCGGGCACGCCGCGCGAATCGGCCGCATCGGAGCCCGTGAAGGTGAGTACGAGATCGGGCGAACGGGCGTGCCGCGCTCCGAGGGTGGAGAGCGGGATCGTGCCTGGCACGCTGGCTTCGCGCGCGAGCACCAGACCGGTCCAGGGCTGGGCATTCAGCCACGCGGCGAGGCGGCCCGCATCGCCCGGATCCCGCAGCCAAAGCCCTGGCGCGCCACCGCCGCCAAGCGCGATTGCCGTATCGTCGGCGAAGTCACGCGCCGCCGCGAAACCGCCGGCCCGCAATGCAGCTTGGAGGTCGAGCTGCGCCTCGCCCGTGACATGCCCGTGATCGGAGAGTGCTATGACGACGATGCCGTCGCGATCGGGCTGGCGGTCGCGCCAGCGCAACACCTCGCCGAACAGCGCATCGACCTCGCGCATCACCACTTCGGCCTCGGCGCTGCCCACACCGCGAAAATGATAGGTGACGTCGGGCTCGCTCGACCAGAACACCGCCACGGTGGCACGCCGTTCACCAAGAACGTGCGTGAGGAAAAGGCGCGCGGCATGGCGGATACGCGCCGTGTTTGGGATCGCTGCCGGTGGCGCGGCACCGAACCGTGTCTCGAGACCACGTGCGGGGCCAACCGCCTCTTCGGGGTGCCAGAGGAAGCCGTCCAGCATCGCGGCCTCGGGAAAGAACGTCCGCGCCGCGCCGAGCGTGCCAGTCCAGACCACGTCGAGCGCGTGCCCAGAGGAAGCGAGCCGCGCGCCGAGCGAGGGCACCGCCAAAAGCCGGCCATGTGCCGTCACCACTGCCTCGATATCGGCGACGTGCTTGGTGTTCAGCATGCGGGTGGGCGCGGCGGCCGCATCGTAGAGGCTGTTGGCGACGAGCCCGTGCGTGCCCGGACGGCAGCCGGTCGCGAGCGAGGGGATCGCCACGCGCGTCTCGGAGGGAAACACGCTGCGCGCGTTGCTGAAGCGGACCCCCTCGGCCATGAAGCGGGCGAGATGCGGCATCGTCCCCTGTGTGACCCGATCCGGGCGCAGGCCGTCGAAGCCGAACAGGACGATGCGGGAGGCGAGCGACATGCGACGATCTTAACGCAGCGTCGGATCGAGTCGGTCGCGCAGCCAGTCGCCGACCAGGCTGATCGACAGCGTCGTCAGCACAATCGCGGTCGCGGGCGAGAGCATGATCCATGGCGCGCGGGTGATGTATTCGCGCCCGTAGCCGACCATGTTGCCAAGGCTCGTCATTGGCGGCTGCACGCCGAGGCCTAGGAATGACAGGCCGCTCTCGAGCAGAATGATCTCGGGGAAGGTAAGGGTCATCGTGACAATCAGGGTGGAGGCGATGTTGGGCAGCACGTGCAGGCCATAGATGCGTGCCGCGCCCGCGCCAAGCTGGCGCACCGCGTTGGCGTAGCCCTGCTCGTTCGCCGCGATCGTCAGCCCGCGCGCGATGCGTGCGTAGCGTTCCCAACCGTGGAAGCCCATCAGCGCGATGAACAGCGGCAGCGCATTGCCGAAGAAGGCGAGCACGCTCAGCGCGATGATCAGGAAGGGCATCGAGGCCTGGAAATCCACCAGCGCCAGCACGACCTGCTCGATGCGACCGCGGAAATGGGCAGCCAAGAGCCCGAGCGAGGTGCCAAGTACCGCGCTGATAACCGTGGCACCAAAAGCGATCAGCACGCTCATCCGGATCGAGACAATCAGGCGCGACAGCACGTCACGACCGAGTTCGTCGCTGCCCAGGATGTGGCGCCAGTCGCCGCCGATGAAGACGGGCGGGGAAAGGCGTGCGCGCAGATCGAGCGCGGTATAGGGATAGGGCGCAAGGCTATCGGCGAAGAGTGCGACGAAAACCATGCCGCCGATCCAGGCCAACGCTGCCAGAACGGTAGGCGGCCAGGAGTCGAGGAAGCGCGCAACCGCCCCGCGCGCTGGTTCGGCGGCGGCGTTCTGCAGCACGCCGGTGGCGGTATCCTGGGGTGTCAAGGTCAAGCTCCTTGCGTGCGTGCGGTGCGCAACCGCGGGTCGATCCACCCATAGAGCATGTCGACCACCAGGTTGGCGCAGACCATGGTGAAGGCGACCAGGAGCAGAATGGTCTGGACGATCGCGAGATCCCGGTTTGCGACCGCGACGACCAGCAGCCGGCCGACGCCGGGCCAAGAGAAGACGCTCTCCACCACCACCGCGCCGGCGACAAGGCTGCCGACCATGAAGCCGATGATGGTCACAGTTGGGATTGCCGCGTTCGGCAGCGCATGATCGGTGATGACGCGACGCCACGGCAGGCCTTTCGCTGAGGCGGCGCGGATGTAGGGCTGCCCGAGCACTTCGAGCATCGCGCTGCGGGTGAAGCGCGCGAGGATCGCCGCGCCGGAGAGCCCGAGCGTGATGACAGGCAGGATCGCGTGCCGCCACGACTCCGCTCCGCCCGAGGGCAGCCAGCCGAGATTGACAGCGAAGATCAGAACCAGAAGCAGGGCGAGGACGAAGGACGGCACGGTGAAGCCGGCGACCGAAAGAACCATGGTCAGGCGGTCGGCCAGGCGGTTGCGGTTGAGCGCCGCATAGACCCCCGCCGGGATGCCGATCAGCAGCTTCGTCGCGAAAGCGGGGAGTGTCAACGCAAGCGTCTCGGGCACGCGCTCCAGAACCACAGTGAGCGCCGGACGTCCGTCACGCATCGACTGGCCGAGATTGCCCTGCGCCACTTGCAGGAAGTATCGGATGTATTGCTCCCAGAGCGGGCGGTCGAGGCCCCAGGCGGCGCGGAAGGCTTCGATCGCCTCGGGCGGGGCGTCGACCGACATGATCAGCAGGGCTGGATCGCCAGAGAGCCGCAGGACAACAAAAGCGAAGGTGACCACGGCGACGATCGTCAGCGCCGCGCGCAGCAGACGGGAGAGCAGGTAGCGCAGCATCGCTCAGGCCGCCTGCGGCAGTGCCGCCTCGCCATGCGCAACATGGCATGCAACCAGACGCCCGTCGTGCCAAGGCTTCAGTGCCGGCGTCTCGTGCCGGCAAGTGGCGACCGCAACCGGGCAGCGCGGGTGGAAAGCGCAGCCCGAGGGCAGCGCGATCGGATTGGGCGGATCGCCCTGCAGAACGATGCGCTCCCTTCCCGCGCGCCGCCGAACGACCGGGATCGCCGAGACAAGAGCCCGCGTGTAGGGATGCGCGGGGTCGCGGAACAACGCTTCCGGTGGGCCCTGCTCAACGATCCGACCAAGATACATCACCGCCACCTCGTGCGCGACCTGGCGCACCACCTTCAGGTCGTGACTGATGAAGAGATAAGCGACGCCGAAGCGCGCCTGCAAATCCTCGAACAGATTGAGGACCTGCGCCTGGATCGACACGTCCAGCGCCGAGACCGGCTCGTCAGCGACGATCAGTGCGGGCTCGAGGATCAGCGCGCGCGCAAGCACGACGCGCTGGCGCTGCCCGCCGGACAGCTCGTGCGGATAGCGGTCGGCAAGGTGCGGCTGCAGGCCGACCGCGTCGAGCAGCGCAAGCGCCCGCTCGCGTCGTTCCGGCTTCGTGCCGATGCCGTGGATCGCGAGCGGCTCCATCACCTGGGAGAGCACCGTGAGCCGACGGTCTAGGGCACCGAGCGGATCCTGATAGATCATCTGCATGCGGCGCCGCGCAGCACGCCAGGCGGATGTGTGCGGCGCCGGCAGCGGTTCGCCCGCGAAGGTGACCTCGCCGGAAGTGGCCGGGATCAGCCCGAGCACGAGCTTCGCCGTCGTGGTCTTGCCGCAGCCCGACTCGCCGACAAGGGCGAGGGTGCGTGCCGGCGGCAGAACGAATGACACGCCATCCACTGCCCGCAAGCGCAAGGGGCGGCGGAACAGACCGGTGCGCACCGGATAGTGCCGCACCAGGTCGCGCGCAACCAGCAGGGCGTTCATGCGATCGCCGGTTCGCGGGTGGAAGCCGCGGCCGGGCCGGGATGCAGGCAGGCCGCGCGGTGATCGGGTGCTATGGCACGAAAGGCGGGCACTGCCGCGGCGCAGGCGGGCTCGGCGCGGTGGCAGCGTGGGCCGAAGGCGCAGCCTGGCGGAAGCCGGGCCGGCTCTGGCACCGTGCCAGGGATGGCGGCAAGGCGGCGGCGAGGGCCTTCGAGGTCCGGCAGGGCATCGAGCAGCCCTTGCGTGTAGGGGTGCTGCGGCGCTGCGAACAGCCGATCGGCTGGCGCCTCCTCAACGATCCGGCCGGCATACATGACGGCGACGCGATCGCAATTCTCGGCGACCACCCCGAGATCGTGGCTGATCAGCACCATCGCCATCCTGCTGTCGCGGCGCAGTTCGCGCAGAAGCGCGAGGATCTGCGCCTGGATCGTGGCATCCAAGGCGGTCGTGGGCTCGTCGGCGATCAAGAGATCCGGCTCGCCGGCGAGCGCCATCGCGATCATCACTCGCTGGTTCTGCCCGCCCGAGAGCTGGTGCGGGTAGTCGTCGAGCCGCCGTGACGCCGCCGGGATGCCAACGCGGTCGAGCAGGCGCAGCGCCTCCGCGCGCGCGGCTGCGCCGGTCAGGCCGCGATGCAGCTCAAGCGCCTCGCCGATCTGCCGTCCGATCCTCTGCACGGGGTTCAACGACGAGGCCGGATCCTGAAAGATCATCGCGATCCGCTTGCCGCGCACGGATTCGAGCACACGGACCGGCGCGCCGACGAGCTCGATGCCGTCGAGGAGCACCGAACCGCGGATTCGCGCGCGCGGCCCGAGCAGGCCGAGCGCGGCAAGCCAGGTGACCGACTTGCCCGACCCTGACTCTCCAACAAGCCCAACCGCCTCGCCACGCTGCACCACGAGATCGACTCCGTGCAGCGCGCGTACAACCCGCTTGCCGGTGTCGAAATCGACCGTCAGGCCGGAGAGGGTGACCAGCGCGCCCATGCGCGTTTCACGCCGGGAAGGCGAGGTTACGCGCGCGGAAGTCCATCACGAAGGACTGCGCCGCGCGCCAGCGAATGTCCTTCCGCTTGGCTGTGAAGGTCGCGGTCTGATGCAGAACAGTGTAGGCTGGGTCCTCTCGCTCGGCGATCTCAAGCAGGCGGCGAAAGATGGCGCGGCGTCGGGCGCGATCGGTCGAGGTCTCAAGCTCGACCGAAAGGCGGTTGAACTCTTCGTTGGTCCACTCGCCGACCTGCTGCTGCTGGCCGCGCGGGCCGTGCTGGTTGGTGATGGAGGAAACCGGGTCGTTGAACGATGCGGAGTTCGACCAGTCGCGTACGCCGCGCGGTGTGCTGCGATCGAAGATCTGTTGCCAGTTCTCGCGCATCTCGATCTGCACGTTCAACCCGACAGCGCGCCACATCTCGACGAGGATCTGCGCCGTCGCGTTCTGGTTCGTGTAGTAGTTGTTGAGCAGGCGATAGGGGATCGGGTCGCCGCGATAGCCGGCTGCGCGCAACAGGCGCCGCGCCTCTGCCGGGTCGTAGACCGGCACGTCCCAGTCGGCGTGGAACATCTCGCCGTAGAATTCCCACTGCAGGCCCTTCGGCACGCGCGTGCGCCCGCCCCACAGCGCGTCGACGATCGCTTGGCGATCGATCGCGTGGGTGAAGGCCCGGCGAACGCGGGGATCGACCAGTTGAGGGTGGTTCTTGTCGAACACCGTCAGGCGATGATTGGTGATCAGGCTGCCCAGCACCTCGTAGCGCGGGTTGCGCTCGATCATGGCGATCTGATCGGGTGGAATGTCGCAGGCGAAGTCGTATTCGCCGGAAAGGAGGCCGTTGATACGGCTTGCGACCTCGGGCACTTCGAGGAAGCGGATCTGGCGCGCCGGCGGCCGCCCGCCCCAGTAGTCATCGAAGGCCACGAGAGTGAGCGAGGTGTCGGGGCGGAACTCGGCCACCATGTACGGCCCGGTGCCGATCGGGCGGCGCGCCCAAGCAAGCCAGGACTCCGCCTCGGCGAAGCCGCGGCGTGAGAGGATCACGCCAACATTGCGCGCGATCCGGCCCTCGAGTGTCACGTCAGGCGCGCCGTTGACGAAGCGGACCACGCCTTCGCGCACGATCTCAACCCGCTCAAGCGCCGGGTAGGTTCGCCGCGCCACCGCCGGCACCTCGGGCGGCGGCGCCTTGCCGGCAGCACCCGTCGCGGTGGGGGCGGCAAAGAGTGTTCCCCCCTCGCGCCGGTCAGGCCCGCCGAACAGGCGCTCGGGCCCGAAGCTGAACACGACGTCCTCGGCGGTCATCGTGTCGCCGTTGTGGAACTTCACACCCGGGCGCAGCTCGAGCTCGACCGTCCGATCGTCGATCCGCCGCCAGGCGGTCGCAAGCCCTGGCCGCAAGGAGAGGTCGCCGAGCCAGTCGGTGTCGATCAGCGTCTCAGCGTAGGAGTTGAAGGTGCGGCTGCCGACATTCGACTGCTCGCGCGCGGTCTCCAGCGTGTTGCTGTTGGCGATCTTTTGCACCGCCACGGTGATCGAGGGGCGCTGATCGGCCTGGGCGATCGCAAAGCGCGGCAGGGACGCCACCGCGGCTGTGGCACAGAGCGCGGCGCGGCGGGTGATCGGGGGCATCACAGTCTCTCCCTTGCTTGCCATCAGGCACCGAAACCGAGATTGCCGGCGCGGAAGTCCATCGCCCAGCCATGCGAGGCCTGCCAGCGGATGTCACGCCGCTTGGCGGTGAAGGTCGCGGCCTGGTGCAGCACGAGATAGCCCGGATCCTCGCGCTCGATGATCTCGAGCATGCGGCGGAAGGCGGCAAGGCGGCGGGCGCGATCGACCGATGTCTCCAGCACTGCCGCCTCGGCATTGAACTCCTCGTTGCTCCACTCGCCCTGGAGCTGCAGCTCGCCGCGCGGCCCCATGCCACGGACCAGGCCGGAAACAGGGTCGTTGAACAGCGAGGTGTTGGACCAGTCGCGGATCCCGCGCGGGGTCGAGCGGTCCTGGATCTGGTTCCAGTTCTCGACCATCTGGATCTGCACATTGAGGCCGACCGCGCGCCACATCTCCACCATGATCTGCGCGTTCGCCACCTGGTTCGTGTAGTAATTGTTCAGGAGACGATATGGGATCGGCTCGCCGCGATAGCCGGCCTCACGCAGAAGCCGCCGCGCCTCATCCGGGTCGAAGCGCGGATTCTCCCACTCTGCGATGAACATCGGCCCGTAGAATTCGAGCTGCAGCCCTTTGGGCACGCGCGTGCGCCCTGACCACAGCGCTGCCACGATCGTCTCGCGGTCGATCGCGTGCGTCATCGCGCGACGGATTCGTGCATCCGCCAGCACGGGATGCGTCTTGTCGAAGGCGATGAGGCGGATGTTGTTGATCGGGCTGCCCAGCACCTCGTAGCGCGGGTTGCGCTCGATGGTCGCGATCTGGTCAGGCGGAATGTCGCAGGCGAAGTCGAACTCGCCGGAGAGAAGCCCGTTGATGCGGCTTGCCACTTCCGGCACTTCGACGAACCGGATTCGGCGCGCATTCGGCCGCCCGCCCCAATACGCGTCATGCGCCTCGAGCACGAGCTCAACATCGGGGCGAAAGCCCGCGATCCGGTAGGGCCCGGTGCCGACCGGAGCGCGGGCCCAGGCGAGCCAATTCGGCGCCGCCTCGAAGGCGCGGCGGGACAGAACCACGCCGACATTCTGCTGGATGCGGCCCTCCAAAGTCACGTCGGGGATGGTGTTCACAAACCGCACCACGCCGGGCCGCACGATCTCGATCCCAGCGATCGCCGGGAAGGTACGGCGCCCCGTCGCGACCACCTCCGCCGGCGGCTGGCGCGGCCCAAGCCCGTCCGCGCCGAACAGGCGCGGGCCGAAACTGAAGGCGACGTCCTCGGCTGTCATCACCGCCCCGTCGTGGAAGCGCACTCCTTCGCGGAGGTCGAACTCGACGGCCCGGTCGTCGATCCGCCGCCACGCAGTCGCGAGACCGGGAACGGGCTTCAGCTGATCGCGCCATGCCGACTCGATCAGCGTCTCGGCATAAGTCGAGTAGACACGGTAGCCGACATTCGACTGCTCCCGCGGCGTCTCGAAAGTGTTGCTGTTGCTGATCTTCTGCACCGCCACGACGATCGAGGGGCGCTGGTCTCCTTGCGCGATCGCAAACCGCGGCAGGGTGGCAACCCCGGCCGTGCCGGCCAGCATGCTGCGACGGGTCAGATGGGACATCACGAACCTCCTGTCCTGCATGGGTTGGTTCAGCGCGCCGGCCGGCGCTCCTCCAGTCCGTGTGGCGTGGCGCGGAAATGGGTTAGGGTGCGGTCGGCGTGCCGCAGCCGATGCGTCAGAAGCCGTTGCGCATAGTCCTTGATGCGCGGTGCAAGGCCGGGATCGGCAGCGCGGTCGTGGAACTGGTGCGGATCTTGGTGCAGATCGAAGAACAGCGGCGGCAGGCCGGCGAAGTGCACGTATTTCGCTTCCGAGTCCTGGATCACGGCCAGGCTGCAATGATCCATCGCGAGCCCGAGCGCGGTCTCGGGATGCGAATAGAACACGTCGCGGAAGTCGAACTCGTAGGTGACGGCGTCCCGCCAGTCGCGCGGTGTCTCGCCCTCGAGCAGCGGCAAAAGGGAGCGTCCGTCAACGGCGCGGGGCACGTCGCCGCCCAGCCAATCGAGAATTGTCGGCATCATGTCGACGCTCTCGGTGAAGACGTCAAGCATACGCCCGCGCGTGGGCTCGGCCTCAGCGCGCGGGTCCCTTACGGTCAGGGGGATCCGGAAGCTCTCGTCGAAATTGCCGAGCTTGCCGAGCAGCCAGTGGTCGCCGAGCTGCTCACCGTGGTCGGACGTGAAGATCACGAGCGTGTCGCGCCACTGGCGCGTGGCGTCGAGATACGCGAAGACCTCGCCCAAGCAATCGTCGATCTCAGCGAGCATGCCGCAATAGGTGGCGCGCATCTGGCGCACCGCCACCTCATCCATCTCGGCACCAAGCCCTGAACCGCGCTGGAAAAAGGACCCTTGTGAAATCGCACCGAGATAGTAGGCGAGCAGGGGATGCTGCTTCGCTTCCTCCGCGGGCGAGGCGGCCCGCACCGGCGCAGCGACCTGGTCAGGCCGGACTAGCGCATGGTAGGGCGCAGAGACGACGAAGGGCGGGTGCGGCCGGTAGTAGCCCAGATGCAGAAACCAGGGCTTGCCGTTGCGACCCTTGAGATAGGTCAGCGCCCGTTCGGTGAAGAAGGCGCTGTCGGAGAGTTCCCTCGGAATGCGGGCCGGGCGGTCCGTGGCGCAGGCACCGCGTCCTCGCCCTCCGGAAGCCAGATGTCGGTCCGATTCTCCGGCAGCGGGTAGCCCTCCTGCGCAACCCAGCCGAAATATCCGTCCATACCCGGCTCGAACGCGCCGACGCTGCGGAACCCTTCCATCAGGTCGCCGAGCACCAGAAAGCGCGGATCGCGCGGCGAGGTGGTGCCGCGGATCCGGCGTGGTGGTGGTGTAGCCGATCAGCGCCGGGTCGTAGCCGATCGCGCGCAGTGTCTGGGCGAGGGTGACATGCCGCCGGTCGAGCGGCACGGTGTTATGCACCGCCCGATGGTTCATCAGGTAAAGGCCGGTGAGCAGGCTCGCGCGCGCAGGACCACAAGGCACGGCCGTGGTGAAGTGGTTGCGGAAGATCGCACCCTCGCGCATCAGTCGCCGGATGTTCGGCAAGTCGATCGGAAGCGCAGCCGAGCCTGGCAACATGTCAGCGCGCCACTGGTCGACGACGATCAGCAGAACATCGTGCATCCCGAGACAGAGGTATGTTCGTTAGCTGAAAATACGAGCGCTTCGTGAACTTCCAATTGCTCTCTGATGAACCTTCGATGAAGCCTTGCATCTTGCGCACCGAAGAGCATCGCATCAGGCCGAGCTCGGAGTTGGCTGTCTGGTTTCCGCAGGACCCGTCATGCCTTCGCGTCCCAAGCCACCCTGTCGCTTGCTCAAGCGCTCGGCGCGGCGCAAGCCGTGCGCGTGGGAGCCGCGGCGGCGATGTTCCATACCGCTCACGCAATGTTTTGTTCCTGTCCTTAGTCGTCAGCGAACAACGCGGAATGCGCATGGATTGCCAAGTTTTTCAGCTTGCGTCAGCAGCCGCGTTCGCGAGCTTCTGTACCGCCCGCCTTCGTCCGCGCACCGGACCAGAACGGCTGTGCCGAGCGCTTCATATGCACTCTCAAGGAGAACCTCCTCTGGGTGCGCACCTTCGTGCACCTTCGTAAGGCGTCGAGGAGCTGCGCGCAGCACAGCTCAAGTTCCGCAAAACCGACAACACCACCTGGCTCATCGAGCGCCACGGCTTCAGGCCGCCCAGCGCGTCCGTCACCAACTGCTTGCGACCACAGCTCTCGCCGCACAGGCTCAAACCCGGGTCTCAACGACTACGGGCGGTACAGAGTTGATACCGGCGATGCCCTGCCGAGCGGGGCGAACCGCGAAGGTCGGCGGCGCCTGCATCCAAACCATCAAAACATCCAGCGCGGATCAGCCAAGGCAGCGTCGAGCTCTCTGCCCGTGAGCCGTGTCTTGATCTGAGCAGCAGTGAGCGAAGCGCGAAAGTCGCGAAACTCGGCGATCTGGTGGCTGTCCCATTCCGGATACGTGCCGAGCCGGTGGAAGACTTTCTGAAGGCGATCGGCTGTCGGCGTCCGTTCGCTTGCCAGCCTGTAGAACTTCCCGTTCAGATCGTCGGTGTCCGGTTCGAAGCAGATCAGCAGCCGTCCAAGCTCTTCGATGAGCCTCAGACGTGCAGCCTCCTTCTGCGCCTCGATCATGTCGGCGGACTTCCGCGTGAACCTGCCCTGCATCCGGTCTACGTCCTCCTGCGCAAGACGGCGCAGCTCAGCGCGCGCGGCCTGCCATGCGCCGAGGGGGGCCTCCCGCCCGTCCCAGCACAGGACCAGGGCCTTGAGTTCCGCGAAGGAGTTGATCTCCCGACGCCCATCGCTCCCGAGCCACGCACAGCGGGTGACCCGGAACGGCCCTCTCTCTGCCGCAGCAAGCAGAAGGGGAAGCCGCTCGCCAGGCTCTTGCAGCTCGCGAGGGATGGCATGCTGCCTGGGATCCAAGCCATCAACGCACGCAGCATCCGGAGAACTGGTCACGCCAGACGGATCAGTAACGAGACGGAGAGGCACATCGCCAATCCGATACACGGCGTTGTTCTCAGCCGTCACCCCCACACCGGTCCCTGCGAGTGCCGCGAGAAGGCTTTCCGCATCTCCTGCCGAGAGCAGACCCTGCTCCGCATCGAGCGGCAGCGCATCATCCTCACGGAACGTTCCGAGCACGATCGGATCGGCCTTGATCTCCTTCTCCTTGCGCGCGAGCGCCTCCTCATCCACGGCCCCCCGGCCGATCAGCATCCGCAACGCCAGCGAAAGCACCGGCTGCATGGGGCCGACGAAGGTCTCGAACAGGCCGCACCGATCCGCGAGCGCCCGGTAGACCCGCTCGTCCACGCTCTGTTTCAGATACAGATTGACGATCGGCAGAACCGGCAGAACCTGCCCGATGCGGTCGATCCGCCCGATCCGTTGCTCGACCTTCGAGGGGTTCCAGGGGAGATCGAAGTTGATGAGCGCCCCAGCCGCCTGGAGGTTCAGCCCCTCGCTCGCGGCGTCGGTGCACACCAGGACCTTGCTGCGCCCCTCGCGCAGCGCCTGCGTGACGGCTTCCTTCGACGCCGGCACCCAGGCATTGCCCGAACGCAGCGCCCCTCCCTCTCCTGAATACGAGGCGACAGAGGCCCCGAACGCGCCAACCAGGGCGTCCCTCAGGTAGGTCATGGTGTCGGAGAAGCTGGTGAACACGAGCACCGCCCGGCCGTCCGCCGCAAGCCGTTTCGCCTGCTCAACCAGCCTGTCGCGCTTCGTGTCGAGGGCACCGAGGGAGGCGACACGCTCCAGCAGATCCTCGATCTCGGCAAGCTCCGCTCGCGCCTCTTCCGGCGTCTCAGGCAGAGCCGAGGTCAGCTTCAGATTGAGCAGGTCCTCAAGCTCCTGTGCATCCTCGAGGTCGAGCACGCTTGGGTCGGGCGCCTGCTGCGCGATCACGGCTTTGAGACCCTGGGCACGACGCTCCAGGCTCCTGCGTAGCGCGAAGGGCGAACTCGCCGCCCTGCGGCGATAGATGGTCATGACGAAGCCCTTGCCCGGCTTCTGCTTCTCGAGCTCGTCGAAGCGGCGGTCGATGTAGTTCGTCACGGCTTCATAGACCGCGCGTTCTTCGGCGGTGTCGAAGTCGAAGGGATCGTCCTTCACCTCGCGCCGCGGCGGCGGGCGATCAAGCAGCCCGAGCTCAAAGTACTTGCGCAAGGTCCGCCGCGTGTTGCGGTGCATGCGCCGCGCCAGCGGGGAACAGCCGCGCAGCCAGCGCACCGCCTCCTGCCGGGCGGCTGCCGGCAGGAAGCGAAGCGCCTCCGCGAACGCCTTAGGCTCTCTGACAGGCGGCAGGCCAAGGCTTGCTGGCGGCGGCGGAGCTTCCGGCGTCGCTGCCAGGATCCGCGCCAGTGCGTTCGCGTCCTTGGGCGACAGTAGTACTCCTCGCTCGAGGGCCGCCAAGGCCTCGTAGAACCGTCGCACCACGTGGAACCCCGACAGCCAGATCCCGCCCTCGCCAAGCACCTGCAACAGGTCCCAAGGCTCCCAAGGGTGGGTCTGCATCGGAGTGGCGGAGAGGATGAGGAAGCTCTTCGCCTGCTTCCTGGCCTGCAGCTGGCGGAGCAGGCCAAGCAGCAGCGTCGGCGTATTGAACTCGCCTTCGATCTGGTTCGCACGCCGCGCCGCATGGCCCTCGTCGAGCAGGACCAGATCCCAAGGCCTAGCCTCGAACAGGATAGGCTGGTTGGCTTCCGAACGTGCCGTCTCGCGGCTCAGCAGAAGAAGGTCCTGCCGCAGGGCCTCGGCCAGACCCGAGACCGGCTCCTTTCTGCCATCCGGCCAGATGAGGGTCTTCAGCCCTTCCAGCCGCGGCACGCGCAGCCCTCCCTTCTCTCTGAGCTCGCCCTGCCACTGCGGCAGCAGGTTCGCAGGCGGCAGGATCAGCGCCCGCCTCACCCCCCGCCCAGCCAGGAGACGGCGAAGGATCAGGATCGCCTCCACCGTCTTGCCCATGCCCACCTCGTCGCAGAGCAGCCGCCCCTGCGGCCAGGCCGCAGCGACCTCCGCCACCACGCGACGCTGATGCGGCCAAAGCGTGACGGGCGCCATGGCGTCACAGGTGGCAGCACCGCCCTCCGGCATGTAGGGCGCTTCCATCGCATAGGCCCAAAGCATGGCAGCGCGCTGGCGACGGAGATTGTCCACGGGGTCCGCAATAGGCGGGGCCTCCGGCGCCAACCTGATCAACTCGTGCCGAACCGCCTCTGGCAGCGGCACGGCGGCGACCGCCGGATCATCGCCGGACCAGAGGAGCTCAAACTCGTCCCGGAAATGCGCGTGCCGCTCCGCGTCCAGCCAGCTTCGGCTGAGCTCAAGCATCTCGTAGTTGTGGCGAATCGCGGTCGCGCTCTCGTTGCCGCTGCCGGAGAAGACGACTGCATCCTCCGCCGCGTCCACGAACAGTCCGTACTTCGCATGCAGGATGCCGCCGCCCTGGCGCAGCACCCCCACCTTCACCTCGAGCCAGCCCTCGCGCGCCAGCCAAGCCAACATCTCGAGCCGCGCTTTCTGCAGCGAGGTCTCGGGCGAGCCGAGCCGGCTGAGCAGCGCCGCAACCAGCGGCCCCTCCCGGCCGCCTTCCAGCAGCGCCCGCACGTCCGCTTCGGCCAGCTCCTCGTTCACCAGCAGCCGAAGCGCCGGCTTTCGGGCGATCTCGCCGTCCAGGATGCGCTGGATGAAGGCGCCGAAGCCGGAAGCGGCAGCGGCCAGCACCGAGGAGGAGAAATAGGCGCAGCAGCGATCGTATCGCACAGCGCGGCGCAGAGCAGGCTCGTAGAGCCGCGCCACGAGCTGGCCATCGGGTGCGCGGAGGAAGCGCGGCCAGTCCACCTCGCGCAGCGATCGGCTCATTCCTCCTCCCCGTCCTCCTCGTCCTCCTCGTCCTCCGCCTCGTCCGCGTCCCCATCCTCGATCTCCGCTTCCTCGGCATCCTCCGTGCCCGGCGCGGGAGACCTGGAGAGAAGGTCGAGCATCGCCTGGTCGGGCTGTTTCTCCGTCCAATCGGGCGGGGCGAGGCCGAAGAGTGGCTCAACAAGAGCGTGCCAGGCGCGAAACTCGGCGAATGTCTTCGCCACCGCGGCCTTCTCGCGGCGCACAGCAGGCGGGGCGGCGCGCAGCAACGCCTCGATCAGCCGCACCGTCGCATCCCCCGGCTTGATCCCGTGGCGTGTGGCGAAGGAGCGGGCAGCGCCGATTCCGGGAGCGCCGCCGCCAGCATCCCAGTAGGTCAGGGCGAGCGCCTGCGCCTTGTCGAGCGCGGTGCGGAAGACCGTGTCGCGCGGGTGGATCTTCAGCGAATCCGCCTTTTTGATCCGCTTGCCCTTGCCGGGCTCCCAGCCGAACAGCAGGGCCTGTGCTTCCGCCTCGGTGAGCGGTTCAGCACGCCGACGCTCTGCGGCGGAGAGGATGCGCACCGTGTCCTGCTTCACCGCGATCAGCCCCGCCTGGTCGAGGCTCGAGACATCCATCCCCACCGCATGGCCAAGCAGCTTCGCTTCGTTGAAGCGGAACTCCGCCGCGCCCAGCGTCGCCCAGCACAGGAGCGCGAACTGCGCCTCGGGTTCCACACCCTGCAGGCCGGACTGCGCGAGCTGCCGGATTCGCCAGGAGGCGACGGCATCGGCGGCGATGTCGATGGCCGCGCCGACGCCCACCTCGTCGCCCGTGTCGGTGCGCACCTGGTCGTAGGCGGAGAAGACCTCCATCGCCGGGCCGAAACTGCCTAGGAGCTGGTCGACAGGGTTCAGCCCTTGGGCCTTGAGGCGCTCAGCCGCGGCCTCGGCCGCAGCGCGTATGCGTGCCTGCACCGCGGCGTCGAAATAGCCTGTGCCGGCGTGCTCCGGGCGGGCGCGGGCGACCAGGATGACGGTCGATTGCGCCGCGTTCTTCTTCGCCTGATGCAGGCTGTGCTCACTCTCGGTCTTCACCGGCCAGGTGGCGGTGATGGTGAAGCCGGCCTCGATCAGGGCGGCGAACAGCGCCTCCCACGCCTCCTGCTTCTTGTGGGTGAACATGACGGTGAGAACGCCGTCGGGGCGCAGCACGCGGCGGGCTTCGCGGAAGGTCTCGGTCATCAGTCTCTGGTAGTGCGCCTGGGCGGCCGCCTTCGCGTCCTTGGCCTTGGCGTGCTTGGTGCGGAACCGGGCGTCGTTGGTGACGGCTTCGAGGTCGTGTTCGCAGAGGAGCGAGGAGAACCATGCGGGGCGGCGATGGCCCTGGCTGCGTTTCAGCCAGACATAGAAGAAATCGGCGAGTTCGCTGTATTGCACATTGTCCGCGTAGGGAGGGTCGACGATGATCGCCTCGATCGAGTGGTCGGGGAGGTGGATAAGCGAGGTGGCGGAGCCTTGGGTGATGGCGGCAGCGCGCGCGGCTTCAGCGCGTGGGAGTTTGGCGATCTCCTCGTAGGCGGAGAGGCAGTTGTCGATCGCCTAGGCTCAGGACCCATTAATCTCTTGCAGCGACGCGGTGTGGTGTGATTCTGGGTTTGGCGGAGGTGCCGTGATGCCCAAGCCGCCGTTTCTGCTCACGACTGCCCAGATGCGGCGTCTGTCGCCGCATTTCCCGCG
>Ga0308404_1000249_pt1 | contig 16981 bp, 13 predicted proteins | sample HotsprSampleOSM4_FD_203475 | JGI IMG/M metagenome (GOLD analysis project Ga0308404, IMG submission 203475) | Hot spring phototrophic mat microbial communities from Octopus Spring, Yellowstone National Park, Wyoming, United States - 20060914_OS-M4 ...
CCTTTCGCAAGGAGAGGGACGTTTTGGCAACGCCAAAACAGGGTGAGGTCAAAGGATAGGGCTTTGCGGTGAATGTTGTCTTAATCAAGCGTTCTTGTGATGTAGTAAGTCTATTATTCATTCTTCATTATTCATTTTTTTTTACTTTTGGGTATGAAGAGTGAAGAGTTAAGGAAATACTTGAAGGGCGACATGTTGCTTGTTTTGGAGGCGACCGGGGCGGCGGCAACGATTGAGTTGATGCGCCGCCTCGGTGGATTACAGATTTATGTGCAGAAGATGCCGATTGAACTTGCGGTGAAGTTGTTTTATGATGGCAAGAACAAGCGGGCGTTGGCACGCGAGTATAACTGTGCGGAGGCGACGATTGATAAGTATCTACGGCAACGTGTGACGCCATCGCAGGAGGGGTTATTTGAGAAGGGAGCGGGTGATGATAAAGATTTCGGTTCAAGGGGTTGAGGGGTTAGAGCGGATTGCGGGTGGGTTGGAAAAGGTATTGGAATCGCCGTTGTTACACAAGCGCGCGGCGACGATTTTGATTGCGGATGCACGGCGGAACATTGATGCGGGCGGGTATCCGGAGAAGTTTGTGCCGCTGGCACCCAGCACGAAGCTCAATCGGTTGCGGAAGCAGTTTCGGAGTAAGGGTGGGATTTATGTGACCTCACCCCAGCCTTCTTCTAAAACGAGAGGGAGCAAGGCTTTACGGACGCGCAAGGGTGTAGTTGAAGCGGCGCAATCAATGAAGATTTTGTGCGACACAGGTAACTTGTATCATCAAATGAATTATGATTCATCGGAAGGGAAAACATTTTATATTGGGGTTGTGGATTATTTGATGTATCATCAATCTGATGAGCCGCGACGGAAGTTGCCACAGCGCAAGGTATTTCAGCCGACACGAAGCACATTTAAAGAGATTGAACAAACGATTTCGGAGTATTTATCTCGTCAATTTCAATCATAACGGAGGGGAATATGAGTTCGGTCTTAACACCAGAAGAGGAGGCGACCTTAAAGTTAATGAAAGAGGTCGATGAGAAAAATCAAAAGGGATTAGAAGAGCGGTTAGCGAAGATGACCGAAGAAGAGAAGCAAGCCTTTTTTGAGTATATGCGTCGGAGGGCGCAATTTATGACCGAAGAGGCTTCGTAATTTTTTTTACAGTTCTTCTAAGTAGAAAAAGAACCCTTCTTTTGTGAGTTGTTTTTCCAAAACCTTGAAGCGCGAAGGTGGGATTAGGACTTCTTTTTCTTTTGGGAAAACTCGCGAACATTCATCGGCTTTGCACGCCTGATGCCACCGTTTTGCTTTCCGTCCCGATTGAAGTTGGCACATCGCTCCTGATGAAAATCACAGGGCGATATATCACGGGCTTACGCGATAAAACCTATCGCTTTTACAACAGTGAAGAGCCATACTCGTTCAGAGAAGTCGTGGAGGCGGGCATTTTTTGGAACACGAAAAACTTGAAGTGCAGTCATAACATCGCCGATGTTCATCATCGCGGACACAAGGGGTTTGATTACCGTAAACTTCGCACACTCGTTCAAACATATTTCGATATTCTCGCCACCGATTTCAGTCCGTTTCCTTTAACAAGGCAATTTCTCAACTCGACGATTTATTGGCGATGCAAGCCAAAGCCGATGGACTGACTTACCCCAACTTCACACGCGGGTCTAAAAGGGCATATATCACATCAACAGCGATGTTGATGAAAATGAACACCACTGCCGTAAACAGCACCACGCCTTGAATCATCGGGAAGTCTAATTTTTGAATTGCATCAATTGCAAGCAAGCCAATGCCAGGCCAGTTGAAGATGAACTCAATAAAAAAAGTGCCTGCAAGTAATCCTGCAAGCCATGCACTAATGCTGGTTACGACAGGGTTGAGCGCGTTGCGTAAGGCGTGTCGCACAATCACAATCCACTCCGAAAGTCCTTTTGCTTTTGCAGTGCGAATGTAATCTTGTGAAAGCACATCAAGCATTGCCGAGCGTGTCAGGCGGGCGTTGATGGAAAGCGGACGAAGGGCAAGCGTGAACATCGGTAAAATCAAGTGTTCCCAACCTTCCGAGATGTAGCCTGAAATCGGAAACCAATCCAATACGAATCCAAAAATCCATGCTACTAACAGCCCTGCAAAAAATCCGGGCGCGGAAATGCCAAGCAATGCAAGAATCATCACGGCATTGTCGAGCAACGTGTTGCGATACACCGCCGAGATAACGCCAATCGCAATGCCCAATATCGCCGAGAGCGAGAGCGCAGAAACAGCCAGCAAGGCAGTTGCAGGAAATCGCTCTAAAATCGTTTCCAATACATCACGGTTTGTGGCGAATGACCGTCCGAGATTGCCTTGCACGGCTTTGGTAAGAAAGGCGAGATACTGTTCGTAAATCGGCTTATCTAATCCTAATTCGGCGCGTATGGCTTCAACCGATTGCACATCGGCGCGTTGCCCAAGCATCAAGCGTGCAGGGTCGCCAGGCAAGATATACATCAAAAAAAAGGTAACGGTCATGACACCGAAAACGATGAGCAAAGAATACGATAAGCGTCGCAAAAGATAATTGACCATTTGAATAGCATTGACAGTTGAGACAAAAAAGGCGACCCCGAAGAATCGCCCTTTTGAAAAATCAACCTTGATTTAGTTGTGCGACATGACTTTCTTAAACTCCTCGATGAGTTGCGGCAAGACTTCTTCGGCTGTGCCAACGATGCCGTAATCAGCGACTTGAAAAATCGGCGCGTCTTTGTCTTTGTTAATCGCCACAATCACTTTTGAAGACGACATGCCCGCCAGATGTTGCACTGCGCCTGAAATGCCGCATGCGATATAGAGTTTCGGCGAGACGACCTTTCCCGTTTGTCCCACTTGCTCCGAGTGCGGTCGCCAATGCGCATCAACGACGGCACGGCTTGCGCCGACGGCTCCGCCAAGCGTTTGTGCGAGGCGTTCAAGGTTTTCCCAATTTTGTTTGCCTTCGCCGTTGGGGTCGCGCAGTCCGCGTCCGCCACTTACGACAATGTCGGCTTCTGCCACATCTAACTTGCCTGCTGACGCGACAATCTCTTTGACTACATCGCGCAAATCGGCTGTTTCAGGATTGTAGTTTGAAACCACAACTTCCGCTGTGCCTGCGTGTGAATCCTTGACAGGAAACGAGTTCGGGCGAATCGAGAAAATTTTAATCTCGCTTTCAAGTGCAACACTTGCAATGGCTTTACCCGAATAGGCATAGCGTTTGGCGATGAGGTTTCCGTTTTCTTCTTTGATGTCAATCGCATCAGAAACGACACCTGCACCAAGCCGTGCGCCAAGTCGTGGGGCAAGGTCTTTGCCCATTGCGGTTGAAGCAAGAAGCACCACTGTTGCCGATTCTTCTTTTGTGACTTTGACAACCAACTTTGCAAACGCCGTCGGCGCATAGCGCGCAAGCGATTCATTTTCAAACACGCATACTTTCGTTGCGCCATACTTTCCTAATCCGTCAGCAAGGGCTTTGATATTACTTCCAATCAGCACGGCAACAACCTTGCCGCCTTGCGCTAATTCCGCACCTTTGGACAGCGATTCAAGCGAAGCACGCTTGATTTGTCCATTGCGCTGTTCGATAAAAACTAATACACTTGGCATTGCTTAATTTCTTTTGAGTTTAATTGTTGGAGTTTCTCTTAAATCACTTTTGCTTCTGTGTGAAGCAACTTTACCAGTTCCGAAGCGGAAGCCACGATTTTCCCTGGTTGCTTTTGTGGTGGCTTATCTAAATTAAGCAAGATAGATTTCGAAGCGGAAGCGAGTGCGATTTCTTTGGTTTCAATCGGTTTCGTTTTTGCCGCCATGATGCCTTTCATGTTTGGAACGCGCGGTAAGTTCAAGCCTTTTTGCGCCGTCAGCACAAAGGGGAACGCTACTTCGACGATTTCTTTTCCGCCTTCAATCTCGCGCTCCATTTTCGCCGTTTTGCCATCGGTCTCTAATCCAACAACGACGCTCACGCATGGGACATCAAAAATTTCGGCAAGCATCGCTCCGACTTGCGCATCATTAAAATCGGTTGATTCTTTGCCGAGAAAAATTGCGTCAGGCATTCCACCGAAGTGCGATTTAATGGCTTCTGAAAGCACAAACGCAACATCAGAGGCATCTTTGATGGGCGATTTAATTAGCACGGCTTTGTCTGCGCCCATTGCTAACGCTTTGCGAATGTTCTGTTGAAATGAATCATCACCAACGCTGAACACAGTCACCACACCGCCGAATTTTTCTTTGAGCTTCAAGGCTTCTTCGAGGGCGAACTCATCGTAGGGATTGATGACGTAGGTAACGCCTGCTTGGTCAATGCCTTTGCCATCAGGTGCAATTTTAATTCTCGCCGATGTATCAGGCACTTGATTGAGGCACACTGCAAGGTTCATTGTCTTAATTGGTTTGTTGTATTAAAGTATGTGTTTAAGAAGGCGCAAAATAGCAAGTTTCGATGTAAGGCAATAGAACACAGAGCGCACGAATTGCTTTGGGAAGTTTGAAAAGATGTGCCGTTGATTATCCGTTAAATCTGTTTCATCTTTGTTCTCTCTTCTTTGGAACACGGATTGAACAGATTAGACGGGTCTTGCACGGATTGTTTTGGGAGTTGAAAGTTATTTCCGTGTCTATCTGCTCAATCCGTCTCATCAGTGTTCTCTCTTCCACAATGCGCACGAAGAGAAGAGAAACGGAAAAATCCTTATCTTCTCCTTATCAAAAGTGAACCGTTCTTTCATAACATTTTAGAAGAAACATTTCAGAAGTAAAAAGGAGAAGACTATGAAGAAGAAAATTGTTGCTGTTCTCAGCATGGAGAACTACAATCGCCGCGTTTGGACGGAAGTCAAATCACATCTTGCGGCTCACGCTGAACTTCACAATTTTTCCGACAAAGACCTTGAATCGCAAAATCCTGCCCTTGCCGACGCGCTCAAAGAAGCCGACTGCGTCTTCGCCTCCATGATTCAATTCAAACATCAAGCCGAGTGGCTTAAAGCGCAAGTCGAGCAATCGCCTGCAAAAACGGTGTTCGTCTTTGAATCCATGCCCGAAGCGATGGAACTGACCAAAGTTGGCAACTATGTCATGAAAGGCAAAGGTGCTGGCATGCCTGAAGGCGTTAAGAAAATCGCTAAACTCCTTGTGCGCGGACGCGATGAAGATGCACTCTACGGCTATGTCAAACTCCTGAAACTCATGCGCACGATGCTCCCGCTCATTCCAAACAAAGCCAAAGATTTCAAAAACTGGATGAGCATCTATGCCTATTGGTCGCACCCGATTGTGGAAAATATCGTCTCAATGTTCAAACTTATCTTGCGCGAATACTTCGATGAAACACTCGATGTGCCACCACCGATTGACATTCCAACGATGGGGCTTTATCACCCCGATGCCATCAAAGACCACAAGGAATACTTCAAAGATGTGAGCCACTTCCGCAGTTGGCAAGAGAAACACTTGCATAAACTCGGCATTGATGAAAAGCACGCGCCGCGTGTTGCACTGCTTTTCATTCGCAAACACTTGCTTCAAGAACGCACCTACATTGACGACACGATTCGCGCCTTTGAAGCCAAAGGCTTTTTCACCTTGCCTATTTTTGTGATGGGCGTTGAAGCCCATGTCGCAGTGCGCGAGTGGCTGATGAAAGAACACATCGATTTTTTGGTCAATATGATTGGCTTCGGATTGGTCGGCGGACCTGCCGGCTCAACCAAGCCCGACACTCACGCCAAAGTCTCCGAAGAATTGCTTACAAAATTAGATGTGCCTTACGTGGTTTCGCACCCGCTCTTTATGCAAGATTACAACCAGTGGGGCAAAGCTGGCGTTTTGCCGATGCAATCCACTATCACTTACTCGATTCCTGAAATGGACGGTGCAGTTGCACCTGTGGTGCTTGGTGCAATTACCAACGGCAAACTTACCACCGTTCCTGACCGATTGGAGCGATTAACCACGCTCGCTAAAAAATGGGTTGGCTTACGGCGCAAGAAAAATTCCGAAAAGAAACTTGCCTTTGTGGTCTATGACTATCCGCCTGGCTTAGGCAAGAAAGCCACTGCCGCATTGCTTGATGTGCCGAAAAGTCTTTTCGCCATCTTGAAGCGATTGGAAAAAGAAGGCTACAATGTTGGCTCGCTCCCTGAAACGCCCGAAGCCCTTTTGCAAGCGATTGATGTCGCCACTGACCATCAAAAGATGTTTAATTCCAAAGACGCGCTCACGGTTACCAAAGCCGAGTTTGAGCGTCTTGCCTCTGAACGTGAGCAAATGAAAATTGAAAAGCGTTGGGGCAACTTCGCCGGTGAAATTGTGCCGATGCCTGATGGTTCGGTCTTCATTGGCGGGATTCGCTTCGGCAACATTTTCATTGGCGTTCAGCCGCGTATTGGCGTGCAAGGCGACCCGATGCGTTTGCTCTTCGACAAACAAAACACGCCACACCACCAATACCTTGCCTTCTATCGTTGGATTAGCCGCACCTTCAACGCTGATGCGCTGATTCACGTCGGTATGCACGGCTCGGTCGAGTGGATGCCTGGCTTGCAACTTGGCATGAACCGCAAATGCTGGTCAGACGCGCTTCTGGGGGAAGTGCCTCACTTCTATATTTATCCTGTCAATAATCCGAGTGAATCTTCAATCGCAAAACGACGCGGCTACGCCGTGATGATTTCTCATTCCATTCCGCCACTGTCGCGCTCTGGGCTTTACAAAGAATTGCGCGCCTTGCGCGATATGATGAACGATTACCGCGAGCGCAATCTCAACGGCGACACCAACACCGAAGAAGCGATTATGCAAAAAGTCGAAGTGCTTGCGCTCAACGACGATGTGCCGCGTAAAGAAGGCGAAGCGTTCAGCGACTACGTCAGCCGACTGTATGTCTATCTCAACGAACTTGAAACCCGCTTAATTACTAACTCTCTGCACATTTTCGGACAAGCGTCACCGATTGAAACGCAACTCATCACTGTTACCGAAAGCCTCAAAGCACAAGGCTTGGAAACCGCTTTGCCGAGTTTGTTTCTCAAAGCATTTGACCATAGCGGCAGTTTCAAGCACTATGCACATTTAGCAAGCGTGGCACGCAAAGGCGATACGCACGCAATGTCACTTCGCGAAAAAATTGATGATGCTTGCAAAGCCTTTGTCGAGCATGCAATTTTCGGCAAAGAAAATCCTGTGCAAGTGTGGCGCAGTTTGATTCACGCGCACGAGATTGACCACGAAACAGCCAACGCATTAGAAAAAATCATGCACGATGGCAAATCGATGGTGCGTGCTTTGGCGGACAACACGCACGAACTTGATGCCGTCGTTAAAGTCTTGAACGGCAGATTCTTACCGACAGGCGCAGGCGGCGACTTAATCCGCGACGGTCTGCACGTGCTTCCCACTGGCAGAAACATTCATGCGATTGACCCTTGGCGAATTCCATCAGAACTTGCCTTCACACGCGGCACGCAAATCGCCGATGCGATTGTCGCTCGACACTTGGAAGAACATGGCGAGTATCCTGAAACTATTGCCGAAGTCTTGTGGGGCTTGGATACGATTAAAACCAAAGGCGAAGCCGTCGCAACGGTGATTCGCTTAATCGGTGCGCGTCCCGCGTATGATGGTCAAAACAAAATTTCGCACTATGAACTGATTCCGCTTGAAGAGTTGAAGCGTCCGCGCATTGATGTCTTGATGCAACTCTCGCCTGTCTTCCGTGATGCGTTTGGCTTGCTGATGAATCACTTGGATAATCTCGTGAAAGCCGCCGCCAAAGCCGATGAACCTGAATCCATGAACTTCATCAAAAAGCACGTGAATGAAGCCATGCAAAAAGGCTCATCGTTTGAAAGCGCAACCTCGCGGCTCTTTACGCAATCGCCCGGTGCATACGGCACATACATTGATGATATGATTGAAGACTCTGCGTGGGAAAGTGATGATGAGTTGGATTCTCAATTTGTCAGACGTAATGCGTTTGCTTACGGCGGCTCACGAAACGGGCAGAAAGAAACCGAAGTCTTGCAAAACTTGCTTGGCACGGTCTCGCGTGTGGTGCATCAAGTCGACTCGGTCGAGTTCGGCATTTCCGATATTGACCACTATTTCTCGACTTCGGGCGCGCTCAAACTTTGTGCGGAAAAACGCAATCCCAAACTCAAAGACGTCAAACTTAACTATGTTGAATCCTTCACTGCCGATACCAAAATTGACGATGTCGGCAAAGCGTTAAAGATTGAATACCGCACAAAACTTTTGAACCCGAAGTGGTATGAAGGCATGCTTGCACATGGACACAGCGGCGCAACCGAAATCTCAAATCGAATGACCTATATGCTTGGCTGGGACGCCACAACAAAAAGCGTTGACGATTGGATTTACCAAAAAGCCGCTGAAACTTACGCGCTCGATGAAAAGATGCGTGAGCGACTTGCTAAACTTAATCCGCAAGCCATGAAAAACATTGTCGGTCGATTGCTCGAAGCCAGCGGTCGCGGACTGTGGAAAGCCGATGCCGAAACACTTAATCAACTGCGCGAGATTTATGCGGATTTGGAAGACCGCCTCGAAGGCGTAGTAAATTAGGCGTTAGACTTACTACATCACAAGAACGCTTAATTAAAGCAACATTAATCGCAAAGCCTGATACTTTAACCTCACCCTGTTTTGGCTTCGCCAAAACGTCCCTCTCCTTGCGAAAGGAGAGGGACGTCGCACCGCGACAGGGTGAGGTTACATTCCCGCTCCTTTTGCTTTTTTTGAACTATTTTCAATGTAGTAAGTCTATTGTAAATGAACTGCGACTTGCAATGACCTATCGAACCCATCACACACGCTTGTCAATTTGGACGCTTCTTGCGCTCATGTTGGCAAGCGGTGCGCTTTCAATCAACGCCCAACAACAACACTCACGTTTTGCCTTAAACTTCTTTGAACATCGTGGATTAAAAATTCCCTATCGTCTTTTCGTGCCAGCATCTCACTCGCCTCAGGCAACCTTTCCGCTTGTGCTGTATTTGCATGGTGCAGGCGAGCGTGGCAACGATGGAAGCGATTTTGTGCTTAAACACGGCGCGCTTGAATTTGAAAAACGTCAAAGCCAATATCCGTGCTACATTCTCGTGCCGCAATGCCCGAAGGAACTCAAATGGTCGCCCTATCAAAAAGAACTTGGCTATTACAAACTTGCCGATAGTGCCTCGCTCATTCAAGAACTCTTGGTGCATTTAGTTCGATTCATTCAATCCACTTACGCCGTAGATTCATTGCGTCGGTATGTGGTTGGAATTTCAATGGGCGGATTCGGCACTTGGGAACTTGTCATGCGCAACCCCTCACTTTTTGCGGCGGCGGTTCCGATTTGTGGCGGTGGCGATGTTACCCAAGTTCAGCGCATCAAGCATCTTCCAATTTGGGTGTTTCACGGCTCTGATGACCAAGTGATAAAGGTTGATTGGTCTCGCGCATTAGTTGATTCGCTTAAAGCACTTGGCGCGCCTGTGCGATATACAGAGTTTCCAAATGTCGGACACAACGCCTGGTCACCTGCTTTCGCTACCGATGAACTTTACGACTGGCTCTTTTCACAACGGAAACCGTAGATGAAATTGTTACGCACACAGTTCGAGCGACTTGGTTTCATTGAGCACATTCACATTCAATCGTTTGCCGACGGCTTCGGCAACTGGTTTGAGTTCGCGCAAGAGCGAGATAAACTTTTTGGGTTTAAGCGATTGCGGTCCATCAGAGAGGGCTTCGGCAGGGTTCGGGTGGACTTCAATCATCAAGCCGTTTGCGCCACATGCGATTGCGGCTTTTGACATCGGTGCGACATACTCCCACAGTCCAACGCCGTGCGATGGGTCAACGATAATCGGCAAGTGCGAAAGGTGCTGAATCACAGGCACGCAACTTAAATCAAGTGTATTGCGCGTGTAGGTTTCGTAGGTGCGAATACCACGTTCGCAGAAAATCACATTCGGGTTTCCATTGGAAACGATGTATTCCGCCGCCATTAAAAATTCTTCGATTGTTGCCGCAAGTCCGCGTTTGAGTAAAACTGGTTTGTTGTAATGCGCAACGGCTTCGAGCAACGAGAAGTTTTGCATGTTGCGTGCGCCAATTTGCAAGATGTCGGCATGTTCAGCGACAGCAGGAAGATTCTCCGTGTCTTTGACTTCCGTAACTACAAGTAAGCCTGTTTTTTCTGCCGCATCTTTCAAGAGTTCCAATCCTTTAAGTTTCAATCCTTGAAAAGCATAAGGCGACGTTCGGGGTTTGAACGCACCTCCTCTCATGATTTTGACGCCACTGGCTTTGAGCAGATGTGCAATTTCGTTGATTTGTGTTTCGCTCTCGACTGAACAGGGACCTGCCATGATGTGCAGTTCATCGCCTCCGATTTTGACTTCCGCGCCGTTTGAATTTTTAATCGTAACCACCGTGTCGGTTGGTTTCACTTCACGGCTGACAAGTTTATAGGGCTTTGTGATTCGAACAGCATCAACGACGCCACTCATTGAAAGAAACGGCTCTTTGTCTAATGCGCCCTTATTGCCTGTAATGCCAATCGCTACGCGGTCTTCGCCTGCAATCACATGCGGCTTGAAGCCCATTGCACGAATGCGCTCACAGACTTGCGCAATTTGTTCTTGATTTGCGTTTTTATCCATTACGATAAGCATAATTCGTTCTCCTTTGAAGTTGTTTAAGTGTTGTGATGAATTTGGAAACCGTGTTCGGTTGAACGGGGTGGTAGATTTACCGCAAAGCGGATATGTGAGTCAGATTAGTTTCGCCAACCGGCGAAATAAAACGAGGTAAAGTAGAAGTATGAAAAGAAAGAAAGGGAGTTACCGCAAGGCATTGCCTTTTCGTTGTGAGGGCAGATGTTGTTGCGGTTGAAAGTCATGGCTTGGTTTTGATTTGAACGAATATGCGAAATGAATCGATATCATGCAAATCCACTCACTTAATTATTCAACTCGATATGAATCGCGCGATGCGATTCATAACGCAAGGCTTCAAGTGCATCGATACTGGTTTTGCCGTTGTAGACCACTTTTTTCAGCCGACCTTCTTCATACTCTAACATACCCACGCCTTTTGGGGTATGCACTTCGACCTTGCCTGTTTTTTTGTTGATAGTCATTGCCGACATAGCGCGTGTCAGCGATTCAACCTTTCCTGTTTGGAGCACTTCGGCAGATTTCCTTGTCTGTTCAACAGCCGAGCTCTCGGACTTAGATGCAGACAAAACTTGTGATGATGCTGACGCGCCTTTTGCTAACTTTTCAGGATAAGGTATGTTCAGATAGTCGCACACGGCTTGAAGAAGTTGTTGATATGCAAGCGGTTTCTTGAGATAGCCGCCTGCACCAAGTGACAAGGCTTGCGAGATGATTGCCTTATCGCTCGCACTGCTACAGACCAACACTGTCGGCAATATAAGCCCTTCACGCTCGGCTCTTTGAAGCAACCCGATTCCTGTGCCATCCAGCATAAACAAGTCGAGAAGCACTAAATCATATTGCTTTTTTTTGAGCATTTCAAAGGCTTCGCTGCCGCTTGTGGCAGTATCGACGTCAACAGGCAATCGAGAGAGCGCAACTTTGTAGAACGTAATGTTTGCAATCTCGTCATCGACAGCGAGTAATTGATATTTTTGTGTGTCGGTCATGGCTTGGTCATCATCGCTTTGCTTCTGAATTGAAGCGGTGTAAAGTTAATGTTCTTTTAAGTCAATCAGCAATTATTGGCTCGACAAGTTGAATTGTTACCGAGCGGTGTGGCAGTGCGCGAAGTGTCTCGAGCCCAAGCAATCCACTTAATCCTTTGAAACGAACAGCAATCAATTTTCCTGATGTGTAGTCAAGCGTGCCAGTGCCTTCAACCGTATCGACCAGCACTTTTCCCGATTTCTGTGCAGTGGTCATTTGCGCCATCGCTCTGGTCAGCGTGAGCGGTTTTTCATCAAGAAATGTTGATGATGGGTGTGCCAGTGCAGTTCGTTTCTTTGCTGAAAGTGCTAAACAATCCGCAATGCTGTTCAGCAGGTTGAGTGCCGACACTGGCTTAACAAGGTAACTGCTTGCGCCTAATTTCAAACACTCCATAATGTAAGATTCTGCGGAGAGCGCACTATAGACAATCGTCAGGGGTAACGCAATTTTTTCTTCGTTTGCTTTTCTCAACACTTTCACGCCGCTCATGTTGGGATAATTAAATCGAGAATCATCAAATCGTAGGAGTTTTCTTTGAGTTTTTGGTAGCCTTCTCTGCCATCTTTAGCAACATCAATGCTCAAAGAGAGTGGCGAAAGTGTGGTTTTGAAAAGTTGTTCGTCGGCAGAGTTGTCTTCGACGATTAAAATTCTAAATTCACTCGGCACAGTATTTTTGCAGTTGCGTTTGCTTGTTTGTATCAAAGATACAATTTCATTTTTCTCATTGAAAAAATCATCTCGTTATACTGTCAATCTTTCGCTTGAAGCGTTGCATTGTGCCGCCAAAGAGGCGATGGCGAAAGCGATTGCGCCGTATTCGCATTTTCATGTTGGTGCTGCATTGAAAAGTAAAAGTGGGATTATTTACAGCGGTCATAACATTGAAGTCTCATCATATTCTTTGACGATATGCGCTGAGCGTGTGGCATTGTTCAAAGCATTAAGCGAAGGTGAGCGCGAGTTTGAGTCGATTGTGATTACGGCAAGTTCTGGTGAATTTTGTCCGCCCTGCGGCGCGTGCCGACAGGTCTTGATGGATTTTGCACCGTCGCTCATCGTTTATCTTGCCGATAAAAACGGACAGTTCAAGTCGTATTCCATCGCCGAGTTACTTCCCGAATCGTTTTCCCAAAAAAATCTTGACCATCTTTCATTACATGATTGTGCAAAAACTTCGCGCCAAGCCCGTCAACGCAAAAGCACTCGCAGGAAAAATTGAGGTGATTGCTGGCTGTATGTTCAGCGGTAAATCTGAAGAGCTGATTCGCCGATTGCGTCGCGCTCAAATTGCAAGGCAAAAAGTCGCCATCTTCAAGCCTCAAATTGATGACCGATATAGCAAAGATGAAATTGTTTCGCACAGTGCGTTGAAAATTGCCTCGAAGGTGGTTTCGCATTCGAGCGAAATTTTAGAGCAATCGCGCCATGCCGACGTGGTCGGAATCGATGAAGCCCAATTTTTTGATGAAGGAATTGTTGAAGTGTGCGATAAACTCGCCAATGATGGCAAGCGCGTGATTGTTGCAGGACTCGATTTGGATTATCGCGGAAAACCTTTCGGACCAATGCCGTTTCTGCTTGCGATTGCCGATGAAGTTCTAAAAACCCAAGCCGTGTGCATGAAATCAGGCTTGCCTGCCACACGCACTCAACGCCTTACCGAAAGCGACCAACTTGTGTTGATTGGACACGCCAACATCTACGAAGCACGTCATCGCGCCTACTTTGAACCCCCAAAAGAGCATTGATTTTCACGGCATAGATTTTTGCAGTGCTCAAAGTGCAACTCTATGCTCAACGGTCTGTGTGACTCTGTTAAAACTGTCTTATCCGTGCGCTGTAAAAAGGGCTTGATTCTCACTTCACGCTTTTGTTATGTTTTGGTTATCACACATAAAACCAACCATCAGACACCGTCCATCATTTGCCTCGGCTTACGCTTCATATTGCGATAATTTTTTTCTCGCTTGCTTCGGCTTCGGCGCAGTGGCGCGATAGCGTCTTTGTGTCTGACACGATGTCTGTTCGAAAAACATTGAGCGGCGAAACTATTGTCAAACTCCGCACCACGTATGTTGATTCGCTCAAACTGCCTGATGGCTCGCTTTATCGCGGCACAGTTAAAATCTTCTTTGACAATCTCCAACTTGATTCCACGCGATTCCGCATTGACCACCAAAACGGCATTATTTATCTGCGATACCTTTTTTTTGACAATCAACCGCACACGATTGAAGTGCGCTATCGAACTTTGCCGTTTCAATTTAAGTCGGAATATGCGCGGCGCGAACTCATTGTGCCAATAGATTCACTCATGCAAGATACGGTCGCCCAAGTCACGACAATCGCAAAGCGTGCGCCACTTGATGACATTTTTGAAGGCACGAAACTGCGCAAGTCGGGAAGCATCGTGCGCGGCGTTACGGTTGGCTCAAATCAAGACCTCAATGTCAATTCAGGATTTCGCTTGCAACTTGAAGGTGAACTTGCTGATGGTGTCGAAGTTTCTGCCGCACTGACCGATGAAAACACGCCGATTCAGCCCGAAGGCACGACGCAAACGATTCAAGAATTTGACCGCGTCTTTGTTGAAGTGCGCTCCAAAAACGCAACTGCCACACTCGGCGATTTCAATCTCGACCTTGCAGGAACGGAATTTGCCAATCTCTTTCGCCGCTTGCAAGGTGGCAAAGTCGAAGGTCGATACGATTTCGGCGTTGTGAATTCCGAAGCCTTGCTTGGCTTTGCTTTGGCACGCGGACGCTTTGCCATCAACAACTTCAATGGACTCGACGGCGTGCAAGGACCGTATCGACTCACATCGCCCGAAGGCAGAGCGTTTATCGTGGTGTTGGCAGGTTCAGAGCGCGTCTATGTCGATGGTGTCTTGCAAACACGCGGACAAAACAACGACTACATCATTGAATACGGCACAGGCGAAATTTTCTTTCAGCCGCGCAGGCTCATCACGGCGCAAAGCCGCATCGTTGTTGATTTTCAATTCACCGAGCGCATCTTTCCAAGAAACTTTCTTGCTTCAAAAATCAAAACCGATTGGTTCGGCGGCAAACTCTCGCTTCAAACATCTTACCTCTCGGAATCGGACGATGAAAACGCGCCGATTGAGTTCAACCTCACCGAAGAACAGCGCAAGAAAATTGCCGAAGCAGGCACAAATCGTTTTTTGGCAAATGATACTTCCGCCTTTGTCGGCACGGATAATGCAGGGCGACCGCGTGGCAGTTATGCGCGAGTGGATACCGTCGTGAACGGTCAGCCTGTTCAAATTTTCCGATATGTTGGTCAAGGCGTTGCAGGAGCAGTTTGGAGTCCCTCGTTCAGTCTAGTGAGCGAAGGGCGCGGCAGTTATCGGCGCGTCTCGTTTGGCATTTTTGAGTTTGTGGGTGAAGGGTTGGGAAACTATGTCCCGTTCCGATTACTTCCGATTCCGACGGCGCAAAATGTGCTTGACTTCGGCATGAAAGCCGCACCGTTTGAATCGCTCACACTTCAAGCCGAAGGCGCGATTTCAGACAACGATTTGAACAAACTCTCGACGCTTGATGATGCCTCTCGACGCGGCACGGCTTACAAATTTGGCTTTAACTTCGCACCGAAAACGCTCACGCTCTTTGGCAAAAATTACGGTCGGCTCGAACTCAACGCCTCGCAACGCTTCACGGACGCACGATTTGCGTTCATTGATAGAACGCTTCCCGTTGAGTTTGAGCGCGAGTTTAATTTGATTGATTTCGATGGTCGCTCGCTTTTCACAGCGCAAACATCGGAACGGCTTCGCAATGCATCAATGCTCTATGCGCCGAACCCCATCACTCAACTTCGCTACACGTTCGGCGATGTGTTGCGCGATACACTCTTCTCTTCCACACGCCAAACGCTTGATGTAGAAGCTCGCAAAGATTCGCTCGGCAGACTCCATTACAACGCCGCCTACACCCAAAGCCGAAACGCACAAACCAATGAACGCGCCGAGTGGCTTCGACAGCAAGCACAACTTGAACTGCAATTTTTTCCAACAACAACTTTAACGTTGATTCCTTTTCTCAACATTGAGCGAAGTGCGAAACAGACGCGCTCGATTTCCGCCGATACGCTTCGCCCCGATAGCCATGAAATTCTTGACCTCACCACAGGCACACGCTTGCCAATTTTTTTCGGACAATCGGCAACGGTTTCGCTTGGCTATCGCGCCGACCAACTCTTCGACTCGCGCTTCTTCGGCGATTCACGGCTCATTCCCGCTTCGATTGCTCGAACCGTCATGCTCGATTGGCGACTTCTTCCGCTTGAAGAATGGGTCGCACAACTGAATTTCACCAACCGACTGCGCACCTTTTCAGAGCGATTCAAAGAGAAAGGCAATCTTGATGCAGAGACCTTTCTCTTGCGCTTTCAAGTGCGATACACGCCGTTCCGTGCGGCACTTGAAGCCGAGTGGCTCTATGATGTTCAAACCGAAAAAGCGGCACGCACAGAGCGGCAGTTCTTCGTTGTGCCAAACGGCGCAGGCAACTACATCTGGCGCGACCGCAACGGCAACGGCTTCAAAGAATTTGATGAGTTTGTGCCGATTGCTTTTCTCGGCGATGTCGGCGATGATACGCTTCAATACATCTTGCGCACCTTTCCTTCTGATGAACTTTTCCCAACGATTGATTTGAAAACCAGTTTCCGATTGCGACTGCGCCCCTCGCGCATCATTCGCGAGAAAACGACCTTTGCGCAAAGTGCCCTCGCCGCACTTTCAAGTGAAACGCTGTTTCGAGTTGAAGAACGAAGCACCGAAACCGACTTGCGCTCGATTTACCTCCTCAACTTCTCCAAGTTTCTCAACGACCAAACCACCATTGCAGGCAACTTCACCATTCAGCAAGATGTGTTTCTCTTCGAGAACGACATCACGAATGTTCGATTTCGATTTCAGCAACGCACATCGCAAAATCAATTTAGTTTGGGCATTGAGAAGCGGCTCTTTGCAGAGCGAAGTATGCGATTTGTTACGCGCATTGGCTACGAACTTGGATTTGAGCTCAATTTAATTTCCTCTTACAACCGCTCTCGTGCGGCGGGGCTTTCAGGTGCGGCGTTTGTCGAGACCGGTCGCCAATTTGAAATCAATGCCGTAAGCGTTTCGCCTGATATTTCTTATCGTCCGTTTCAAGATTTGGAATTTGGATTTCGTGC
>Ga0308404_1000251_pt1 | contig 16948 bp, 11 predicted proteins | sample HotsprSampleOSM4_FD_203475 | JGI IMG/M metagenome (GOLD analysis project Ga0308404, IMG submission 203475) | Hot spring phototrophic mat microbial communities from Octopus Spring, Yellowstone National Park, Wyoming, United States - 20060914_OS-M4 ...
GCTGGATCCGTTTCTGGGTGTTGGCACGACGATCATCGCTGCCTATCGGCATAACCGGCGCGGTGCTGGCTCAGAGATCGTCGCGCGCTACGTGGAAATCGCTCGCGAAAGGATAGAGCGCGCAGCAGTAGGTGTCCTAAAGACCCGTCCAATGAACACCCCAGTGTTTGACCCAAAGTGCGCAGGCAGTTCGCTCACCAGTGCCCCTTGGCTTGACAAGAAGTTGAGCGGTGTGCACGCTGAGATGCAAACCCGATGGGACAACTCAAATTGCGAGTGAATGCGAATCGTTTTCGCACCTGAATGGGTCGGAATACCTGCTTGTGCATAATCCGGGGTAATCACTGCGGGAGGCAGGGAAGGGCCAGACGGAGAGGCCGCGGTATCCGCCGGCGGTGGCCATCGGGTTGACCGATCATATCTGGACCTGGGAGGAGTTCTTGATCTTCAAACATTATCCATACCAAAAGGAGTGACTATCGTAATACCCTAGCCCATGCGATTTTTCATCAGCTGAAGTGAGGGGGATGCATTCACAGCCAGGGTGATTCTCACGCGGAGAACGCAGAATATTTTTATAGAAAGCGCGACATCCCTGCCGGCATCTTTCGCTGCTTAGACGCAGGGCGCCCAGAAAATATATTGGTCAGTGCACTCAGTGGGAAGGGTGTGTTCATGGATGGGAGCACAACGCTCTGTGCCAGTGACGGCGCTGTCGTCTGTCCACCCAGCGTTTTGCCTTGCATGTGCCCATGTAATCCCGATGCGATGGGCAAGACCTTCGCCGAGAAGGCCCTGGCGCGCGCGGCAGCAAAGCCGAGGTGAGCGCTGGCCAGATCGTGGATGCACGACCCGACCGCGTGTTGAGCCACGACAACACCTCGGCCATCTACCGCCTGTTCCGGCAACTGGGCGTTGAGAGGGTGAAACACCCCGAACGGTTGTGCATCACGCTCGAACACGCCGCGCCGGCCCCCACCACCCAGCATGCACAGAACCATGCCAAGGTGCGCCTGTTCGTCCGCGTGCAGGGTGTGCGCTACTTCTTCGAGGTCGGGCGCGGCATCTGCCACCAGGTCTTGAGCGAAGAAGCACTGGTGCTGCTGGGCATGACCATCCTCGGGGCCGACTCGCACACCACCCATTTCGGCTGGTTGGGCGCCTTCGGCACCGGCGTTGGCCGCAGCGAGGTCGCTGCGCTGTGGGTCACCGGCGAGCTGTGGCTGCGCGCGCCGGAGCGCATGAAGGTCGTCCTCAAAGGCCAGTTGCCGCCTTACGAAGGACTTCTGCCTAAAGTTGATCGGCGACCTGGGGCAGGACGTATCGCTCGGTGGAGGTGATGCGATCGGGACGCTCAGCTCGGAGAGCCGCATGGTTATCCCCAACATAATGACCGAGAACGCCTATCTGCTGCCGGACCAGGCGGTGTTCGACTATCTCGAACAGCGCTTGCGCTGGCGCTGGCAGATGGCCCAAGCCCACGATTGCGATCGAGGCGCAGTTGGAAGCACTGCGCAGCAGTGCGCTCTACCCCGACGCGCATTACGTCTTTGAGTGTCGCTATGACCTGAACGCGCTGGAGCCGATGGTGGCCCAGCCGCACCGCGTGGACAACGTAGCACCGGTCAGCGCGGTACGTGGCCGGCCTGTGCATCAAGCCTGGCTTGGCACGTGCGCCAACAGCCAGCTGGGGGACATCGCGGCGGCCTGCGCGTTACGCGCCTGCTTTGTCCGAGGCGTTACAGGAGGTGATGCGGCTGGGCTACGCCGCGATGAAGCCGACGGGGTGGTCGGCACACCGGGCTGCGGCGCGTGTATGGGCAATCACATGGGCGCGCCGGCTACTGGCGAAGTCACGATCAGCAACGCCAACCGCAACTTTCGCGGGTGCCTGCGACGCTGAGATCTACCTGGCGTCGCCGGCGGTGGTGGTGGCCAGCGCAGTGGTCGGCGCGATCGCCGACCCGCGCGAGGTAGTACAAGGGTGAGTCAAGCGCTCTGCGCGAACTGAGCGAGTGAAGTTGCCCTCGCCGAGCGTCAGAGGCAGTGCCGTTGAGGTTTCGTCCCTGGCTGTGAATGCACTCGTCTTGGCTGGGGGATTGGACCTCGCGTTAGAATTGGGCGTGGAGCGACTTTGCGGATATATTATTCCAAGTGCAAATTGAGAGCGGGGTTCTCTTTAGTATAATATAAAAAAATAAGTTCTTCTCTATAAAAATATAAATAAAATTTGAGGCGTGGCGTGTCATTAGTAAAGTATTTCTCAAATCGATGGTTGAACTCGCCGAGTGCGGAGGGCGAGCGTTTTGTGCGTGGGCTTTTGGAGGTTGCTTTTGGCGCGAACGCTTTTTATTTCATTGAGACGACCAAGGCGTGCATAGACGGATGGAGGGGTGAGGGTCAGGTTTTTTCGGATAGCGTGTTGGAGGGGTTTGTGGTCACTGGTGATCCGGGGCAAGATGCATTGATCGCGCATGCGGTTTTAGTTTGGACGTGCATCAATGGTGAGCCATGGCCGGAGGAGGTTTATCATCGCTGGCTGGATCGGTTGCTGGGGGCTGGGAGCGAGGAGGTGGCGTATTTAGCGGCGTGTCTGTGGCCGGCGCGTGGGCTGATGGAGAAGGTCAGGTATCGTCCGATATGGTATAAGGTTTATCATGGTCAGATTGACGAGGATGCAGAGCGACGCATTTTGGCCCGGTTGTTGAGGGAGGCGTGGGACTGGGGGGTAACGGGTATATATGATGTGATATACGACAGATCTAAGTATAATGAGTCGCTAAATCATAGATACATTATAGAAAAATATATAATAAAACACGGATTTAACCATAGAATTTGCGGATTAGTTCCTATATACAGTATATCTGATGATAACAATATATATTCTGCAATCAAGAGTGCGTTAAGTGCATCGTGCTGGTCGGAGGGGGTACGCGAGGCAGCGGCTCTACTTTACATATCATTAAAATGGCAAGACGAGATTGATGGTTTTTTAGGTATATTGCCAAGGAAAATACTTGATTTAATAGAAAGAAAGATGGACGATGAATTTAAAGAAGAACAAAAGAGTTTACTAGAGTTTTTTACAGGTAAAGAAAATAGCATAGAATACAACTTATTAAGAAAATTTATAAACCACATACTTGTGATTGACAAAAATATAAATAACTCATTTAGCACAATATCCAGTAAAGAAAGATATTATATGTTTAAAAGAAAAAGCTTTAAAAGATTCCGAAGATATATCATAAACGGTTTGAAAAGCTCAGATATAATAATAATTAGCAAACATGTAAGAGATATTATATTTAATATAAGAAAAAATAACCCTAATTTTATAGATAAATGGCTATATGCAGATAATAGGTTTTTTGATATTTTTATTAATTTTTGCATTGGAAGACTGAGTGAGTATTACAAAGTAAATCTGAGCAAAAGGCTAAAAATAAATGATTTTTTACAAAAAATAAGTGATTTATGCCGAGGGGATGACTTTATAAAAATTATACATAGAATAATAAAACAATCAAACTACTTTGAAGAAGGAGATGTAAAAGAAATATCTGGTATAATATTCAAGCTAATAGAAAAAGAAAAATCAAATGTAGATATTTATAAAAACATTTTTATTGAAGACATGCGTGCGATAATTATGAGCAGATTTGAGAATAGCATAGAATTTAAGGTTGCTGGTGGTATTAAAGATTACTTAAAATTTAGCGGTGCCAAACATATAGGATTAAATATATATTATTATATATTAGAAAAATGGATAACAAAATTCGATGATATACGAAAAGACGAAAGGTATGCAAATTATTTGTATAGCCTAGAATATATAAGAAAAATATTTAATCCTGAATTTGAAGAAAATATAATAAATAAAACGGAATTCTATATTTATAAAATAAAAAACAAAAATTTCAACGATGATGAAGAGGAAAGTAAAATTTACGATGACTTTTTTAATATGCTATTTAAGTTTAGTAAAGATATAAAGAAAGATTACGAAATTATGCGTTCAATAAGAAAAATGGTAATAGAGGCTGAAGAATCATTAAGAAATGTCGGGTTAATAACGACAATATTTAGAATGCTTGAAATAGAAAATAATATCAATTTTTCTTTATTATAATATAAAAATTCGCCGTCATGCTGTTGTTCGACGCATGCGTGCATACGAGTCGAGGGACAAGGTGGGCCGAGTAAGTCGCTGGTTAAATGAGGTGGGCTTGCACTTTGTGCGCCTGGGAAGGAATATTTCATCGATGAGACGGAGCGCGTGGTCGGGCAGGGGAGGAATGACAAGGGGATATTGGTTCCGGTGAACGTGCTGGACGTTGCGCCTATAAATATAATACTTTTGGTATAATACGGAGTAAGGAGGTCAACATGTGCCTGTCAGGCTCCTACATTGACTGCGAGGAAGATTGTCTCAGCGACTCAGAGATTCAGGAGATCAGCAGAATAGTCTCGGCGTCAAAGCACATGAAGGCACTCCGCGTCGTAATGGGTATGTCAGAGGCGACGCTCGGCGATATCGCTGCCGCGCTTACTCGCCCGGTTCAGTTGCTCCAGATGCCGAACGCCGAATCGCTAGAAGCACTCGGCGACGCCGCAGAGCACTTCGGTAACAACGGAGGTGATTCGGACGGCGACCTGTGGCTGGCGCCCGCCGACGTCTTCAGCCCGGAGGACCTCGCCGCAGCCTTGCGTGCCGGAGGCAAAGTGATAGACGGATACGAGTTCCTGTATCCCATCAACGTCATCATTAACCCCTGCCTGCCCTGGGACATGATAACAGGCGAAGTGAAGGTCGGCGGATGGTGCGGATACAACGTCGCCGGCGTTGGCTACGCATTGCGCCGCAAGGTCGCCGAGAATGTTTTCGTTGCTAGCATTGCGCTGGCGGCAGAGGAGGCGGGGAAGCTCAATACTGAACAATCGCTTCTCATGTCCACGTCATGACGAAGTTGGATGAGGTGCGGGCACGGCGTGACAAAGCGTCATGCACGCGCCAATTTGGTGATGGTTTGCCGGGTCGAACGCGCAGGGCAGCTGAGATGGTGATATCCTCTGCGTTGGCGATTGCGCATGATGGTGGTTTTGCGACGCGCTAACGCTGATCTATCCTCGTTGCGGATGATGGGCGAGGATCGTCGATGTGCATTGAGCATCCGCGATAGCAGCGGGCTAAAATAACGTGAGTTCGGATTTCGCTCGGAGAAGCGGAGATTTTACATATCATATTTATAGAAGCAAGAAAGCTAAATAAAATCACTAAGTCAAATTGTAATTATTGTATGGCTATGCAATCTATTTTTATTTATTATACGAAATGCGATTTCCTATAAGTTCCCCTGCTAAGTCACCAGAAATACTTTCCCCTGCGTTCTCCGCATGAGAATCACTGAGCCATGTAAATCCGAAGTGGCGTGAAAATAGACTATCACCGTGCATTGAGTGAATCAAATGAGACAAGTTGGACACAATAAGTGATATGGATGAGCCACAGACGTTAGCGGAGCATTTTGCTAGGCGCTGGCTGAACTCGCCAAGTGCGGAAGATCTGCATTACGTGCAGCGCCTCTTAGAGGCGATCTGGGGGCGAAACACGCTCTATTTCATCGATAAGACCAAGGAGTTTTTAGAGGCAGGGATAAAGGGGAATGAGATCGTGCCAGTGGAGGCTTTGGATGGCTTTGTCGTTACTGGGGATCCGACGGAGGATGGGATCATCGCACCTGCCGTCTTGGTTTGGACACATATCAACGATCGACCGTGGGAGGAGGGAGTGTATCATAGGATATTGGACAAGCTGGTGTCGTGCAGGAGCGACGAGGTGGCGTATGTTGCTGCGTTGACGTGGCCGGCGCGGGGATTAATTGACAAAGTGAAATATCGCCCAGCGATATATAGGGTCTATAAAGGCGGGTTGGATGAGGAGGGGGAGCGGGAGGTGTTAACGGCGATGTTGAGGGAGGGGCACGATTATGGCGCGACGGGCTTATACCCAGAATATTTACTAAAGTTGCGATGGAACCTAAATAAAAATTATATCCCTAACTATATACAAGATATAGAAATAACATATTTAGAAGACCTTGCCGGAGAGTATATCAGAAGACATGGTTTTACGCATCGCATCTGTGGGTTAGTTAGTCCATATAAAGTTGCCTTGTATAATGAAATAAAAGAAGAGATAAAGGAGAAGTTGCTCGCCCCTTATTGGTCTGAGGAAGTCCGTGAAGCTGCAATGTTATTATATATATCGCTAAATAGATTTATTGTTGGAGAGCGCTTTAACGAAAAATTTAAAGAAATATTGGCAATAATAGAAGAAAAGAAAAATAATGTTTTTACCACAGAACAAAATCAATTAATAGCATTTTGCCTTGGGACGGAAAGACAGGTGGAATATAAAATACTTAAGAAATTTATAAACCATATACTCGTTATTGATAAGAATGTATATGATAAAGAAATTCACGACAAATATGAATTAAAATCAGAAATTATCAATAGAATTGAAAGATATATAGATAACGGAATAAAAATTGAAGACCTTTTCATCTATTGCAGATTTATTTCAAATTTTATACTAGAGTTAGCCAATAAAAAAGTAGAATATATTTATAAATTTATAGGCGAAATTCAAGATAATTTAATAATTACAGATATTTTGAACAGCATAAATATAATTATAAAAGAAGAATTTTTTATTAATAATTTAAAATATAATTTTAATGATAAATATAGTTATGAAGAATATTTTAAAACGATGTTGGCTGTCCTCAGAAGAATAAAATGGTTAGGTATTGATAGAGATGATTATCCAAGTCGCATAAAAGAATTAGCGTACAAGATAGTAGAAGAGGGTATAGAAATAAAAAGTAGATATTATTTTAATCAAGATCTGATAAAAATATTTTATTCCTGCTTTTCAGATAGATCTAAGCTTTTTGATATATACAAATTTAATGACATTAGTCATATTGGTCTTGCTATATACTATGGAATTTGCGGCGATTGGAAAAAGGGCGCTGAGGAGTTATTTAATTTAAAATTTAAAAATAACTTCTACGAACTATACGACAAAATATCTGAAAGAATGAGGGCTATATTTCTTTCTGATGGCTATAATAGCAATAAAAACACAATAGGAAAACTTGAATATATAATGAATATAATAGAATATAAAAACTTGTCAAGAGAAGATGAGTTATATATTGTTGAAAATTACTTAGAGGAATTATTATTTGATATTTTGAATAGTAATAAAAATAATAAAGATTTAATTTATAAGATAAGAGATCTAATGATTAAGAAATATAAATACATACAAGATTATCGCTTAAAAGAAAATGTATTAAATATATTAAATATAGACACAAAAAGCAAAGGATATATTATATAATTTTTTAGTTTTTTAAATTAAAATAATTTTGCTTCCTTGCCGATGAGTTTAAGCGGCAGAACAGATGACCTGCGCTGCGCCATCCAAGCACGCAGAGGATTGACCTTGCCGAGTTATAACGCACGGCGAAGGAACGAGCGGGGACGTAGACAACAGCATGGCAAACTTTGCGGTGTGATTGCTGTGAGCTGGCACGTGTGTGCGCAGGCACAAACTGAGCGGGTTAGGCACTGGCAGCGTTGACTGGTATGCGCTGTCGTTAGCGGCTGCTTGCAGTATAAATTAGCTGAGCACTATGCCGAGCGCTGGCTTAAGCGATACATCTCCTGCAGAGCTTTCCGGGAGTGTTCTTCGGAAGCAATCCGTTGTATTTCATCGAAGACACGCGCCTACGCGGCAAGCGCACTTAAGAAGAGGTGATTGGGGCAGGGGTGCTGGTGCTTGACCGGGGACCCGGAGGAGGACCACATCATTGCGAACTGGTCTGGAGGCACATGAACGGCGCGCCGTGGTCGGCAGAGGTCTATCGGGGGTGGGTGCAGCGCTTGGTGAAGAGCGGAGGTGAGGAGTATTTGGCGGCGAGCTTGTGATAAGCAAGGTAACTTATCGGCTCGACCGATAAAGTACTTGATCGACAATGGCAAGACGCGACTGATCGTCGTGCGCTCACGGAGATGAACGAGAAATATAAATCTGACTTTATGATAGCGCTATATTGGCTGACCTTCTAATCACACACAGAGCGTATAATAAAGCAGAAGCGATGAACTGCTCATTGGCCAGATACTATGCCAAGCGCTGGTTTAGTGCCCCGGACGAAGCAGATGTGCGCTTCGTGCATGAGTTTCTAGAAGCCCTTTTCGGGAGGAACGGGCTGTATTTCATCGAAGAGACGCGCCGTGGGCTGGCACGCAGCAAGCGCACTCGAGGAGAGGTGATTAAGGCAGAGGCGTTGGACGGCTTCTGCCCGACCGGAGATCCGGAGGAGGACCACATCATTGCCCATGCTGGACTGGTCTGGACGCACATGAATGGTGCGCCTTGGCCGGCAGAGGTCTATCGGGGGTGGGTGCAGCGCTTGGTGAAGAGCGGAAGTGAGGAGGCGGCCTATTTGGCGGCGAGCTTGTGGCCAGCGCGCGGGTTGATGGACGAGGTAAGTTACCGACCAGTGAAGTGCTTGATTTACGAGGGAACGTGGGATGGACGAGCCGAGCGCCGTGCGCTTGCTGAGATGCTTAAGAGACTTAACCCCTCGTTTGGTGTAGTCCGCGATCCGCCTGATCCATGCGCGGTCTTTTCATACGATAGCTTAGTTTCTCCGGAGCAGTTGCCTAGTGATTATATTAAGCAGCGTGGGTTTGACCGCCCGATTTGCGGCTTGGTGAATCTTGACGACATAGAGAAAGACGAGGAAGTGGCGCAGCGGGTTCGAGCAGCGCTGACTGCGCCGTATTGGTCTGAAGGGGTATGCGAAGCAGCAATGTTGTTGTATATGTCAATAAAATTTAAAAGTAAAATTGAGAGAAAAACCGATTATTTTTTGGAAAAAATATCGGAGATTATAGAAAAATCGTTTTACAATTTCAGTGAGAAACAAATAGAATTGATAAATTTTTATCTAGGCTCATCTGAAAATATAGATATTTATTTTTTAAGAAAATATATAAATTACTTGCTTGTTATAGACAAGCAGCATGCTATAAAAACGCCAGAATATAAGAATGAATACGCATTAAATTATTTTAAGCGGTATTTGGCCAAAGGGATAGAAATAAAAGATATAATATTTGTCGGTTGTCATATCGCAGATATTATTTATAATTTAAAAAACTCTGGGGACGATTTCATAATTAAATGGTTAAATAAAAATATAGACCTTAAGACCTGCATTGATATGCTTTCTTATGATTCATATGAGTATATTAGAAATGATATTATAGAAATTAAGAAATTAAAAGATGGTACTGGTTGTATAAAGACAATAATTAAAAATTGTTATAATTTACGTATAGAATATTTAACTGAATATATTTTGAAAGAATTTAAAATTTTAAACGCAAAAAATTTAAATTCAAAAAATTTTTTAAAAGATGCAAGAGATATTTTAGATTTATTAAAAACAAAATCCCAAGATTTGTATGAAATTTATAAATTTGAGTTATTAATATACGCCATCCTTCAAAAGAAATGGTCTGTTATTCATTATTATTTTTATTACAATAACAACGAATTTATACATAATATGTTAGAAAAAATATTTAGAGAATTAAAAGCAAAGTTTGAGCCAAACTCCTCTTTTGAAGCGGATAAAGTAATAGAGGCAATTGTAAATCAAATAAATTTTGATAATTTCCCAAATAGATTTGCAAAAGAAAAAACAATAGAAAATTTATTTATATATTTAATAGAAAAAGCAGATTATTCAAAAGTAAGCGTCAGAGAAATAGAAGCACTAAGAAATATATTCACAAGTTATAGAGAATTTATAAAAGATAATAATTTAGCGCGGGAGGTGTGTAAAATTTTGGAAATAAATTTTGGGTCAAGTATTTGCTTAATTTAGTGGGTGGTTTTGCTTGTGCCAGGTCACTTTCCATTTGTTCAAGCAAGATGATATAATAGGATGGAGCGGCTGATAGCTTTGGGAAGATAACGTGCGATGCGCGTTGCAAGTGGATGTGCGATTCGCTTGGCGGGGCGCTAGCGACTATGTGAAGTGAGGGCTTATGCTTATGGACTACTTTGCGCGGTGCTGGTTTGGCAAGCCAGATGCGCGCATGAGGGAATTCACAGGTTATGTGTTAGAGGCTATATTTGGTTACAACGGCTTGTATTTCATAGAAAAGACAGATTTATTTATAAAGAATAGAGCGAAGTATGGCAAAGGCGTGCCGTCGTCTGCGCTGGACGGGTTTCGGATCACTGGGGATGCGCATGAGGATGGGGTAATTGCGCATGCTGGGGCGATTTGGAGCTTGATCAACGGTGAGCCGTGGCCGGAGGAAGTATATCATGACCATGTTAAGCGCTTGGTGCGCGGGGGCAGTGACCTGACGGCATATGTCGCGGCGCGCCTGTGGCCAGCGCGCGGGTTGATCGAGCATGTGTCATATCGTCCACTGGCCTACAGGATCAAGAAAGGTGATTTTACGGAGGAAGACTACAAAAATGTTCTAAAAGAGATTCTAATGTTCAGTTATAGATTTAAAGAGTATAATATAATACCAAAAAATCTTAAATATAAAAATGATTTTAATATAAACATGAGAAAAATACCTAAATACTATATAAAAAATTTCGGATTTAGCCACCCCGTTTGTGCTCTAATATGCATAGAAGATATAGACGAAGAAATTGTAAAAAAATAAGATCCTCGTTGTCGGGCGGGGAGCTGCCAATTGAATTAATATCAGCCCTTGCGTTTCTCTATTTACATCTTGATATCTTTATTAAAGTAGGAGGAATGATGCAGGGACTATATTATAGCGAATCGAGGGAAAATGTTAAAGAACTATTTAGTATTTTGGATGAATATTTTAAATTAGAAATAAACAAAAATATTTTTTCAAATTATATAGAAAAAATTATAAATATAGAAGGAGAAACTCTAAAAAAAATTATAAATGAATTTATGACAATATATTATATTTCATTTTTAGAGTCAAAAAAAGTAGATGAAAATTTATTTATAAAAAATTTTAAAAAGAAGTTTGTTCTAGCATTTATTGACCTTATTGGTAAAGGCGAAAGATTCTTGGAAAATTTATATTTTATTGGCGAGAGTATATTTGAAATTATGGATGGATTTGGTGAAAAATACGAGGAAATAATAAAAAATCATATTATATCACAATATAAAGATGAAAGATCTAGAGATTTTTTTGGAAGGTATATATTAAAAAAATGTGGTGTGACTCGGGAGAATATAGAGTAAAAGCCATAAGAAATCTTTTAAACGAATTCTCTCTTTATGAATCTATTTTTATATTATTAAACAAAATAGAAGACATATATGCAAAAGATAAGTCTATTTTTATTTATTTCTTAGCAAAAGAAATTTTTGGGGAAAATTTTAATGAAAAAGCGTTAAAGAAAATGAGAGAAGATATAATTAATATGATGGAAGCCAGAGAAGGGAATATTTCATACATACCGACAGGTAGGCTGGGCATAGTAAAGTATGGTATATCAATGTACTCGGACATGATGAATTGCTATAAATATGATTATGAAATTAGCGAAAAAGGAAATGTAATTTACAATTTATATGATGACTTGCTCCGTAATATGGGAATAATATTTAGCAATCAAGTTAATCAAATACCATTCCGAAATGTTGTCCACATACTTGACTTGATATATCTAAATAACTTCATAGATGATGAAGAAAAGAATAAAAAAATATCGGAGCTTATAAAAATTTTACAAGGAGGATTGGAGATGATGGGCGACTTAAAGTTAAAACAAAAATATTTAACACTTCTAAGGAAAAAATTTTTATTAGCAGCAAAGTAGATTAGTTCGTGCAAGTGTGTTGGAGGAGCACTTATACTAGATTAAGAGCATGATTGATTGCATTCACCTCCTAAACTATGCACAAGCACTATTCTTGACTAGCACGTCAGTGAAAGCGCTGCCTGAGCAAGTAGGATGACCATCGGTAAGCTGGTGAGGCATTTTGCAAGGCGCTGGCTGAGCACGAAGGACGAGCGCTTTGTGGCGCAGGTCCTAGAGGCTGCTTTGGGAAGAAATGCCTTGTACTTCATTGAGAAGACCCAAGCATACGCAGAGAAATGGAAAGAGGGTTGTGAGGTCGTCTCTGCGGATGCCCTAGACGGCTTCGTCGCGACCGGAGATCCGGAAGAGGATTGTCTGATTGCGCATGCTGGCTTGGTCTGGACGCACATGAATGGCGCGCCATGGCCGGATGAAGTCTATCATCGCTGGCTGGATAGTTTGCTGGCAGCTAACAGCGCCGAGGCAGCGTATCTGGCGGCGAGCCTGTGGCCGGCGCGCGACCTGATGGCAAAGGTCGCATATCGTCCGGTGGGGTGGCGGATAGCTGAGGGCAACCTTGATGCGGAAACCGAGCGCCTTGTGCTTATTGAGATGTTGAAGGGAGACGACTGGCCGCGGCCCTTGTACGAGTATGATGAGGTCACGCGCCCGAGCCGGCTGCCGAATGAGTACATAAAGAAGCATGGCTTTAGCCATCCGATTTGTGGTCTCATTGACTTGGTAGAGGCGATGAGGGATGGAGAGGTCATCCGGGAGATCCAGGCGGCGCTAGCGAGCACGCAGTGGCCGGAAGGGATGCGACAGGCGGCGGCTGTGCTATATATGTTGTTGGGGAGCGTAGAGGCGCACTGCTGGTGGTTACCTTGGGACTTGGCAGTCATACTCAACAAATTAAAAGAACTTAGCGGTCAAATATTCAGTGAAGAGCAAAATAAAATAATAAACTTTTATTTTGGAAAATCTGAAAAAATAGAGTATGAAATTCTAAAAAAATACATAAACTATATGATTGTAATTGATAATTATATCAACAAACATTATAATTTAAATCAATTTAAAGAATTGGCCGAATTGATAAAATTTAAAAAATATATATTAAACGGCCTAAGACTAAGTGATTTATTTTTTATAAACAAGAGTTTTGTTATCTTAATTAATAGGTTAAAATCTAAAGAAAATAAAATAGTTGAAAGATGGCTAGAGGGACAGGGAGATGACCCACGTGTTAATGATATACTAACGGCTTTATGCATCTATAATCAAGAATTTGATAATTATGGCGAAGAAGCCATAAAAAATAATATAAAGAATATCTATAAAGTCAATGAAGATATTAATTTGGTAAAAATAGCCATAAATATACTTAATAAATATTTAATTTCATTTTATGACGAGCAAAAACTATTTTCTCTTATATTAAACACAACAAAAAATATTAAAAAAAATATTAATCCTTTATTTATAGAAGATTTGCGCAATATTATTATATTAAGGTCTTCAAAAATGAGCCAAATTCGTTTTAAAAAAATGCTTACTTACTTAAAATACGACTTAGCTAAGAATTTAAGTAATAATATTTACTTAAATCACATAGGATTATATATATATTATAAAATTTTAGGAAAGTGGAGAAAAAATTTAGACATCGTTGAATATATTAAAAATCGTAAATATATAATTATGTATAATTACCTTGAGGAAGATGTTTTGATAAATTTTAATATAGATAAATATAATAATAAGATAAAATTAACAAAGTTTTATTTAGAAAAGATAAGAAATAATAATTTTAAAAATGAACGCGAAAAAGAAGTAGAACTTAAAAAAATTTTTAAATTTATAGATGAAAATTTCTTAGAAATATTTAATTATATTGGGGAATACATAAGAAATGATCGTAACTTAAATATAATAAGAAAAGAGATTTTATCAAATATGCATCTATTAAACAAAAATAGTACAAAAAAATATTTTATTGATTTACTAGAAATAGAGAATGGATCATTTCAATCTATATTTTATTAGGTCGCTTGATTATTGCTTATTTTATAATATATATATAAGGTATTTATCCCAAAAATATCTTATATTTACGAATTTAAAGACCACCAACGCGCGGCATGTTGGCGAGGCGTCGGCATGCCCATTATTTGCATATACAGTAAACAATGGATGGATTGCCTATCGCCGACAGCGCCTCATCCTAAGCCATATAACTTACTCACATAGTGTTGGTTTTGGGTTCTTGGCAATGGCGGGCGTGTATATTAGGAGATAAAATATCTGAGATGCAGACTGAAGAACACAGTAACTGGATGAAACCGGGAGCGCTGGCGCGGTATTTTGCAAAGCGCTGGCTTAAGAGGCGAAGCGCCAAGGGCGAGGGGGTCATCGCGTGGCTGTTGGAAGCTGCACTAGGGCGAAACGTGCTGTATTTCATCGAGAAGACCAAGGAGTACGTAGATGCGTGGGGAGGGAGCGGGGAGATCGTCCCTGTAGATGCCTTTGATGGTTTTGTGATCACCGGTGATCCGGTCGAGGATGCCATCATTCCGCATGCTATTTTGGTCTGGACGTGTATGAATGATCGACCGTGGTCGGAGGAAGTTTATCATCGCTGGCTGGATCGTTTACTGGCGGCTGGCAGCGCGGAGGCGGCGTATCTGGCGGCGAGCCTGTGGCCAGCGCATGACCTGATGGCGAAGGTGACATACCGTCCAGCGGGATGGCTGGTGTACCGGGGTCAGCTCGATGCGCAGGCAGAGCGTCTGATCTTGACGGAGATGTTGAAGGGGGAATATGGGCCAAGGACATCTTTGTATGGCTCATTTGGATATGATGACGTACGATCTCCACAGAAATTGCCAAAACAGTATATTGAGATGCATGGCTTTACACACCCGATTTGTGGGTTGGTTGAGCCAATAGAATTAGAACGTGATAGTGGCTTGAAGAAGCGTATTCAGGAAGTGCTCGCTGCGCCGAGTTGGCCAGAGGGGGTGAAGGGGGCGGCGATGCTGTTGTACTTATCGTTGAAGGCATTTAACGAGTTAAGTACGCCCTTGAAAGAAGTGCTTAGCACATTAGAGCAAAACTTATTTAAATTTGATGAAAGGCATATTAATATAATAAATTTTCACACGGGTAAAACAGAAAAAATTGATTACAATTTATTAAAATATTACATAAACTATCTTATAATTTCATATAATAAAGCGATAAATGAAGGTAGTTTGTCAATTAAAATATTTAGCAAGTATATGTCAATTGGACTAAAAGCAAATGATATATTTTATATCGGGAGATACCTTAAGTATATAATTTTTTGTTTAATGCTAAAAGAAAAAGAAAAAGTAGAATTATGGTTTGAAAAGCAGGGCGGTGACCTACGAATTAAAGATATATTACTGGCAAGATATATGACCGAAAGAACTAATTATGTGACGATAGAGAAAGAATTAAAAACCGAGCAAGTAGAGAAAAAAATGGAGGATATATATGGCAAAATAAAATATTTTGATAAAATAAGATTGTGTATAGATCAAGTTAGAATATATTTTGAGCCAGGTGGGGATTCATATAAAATATGTGATTTTATATATGATATATTAAAAAGAGAGGTAAAAATAAATTTTAATTGTAATTTTAAAGAAGACTATGAAAAAATTATGCGTAGCTGGCATCCAAACAGAAAAAGTTTTGTGGCAGTAGCAGAAGATATGTTTTTAAATTCAAATCATATTGGATTATATTTGTATTATAACGTTTTAAAGGAGTGGAGAAATACAACGGTAGATTTTAGATATTATATAAATGGAGAGAAAGAAGTTGGTTTGTACTTATATACAAGAAAGAAAATTATTGAAAATTTGTATATACATACAATAGACAATATAGAGATAAGGTTAAATTTATATTTAAATAAAATAGAAAATAATAACTTTCCTTGCGAAAAAATAAAATATAAATTTATAAAAGACTTAATAAATATTATTAAAAATAATTATAATACAATCTCGAATTTTTTTAAAGATAAAAGCAAACTAATAATGGCTAGAAAAATAATATTATCTAATATTGACTTACTCGGGGATGAATTTAGAAATTCAAGATCAATTGAGCTATTGGGGATAGATAATAAGTCAAAAAATATGATAATTTTATAAAAATAAATTTTATAATATAAATCAGCTCTTGGCTTCTTTTGATCAGCGCTCCTGACCCGGCCATTCATCAGGTAGCGCTTTCTCACTATAACTCACATAGTTCGGTCATCTCTAAGTTCTCGCTGGCAGTATGAGCAGATGACTGTTTGCTAATCTGTAGTATTCGCAGCGCTGACTCCTCACAGCACATACTGGCACGTTGATTGTGAGTGCTGTCCACCGGATTGCGTCTGACATGCCTATCCCAGGCTTATTTGCGAAGCTGTCGCTGCGAAGATAACGTCACAGCAAAAAGCGCACCGAGGCGTGTTTTTCTTGTGCGTATGCACATCTTTGGTATAATACGGGGCAAGGAGATAAATATATATAAAATATCAAGATCTATCCTCAGCCGCGAGGAAGAGACGCTCAGCTACTCAGAGCGCAAAATGATCGATCAAAGAGGTATTCGCGCGGGCGGCGCGCAAGGGCACGATCGCTATGCTTGGCGATCACATCAACCCGATGGCTGAGCTGCTCGGCGACATCACCGAGCACATCGAGCGTCCTCCGGTCCGGCAGCTATGGATAACGCTCCGTGAGGCGCTCGGCGAGGACGTCAAGCGCTTCAGCAACCCAGACGGGGATTGATGGTTGGCACCAATTAGGTCTTGCCAGCTCGCCGCCTTGCGCGCCGGCACGGTGTTCGACGGGTACGCCTTCTATATATTCTTGCAGATTCGTTATCAACCACAAGCTGCCATTCATCGCCGCGCCCGGGGAAGTGGCGGTCGGCATGTGGTGTGGATATCGCCATATCGGCATCGGGTACGCCCACACGAGCGAGATCGCTGCTGTCGTGTGC
>Ga0308404_1000267_pt1 | contig 16534 bp, 20 predicted proteins | sample HotsprSampleOSM4_FD_203475 | JGI IMG/M metagenome (GOLD analysis project Ga0308404, IMG submission 203475) | Hot spring phototrophic mat microbial communities from Octopus Spring, Yellowstone National Park, Wyoming, United States - 20060914_OS-M4 ...
TTTTGAGATACTTTTGGTCTTAAGATTTTTAAATCTTCCTTAGGAATAATATGGAGTTTATAAACTTTCTGTAAGAAGTCAAAAAAACGGTAAACTGAAGAGATTGAAACAGCTACAGAAGAGCTCAAGTTTCCTTTTTCATAAAGGGAGTTTTTGAACTTCATAATGTCTTCAAAGGTAAGCTCCTTAACTTCCTTATCTCCGACTACCTTTAAAAGAAGATTTAATTGTTTTAAATAAGTTTTTACAGTGGCATCTGAGTAGATGCCACTGGTGTATTCTTTAAATCGTTCTATGGCTTTTGAGAGGGTCATTTAGGATTAGTTGTCTATGGGTCTTTCTACTCCGTCATCACCTGTTACGGTGATTTTTGCATTTTTTAGTATTTCTTCTGCTTGTTCTTCTGTTGCTCCGTTCATTATCAGGGCTCTTTTGATGTCTTGTCTCATCTTGAGGACTACTCTTTCTACTTCGCTTAACTCTCCTACTCCTTCAAAGCCTTCCATGTTGTTTGTTTTTTCTGCCATTTGCTCCTCCTTATTTTTGTTATATATATATTATAGAACTTTTTAGTAACCAAAAATTTTTTTTATAATATATTGCAGGAAGATATATAAAGAATTGCCTGAATAAGATTATGTTTTTTCTGTGGAAAATCTTCAGGGGTTGCTTTTGCTACAAGTTCTTCATCAATAAGTTGAATTCCGAAACTTTTTAAAGTAAAATTAAGAATCTGTCTTTTTTCTGGTGTAAATTCAAAACCACTTAATCGGAGGTTTGTTATGGTTTGCCCATTATCAGTTAAAATAAGTCCACCATCTGACTTTTTTACATATATTTGTAAATGGTCATTGTGTCTATCAAGAAACGGGGTGGTAATTTCATATATGCCATTTATCTCCTTAATGCTTATATTTTGACGAAGCCATTCAATATAAGCATTAACCAAATTTTTGCAAGATTTTGTCATATTGAATAACTCCTTTTTAATTATAAAATTTTTGGTAACCAAAATTAATTCTTATTAAGAAAAACATTTATGGTTTCTTAGAATCGCTCAGAAACGGTTTTTTGGATTGCAGGGGGGTATAAGATGCCTGTCGCTATAAAAAACGGCTTATAAGCGATTTTAAAAAATTTCATATAAATTTTGGCTAATAACTTTATTCTATTAGCCAAAATTTATGTTTTATCTTCTTTTTTTAATTTTTTATTCCCCGAGAGGAACAAAAACTCTCTTTTCCCACAAAATTATCTTGAACTTTTTAAGATAATATGTATTATCTTAAAAATAGGCTTAAACTGTATGTTTATGTATAGTCATAGATGAGTAGTTGAAATTACCACTCATCAAGGGAGATAAATCGGGATGGTTTTTCGGAATAAAATTCAGAATAAGTTTCGGAATAACTTTTGAAAATTATGGTTACTCTGCACTCCTTTATATATAAACATCAATTTCAGGAGGCAAAAATGGAAACAATTGTAAAAATTCCAAAAGGTTTGGTCTTTGCAAGAGAAATCTACTGTGACATTTGTAACGACCCAATCAAGCCTGAAGATAACGACTTTTGGGCAGTTTTTTGGAAAGAGAAAGAAAAATTATATCTTGAGAAATATATCTGCGAAGATTGTGGCAAACAGTTTTACAGAAAAAGAAGAGTTACAACTTTATCACAAGCTTCTTATGAAATGAAAGAGGCTATTGTTAACGATTCTGTTGTTCCTGAGCATAAAATATTAGTGGCAGAATGGAACTTCTGGGATGATAACAAATAGCTTATCAAAAACAGAAAAAGAACTCTCAATAAAACCATATTATACAGATAGTCATTGCACCATTTATCAGGGGGATTGCTTGGATATAATGGCAATATTCCCAGATGAAAGCATTGACTTAATAATTACGGATCCACCATACAATATAAGCCATAAGGATAAACTTTACAGAACATACAAAAACGGCAAAAGGAAAGATATTAGCCTTGATTTTGGAGAATGTGATTACGGATTTGATGCTACTTTATTTCTTGAAGAAAGCAAAAGAGTTCTCAAAAAATACGGGCAATGGCTTATATTTTGTTCTGATTTGCAACTTGGAGACTATGTTGAATGGCTAAAAAAAAATTTTGATTCTGATGTTATCCTTGATCCTTTTATGGGAAGTGGCACTACATTGGTAGCAGGGGAAATGCTTGGGAGAAAAGTAATTGGGATTGAGATTAACGATAGATATTGTAAAATATCAACGGAAAGATTGAAGCAAGAAATTTTATTCTAAACAAATAATAAAAGGAGGATTGATATTGAAAGAAATTATTATTGATGATTTTTCTATTTTGCCTAAAGAAATTTTAATTGAAATCATTTGCAAACTAATCGAAGACAGGCAGTTGGATACTTTAGAGAAAGCTGAGATAATTTGTAAAATACTGGATAACAGGACAAAGCAAGAAATTCCTCAAAATGTAAAGAAGTGGAAGTTTTCAGAAGAAGAATTATTTGACAGTGATTTTTATAAATAAAACTTAAAAAGGAGAGAGCAATGAATATTTCAGAAAAAACAAACTTATTACAAGAAACATTAAAAAAACTAAAAGAATATCAAAAAACAGAAAGAGATATTTTATGGGTGGGAAGTGAAGATTTTGGCTGGTTTACATGGGAAGATTTTAAAGAGCTGGCAGATACAGAATACAACTCTGGGCATGGAACTCAAGAAGTTGCAAGCGATTTGTTGATTGTCGGCAAAGATTTCTGGTTAGAGAGAAGAGACTATGATGGTGCAGAGTGGTGGGAGTTTAAAACCATGCCATGCAAGCCTAAAAATTACAGGAAGCCGATTGCTTTAACAGTGAGGCAAGCTAAAGAAAATCTTGGAGAAGATGTCAGAGGTTGGTCTACTTTAAAAGAATTAAATAACAAAAAAATAAAACCTAAAAAATAAAAATCGGTTACTGCGCTTTCTAATAATATAGAAACATAAAAAATCAAAGGAAGGATTACAAGGCAAAAAATGAAAATAAAGTTTTATAGAGACAAAAATATTTTGAGTCTCGTAGTTAATCCTAATCCAGAAAAAGAAGCTCCACCAGAATGTATATGCTTGGGAAGCCTTGAAGTTAAAGATGGTCAGATGCTATGGATATTTATTGACTTCACAACAAAAGAGATATGTATTGCAAGCGAAATAGAAGATTGAAAACAAAAAAGATAACATTCATATATAAAAAGGAGAGTAAAAATGGCAATAAAAACAAATATAAAAAGAGGAAACTATGTTAAAATGCTCTTTTTGTGGCAAAACAATGGATTTTAACGAAGAACATTTCCACACACCTGACTTTGTCTTATCTGTCTGGAACTGTCAATATAGCCTTATGCAATACACTGCAAAGAATGGGAAAATGCAAGCAAAAGTTCTTGATTTTAATCCCCCTGAGAAATGGGCTGAGTTTGTTCTTGAAACCTGTGGTGGAGCTATAAATGTTTCAGGAGAATACAGACTCCCTGGGATGATATGGGAATGGGTGCTGGCAAAGTGCAGAGGAGAAGAAGATGCAGCAAGATTTATAGGAGAGAAAATTGATAATTTATTGATAAATCTTAATTTTTAAAAATAAAGTTGCATAAGGAGATTAGTAAATTTGAAAAAATTCAACAAATTAATCAACAAAAAGTCAATTTTATACTTTTTAGGTTTTCTTTTAACAACCATAGAGACAATTCTCCATCTAAGCGGGAAAAGTCTTTGTCAGACTGAAGGGTGCAGAATTGTAGAAAGCTTTGTAAAAGGTGGAGATATTGTTTTACTTGTCAGTGGGATAATTTTATTCACTGCATTATTTTTTGTTTCTTTTAAAGAAAAACAAGGAAACAGTAAAATTTATAGTTATATCCATTCTTCAATTTTAATTGTAGCTTTGTCAGTTGAGGGATATTTTTTAGGATTTCAAACTTTTATAGCGCAGGAATTTTGTGTTTTTTGTTTAACAGTATTCTCAATTCTGTTCGTATCCTGCATTATAAGATTTAAACAAGGCAAAAAAGAGTTAATTTTTGCTTTTGTGTGTTTTTCTGCGGTGTTCTTTGCGACATATCTTGTAAGCCCACAAATTGCTACACTTCCATTATCTCAACATGTGTTTGTTTACTCAAAAAACTGCCCACAATGTAAAGAAGTAATTCAGTTTTGCAAGCAATACTCCATCCCAGTTGAAACATTCGAATCTGATAAGATAAAAGCCACATTAAAATCTTTAAACATTAATTCTGTTCCTGTTTTATTCTGTAACGAAGGAACTGAGAAAAAAATTATTATGGGAACAGACAATATAAAAGAATACCTATTTGCAAAAACCAACTCAACAGTAAATCCAACATTAAATCAAGATACAAATGATATAAAACAACCTATTCAAGAAAAACAAAAAATAAAAATAAACATAAAACAAAAAGAATCAACTAAACAAGAACAACAGGAAGACAATACAAATCAACAACCATAAAATGGAGTATGTCCAATTTTTAAATCTGAAAATCCAATTTTTAAATCTGAAAAATCAGGGGGGTGCAATTGAATAACAACAAAATCGCAGTCATAGACATAGACAATACTCTTTGGGATTTTGCTACTGTTTTATATGAAAGGCTCTACAATAAGCTTGGCAGTATAGTGCCTCCACCTTTAGAATGGCACAACTGGCATTTCTGGAAAGAGTTTTGCAATGCTGAGACTTTTTATAAAACAGTAAGAGAAATTCATCTTGAACAGGATAAATTTGGTATTTATCCTGATGCAAAAGAGTTTTTGCAAACACTTAAATCTACGGGATTTCAGGTTATAATAGCAAGTCATAGGGATGTAAAAGCTCTTGAGCCAACATTTAGATGGTTACAAAATCATAAACTTACCTTTGACAGTTTACACCTAAGCTACGATAAAACTCAGCTCTTCTCTGCTTGTCATTTATGTGTTGATGATTCTCCTGATATTTTAAAAACTGCAAACGAAAAAGGATTGCTTGCAACAGGACTTGAGTTTCCCTGGAATAAGAAGATTAATATACGGCTTTTTCAAAGCTTAAGCCAGATAACGGATTTTATAAAGAAAATAAACTTAAAAAATAAGGAGGGCACCAGCAAAAATGCTAAATACCAAAGTAAAAGTTTTAATGGTTGATGATCTCCCAACAATGCGTAGAATATTAAAAAATCTTTTAAAACAACTTGGATTTGAAAATATAGATGAAGCAGAAAATGGAGAAGATGCTTTAAGAAAGTTAAAAAGTGGAAATTACGGGCTTGTAGTTTCCGATTGGAATATGCCCGTTATGAAAGGGTTAGAGCTTCTTAAACATATAAGAAATGATCCTCAACTTAAAGATATTCCTTTTTTAATAGTTACAGCAGTGGCTGAAAAAGAAAAGGTTATTGAAGCTATAAAGGCAGGGGTTGACAATTATATAGTAAAGCCCTTTACATGTGAAGTTTTAAAGGAAAAACTTGAAAAGATTGCTCAGAAAAAAATATATCTTAAAAGAGGGCAATAATGATTTATTAAAATAGTTTGGGTTCTAAACAAGCCTGAAACGGTTACTCCTTTGGCTTTATATATATAGAACTTTCTTAAGATTAAAGTAAATTTTGTTAAATAAAAAAGGTGCAAATCGGTTAAAGTGATTGACAGAAAAGTAACCTTTGAGATATAAACTATATAATTTTTATTTGAGGTGACAAAATGACCAAAGAAAAAAAGTTTTATGAAACACTTCAGAATATATTTATCGGGGCAAAAATAGAAGGTGTTGGTGGATTTATCAATTTGATGAGAATTAAGTCAAAATACTATGAAAAGATAGAAGAAATTTTAAAACAAGATATAGATAAAGCATTAGAAAAATATTCATCATTTAGAGAAGAACTTTTTGATAAGCTTTACACTTTTTTCAGTAGATATTTCACTGAAAGTGGTTCTATTTACTTTAACTCTACTCCATTTCATAACAACATCTACGAAAGAGTTTATACCAATGATAAAGATGTAATGCTTTTCTGGAAAACACAGATGCTTTATTATGTAAAGACAGACAGAATATTCAGAAGTATGCCTGTAGAATTTGACAATTTAAAATTTTATTTTGATGCAACAACCATAGAAAATAAAAAAGCCAACGAAAAAAGAACCTTAATATATGAACTAAAAGAAGTAAAAGAAGATAAAACCATTGTTTTTAGTGTTTTATATTCAGAAAAAGGGAAAATCACCAAGATTGATGAGATATTAAGAGAACTCAAGAAAAAACATTTGAGTATTAACGAAGAACAATTAAAACGGGCATTTCGCATATTTGAGAAACAAAGTGAAGTAGATTTCTTCATAAACAAAAATGCAAAAGCATTTTTGCAGGAACAATTTAAACTTTGGAGCTATCAATACTTCTGGGATGGTGCTAAAGAGTGGACTGCTGATAGAGTTAATCAATTACAGATATTAAAAGACATTGCATTTAAAATTATTGATTTTGTAAGTCAGTTTGAAGATGAACTGGTCAAGATATGGAATAAACCAAAGTTTGTAAAAAACTCTAATTATGTTATTACTTTAGACAGATTGGAAAATTTTGGTAATAAAGGATTAGAAATTATCAAAAAGATTTTAAGGCATAAAAACATCAATCAACAAATTCAGGAATGGCAAACACTTGGGATAGTGAATGAAAGTTTTAACCTAAACGATGTGTTAAAGGGCAACAATTTAACTGAAAAGTATAAACATTTACCAATAGATACAATATATTTTAAGGATTTAGAACTTGAAATTTTATCCTTGTTTGATGACTTAGATAATCAATTAGATGGATGGCTTATAAAGAGTGAAAACTATCAGGCATTGAATACAATACTACCAAAGTTTAAAGAAAAAGTGCAGACAATTTATATTGATCCGCCGTTTAATTTAGATTCTTCTGATCAGTTTATGTATAGAACCAACTACAAAAATGCCAATTGGGCAACTTTGCTTGAAAATAGATTGAGAATTGCAAAAGATTGGTTAAATGAAAAAGGGAGTATATTTGTTAGATGTGATTATAATGGAAACTGGATTGTTAGATGTTTAATGGATGAGATTTTTGGGGAGGAGAATTTTAGGAATGAGATTATAGTAAATAGAACATTAGCAAAACAACCAACACAAAATCAATTTATAAAACAAACAGAAAGTTTATTTTTATTTTCTAAAACTGGAAATAATTTAATTAAAAAAATTTTAAGACCAATTTCTAATCCTGCTTGGTATCCACTTCTTCATTTTCCACGCCCCGATGAAAAACCAAGAATTATTTTAGGACAAGTTTTTTATCCACCGAAAAATAGAAGATGGGCAAGATCTCAAGAAGACATTGAAAGACTTGAAAAAATGGGAAAAGTAAGGATAAACGAAGAAATTACCTATGTTGATTGTTATGGAAATAAAATAAAAGGTTTTCCAGAAATACTTTATGATGAAGAAGTTGTAGACAATGTATGGTTAGATATTCCTGGATATTCTCAAGCCCATGGATTCCCAACCGAAAATTCTGAAATCCTTCTTAAGCGTGTTATACAATCCACATCCAACGAAAACGATATAGTAATGGACTTTTTTTTAGGAAGTGGCACAACTACAGCTGTAGCACACAAACTAAGAAGAAAATGGATAGGAATTGAGATGGGAGAGCATTTTTGGACTGTTATATTGCCAAGAATGAAAAAAGTTTTGGCCTATGATAAATCAGGCATTTCAAAAGAAGTCAAAGAATACCAAGGCGGAGGCTTTTTCAAATACTACGAACTTGAACAATACGAAGAAACACTTGCAAATACAGTTTACGAAAATCATGACATGTTTATTATCGGAGATAAATTTCCTTACGAACAGTATGTTTTTATGAAAGATGAAAAGATGCTAAAAGCATTAGAAATTGATTACGAAAACAAAAAAGTAAAAGTAGATTTAAGCAAATTATATAAAAATATTGATATTACAGAAACTTTATCTAACCTAACAGGCAAATGGATAAAGAGAATAAAAGAAGATGAAATAGAATTTGAAGATGAAAGTGTAGTAAACACCAAAGATTTAGATTACAAACTAATAAAACCATTAATTTGGTGGTAAAATATGGTTAAGCCAGAAATTTTTGGTAGCAGAAAAAGCATATTAAAAGATTACTTAGAAAATATAAAAAAAGCATATCCTGATATTGAAATTATTAATAGGATTTGGTTTGGTACCTGTTTGTATAAATATAATCCAGATAAAAAAACAAGATATATTATTTTTTATGAATGTTGTGATGAAAATGAATTTAATGTTAAAGATATTAATTTTCTCCAAGAAATTTTTAATCCTTACATTCCTATTTTAAAAGTTTATATTAAAGGGGATTTATTTAATTTTTTTGATATTCAAAAAGAAAAAACTATTACCTTAGAATCAAAATATGTTCCCAGATTTATTTTATCCAAAATAAAATGTGATAAAAGAAAATTGCAAATGGCTATAACAGAAACAAAAAATGGAGTTTCAGATTTAAGCAAATTTTTCAGGGAAAAATGTTTTGGTAGATTAGGAATATCAGACATAGATCTTATTGTTATTTTTAAAAACAACAACAAAGTTTTTTTTATTGAAGAAAAACTTTATACAAAAATTATCAATAATAAATATACGGGAGATATAGGGTTAGGGCAATTGCTTTCTTTAAAAGAAATAGTAAATGATGTATTAAGCTATAAACAAAAAATTTATTTTTTTATTTTATTTTACGATGAGAAAAGTAGCAAATGGTTTAAATGGGATTTAATAAAAAATAAAGAAAAAAAATATGCAAAATATTACAGTAAGCAATACAAAGAACATCGATTTTTATTTAATGATTTAGAAGAAATTGAAATTAATAATTTATTTAATGATACATACTAAATTGTTAACTTATCCCAAAAATTTTAAATAAGGAGTAAAACTATGACCCCATATCTTCAAAACATAGTAGAAAACCTTGACTTCAACAATCTCCCTGCAGATTGGATTGGAGTTGACTTCAATAAATTTTCAAAAGCAAAAACACTTTTTGATTATCAACAGGATGCATTAAAAAATGCTTTAAGGGCTTTGTATTTGTATTACGAACGATATCAAGAAAATAAAGCAGACTTTTACGAACATTATCGGAATAACGGCTTAACAGAAGATTTAAGTTACAATGTGATAAGAGAAAGCAAAACAATAAAATATTTTTTAGAATATGAAAACGATTATCCCGTTGTAGATAATAAGATTCCCTTTGAAAATTTTATTAACCGAATGAGTTTTTGGATGGCAACTGGTTCTGGAAAAACTCTTGTTATTGTTAAACTGTTGGAACTTCTTGGAATTTTAATCAAAAACGGTAAAATTCCGAAAAAGGATATCTTATTTTTAACCTACAGAGATGACTTAATTGAACAATTTAAAAAACATGTAGAAGAATTTAACCAATCAAATGAAAATGAATTAGTTATTAATCCAATTAATCTTAAGGAATACAGTGCAAGAAAATATAATCCAACGATAAGCTTTTTTGAAAGTTTTGATGTTTACTATTACAGAAGTGATTTAATTTCTAACGAACAAAAAGACAAAATTATAAATTACAAAAACTATGATAACAACGGAAATTGGTATATTATTCTTGATGAAGCACACAAAGGAGACAAAGAAGACAGCAAAAGACAATCATTCTACTCAATTTTAAGCAGAAATGGTTTCATGTTTAATTTTTCTGCAACTTTTACAGATCCAAGAGACTATGCTACCTGTGTTTATAACTTTAACCTTGAAAAATTTATTTCTAAAGGATATGGCAAACATATCTATATCTCCCGTGAAAACCTTTCTGCCTTAGAAAATAAGTCTGATGAAATCTTACAGGGAGAAAAACAAAAAATTTTGCTAAAGATACTTATTCTTCAATCAGCTATCAATAAGAATTTTGAAAAAGTTAGACAAATAAATCCTAAGTTATTTCATAAACCTTTATTACTGACTCTTGTTAACTCCGTAAACACAGAAGACTCAGACCTTGAATTGTTCTTCAGGGAAATAGCAAAAATTGCAAACAGTGAGGCAAGTTCTGATTTGCTAAACATTGCTAAAAATGAATTAAAAAACGAATTTATTTCAAAAAATGCAAAATATGAATTTGAAAACACAGTTGACTTGGGGGATAACTTTTTAAGTGAAATTGAAAATATAACCGCTAAAGACATTCTTAAGTATGTATTTAATTCCAACACTTCAGGGAAAATTGAAGTTTTAAAAATCCCATCAAACAAGCAAGAACTTGTTTTTAAGCTTAAAACATCTGATAAACCTTTTGCATTGATGAAAATTGGAGATATAACCAACTGGATAAGAGAAAAACTTACAGGTTATGAAATTATAGAACGGTTTGAAAATGAAAGTATTTTTTATCAAATAAACAATAACGAAGACATAAATATTCTTATGGGTTCACGGGCTTTTTATGAAGGATGGGACAGTAATAGACCGAATATTGTTTTGTTTATAAATATAGGCAAAGGCACAGATGCTAAGAAGTTTGTATTGCAATCAATTGGTCGTGGAGTAAGAATTGAGCCACTACCAAACAAAAGAAGAAGACTCTTATGTTTATATAACAATAAAGAGATTGATAATACTTTGTTTCATTCTGCAAAAGAGCATTCCAATACTTTAGAGACTTTATTTATCTTTGGGACAAAAGCAGACAATTTACAGATAGTTTTTGATACACTTAGACAACAATCAACTGAAGTAAAATTAGGAGATCTGTTTGAAGTTAATCCTGAGATTAAAGATAAACTTCTTTTAATCCCTGAATATGCTGATTCAGATAAATTGATTATTGAAGAAGAAAACAAAATTAAATATCAAATACATCCAAAAGATTATGAAATAATAAGGGATTACTTTACCAATGTTGAAGATAAAATTATTTTATGCAAGTTTGATTGCAATTTAACAGTCTTACCTGAAATAAAGAAAGGGTTAAACGGAGAGAAAGATAAAATTTTTATAGAAACAGAAGAAAAACCATTTATAGGAAATCCTGAAATTATAATTAGAAACATATTTAAGCATTTCAGTAATAAAATAAAACAATACGAAAGATTAAAAGAATTAGAAAACGAAATAATTCACTTTAAGGAAATAACTATTTCAGAAACCAGATTAAACGGTTTAAAAGAAAAAATTGAATCTGTAAGGAACTTTAGCAACAAAGACAAAGAAATAGAAAAGCTAATGGATAAATTAGAAAACAACGAAATTGATATAAAAGCATATACATCAGAAATACAAAGGATAGAAAAAAATACTTCAGAAAATGTTGAAATATCTTATAACTCAGGAGAAAGACTGTTGATAAAACATATTGCTAATCATTATTACATTCCTATTTTGCTTTCAGAAACAGAAAAGATAGATTTTATAAAACATATCATTAAACATAAAAGCGAAGTTGGCTTTATTAAAGATTTGGCACTTTATTTAGCAAATGAAAACAATTTCTTTAAAAATTTTGATTGGTGGTTCTTTTCAAAGATTGATGAAACTCTGGATGATATCTATATTCCTTATTTAAATCCAAACACAAATAAAATGGAAAAGTTCAAGCCTGACTTTATTTTTTGGTTAAAGAAAGAAGACTTTTATTTAATACTATTTATTGACCCAAAAGGGATTAAACATACAGATTTTCTTCAAAGAATAGATGGTTATTCAAGAATTTTTGAAGAAAAAAGTAATGTAGAAAAAAAGCCTAAAGTTTTTAATTACAGACATGGAGACAAAAATTTAAATGTTATTGTAAAGCTATTTATAAAACCATTTAAAGGAAGATGCCCTGACAATTATTCTCAATACTGTTTTGATAATTTTGGTGAAATTTTTGAGCAAATTGATAAAGAAATTCTAATTAAAGGAGAACATTTATGCACAAACAACTAACCAAACTCATCCTACTCATCTCTCTCTTTCTCATCCTTTTCCCTCTCACTTCACACGCCCTCTCTACCAACTGCGCCGTCAAACGAGTTTTGGATGGAGATACTTTCCATTGCATCCCTGATACAACTATCAACGGTGCAAAGTTTCATAAAGACGGCACCATATCAGTAAGACTTCGTGGAGTTGATGCTCCTGAAAAGAGACAACCATCAGGCATGGATGCAAAAGAAAGCCTGAAAGAGTTAATTGGAAGAAAAACCGTAAAGCTTGATATAAAAGACATAGACAGATATGGGAGAGTTGTTGCTTATGTTTTTGTTGGTTTTGTTAATGTAAACCTTGAACAGGTAAAGCGTGGGCTTGCCTGGGCATATACTGAATATCTTGATAGACCTTATGCATCAGAGTTTTACGATGCAGAAAAGCAGGCAAGAAAGCAAAGATTGGGATTGTGGAAAGAGTTAAATCCAACTCCACCCTGGGAGTGGAGAAAAAAGAATAGATAAAGGAGAATTTATGAAAGCAATTGAATTGATTGAAAAATCAGACATATTCTCAAAATTACAAAAGCTTTTTCCTGAATTTGTTGAGTCAGCAAAGACAATCACGGTTATTCCCTGGCAGGAAAGTTTCCAAATTGCAGATAAAAATCCTGAGATAGTTGATGCGATGGATTTCTATGCAATGTTATATAAAAACAAAATAATTTCTCAAGAAGAATATGAAAGGCAAATCAACGAATTATTTGCACAGGCAAAAGGCTATATATCCCGAACAGAAGGAATCTCCTTTATAAAAGAAAGAGAAATCTCATTCCGTAGCCCAAAACCAAAAATTACCTATGTTATCCATGAAATAGGGCATATCCATTATGAAGAGCCTGATCCTGTTTGGTCTGCTACTTATGGTGGTGGAGAATTGTTGATGCAGTTAGCTTTGTTTCAAAATTACACTACCGACGATGCATCTATCAGGCATTATCATTTTATTATCCATAATGCATCTATTTTGCCTAAAAACACTGCAAAAGAAATTGCAGAAGCTATTATAGAAAAAACAAAACTTCCTTGTTATCCAAGTTTGCATGCTATTGCTCTTTTCTCAGGAGCAATTCCTAATGGATTGTGGGAACAACTTAAGACAAAGAAACTGGAAGAAATCTATGATAAACTTAATGATTCCCGATGGGAAGAAATAGATGTAACATACTCTCAAATCAGAATGTTTTTGACAAATATAGTTGACGGATTAAGATATAGAGATGATTTCTCAATTGCCTTTGCAAAAGCACTTGGGCTTATCAAAGAATGCCCTGTTTGTGGAAGACTAATCTGTGTGTGCGATTAATCTATATTGTTGTTTTGCTGAAACAGCTTAACCACTTCTTCTGCACTACTTTTATTTATATAAAAGAGTTTTCTTACGTTCTGCTTTACAATCTCATGATATTTATGAGCATTTCTACTTGTATCAAACACCACAATGTCTGCATTAGAAATTGCATCTATCTTTGCAATTGTTCTTTCAGGTTCTATAAATATAACTTCGCAGGTATTTAGCTTTTCTTGAAGTAGTTCTTTCTCTCTGGAATTCCACTTACCACCAACAATTGCTATTGTTTGATATTCAGGAAGTTGCTTTGGTGGTATTTCGATAGCAGGCTTTTCTATTGTTATGTTTTCCTGTATTTCTTTGTTTATTTCTTCTGCTTTTTCAAGATCTTCTATGGTCTGCTCAAGCTTTTCTATACGGGTTTTAAGGTAGTAGTTTTCTTTGAGGATTTTTAAGTATTCTTTTTCTTTTGAGTCATCTTTTGTTTTTGCAAAAGCTCGTAGTTTATGTTCAAGCTCTGTGAGTGTTTTTTTAAGTCTTTTGTTTTCTATCCTGAGGGTTCTGTTTTCTTCCTTGAGTTTATGTATTTCTTTCGCTATTACATATTGCTTTTCTTTAAATAGGAAAAGTCTATTTTGAAGTGCAAATAATAATTCAAAGTAATGCTCATAGTCATTTTTTATCTCTTTAAGCATCTCTATGTTGACATCATAGTAAAGAAGATAGCCTCTTTTGACTTTGTTATAAACTTTGTTTTCTTCGTCATATTCACAGCCGAATCTTTCTGCAATGCCCTGCCAGTCTGCATTCTCTATATATTGCAAATCTTCTTGTGCATATAAAAATGCCTCCATGTCTATTTGTGATGGCAATTTCTCTGGCATAGGATTCTGCTCTGCATATCTTTGTCTTGCTTGCTCTGCTTTTTCCTTGTAGATACTATGTTGCTCAATTAAAAATTCTATATCTTTATGTTTGAACATATTGTTTGAGAAATAATAAAGAATCATCATCTCAGGAGTAACTCCTCTTCTATGAATGCTTGGGACAATGTCTTCTGAAAATATTTGCGAAAGTTGTTCTTGAGTAAAAGTGTTATATCCTGCAAACTGGATATAGCTGTTGTTTCTCTTGATGACTTTTTCTAAAAATTTTTCAAATCCATAATGTTGTGACATGATATTTTTTGATATTTCCAGTAATGCTTGATATAAATTATCTTGATTTATCGGTTCTCTGAAAAATTCCTGAAAATCTTGTCTTACTTCCTGTAAACCATAAAGGGAAACAACTACATCAACAAAAAAGTAAGGGTCAATATTTAGGCATTCTTGCAGGATTTTTTCGTAGTCTCTTTTGAGTTTCATGGGTTGTTAATTATAAAACACTGCATAATTTTTATGCAAAGTGGAAAATGCAAAAATTTTGTAAGTACTTTTCAGAATATTAAACAATAAATTAAACAATTATTGTTTAATTTGTGTAAGCTTACCTATGCTTTCTACCATCTCTTCATAACTGGTGAATCCAAAGGCATGGATACACTTTTCAGTAAGACAATACAAAGCAGGAGTTCCCTGAGACTGAACATTACAAAGCTTTTTAATTAATCCTGCATTAATAAGGCTTTGTAAAACACTTTCATTGTCAACATTTCTAAGTTTATCAATTTCTTGCTTTGTACAGGGCTGTTTCATGGCAATAATTGCAATTACTTCATAGGCTTGATTGCTAAGTTTTTGTTCCACAGGGATAATTTTTTTTGGGATTTTCTCAATATATTCAGGTTTGATAAAGATTGTTACAGATGTATTAGTTATAGATAACTGAAAACATGTCTGTTTAAGAAACTCAGACAGTTCATATAGGTATGCTTTAACTTCTTCTTCAGAACAGGCTAAAGCATCTGCAAGCTCGCTGAAATAAACTTCTCTTTCTGTTGAGCAAATAATAGCTAAGCAAAGATTACTCTGCTCTGACAAGGTATTTCTGTCTCTTTTCTCCACTGAAACTCCTTATGATTAAGTCTGTTATTTTACTATCTATTGATTCTTCTGTGAGTTCTACTCCTTCTATCATAAGCTCATTAATTGCTTTCTGTTCGTATAACTTTCGTTCGTGATGACTCATGCTTGATTTGATAGCATTTATTACAGCTTGCCCTTCAGAGTTTAGAACAAGCTTGGCTGGTTGTTTCTGTGTTATAGCAATGTTTATGGTTTTATATGGATATCTCTGTGCAGGTAAAACTGGAATAAGATTTTCAGGAATTTTTATGTTCAGTGCATACTCATTAGCAGTTCTACTGTAATGAGACCCTACTATCTTTATATATCCATCAATAAGCATTTCTTTTAAGGCATGTTTAACTGTTGTTTGGGAACAACCACTTAATGATGCAAAATCATTATAGCTAATCCTTGCACTCTGTCTTCCAACAAGAATCGTTCTTGAAAAAATTATGTCGTAAATAACACATTTTACAGTATCCTTTAGCATTGGATAGATATAATCTGTTTTGTAGATTGAAAGTGCTATAATTTCTTTAAAATCTATCATAATGTTCACCTCTTAAAGAAAAATAATCCCATTGTTATAAGCAAAGTCACAGTAAACTCCATAAAACTTCTTACAGGAATTAATCTTATTCCAAAAGATTTTCTTTTTGGATTTAGTAATGGAACTTTGCCTGAAATAGCATCCTGTAATATATGCATTATAGCGCCAAAAGAAATAGCAGATAGTATCCATGCAACTGAAAAAGTTTTAGGAAGATTGAAAAACACTGCAATGTTTTTATGTGGGTGAATAAGAAAGGGATTTTCTTTCATGATAAACCAGCAAATACAAAAAATCAGTAAATACGGAATAAACCAGTGAGAGTAAGTTCTGTGATTAGCTTTCCATCTTTGCTGTTCGAAAGGATTAAGTGACAGGAATCCTTTGCCTTCTATTAAATCAGGCACTATTGCACCAATTGCTGATGCAATAGCAAAGGATATGTTGTGTGTAAGGGTAAAAACAACTGAAAATGTAATCAGTTTATGCGATAGCCATGTCATCGATATATATGCAGTGCAAAGTAACCATATTTATAAGGAAGTTTTTATGATGCAATATTCCTGCAATATTGCAACAATATTACAGGAATATTGCAGGATTATTGCA
>Ga0308404_1000271_pt1 | contig 16282 bp, 13 predicted proteins | sample HotsprSampleOSM4_FD_203475 | JGI IMG/M metagenome (GOLD analysis project Ga0308404, IMG submission 203475) | Hot spring phototrophic mat microbial communities from Octopus Spring, Yellowstone National Park, Wyoming, United States - 20060914_OS-M4 ...
GCGATCGTCCAATGGTGCGACAGCTTCGAGGTGGCCGAGACCACCGCTGCGGTGCTGTTCGAGGCGATGGAGATCGCGACCGCGCACCGGTTGGCGTTCTGGGACGCCGTGATGCTCGCCGTCGCCGCGCAGGCAGGCTGCCGGCTTCTCTTGTCGGAGGACCTGCCGGACGGCTTCTTCTGGCGCGGCGTGACCGTGCGCAATCCCTTCCTCGCCGGCCGCGGCTGATCCGCGCCCGGCCTTGGCCGTGGCGAACCCCATGACGGACATCCCGATGCCGGCCGGCGTACCGCTCGTGCCGATCGCGGCGCTGCGTCCGCATCCGCGGAACGCGCGGACGCACTCGGAGGCGCAGATTGCCAAGCCTGCCTCTTCCATCCGCGCCTATGGGTGGACCAACCCGGTCCTCGTGGTCGGCGATACCATCGTCGCCGGGCATGGACGCATCGAGGCCGCCAAGCGTCTCGGCCTCGATGCCGTGCCGGCCATCCGGCTCGACCATACTCACGCCGGACCAGCGCCGCGCATACCTCATCGCTGACAACCGCCTTGCCGAGGATGCTGGCTGGGATCGGACGATCCTCGCCGAGGAATTCGAAGCGCTTGCCCAGATCGGCTTCGACGTTGCGCTGACGGGCTTCGAGCAGGCGGAGATCGACGCGATCCTTGCCGGCGCGGGCAACCTCGTCGCGGAGATCGATGAGGCCGAAGCCGACGGGGAAGAGGCGGAGCCAAGCGAGGCGACACCCGCCGCGGCGTCGCGCGGGACGCTGGCAGCGCGCTTCGGCGTTCCACCCTTCTCCGTCATCAAGGCACGCGAAGGGTGGTGGCAGGAGCGCAAGCGGGCCTGGATTGCTCTCGGCATCCGCAGCGTCCTCCTCGCCCGCGGCACCGTGCCGGTGATCCCGAACAACCCCACCGGCAGACAGCACCATCCCTTCGACCACAGCGCCTGGCGCAAGCGAAACCTGATCGAGCGCCTCTTCTGCCGCCTCAAGGATTTCCGACGCATCGCCACGCGATACGACCGACGCGCAGACGTCTTCCTCAGCGCCATCTATCTCGCCGCAACCGTCACTTGATGGTTATGAGTCTAGAGCCCAAAGCTCAGGGCACCACTGCGAAACACACCGCCCCGCGTCGCTAAAAGAGCTTCATCACGGCGTACTCTCCGCAGGAGAACCCGGACCGGGAACTGGGGGGGAAGGGCGGAAGGGGGGACGGGAGTTCGAAGTCTCCATCACGCGAGACGCATGACAGCCAGTCCCCGTGTCGTATGAAAGATTTTCATATCACGCACCAATCGCATCGAGTGCCAAAGCCCCAGTGCGACCATCTCCGCCGCACGCCATGCGTCATCGAGAACGATGACTGTTCCAGTTTTAGCAATATTTCTAAAAATTTTGCCTGCCATTGCTCTATTGAACGATGGTTGAATGCTTCCTCCTTGGATCGGACCATCGATAAATACCATGTCAAATGGACCGAGCCTGTAAATTTCCTCTGGCATATCGTAAAACTCGCCAATTCTACCAAGACACTCGGTCTTAGACATCGAGGTTGAGAAAAACCTGACCACCTCCTGTCCATCGCACTCACGTGCCACCGCCTTCTGCCATTCTGCCGCCTGATCGACCGACACAATCACGTCTGTCCCGGCGAGCCTGCACAACTGTGAAAACACAAGCGTGGACAACCCGCTACCGAACTCGAGGAGTTTCCTGGGCTTCTCCTGGATCAGCAATTGTGCACCAATGAGAATGGCATTCCGCTCTGCAGACCAATTCTCCTGGAACAATGACCTCTCCGCCATCAGTCTATCAATCAAGATGTTTATCTGCGTAATTTGTGACGACGGAAGCTTCTGGATGGACGCCTCCGGTAAAGCCACTGGTACAACGGCCCTCTGGTCATTGACAGAAACCATGACCTCATCGATTATTCTCGCAAGGCCCTCGCCGGCGCGTCGATGATCGCCGAGGCCGCCAGCTTCGAGAAGGCGAGCACGCAGCCTCCGACGATACTCGCCAAGTCTTGCCGGATCCGCTGCCAAGGCCACTGCCTTGGCGACAAACTCCTCGTCAGACGCCGCGCAGAGCTCACTCAAGCCAAGATTAGCCAGGTGGCTCAGGCTATGGCGGGACGCGAACGAAGACCCATATCGCGCGACCGTTGGAACCCCCATCAAGGCACATTCAAGCGTCGTCAGACCCCCGGTGTAGGGGAATGAATCGAGGGCGATGTCCACCGAGGAAATCGCCTTAAGGTGCTCGAAATGCGGCGTGCGCCCCGCGAACGCGCAGCGCTCGAGCGCGATGCCGTGACCCTCAAGCCGTCTCTCGAACCGCTCCCGCGCCTTCGGCTCACCGAGGCCTCTTGTCTTGAACAGCAACCGGGACTGCGGCACTGCGTCCAGTATGCGCGCCGCCGCAGCAAGCCAAGGGTCGCTCATCTTCTGCAGATTGTTGAAGAACCCAAACGTAATGTAACCGTTCTGCTCGATAGGAGGCGCAGACACCTCCGGGACCTGCTCCGGAACGGCATAGCTGATATACGAGCCGGGAATTCGAACGATCTTCTCCGTGTAAAGATGCTCAAGTTCCGGAGGTACTTCGAGCGCATCGGCGATCATTGCGTCGATCGCCTCGATCCCATACGTGTAGGCCTGCATGCCGACCCATTTGAGCACAGCGCGCGCAGGTTTGCGCATCACGAGCTCCATTCGCGCTCGTGCGCTGTATCCTTGAAGGTCTATCAGCACGTCGAGACCACGCATCACCATCTCGCGCACCGCGAGGTCATCGCTCAGGCCTTCCAGGACCACGTACTCGGAAGCGACCAGACGGAAACGGCGCGCGATCGGATCATCCCGCCGCTCATGTGTCGAGAAGCAGATGATTTCATACCGGTCCCTATCGAGCGCCTCGAATGCACCGATGGTCAGCCAGCCCACAGGGTGGCATCCAAAGCTATTCGACAAGAGCCCGACACGGATCCTGCGCTGCGTCTGATGGCGCACTGTGAGTGGCACTTGCTCAATGGAGCGCGCGCGTTCGCGGATTTGCCTCGCGCGCCGAAGCAGACGCGCGCCGTCATCACTCCCATAAGCCTCGTGATTGATCACCATGCAGAGCTGAGACAAGGCGAGCTCGTAGCCGGCGGCGTCACACGCCTCGAGATAGGAGAGAGCCTCCCTGTGCTCGCCCATGCGCGAATGCAGGTTGCTCAGCGTCAGCATCAGCGCGTGCCGCTGCTCGGACGGCAGCCTCGGCAAGAGCCGCTCTGACTCCTCGATCGCCTCGACATTCCGATCGAGCTCGCGCAGCACGTTGACCCGTTGCAACAGGAGGTCGGAGTCCTCCGGCTTTCGCGCAAGTGCGCGCTCGAGCGCAGCGAGCGCCTCCTCGTTCTGGCCGGCACTACGAAAGGCGTCGGCGGCGGCGGCCAGGATGGAGACCGGCGCGTTTGCTTTGCCCGCGTGGAGCCCGGCGCGGAACGCCGACGCCGCCTCGCGTTCGTCACCCGCCTCCTGGTGCAAGAGCCCGACACACCAGAGCTCCGCCGCCGTCAGGGCACGGGTGCTCTCGATCTCGCGTAAGACCTTCAGGCCCTCGTCGAGCAGCTCGTGATCCACCCAGAAGCGGGCAGCGCGGAACGCAGCTGCCGCGTGGTCGCCCAACGCCAACGCCGTGAGATAGGCGTCTTGCGCGTCCTCGTTTTGTCCCGCCGCGGATAGCGCCTCGGCAAGCCCTACCCAGGCAGCCGGCTCCTCGGGAGCGAACAGAACCGCCCGGTTCGCGTCGTGCAGTGCCTCGGCATGCGCGCCGAGCCGCGTTCGCGCTTCCGCTCGCGCCGTCAGCAGTCGCGGATCGTCCACGAACACTGCAAGCCAGTCGCTTGCCGCGGCTTCCGCGGCGGTGAAATTTCCCTGCCCAAGGAGAGCGTTCACGAGAACGACAGCATCGTTCGCTTCCGGCGTCACCGCCAGCCTCTCCCGTGCTGCAGCCTCGGCCACCTGCCAGTTCTCCGCCTCCAGCAGATGGCGCAGGTCGGACTTCGACATCGCCGCGGCGACGCCAGAAACCTCCTGCACGACCGTCATGGCCGCACCGCAACGACAAGCAGGCCATCGACCGGATGCCCGCGATCCATGCGCAGAACGACCTCGTCGATCGCAAGCACACGCCAGGCCTTAAGCAGCCCCTCGACGAAGCCGCGCCCGTGCCCGAACCGCCCGGTCGCCCGTTTCGACCAGGTCTCGATCCCGCGTTCGTGCTCGACGCTGAACACAAACACACCGCCCGGCTCGAGGGCGGCGAAGCAGCGGTCGATGACTTCTGTAAGATCGCCGAAATAGCAGAAGACATCCGCTGCGATGATCGTCTGCCACCGCTTGCGCTCTGCCTTGAGGTAGGCGACGATCTCAGCCACCTCGAGCTCTGTGTAGAGCCCCTTCTTGCGGGCGTGGTCGATCATCCGGGCTGAGAGATCAACGCCCTTGAGACGACCCTTGATCACGTCGTGGAGGACGACGCCGATCAGCCCGGTACCGCAACCGAGGTCGAGCACTGAGGACAGACCCTCACCGGAGACGAGTGCCGGGTGGTGCTGTTTGACCGCAGCGAGGATCAGCCCCGGCACGCGATAGCCGAGCGAGAGCAGGCTCTGCTCGAAGCGGGCCGCATAGCTGTCGAAGAGGCCGCGTACGTACTCCTCGTCCGCCCGAGACGCCTTGTCTCCCGCGGCGATGTGGCGCAGGAAGGGCTCCTTCGGATTCAGCTTGTGGGCCTTGGCGAACCACTCCCGCGCCTCGTCGTCACGAAGCGCGCCGAGGGCTGTCTCGCCGAGGGCGACGAAGACCTCGACGGTGTTGCGCAGGGAGGGAGGCAAGGACACCAGACGCTCGCGCGCGGCGTCATAGCGCCCGAGCTGCCGCTCGACGCGCGCAAGCTCCAGGTCGATCACGAACTGGTTGGGGAACCGCTGCTTGAACGCATCGCCGAACTCGAGCGCAGCCTCCCTGTGGCCGGCATCGGCAAGCGCCTGGATCATGCCGACGACGCACCGGAAGCTCGGAGCAGCGCTCGCCTCGATCACCTCGCGGAACACGAGGGCGGCGTGGTCAGGCCGCCCTACCCGTAGCAAGGCGTGGCCGAAGACCTCGGCGACCTCCGGGTCGCGTGGGGCACGCTCGGCGGCATCGAGAGCGGCAAGCAGGGCCTCTTCGTTACGGTTTCCGCCGAGCAGCACCTGCGCCTGCTTGACGCGCAGGCGGGTCTGAAGCGTCGCGTCCTCTGTCTCCTCGGCGTACTGGGCGAGCACCTCGGCGACGCCGTCAAGCCTGCCCGCGTTCATTGCCGCCTCGGCATAGACGATCAACGCCTCCGCGTCGGCCTCGCCGCTCTCGACCATGGGGCGAAGGATTCGCAGGACCGCCTGGTTGTCTCCCAAGGCAGCGGCGAGCCTCGCCGCTGCGAGGCCAGAGAACTCACCGCCTTGCGTCTGTGTGGCGGCTTGCAGATTGGTGCTCATGAGGATTTTCCTCCAAACCTTTGCCTAGAGAACGAGGGAGAAGCGTCCCGGCTCCAGAGCGGGACCGACAAGCCGCAACTGCGGCACGGCGATGGCCGGATCGGTTGCGCCTTGCGCGCGGGCGAGATAGCGCTCTGCGAAGCGCTGCACGAAGCGTGGGTCGCTCAGGCGCGAGACATCGAGGCGCTGGTTGATCGCGCGCGCCTGCGCCTCGACCGACTGCACGGCGAGCTCCATGGGAAGGCCGAGAACCGTGGTCACCACGCGCCGAAGGATCGGATGGCCGAGCACGGCGTACGTGCTGTTCGCCGCTGCGTTCGCCTGCTCCTTGAACACGAGGGCATCAACGAGGGCTGGGTCGCGCGTGCGCAAACGCTCGAATTGGGTCGCACGCAGCCAGCCGCGCTTGAGGGTCGCGACGATCTCCGGGTCGCGCACGGAAGCGAGCCCTTGGGAGGCGAACTTCAAGGTCGCAGCGGCGGCGGAAAGCCTGCGATCGGCGAGACGTGAGACGAGCGAGTCCGGCTGGGAAGGGTCGGAGAGCATCGCGCGGATGAACAGCGCCGGCGTTTCCGCCGCTTCCGGGACGCCAAGCGCCATCGCGAGAAACCTTCGCGCCTGAGGGTCTTCGAGCAGGGCCTTAGGCGAGTCGGCGCGCGCGACCGCACGCTCGAAGGCAGCGAAGGCACGCGCCGTCGCCGGCTCCCTCTCCAGGGCAGCGAGGCTCCGCGGCAGGGACCGCTCCGCCTCGCGGAGGGCAAGCACTGCGTTGGCGCCCCCTCCGCCGAAGACAACCCCAGAGGCGGGCGCGCCGAAGAGGGCGAGAGCCGTCACGACGCCGGGCATCGGTCACACGCCGTGCTGAAGGCTGAGCGGCTCCGGTGCAGCCTTCGCGCCGCCGCGCGACGCGTCGCGCAAGCCTTCGGCGATCGTGCGCGTGATCTCGGCGAGCCAGGCAATGTCGGGGGACTCACCGTCGATCTCGCGCAGAACGGCCAGGGCGACCGAGATGATCTGCGCTCGCAGAGCCTGGGGAAGGTGATTGTCCGGGTCGGCGCAGAGCGTCGCTGTGTGCAGCCACAGGCGCCGCGCCTCGGCGATGGCACGCACACGGCGCACGGCTGTTGGCCGAAGCGCCTCGGCTTGAGCGAGCTGGCCGGCGATGCGCTCGAACACCTTGGCTTCGGCGGCAACCGGATCGGTCTCGGCCGTTGCCTGCTTGTAGCGGGTGAGTGCGACGGTCATGGGGCGACTCCCTCGGGGGATGGTTCTGTCGGGTCGGTCAAAGCGGCGCTTGCGTCCCGTGCCGCTGCGAGAACAGCGTCTTCATGCGCGATGAGGCGGCGGCAGAGTCGCAAGGCGGGGTAGAAGGCGCCGGCGGTCGCTGACTGTTCGATCGCTGCGGCGAGACGCTGCGCCGTCGGCGAAGTCGTTGCGAGAGCGAAGTCACGCGCGAGCGCGACGGCGCGTTCGAGGTAGCAGAAGCGTTCCTCGGCCGAGGTGATGTAGGCGTTCTGCAGCGCAGCGTAGAGCCGGCGCGCAGGCGTGTTCGCCTCTTCGGGAGCGAGGATCTGTTTGCCGTAGAGGAGATCGGCCTTGGCCGGGATCTCGACGATCGTCCGGGTGCGGAACCTGAGCGCGGCGCCATTGATGATCAGGCCATCGCCGCTTCTGAGCTTAAGGACCAATCCCGGCATGACACTGCGCTTGCGGAGGGAGGGGGCGCCGTTTTGGCGCGGCGTGCCTTGATGCCCTCAGCGGAAGAGGCTGAGCAGGATCTGCGGCGACTGGTTGGCGATCCCGAGCGCCTGGACGCCGAGCTGCTGGCGGATCTGCAGCGCCTGCAGCCGCGCCGATTCCTTCGCGAGATCGGCGTCGATCAGAGCGCCGAGCCCTGCCTCGATCGCGTCGATCTTGTCCTTGTTGAATCTGATGTAATTACCGACCGCGTTGAAGTTCGAACCATAGATGTTGAGCTGCGTGCCGACACGATTGAAGGCCTGGGTGAATGCCGAGCCGGCCGTAAGCATTTCCGCGGCGCTGGCAGCGCCGCCTGCTGTCGTCACGCCGACCAAAAGTGAGGCCGATGCATAGATGCTTGCTGACGCGTCATACCCAGTCATCGCGTACTGGGTGCCGAGCTGGTTGCGCACGACTTGCAAGGTGGCCACATACTGCGCCGAGGTCGTGCCCGTTCCCTTGAGGAGACTCTTGCCGTTGTAGCCAGCGTCGTTGATGAAGTCCTTGATGCTCTCCCGAAGGTCGTTGAACTGCTGGACATAGTCGGCACGCGTCTGTCCGGTGACGTTGCCGTCGGCGAGCTTCACCAGGACCTGCTTCATCTTGGTCAGCGTGTCGGAAATGTTCCGCAAGCTCGACATCGTGGTCTCGAGCATGCCCTTGGCGCCGCCAAGCTGCTCATTCGCGGAGGTGAGCGCAGCGACGTCGGCTCGGATCGCCTGAGCGATCGCGAACACCGCGCCGTCGTCCTTCGCGTCCGCAACGCGGAAACCCGTCGAGACGCGCTTCTGCGACGCAGCGAGTGCATCGTTGGTGCGATTGAGCGTCTGCAGGGCGACCATCGCGCCGATATTGGTATTGACCGAGTTGAGCGACATTTTCGTCCTCCGAAGTGTTGCACGCACCGCCCAACCCGCTTTGTGCAGGCACGCCGGACGTGAGCGCCGCCAGGGACGTCGCGTGGCGGACGCGAGGAGGGTTCTCCCCTCCCGCCCGGAGCCTCGCCGAAGACCGTAAACACTCGGTGCACGGCAGCCCGGGCGCACGGGAGGGACCGCAAGCCACGTGCCAGCGCTTTGGCATGCATTTGTCACGCTGCCAGCGGCGTTTCGGGCCCTTGGGCGGCAAATCCTGCCGGGACGAGGGGCGTTCTTGCCCGGTCGCACCTGCCGTGCCGAGCGCACGGAGGGGAAGGTTTGCCCGCTCCGCCCGCGTGTCCTCTCGCCAGCGACGCTCCGCTCGGAGGCGCGCGCCCTCGTGCGCCCGGGGACGAAACTTGCTTGCTCCATCGAGAGCGTTCGCTACGGGGGCGGCACGTCGTCGCTGCCGGCCGCCCGACCGAGCTTTGGCCGACGTCGCGGTGCGGTCAGCGAACGGCGGAGAAGAGACTGTCCCACATCGCCTGCACGGTGGTCATCACGCGCGCATTGGCGACATAGGCGTTCTGGAGCTCAACAAGCAGCGCCATCTCGCGATCGACCGAGATGCCAACGCGGTCAGCGAGCTTCTGTTCGGCGAGGCTTCGTGCAGCCTCCCCCGCTTCCTTCGCAGCGGCAGCGGAAGACACGACGCTCGCGTGGCGCGCCGTGGCGAGCGTCGCGTACTCGAACAGCGTCGTCCGCGCCGTGACAGAGAGCGGGCTCGTGAGCTGGAATAGGGGGTTCGTGTAGGGGCCGAGATTGGTGGTGCGGAACAGAGGGTCGTGCGCAAGCGGCGGCGGACCGGTATCGCGCGTGGCCCCAAGCGCGTGGTCGAGAACGCGCCGGATCAGCGTATCGAAAGCCGCCGGTCCGCCTGGTGGGTTGGGCGTGAAGGCGGAGCCGGAAGGTGCGGGAGAGGCGTTCGGGGTGCCGCCCGGAAACGCGGGCGGTGTGCCGCCTGGAATCGCATGCGTTCCGTCACGCAGGTAGCGCGGGTCGGTGAGGATCGCCGGATAGACGGTGATCTCGCGAGCGAAACCGACATAGCCCTGCTGGTCGGTCGCGTTCTCGACCGGGATCGTGCCATTGGGCCTCGAGAAGAGCCGCAATCCTTGCTGGTCGAACCGGCGCGCGAGCTTCTGCGCGAACTCGTCGAGCTCGGCTTGCATCAGCGGCAGGGTGCCGTCGCGCAGAGCCATCGCCTCCCCAGCGCGCCCGGCCAAATGGACGGAAGCGAGCTCGAAGCTCTGGCCACCGTCGAGATTGACCGTGAGCCTCGGGATGCTGCTCAAGAGGTTGCCTGGCTCGTAGAATGATGTCGCATCGATCGTCGTCTCATCGATACTCAATGCATCCGCGCGCTGCGGCAGGACGAGGCCGTTGCGTGTGACGATCGCGATCGCGCCCGAGGCCTGCTGGATCGGGCGGAAGCCGAAGGTCTCAGAAAGCTCGAGGACGAGGCGGTCGCGCGTATCCTCGAGCTCTGCCGTCGGCTGGCGCGCGAAGCCAAGCTCCACGATCCGGCGATTGAGCCGCCCGAGCTCGCCAAGGATCTCGTTGCCTCGATTGACCGTGGCAACGAGCGTGTCGTGCGCCTCCTGGCGCGCCTTCTGCACCGCGCCGGAGAGGCGGTTGAGATGCTGGGTGAGATCGCGCGCTGCCTCGAGCGTCTTGATCTGCTCGATCGCGGCGGACGGATCGGCACGCAGCGTCGTGAACGCATCCTCAAGCCGGCGCACAAGCCCTGCCGTGCCGACACCCTCGTGCGGCTGCCCGGCAACGAGATCGACGTTCTGAAGGATCGCCTGGCGTAGCGAGGAGGCGGAGGCCTCGGCTGAGGTCTGCAGGAGAAGCCTGCGCAGGGCGGGATCCTCGGCTCGTATCGTGACGCCGATCGCAAGCCCGATCCCCGACCCGGCGGCAACGGCGGTGCTGACGGGAACGCGCTTGCGCGTCGTGCCGGGGATGTCGGCTGCGGCGATGTTCTGCGAGGTCTGTGTCAGCTGCCTTTGTGTGGCGGAAAGGGCGGAGGCAGCGATTCCGAGAGCGTTGGTGAGTGACATCGGGCGGCTCCGGAGAACGCATCGTCAACGGAGGAAGTTCGCAAGCGAGAGCTCTTTGAGCGAGGCGACGAGGCGGAAATTGGCTTCGAGCTGCGCCTCGAGCAGGGCCCGGCGGGTCGCAAGTTCGGCAAGGTCAGCGTCCTCGGCACCGCTCATGACGCGCGTGAAGACGATTTCGGCCGCCTCGTGGCGCTGCTTCACCTCCGTCATTAGCTTTTGCGTCACGCCGAGCGCTCCCGCCTCCTGGGCGAACGCATCGCGCGCGCTGACCACCCTCTCGCGCAGGCTCGCAAGCACATCCTGGAAATCATCCGGCGCAGCGCTGCGCTGTGCCTCGGAGAGATTGGCAACGGCGGAGAGGACGAGAAGCAGATCGCGCACCGCCGACCCCGTGGTCGGAGGTGCCGAGACCGCAACAGCATTCGCATTCGCCTTCACGCCCCAGGCGACGTCGAGATCGACGTCGATCCGTACCGACAGACGCGTCTCCGTCAGCCCCGGCGCGGTCGAGAGATAAGTCGAGAAAGGCGTCGTCCCAGGGGCGTTCGACGCGGCTGAGGCGTTCATGGTTGCGAGCACGACCGCCGCATTGCCCGGGGCGAGGGAGTTCAGGGCTGTCGCGATCTGCGCGTGCATGCCGGATGCCGTGATCTCCTGCGGCACGGGCGGATTGCCGCTGTCGCGGCCATTGAACAGGAAATCCCCATCGACCGCCGTGTTCAGCAACGTCCTGACCTCGTCGAGCAGCGCGTTCGCCTCGCCGTTCAGAACAGGAAGAGGTGGTGGGAAGACGCCGAACTGGGCGATCAGCCGCTCGGTCACGGATTTGCTGATCTCGACGAGCCGCGCATAGACGGTCTGCATCACCTCGAGCCGAGGCTCGGTGACGATGATTGCGCGCCGGAATGCCTCCGTGCGCGCAAGCCCTGCGCGCCCCTCGATCGAGGCTGAGGCCGCAGAGCCGAGCCCGCCGAAGGTCTCTGCCTTGCGGCCTGACCCGACCTGCTCGACGACCGTGGCGAGGCGCCCCTTCGTCGCAAGCGCGTTGGCTGTGACTCGGGTGAGAAAGCCCCAGGATGAGACCGGATCCATGGCGACAGCCTTTCGCTCGGGCGCTGCGGTCCGTCCGCGACGCGTGCCGGCTCTGCCGGTGCTTCGCGTCGGCACCTCAACGCTTCATGTTCAGCGTTTCCATCATCATCTCGTCTGAAGCCGAGACGATCCGCGTGTTCGCCGCATAGGCACGCTGGGCGACGATCAGCCGGGTGAATTCCTGAGCGATGTCGACATTCGACCGCTCGACAGCGGAGACGACGAGCGTGCCGGTCCCCTGCGTTCCTGCGTTGTGCGGGTTGGCGGCGCCCGAGTCCTGCGTCGTCGCGAAGGCCTGGCCGTCGCGCCGGTCGAGGCGGTTGGGGTCGGCAAACTTGAAAAGCGGCACGCGGTAGATCGTCCGCCTCTGGCCGTTGTCGTAGTTCACGATCACATCGCCGCTCTCGACGACGGAGACAGACGAGAAGGCTCCCGGCGGGACCCCGTTCTGCTCGACGCTGCGCACCTCGAGCTCCGTTCCAGCGAACTGGGTGAGACCTGCGGTCTGGTTGTAGCGGCCGAAGTTGAAGAGGATGTTCTGGTTGCCGATGCCGTTGTAGTTGAACTGCACAGTGATGCTTGCCGGGTCGCCTGTGCCGTTGGGCGTGCTGATCGCGGTCACGGCGCCTGTATTGCCCGTTATGCCAGCCGGCTGGATTGAGCCTGGCGTGTTCGGCAGGATAGCGAACTGAAAATCGACCGTGCCGTCCACCGTGCCGTCGCTGTCCATGTCGAAGCGTGCCTCCCACTGGTTCAGCCCCGTGTGGCGCCAGACGATCGATGCGGTGTTGAGGTTGCCCAAGGGGTCGTAGATGCCGACCGTCGTCGTGAATTCGCTGCCTGGCGTGGGGAAGATCGGGGAGTTCGCCGGAAGGTTGGCGGAGAGATCAACCTGCGAGGTCGCGACCGGAGCGCCGATCATCTGTGTGACGCGCACTGGCTCGATCACGGCCTGGTTGGGGAGCATGGTCTGCTGGTTGATCGGCCAGCCGAGGAGGTAGTAATCAGCGCCGTTCACGAGATAGCCGTTCCGGTCGAGCGCGAAGTCCCCGGCGCGGGTGAAAAGCCGCGTGGTGTCGAAGATCGGCAGATTGGTGTTCGTGTCGATGCTGACCGCCCGGGTGACACCGAAGAAACCGTCGCCGGAGATCGCGAGTGCGGTCTGGCTGTTCACCTGCTCGACGGCACCCTGGACGCTGTGCTGGAAGGCAGGCCGCGCAGAGACGCTGCCTGGCTGGTGCACGCGCTGCGAGCTAGCGGTGACGAAGTTGACGAAGTTCGTGTCCACCCGCTTGTAGCCGATGGTCTGGCTGTTCGCCACGTTGTCGGAGATGTGGCCGAGCGCGCGTGACTGGGCCGTCAACCCGCCGATCGCCGTCGTCATTGCACCGAAGAGCGACATAGTCTGCCTCCACCCTGCTCAGCGGCGCCAAGGCCGCCCGGTTATCTCTCCGCGCCGGCGACGCAGGCGCCGTGCCAGAGACGATCGGCGAGAAAAAAGGCCAGTTTCGGCCAGGTGCTGAACGCTTCAGTGAACGACCCTGCCCGGCAGCGCCTGCCAGGCACCCGGCAGAGTGTGCCGGGCCGGCGCCTCAGGCCGGGCGGCTCTCGCTCTTTGGGAAGAGCGCGCGGCAGCGCCGCAGCGCCTGGTAGTGGCGGCGCAGCGAGAGCAGCTCGGCGATCGCGCAGATGTCCTCTAAAGCGTCAGGCCGCGCGCGGCGTAGCTCGGCCAGTGCGACATGCACCTCCGACTCCGTGCCCTCTCCCAGATAGGCACGCTGGATCGCGTGGTAGAGTGTGCGCTCGGGGCCCACCGCCTCCTCGGCGCAGAGCATGTCGCGCCCACGCAGGAACTGCGCCTCGTTGTGCAGGAAGATCGTCGCCGTGCGATCGCCAGAGCCGATCACAGCGCCGTTCACCACGAGCGTCTCGCCAGGCTTGAGAACGACCTTGAGAGGCATTCTGCCCACCCCCACGCGCCAGGCGCCCGGACGCGCCCAAGCTGCTTCCAGTAACGTGTGTGCCAGTTGAGCGATGCCAGTCGAGCAAGCGGCGTGCCGGCGCCGCGCTGCTTCCGCGGCATGCCATAAGCTGCGCTGCCACGCCCCCGCACGCCGAGCCCGGCAAAGTCTGCCGGGGGCGGCAGACTCTGCCGGGTTTGGAACTGCAGCGTGCCGCCCCCCGGCAAGGTTCTGCCGGCAGCGGCAGGACTTGCCCGGCAGGATCGTCGCGCAAGCGCCGGCGCACATGCCGCAAGCCCTTCATTCGCTTGCGTTTGCTTCTTGGCGCGCGAGTTGCGGACGCGGGGGGGTATGACGTTGCCGCTGAGCCCCCTGACCGCGATCGCCGTAGGACCGCCTCCATCCGGCCAACAGGCCGAGGCGACGGAGGGATTCGCCGCACTGCTCGACACCGCGCTTGCCATCACGCCTCCGGAACACTGTTCCGGCTCGGGCTTCGATGCCGCGCCAGACCCTCCCAGAGTGCAAGCCGCGGTGCCATCCGAACCCGGATTGCCTGACGCAGCGCTTGTTGCGATACCGATCCCTCCTCCAGGGCTCCCTGGCTTTGTGCCCCCGCCCCCCAGAGCGGTGGGCGCAGGCGCGGAGAGGGCGGAAGCCGGGGCAGAGGACGCCTCGGCGGAACCCGCTCCTGCCCTCCCTGCAGGCCCGTCATCCGTATCGGATCCGGCGCGAACACCGGAGCCGCTGCATGAACTTCCCATGGCGATTGCACCGGGGTTGCGCCCGCTGCCTGCCGAAGCGAACACGCAAGACGAGGGAGAAGGCAGCGCAGAAGCCAGACGCGCCGCCTGGGCGCAGACGCCGCACAGCGCGCAGAAGACTGCCGGTGAGGAGCCCCGCCACGCTGCCGGCGACCGGCTACTCCCCGAGGGCCAGCTTCGTGCTGCGATGCCGCAGCACACGCGCGTTGCCCCTGCCGATGAGGCCACAGGCGCGAAAACCGCTGCCACGGCACCCGTACCGCCAGCAGCGGCCGAGGCGAGGCGGTTCGGCGATCAGACGGCCGGTCAGGAGCCGCCCGCCGTCGACGAGGAGGGCATGGCCGCCGGGCGGCACGTGTCGCAGCCCCCCCTTGCCTCGGCAGGCACGGAGGCAAGATCTCCGGCGCCAGGGCCGGGCACGCCCCGGCCGCTCCAGGCTCTGGTGATCGGGGCCCTCCGCATGGCTGAGACAGGCCCGCGGCGTGCAGACGCTCCCTCGCTCTCGGCCCCGGTTGCGGCCGGCTCGGTCGAGACCCTGAACGCAGTGTCTGACGAGACTGCGACGCAGCGCTCCCTGCCTGCCTCTCGCGTCCTGCGGGTCTCATCCGCGCCAGTGGCGGAGCCTCGGGAGCAGATGCTTCCGGGCGCTGCAACACTGCCCTCGGCAGTGCCGGCAGATGCGCCGGGGGCAGAGGTCGAGGCTACACCATCGAGCGTCAGGGCGCCTGCCGAGCCGCAGGCGCAGGCTTCCTCGCCTGTCGTGCAGGCTCTGATCGGGAACGTTCTGGCAGTCCAGGCGCCGCCGTCAGGGCTCGCGGCGTGGGCGCAAACCGCCGCCGCTCCGCCACAGCCTTCGCCACGCCCCCTGCCGGCGACGCCCGCCCAGCAACTGATGCCGATCCTGGTCACGCTTGCAGGTGGGCAGGCGGGAGACGCCGTCTCGGTCACTGTCACGCTTGAGCCAGTCGAGCTCGGCAGGGTCGAGATCTCAGTCCGCACGGAGAAGGATGCCCACGCACACGTGCGCGTCGTTGCCGAGAGGGCTGAGACTCTGCTGCTCCTCCTTCGCGACCAGGCCTCGCTCGAGCGAGCGCTTGCCCAGGCGGGCGTCGGCGCCGAAGGCAGAACGCTGAGCTTCGACCTCGCTGCCGGAAACGACCGTGGCGAGCGCAACCCCTCGCCGCACGAAGGCAGCGACCGACCCGGCTCTCAGCTGGGCGGCGGGACCGGCAGCGCGACGACCACGGAGACGACACGATGGCGAAGCGCCACGGGCGCGCTCGACATCGCCGTCTGAGACAAGGAAGGAGGCAAGACCGATGTCGACCGTCCAGCAGGTGCTTTCCGTCCCCGACCGCCAGGGCATGCAGGAGGCGGCGCGCGCGCGAATTGCGAACAATTTCCAGGACTTCCTCAAGCTCCTGACGACCCAGCTCACCAACCAGGACCCTACAGCGCCGCTCGACACGAACCAGTTCACGCAGCAGCTCGTGATGTTCGCCCAGGTCGAGCAGCAGCTCGCGACCAACAGCAATCTCGAGAACCTGATCAGGCTCCAAGGCACGGCGCAGCTGACCGCGCTCACCCCCCTGATCGGGCGGACGGTAGAGGTCGACGGCTCCGCCCTGCCGCTGCAGCGCGGCGAGGCGGCCGGAACCTACACGCTGTCAAGCCCCACAAGCGAGACGACGATCACCATCACCAATTCCGCAGGCCGCGTGGTGCACACCGCACGGGGCGAGACGGGCGCCGGAACCCACGGCTTCTACTGGCACGGGCGGGACAACGCCGGCAACAGCCTGCCAGACGGCGTCTACTCCCTCACCGTCACCGGCCAGACGGGCACGAGCACGGTCCAGGCCTCGACCACGATCTACGGCCGGGTGACCGGCGCCGAGCGCGACAGGGACGGCTCGATCCAGCTTCGGCTTGGCGAGGTCAAGGTCAACGCCGACCGGATCCGCAGCGTGATGCCCGATCGCTGAGAGCGCGAGGCGCCCCCTGAGGCGGCAGAATCTGCCGGGGCTTTAACCGGAGGGTAAGGGCTCGCACGCCACAGTCGCCCTCGCGGCAGGACGCCGCTCCGCCGGCGACCGAGCGGAAGGAGAGGGTTGGACGTGAACGGGCTGCTGCAGGGACTGCGCGCGCTTGGGCCTACGCGGATTGCGGCGCTCGGTGTCGTCGCCGCCGGGCTCTTCGGCCTGATCGTG
>Ga0308404_1000273_pt1 | contig 16234 bp, 18 predicted proteins | sample HotsprSampleOSM4_FD_203475 | JGI IMG/M metagenome (GOLD analysis project Ga0308404, IMG submission 203475) | Hot spring phototrophic mat microbial communities from Octopus Spring, Yellowstone National Park, Wyoming, United States - 20060914_OS-M4 ...
GAACCGAAAGCCGAAGCACATCATCATCATGAGGCACAGCCAAAAAGCGCTAACAAAGCCGCAAGTGAGGGCAGAACGCACCGCAATGACGAAACCGCACTCATCAAGCATGACGAGATGGCGCACAAAGAACACGATGCGCATAAACATGACTCGCACAAGGAAACTACCGAAGCAAAACATTCCGACGGAACGCCCCACCACGAAGGGGACGACCACCCTGACCACCATGAGCATAAAAAAGTGCCCACAGAGGGAGATGTTACGGCAATAATTATCAAGACCAAAGCGCCGATTTTTGCCTTGCAGCTCTACAAAATTATCAACAGTGAGCCACTGGCGCAGGCAGCCATTCCCACGCGAGAAATCAAAAATTTATTTGACATTGTTGGCAATATCAATTGGGCATTTCTTTTCATCACTTTGCTGGTAATTGTGGTGGCGCTCATCGGGGTAATGGTGGCTATTTACAATTCGCTCAATGAGCGGCGTCGGGATATTGCCATCATGCGGGCGCTGGGGGCGCATCGGACACGAATTTTTGGGATGATTACACTGGAAGCAATGCTCATTGCGCTGTTGGGTGCAGTCGGTGGAGTGGTGTTGAGCAAAATACTTCTGTTATTACTCAAAGGTGTGGTATTGGAGCGCACGGGCGTAGAACTTTCCGTGCCGATTTTTAATTCAGGGGAAATGGCTCTAATTTTAGCGGTCGGTGCGGTTGGGGCACTGGTCGGAATCATCCCAGCCATCAATGCGTATCGAACAGATGTGGCAAGAAATTTGAGCCCAATCAGTTAAACCGATTAACAAGGGTAACATGAATTTGAACACTCAAAAAATGAAAAAAATCGTAGCGATTTTGGTCATCGGTGCTGGTCTGATTTTGACCAACATGATGGTGACGGCAAATACTACAAAGAAGGTTGCTTTTCAAGAAGCACTCTACAAATTGCGAGAGGAGCGCAAAGCGCAGGCGAAGTTGGAAACGGAGGAGTACATTCAAACTGCAGCAGCGCCCATGCAGTCTGGGGGCGTGCGCATCACATTCAATGACCTACGTGAATATCGCTATAGCAAACGAGACCGCTACCCGCTGCCTGAAAAGCTTAAGGCATTGAAAGGTCAGGAGGTCAATATCGCTGGCTATATGATTCCCATGAGTGAAGCACTGGATGTAACCGAGTTTATGCTCGTGCAAATCCCCTTCTTTGGTTGCTGTTATTCTGTCCCGCCAGAGCCCAATGAGACCGTGATGGTCAAAATGGCAAAAGGCAAAAAAACCGAGTATGTCTATACGCCAATTCGCGTCACTGGAAAGTTTGATATTCAGGAAACCAAGATCGATGGATTTGTGGTCAGTCTGTATCAGATTGAAGCCACTTCTGTGGTGCCAGCGCCAAACGACCGAGATGTAATTCAGCATCAGAGCGGTACCGCCTTACCTGGGCAGAATTAAAACCGAAACATGCGACACGAATGCTACGGATAGTTTTTTGTTGCTTGGTCTATGTTGTAGGGGCAAGTTTGGCAAATGCGCAAACGATTCCTGTGCCAGTGCTGCCGACTGAAAGCTCATCGAATGTGACGCTGCAGAGCATGATAACCTGCTCTTGTCCAAGGCATAGCGGCAGCACCTTGACTGCCGACCCTATGCAGCAGTTGCAGACGGGCAGAAAACTTGGTGTGGCTGGTATAAGATTGCTTGATGAATTGCCCGAGGGAGCAGTTGTGCTTGCAGACCTTATGCTGGAAAGTCCAGCATCGGCAGATAGTTCGGAAAACTATGGCTACAAGCGATTTTATGCCCTCTTGCAGCTTAAAGCTCAAGCGGCGATGCATGGGGCAAATGCGCTTTTGGACTTCAAGCAAACGCTGAATGATGAAAAAAGCAAAATTATTTTCTCGGCAAAAGCTGTAAAGGTAGAGCCGTAAAAAGAGTTGAAAAACAAAACAAAGCTATGGGACGCGGAAATCGACCAACTAACGACAATAACAACGACTTGACAGTGCATTGCTCCTTTTGCGGAAGGTCAAGTGATGAGGTAACAAGTTTGGTGGCTGGTCAGGAAGCCTACATCTGTGACCGCTGCATTCAAAGTTCTATGGAAATTATTCGTAACGATTTAGCATCTATCCAAGCCCGACGCCGAGCGTCACGCAAATCTAAACTGCTCACGCCGGCTTCCATCAAGCAAGAGCTCGATAGCTTCGTAGTAGGGCAGGAGCGTGCCAAAAAGGTGTTGGCCGTCTCAGTCTATAATCACTACAAGCGCATTGAAACGGAGGATTGGCTTTTTGACGACAGCGATGTGGTGCTGGAAAAGAGTAACATTTTGCTAATTGGACCTACAGGTACAGGCAAAACCTTGTTGGCACAAACACTGGCAAGAATCATTGATGTGCCCTTTACGATTGCCGATGCCACAACTCTGACAGAAGCTGGCTATGTAGGCGATGATGTCGAGAGCATTTTAGCGCATCTGTTGCAAGCGGCAGATTACAATTTGGAGCGAGCTGAGCGCGGTATTGTCTACATCGACGAGATTGATAAAATTGCGCGCAAAAGTGCTAATGTCTCCATCACGCGTGATGTCTCAGGTGAAGGCGTGCAGCAAGCCTTACTGAAAATTTTGGAAGGCACTATTGCGGGCGTACCGCCAAAAGGCGGGCGTAAGCATCCAGAGCAACATCTGATAAATGTCAACACGAAGAACATTCTCTTTATTTGCGGCGGCGCATTTGAAGGATTGGATAGAATTATTGCACGCCGACTCTCAAAATCCGCAATGGGCTTTTCAGCAACACCTGTGACGAAAGCAGAACGCGAAAGCCCTGAATTGCTTAGCAAAGTTACCCCTGAAGACCTCTTAGAGTTTGGTCTCATTCCAGAGTTCATCGGTCGGTTGCCTGTGATTGCAACCTTGGAACCACTCGATAGAGCGGCGCTAAGAAGCATTCTCGTAGAGCCAAAAAATGCTATCACCAAACAGTATCGCAAGCTCTTCGAGATGGAAAATGTCGAACTTATCTTCGACCCTGACGCTCTCGATGCTATCGTAGATGAAGCTATAAAGCGAGGCACAGGAGCGCGGGCACTGCGCGCCATTTTGGAAAATGTCATGCTGGACATCATGTTCGATTTGCCCTCTATGCGCGGACTGAAGACCTGTGTGATTACGCGTGAGTGCATCACCGATAAAATGCCACCTATCTACCTCTACGACGAGGGACGAGAAGGTGGAAGGAAAAAAATCCCAGCCTAAGGCGCATACTTTATAGGCTGCGTGCAACAGTAGCAAGCTACAACTAAACATGCAACAAGCGGCATAAATGCCAAGCGGGTAGCTCTTCCCCTCGTTAATGTAACTTGACAAACACAGTTGCATTGAGCAAGTGTCATGCAAATCAAAGATGTCATCAGACGGTTCAAGGGCGGAATTTTTGTAACCACATTGCTTGTAATGGTGGAAAACCTTGCATGGATTGTGGAGCCGAGCGTATTTGGTGCCGTGATTGATGCATTTATCAACACTGTAAGTGGCAATGAATCCTCTAGCATACAAGAGCGGTTGACGGCGCTGGCAATTTGGATTAGCATCTATGCCCTCAATTCCGGCAGTGGAGCGGTGCGACGCATCCTTGACCAAAAAATTTTCTGGAACATGTATGTGCAGATTGCAGCTGATGTGTCGTATCTGTCAAAATTGCAAGGGCATACCACATCAAAAATTTGCAGCACGCGCACAGCTTTCAAAAGAGTATATCGACTTTTTGCAGCATCGCCTGCCTGAAATTATTGAACAGTGCCTGACGATTGCTGGGGCAGTTGTAGCACTCTACCTCTTTGATTGGCGAATTTCTGTAGCCTGTTTTGCTATCGTGGTGCCGCTTACGCTTGTCAATCGCATTTATAACAAGCACGTTATTCGCTACCAAAAAGAATTGCACGACCGCTTCGAAAGCCTCTACGATGTCTTTGAAACTAAGGACATAGAATTCATTCGGTCATATTTTCAGAGCACTGCAAAAGCACATCAAAAAATTGCAAACTGGGGCGCTGTGAACTTTAGCGCAATGCGACTTGTATTGCTGGGCGTATTTCTGATGGTGCTCCATATCTCAATAGACCTCAATGAGTTTACTACTGGAGATATTTACGCTATTGTGGCATACCTGTGGACTTTTGTGGGCTCGTCAGAGTATCTGCCCGACTTGCTCGAAAGCTGGACATCAATTAAGGAAGTTTCTATGCGTATGAAAATGAGCGATGAAGAAGTGCAAGCTCTGGTAGGTATGCAGTCAAGGAGTAGTCTAAACTGCTTTGTCGGTGAAAGCGTGAAGAATCATGCATGAAGTATGTATGAGTAAGCTCAATTTCACCGTTGGGCGTATTGCATTTCGTAATACTTTTGGTAATCGCCTGAAAGAATGCGTTCCCACCACATGCGGTTATTGAGATACCACTGAATCGTTTTGGGCAAAGCTGAGTCAAAGGTTTCTTTGGGTGCCCAGCCAAGCTCGCGTTGAATTTTTGAAGAATCAATAGCGTAGCGACGGTCGTGCCCAGGACGGTCTTTGACAAAAGTAATCAAGCTTTCGGGCTTTTGTAGATAAGCCAAAATTCGCTTGACAACCTCAAGATTAGGCAATTCATTCCTGCCCCCAATGTTATAGATTTCGCCAACCTTGCCCTTGTGCAGAACTACATCGATTGCGCTGCAATGGTCTTCAACATATAGCCAATCTCTGACATGCATGCCATCGCCATAGATAGGAATAGGCTTGTCGGTCAGTGCATTAGCAATAACAAGGGGAATCAATTTTTCGGGAAATTGGTAGGGACCGTAGTTGTTTGAGCAGCGCGTAATGATGCATGGTAGCTTGAAGGTTTCAATGTAGGCGCGTACCATTAAATCAGCGCTGGCTTTGCTTGCCGAGTACGGTGAATTAGGTCGAAGAGGTGTCTCTTCTGTAAAATAACCTGTCTCGCCCAGCGTGCCATAAACTTCATCGGTGGAAATCTGAATGAAGCGCTTTACGCCGAATTCCTTGGACACTTCCAAGAGGGTTTGTGTGCCTAAGACATTGGTTTCAACGAACACTCGCGCCCCGAGAATGCTTCTATCAACATGCGATTCAGCAGCAAAGTTGATGACGATATTGACCTGATATTTCTCGAAAGTTTCTTTGAGTTTATCGGCGTCGCAGATGTCGCCTTTGACAAATGTATATCTGGGATTGCGCTCCACAGATTTGAGATTTTCTAAATTCCCAGCATATGTGAGCTTATCGTAGTTGATGATGTTATATGTGGGGCGTTTGGCAAGCATGTATCGCACAAAGTTTGAGCCAATGAAACCGGCGCCGCCAGTAACCAAGATGTTAAGTATTGGTACAGGCATGTGTATCTGAAGAATGGTTTTAAATCGCTTGTGTAACAAAACTTAGGGTATCACTGCAGAGTGACTTTGCCAAGAGCCATTAGGGAGCTCTATGGCAAAGTGGCGCCATCTGAAAGAATTCATCTGGCGTGTAAAGAAACTGCCAGCCTGCAATGCAGCATGCTAAAACAAGCCAGACCATCAGTGGTGTAAGTAAAAGCGCATACTTTGTCTGGCTTGCCTTAAAGCCAAAATATAGGTTCAGCGCGTTGGCAACAAACATGCCTACAGTTGTTAAAAAACCCAAAATTGGGCTATGCAGTCCAAAATAGAACCAGCTGAACATTGAAAAAAATGCCCACAGTGAGGCATAACTTCCAAGCAGTAAAGGAGATAGCGACTTAGACCGAACAAGTTGAAAGCCTGCTATTACCATCAAGATTTGCATCCCAATCCAAATGGGTGCAAATGCTCCATCAGGCGGCATAAAAGGCGGTCGCCCAACGCTGTCAAGATAGGAGCGAGTGGATAGCCAGCCACCAGAGAGCAAATTCATCACAAGTAAGAACAGGACCCCATGGTACCAGCGCAAGTGCGACCAAAACGAAGCATTTGCAAGACGATGCCACATCATGAGCGAATCACCAAATGAGGATGAGCGTCAATAAATTTTTTCCAACTACTACGCTGATGCTGCCGCGTCGGTATACGACTGCTGTGAAGTATAGTTGGCAAGTTTGCGCAGCTGTGCTTGAACGCATCACAGAGAGCAAGTCCCAGCGCATCGGTTGCATCAAGAAACTTGACCGTATCAGAAAGCTGAAGAAGTTTTTTGACCATGAAAGCCACTTGTTCTTTTGCCGCGTTGCCCTTGCCCGTGAGCGCTTGTTTGACTTCACGCGGCGAATACTCCGCAATCTCTAACCCGAAGTTAAGTGCCAGCACCATCACTGCGCCACGCACCTGCCCCAGCTTCAAAGCTGATTGGGCGTTTTTGCCATGAAAAGCCGTCTCTAAGGATAAACGTTCAGGGCGATAGCGTTCAATTAGAGTGTGAAGTTCATCATAAATTTTTTTGAGACGAGACGCAAACGCACATTGCGCATCAGTATGAACCGTACCAAAGGTTAGGGCAGAGAGTTTCTCCTGCTCTGCTTCAATGACTCCGTACCCTGTAGTCAGTGAACCCGGATCAACGCCAAGGATGCGCACGAATAGTTTTGAAAGAAGTTTTTCAAAAATAAATCAAGACTCATGTTTCTTGCAAAAGAAGTGTCAGCGAGGTCTATCAAAGATGAAGAGAAGCGGACGTCGGTCGCCTGAGGAAAGGTTACGCACTTCGCCATTCGTGTCATAGACAATGTAGATGGAAGTGCTATCCATGGTCAGCCCTTCTGCCAAACCGAAGCGCATTTCTCCGTAGCGTAAGCTATCGTGAGCGACTGCCTGCTGATACGACCAGCATGTTTTTTCAAACACACTATCTTGTTCAATAGAAAGCTCAACGACGGCTTCAGCGTTGCGTGCCAGTGCAAACAGGCGACCGCTTTCATAATACAAATCGGCAAAGTCGGGCACACGTTTGCCGCGCAAAGGAATGGCAGTGTAATCACAGACATAAAACCGGGTGTGTGGAGGCGGGTCAAGTTTGAGGTCAATCAAGCCACGCGGTGAGTGTTCAGCAGCAATGAAAAAATGCGTGGGCGAAATCAGGGCAAGACCTTCGGGGTAGGCATTAAAGCGCTGAAATAATCCAGCCGCCTTACCTTGCTCTTCAAGGCTGGGCATAAGCCACTTGGTAACTTTGCCATCATGACTGACAAAAAAAATGCGGCACTCTGACTCACTAATGATGTAGAAATTGCCAGCACTATCGCAAGCTAAGCCCTCGAAATCGGGACGAAGCGAAGGCGGGTCGAAACGCAAAAACGGCTCTGCAAGCACTTTATCGGAATAAAGGGTTAGTTTGAAAATCATATCGCCGTGGTCGTCGCAAACGCCGTAGAGCGTATTCTGATGCAACGCTAGCCCAGAGAGTTCAAGGTCGCCGGCAGTGGATTCAATTGGCAAAACAGCTTTGAGCGTAAGCGGCAGTGTAGGTACCGAACGAGAAAGATAGCGGACTGGCTTCTGAGGCGAGCAGCTGAAGAAAAGCAAAACAAGAAAAGAAAAGCCGAAAAAGAGATACGAACGCACTTGAATGAGTTGGCTGAAAGTTTTTGTCAAAGATAACTGATTTCAGGAAAATTGCAGAAAACAAAAGTCAAGGCCCTATATTTGCTCAACAGCACAACTGTATTTTTAGCAAAATCAAAGGAATCACTTCAAAGAAATCACTTCAAAAATGGCAGTTGAGACATCATTTACTCTGGAACATTCCCCTGAATTTTATGTGCGTGAAGATCATCTCAAAACTAAGTTGCAACGCATAGCGGCAATTGCTGAGAAAATCAAGCAAGGCGGCGGCAAGGCAGCAATGGAAAAGCACCGTGCCAAGGGCAAATTACCTGCACGAGAGCGCATCAAACTGCTGTTGGATGAAGGGTCACCATTTTTAGAGATTGGTCTGTTTGCAGCGCATGAGATGTATCAAGCCGAGGGTGGTTGTCCTGCCGCAGGGGTGATTGTGGGTATTGGCAAAGTCAAGGGACGCAACTGTGTAATTGTCGCAAATGATGCTACTGTCAAGGCTGGGGCATGGTTTCCGATGACTGCCAAAAAAAATGTCCGAGCGCAAGAAATCGCCATGGACAATTACTTGCCTGTGATTTATCTGGTCGATTCAGCAGGGGTGTATTTGCCCATGCAAGATGAAGTGTTCCCTGACAAAGAGCACTTCGGACGACAGTTTAGGAACAATGCCGTGATGAGTGCAATGGGAATTCCACAAATTGCTGCTGTTATGGGACCCTGTGTGGCAGGCGGAGCATATTTGCCCCTGATGTGCGATGAGTCGCTGATTGTGGAGGGAACAGGCAGTGTGTTTTTGGCTGGTGCACACTTGGTCAAAGCCGCTATCGGGGAGGTAATCGATAACGAGACCTTAGGCGGTGCAACGACGCAGACATCTATTTCTGGCAACATTGACCATAAAATGCCCAATGATGAAGCCTGTTTGCAGCGCATTCGTGAGCTTGTCTCACATTTTGCTGAAAAACCGAAAGCTGGATTTAATCGCATCGAGCCGCGCAAGCCAAAATACCCACCCTCAGAAATCTTGGGGCTCGTGCCAGAAGACCACACGAAGCCATACGATGTCATGCCGATTATTGAGCGCATCGTTGATGCCGACTCTTTTGTGCCTTACAAGGAAAACTATGGTAAGACGATTATCTGTGGCTATGCTCGCCTTGATGGTTGGGCAGTGGGAATTGTGGCAAATCAGCGGCTCATGGTGAAAAATGCAAAAGGCGAGGTTCAAATCGGGGGCGTGATTTATTCCGACAGTGCTGACAAAGCCGCGCGCTTTATCATGAATTGTAACCAGCGCAAAATTCCATTGCTCTTTTTGCAAGATGTCACGGGCTTTATGGTAGGCAGTCGTGCTGAGCATGGCGGCATTATCAAAGATGGAGCGAAGATGGTGAATGCGGTTTCAAATTCTGTAGTGCCAAAAATTACAATCATCATGGGCAATAGTTTTGGAGCAGGCAATTATGCCATGTGTGGCAAGGCGTATGACCCACGCTTTATCTTTGCATGGCCCACGGCACAAATTGCCGTAATGGGTGGCAAACAAGCCTCAGAGACTTTGCTATCGATTAAACTTAGCCAGCTCGAAAAAGAAGGGCGAACAATCAGTCAGGAAGAAAAAGAAAAGTTTTTGAAAGAAATTGTAGAGCAATACAACATGCAAATGAATCCGCTGTATGCGGCAGCACGGCTGTGGATAGACGACATCATTGACCCAAGAGAGACGCGCAACATCGTTGCCTACTGCCTCGAGCTCGTCAACGAAAATCCACACATTCCGCCTTTCAATCCCGGTGTCATACAAACATAGTTAGCTTATAGCCAGATAGCAGGGACGCGACCAGCAAGCGGGAGCTTTCACCACGCAGCAAAAATGCGAGGCGAGGGAACAAGTAAGGCACATAAAGAAACCCGTACACCGGAGAGGACTCGAACCTCCAACCGCCAGAGTCGAAGTCTGGTGCTCTATCCAATTGAGCTACCGGTGCAAGTGTTGGTGTAAACTTACGACAAATCCGCAAAAAATTAATCGCCAAATTCCATCAAGTACCGTTCAATGAAGTCGTCAATGTCGCCATCCATGACGTTTTCAATGTCGTAGCGTTCGTAATTGGTGCGGTGGTCTTTGATGCGGCGGTCGTCGAAGACGTAGCTACGGATTTGTGACCCCCATTCAATCTTTTTTTTCTTGCCTTCTAATTCACGGCGTTTGGCTTCTTCTTCTTCTCGCTTGAGCTGATAGAGGCGCGATTTGAGCATTTTCAGGGCGCGCTCGCGATTTTGCAGCTGCGAGCGTTCTTGCTGGCAAGTAACAACGATTCCCGTAGGCAAATGTGTGATGCGAACAGCGGTTTCAACTTTGTTGACATTCTGTCCGCCTTTGCCGCCACTGCGGAATGTATCGATCTGCAAGTCCTCACGGCGAATTTCTATTGGAGCATCTTCTGGAGCTTCAGGGTAGGCGAAGACACTAGCAAAGGAAGTGTGTCGGCGAGCGTTTGCATCAAATGGTGAAACGCGCACCAGACGATGCACACCATTTTCAGCTTTGAGATAGCCATAGGCGTAATCGCCAATAATTTCCAGTGTTGCAGTTTTGATGCCAGCACCTTCACCTTCTTGGTAGTCATCGGTATAGACCTTGTAACCGCGCCGTTCAGCCCAGCGCATATACATGCGATAGAGCATCTCAGCCCAGTCTTGAGCCTCGGTGCCACCAGCTCCAGCATGAATGGTCAAAATAGCGTTGCGCTTGTCATCTTCGCCCGACAGCATGTTGCGTAGTTCTAAAGCGCGAATGTCAGATTCGAGCTTGGCAAGATGCTGTTGGGCTTGTGACTGATAGCTTTCTTCTTTGAGTGCAGCGGCAATTTCAAGCGACTCTGCTTCAGAGCGCAGAGCAGATTCGAGCTGTAAAATGGGCTCGGTCCAAGACTTATGCTCTGAAATTTCTTTGAGAACCTTTTGTGCGGCGATATTATCTTTCCAAAACGTGTCGGTTGCAGTTTGAGCTTCCAGTTGTGCGATTTTCTCAAGGCGCGTATCAATATCAAAGAAACCTCCGGAGCGAACGAAGTCGCTCATCGAGCGCCTTGATGCGCTCAAATTCAGTTTCAAACATAGGCGATTGATAAGCTAAATTTGGCGCAAATGTAGCAAACTTTGCATCAACTGCAAAAGAAGCGATGGCGCTTTGGCTGATAAAAAGCTTTGACTGAGCGAAAGGTCAAGTACGACCACTGCAAAGAAGACTGGCTTTGGTTTCTTGACTCCTGCGCCCTTAACTTTGCCCCAAAGTTGTAAAGCTATGGCACAGCCTGCCGTGATGCCTTAACATTTCAAAAAGCGGCAATATGAAACATTTGACAAGTTCAATGCTTGAAAAAACATTCTCTGCACTGCGCTCACCCTTTGCCATAAAGCTATACTTGCTGTTTGCAACACTGATGGTCTTGTTTCTTTTGCTGGATAAAGTGGTCATGCCGCTCTATGTAAGGGGTGGAAAAGTGGTAGTTGTGCCAGATGTCAGCGGCAAGTCGTTCGAGGAAGCAGAGCAGCAACTAAGAGAGCTCGGGCTTGTGGCAAAACGCGGCTACGAAATCTACGACCCAAAGAAAAAACTGGGCACTGTGCTCTCACAAAATCCCTTACCGCAATCCAAAGTGAAGCAAGGACGAAGTGTTTATCTTTCAATCAACACGGCACAGCGCGAAAGTGTACCGCTTCCTGATTTCAAAGGCAGAACCATAACTGATGCAAAACTGACCTTAGAGCGGCTGAACCTGCGCTTGGGAAAGGTCGAGGAAGTTACCACTACAAAAAAAGAAGAAGATGGAGTAATTCTCTCGCAGAGCATTGCGCCGGGCACAAATGTCGGTGTGGAGACCGTGGTGAGTTTCAAGGTAGGCAGATTGCCACTGCAAGATGGCAAATTGCAAGGTGTTTTGCCTGATGTGTTGCAGAAAACGCTTAGCGAAGCAGAAGCCATGATTGTAACCGCAGGCTTTACTATAGGGCGTGTGCAGTATCGGTATTCTACTTCACTAGTGCCTAATACTGTAATTGCACAATCGCCAAAGCAGGGCGAACTGGCACCTTTAGGAAAACCAGTTGACCTTGTTGTGTCCACAAACGACAAAGAAAAGGAAAAAGAACAGCCTTGGACTGAAGTGGAAGATGATACGGTAAGTGTGCCGTGATGCTACTGGAAAGCTATGCATCGTTTTCTTCAAAATCGTCGGAAGTAGACAAAAAGTTCGGCGGCAGGAGCGGCTCGCCACGAAAATCCAAAAGCAAGTTCAAGTAGCGCTCAATTAGAGCCATCTTATGGCGAAGACCTAACTCGCGATAGCTATTGTGTAAGTTTTTGAAAGTGCGTTCCAGAATATCCAACGCAGAGGCTTTAGCAAAATACTGGTCGACCATGCTGTAGCCTTGATTATGCAGAAAACGAATGCAATCTTGCTTGTCTAAAATTCGTCCTTGATTAAATGGGTCAATGAAGCGTTCTTCGCCGCCGGGCGTTTCGTATTTGAGCAAAAAATGTCCGGGCATATTGACGCCATAGATGGGCAGGTGGAATCGCTCGGCAAGAATGAGGTAGATGGTGCCCAGCGAAATAGGAATGCCAAGTTTACGGTCAATGACGCGATTGAGATAGCTGTTGTCAGGCTCATAGTAGCCCGCCGAGTTGCCACGATAGCCTTCTTTTTCAAATAAAATCACGCTCATCATGAAAATTTTGTCGATGTCGCTCATCGTAGAAGTAAAGTACTCGAGCCGCAACAGCGATTCCAGACGCTGGAGTTCTCGACGATATTTTTCCAAACTGACATCTGGGTAGCCAATTCGCATGACAAGAAAGGCATACGTCTCAAGCGTGGCATTGTCCATAAACCCGCGCAGAAATTGCGGCGAAAGCACTTGAAATTGAATGTCATCGATGAGTTCTTCAATGCGAAGGGCAAGATGAGCAGGCATTGTGTTCTTTTTTTCCACCATGACCTGCAGAATCTGCGCAGATTCAGGATGATTGGACTGGAAGATGTTTAGAAGCTCTGAGCGAGCCGCTTTGAAGACAGTTTCATCTTCATCATCGAGAAGCGAGAGAATCGCATTGATTTTAGAGTCGGAAATCAATTTGCTCATAGCACAAGCCGTTTGTCTAAGAACTGCTCAAGGATTTCGAATTTAAGCATGAATATAATACGCCAAAAAGAGACGCTTGTAAAAAAAGCTAACACACTTCAACCCGTAAAGCATTTTAATCATTCAAATTTGAAATGAAACTGGCGCTGATTGCTTTGTTGCTCTGCGGCAGTGCGGCTCAAGGTGTGGCGCAAATTGGCGGCACGGCAGCACCCTTTGCAAGAATGGGCTTTGCGGCACGTGGCGTTGGATTGGGAAATGCGGGCGCCGCCGTCATCGCCGCAGGTGAACTTCACCCTTACTACAACCCTGCACTTGTCAGCTTTGCTGATTACTACGACCTCACACTCACATACACCTTCCTGCCATGGGAGCGTAGCTTGAACTTTGCGTCGTTCTTGGGCAAAATCGGTCCCACCGCTGGCATTGGCGCCGCATGGATTAACGCTGGGGTCGATAACATCGATGCCCGCAACCGCGATGGCGAGTCCACAGGCACACTGCGCACATCAGAAAATCTCTTCATGCTCTCATTTGCTAATCGATTCACAGAAGATTTTTCGGTAGGACTCACCTTGCGTGGCTACTTGGCGTCGTTTGCCAAAGAAATCCGAAATTCCTTTACAATCGGTCTGGATGTAGGCGTGCTCTACCGTCTTGCACTCGATTCGCTCTCTAAGCTATCGTTTGCCGTCAGTGTAGCAGACCTCTTTTCGCAATACCGATGGGATACGACGCCCATCTATGAATTGCAAGGCGCGACGACTACAGACCCCATGCCACTGTCGGTGCGCATCAGTCTGGCGTGGCAGCGCGACAATCTCTTTGGCTTGCACAGCATTGTGTTGGCGGCTGATGTGCAGCTCCTAACCGTTATGCTCGAAGGACGACGAGCGGTGTTCATCACTGAAGGTGGTGCACTGCGCCAAAGTGTAGAAAGCCAACAAGTGCGCCGCTCTGAAGTGCAGTTGCGACTTGGCGCTATGGTGCAACCCGTGCGCGTGCTGAAATTTCGCATTGGCATAGACCGCATCGGCGTGCAAGGGCTACCGCTTCTCGAGTCAGCAAAGCCAGCGGCTGGATTTTCCATAGAGTATCCAATTGAATCGGTCTTCGCTGTGCTCGATTATGCCTTCGTCTTGGAGCCTTTTGCACCAATCGGCATGAGCCTAATTTCTTTGGGTGTGAAATTTTAGCTGCATAGCACAGCGTTTTGACAAAGAGCTTCAACGAAAATTGCAACGAAAACATGCAGCGAACGGTAATTTTGCTGCACGGCATATTCGATAGCGGACGAGTGTTTGCAACGCTGCAACAATTGCTGCACAAACATGGCTTTCGCACACTGGCGCCAGACCTTGTGCCAAACGACGGCAGTGCCTCAATGGCAACACTGGCAGAGCAAGTCAGAAGGATTATCGAGCAGGAGCGCAGGGAAACTGAGTGGTTAGGGCTGATTGGCTTTAGCATGGGAGGGATTGTGGCACGCTACTATTTGCAAAACCTTGGAGGCTATCGCCATGTAAAGCGTGTGGTCACGATTTCCAGTCCACACCGTGGCTCGGCTTTGGCATATCTGGCAAGTGGCAAAGGCGCGCAAGAACTGCGACCCAATAGTCCTTTGCTTCAAGAGCTAAGTGAAGATGAACAGCAACTTTTGCCATTAAAGCCACTTTCGCTCTGGACACCATTAGATTTGATGATTGTGCCTGCAAAAAATTCGATATGGAAAATTGCGAAAAATGTCGCATTCAATGTCGTAGCGCATCGGCTCATGCTCAGCTCAAAAGCTGTGCATCAAACAATTTTGAAATCACTTTTGGATGATGAAGATGGAAAACATGCCGCCTGCTAAATCGTCTTATCAGCACATCTGGCAAGGCGTCAAATGCCGCATCATTGCTGTGGTGTGCAGTACAATTGCCATAAGTGTAAATCTGGCCTGTAGCGATAGCGCCAATACACTCGAGGTGCAAGATGAACCGCCAACGGTCTCATTTTTGAGCGTTCAGCCCTCACAAATTGATTTGGACACGGTACGCTTTGAAGCTAATGGACAAGCCAGCGTGCGTTTTCGCGTGGAGACAACGGTTCAATTTCGCAACACGGCAATTCGCAATGTGCGTGCCATGCTGATGCCCCCAACTGGCACTGAACCTGTGGCGACAGCAGAGCTACGTCCGCGCGCAGGCAATATGGTCAGTGCGCAGTATGCAGGAGATTTAGACGCACGGCTGACGCGCTCAAGTGTGGGTACATTTACGCTTGTCGTGATTCCCTTTGATGTGTTTGGGCAAAGTGGTGGTGATGCGCGTCAGAGCATTCGCATTAGTGATTCCAGAGCCAGCGCCCCAGTCTTGCTCAGCGTCGATGCGCCCGATACGGTGCGCATTCCTGAAACAGGCACGAGGATTATTCAAATCACGGCAAGAGCCACGCACCCCAATGGCGTCAGCTTCATTCGAGAAGTCTTGGCAACACGCACCGATAATCGAGCTATCACATTTCGACTGCTTGATGATGGCGACCGCAACGGACTAAGTGGCGACCAAACCGCAGGCGATGGCATCTTTACTGCCACCTTACAAGTGCCCTCGACCAACACCCCTGCCGTGCGCACCTTTGAATATCAAGCCATAGACCGCGCCGAACGGCGCAGCAATGTTATTTCAAAAAATATCGTATTTTTACGCTAACCCTTTTCATAAGCAAAACAAACAAGAGCACGGCTGTACCAACATAAACTAAACACGCATGTCAGGACTATGAAACTTCGTTTGCTTACGCTACTCTTGCTCTCGCTGGGTATATGGAGCTGCGAATCGACACAGCAAGCATATGTGATTGTCAATGAAGCAGGCACCACGCCGAGGCTACTTTACAGGGATGTGCAAAGCAATGTCGGCATTGCCATCAGCGGCACATACAAGCTTATTGGGCCCAGTTTGCGTGGAGACCGTGTTCGCCTTGAAGCCGTGCAGTCGCTCATACAAATCGAGATTGAAAATAAAGGCACAAAAAAAATAGAGTTTAACCCGCGCAAATTGCAGTTTATTTCTACTAACTACCTCTATACAGAGTTCAATGAGTTTGTTGAAAAAAACAAAATCAATGTGAAAGTCAAGCAAAGCTATTTTGAGATTCCGCCAGGTCAAGGAGAAAAGTGCTTTGTGTCATTTGTAGCTGACTTTGGAGATTCTTCAGCGGTCATCCCATCCGATTATCTACCGCAAGCACGCTTACCAAAGTCCGAACAGGTTGTCTTGGTCTGGAACGATGCCATCAAGTATGGCGGTGAAAAGCTCAATCTCCCGCTGGTGCGATTCAAGCCGCAAGAATAGCTTGCAGGCATTGTGCATTGCGCCTTCCATACTTCTCTTTTTTCGTTGTTGCAGAGCATGGCTGTTGCAACCTGTTATGGTCATTAGGCGCATGTCTTTTTGTCATTCCGAGCACTTCTTTTTTGTCATTCCGAACGCCAGTGAGGAATCCAGTATGGATGCTTCACT
>Ga0308404_1000274_pt1 | contig 16177 bp, 10 predicted proteins | sample HotsprSampleOSM4_FD_203475 | JGI IMG/M metagenome (GOLD analysis project Ga0308404, IMG submission 203475) | Hot spring phototrophic mat microbial communities from Octopus Spring, Yellowstone National Park, Wyoming, United States - 20060914_OS-M4 ...
GTGTCCGGCCGCACATCCACGAAGAACGGATAACGCACGGCCTGAATCTCGCGCACGGTGATCCCGCCCAGGTTGCGGTTGACCTCGACCGGGAAAGGCTCGTTGCGCGGGTCCATCACCAGGCTTTGGCCGACTTTGACCCCGTAATGCGCCAGCAGATCATCCAGGCCGGTGGTCACCTGCTCTAGGCTCGGCGAGCCGAAATCGAGCCGCAGGGCGTATGGCCCGCCGGCGATCACCACCGAGCCGCCTTGCATCAAAAACTGGTCAATCGCGTAGCGCGCCTTCTCGTCCAGGTTGCGCGGGCCGATGATCAACAGCGTGTTCACGTCCGGCGGGATACGACCGGTCGAGAGATCCACATCGCGCACGGTATATTCGCGCGCGAGCTGCTCGCGGACCAACCGCCAGGTGTTGGGCGCAGGTCCGCCGAACATGCTCGGCGGCGCGGGCGGCGTCCACAGGCCAACCACGTTGAGGAAGCCGCCGACGTTGCGCTTGAGCGCCGATTCAACTGCGGTACGGATGGAGATCTCGGTGAAGTCGCTCTCCGGATACACCGCCTGCGCCTTGCCATCCACCTCCAGCAGCAAGTTGAGGTAGAAGGTCTCGGCGCTGAAGAGGCTGACCGGCGTCGGGGGGATGGCGTAGCGTTCGGCCAGCACCTTGCGGCTGAGCGCGGCGTTGGGCTGGTCGGGGTCAATGACCTGATACTCGAACTTGCCGCCGGCCTTTTGCTGGATCTCCTTGGCCACCTTCTCCATCAGCTCTGGCACGTCCTTGAGCGGCTCGGGCAGGGTTTGCTTAGTGACGATGATGCTCAGGCGAGCCGGCTGCTGAAGCGCAGCGAAGACCGACTCGATGCCGCGGAAGCCGCTGGTCACCCGCTTGATCGAGCGGGTGAGGTCGTATTCCAGGTTTCGCAGGCGCACGTCAATGCTGCCATCGCGGCGTTGCTCGACCTCGATCAAGTCGCGGAAGTTGAGCACCGTGTTCTGGTCGCCGTAGCGCACGAGAATGTCAAAGTACGTGTTGATGACGGACGCCTCGTAGCGGCCGGCGACCTGGACCGGCGTCGGCTGGATGCCGTAGGTGCGCGCGGCCTCGGTCTCCAGCTCCGGGTTGGTGATCGGGTCAATCACCTCCGCCGTCACCCGCCCGCGGCCGGCAATCTGATACTCGCGCAACAGGTCGCGCACGCGCGGGGTGAGCGGCGCCAGCAGCGGATGGGTCTTCTCGCTAATGTAGGCGCGGATCAGCAGCGGCTCCTGGAGGTTGTTCAGCAGGTTCAGCGTGGCCGGCGAGAGGCTGAACTCGCGCTGGGCGGTCAGGTCGGCGCGCAGCATCTGCAAAGGCGCCATCCACAGGTTGGCCACGGCCAGGTTGAGCGCCAGCAGGGCGCTGGTCAGGTTGGCCGTCCGGCGATAGGCCGCCGTGCGCGGGCCGAAGCTCCAGCGCTTGCGGTCCAGCGCCCAGGCGTTGAGCACGAGGAACACGCCGGCCAGCGAAGCGTAGTAAACCAGGTCGCGCAGGTCAATCACCCCGCGCTCGATGCTCTCAAAGCGGCTGCCCGTCCCCAGCGAGCGGAGGAACTCGCCGGTGACGCCGCCGACGAAATCCACGAAGCTGGGGTTGCCGATCAGGTAGAACACGCCGCACACCAGGACGGTGAGGATGAGCGCGACGATCTGATTGTCGGTGCGAGAGGAGATGAACAGGCCGATCGCTGCGTAGGCCGCGGCCAGCAGGAGCGCAGCCAGGTAGCCGCCGATCACCGGCCCCCAGTCTAAGTTGCCCAACAGCGCCACGCTCAGGGTGAGTGGCAGGGTGAGCGCCAGCGCGACGGCCACTAGGCCCATCACCGCCAGGAACTTGCCCAGCACCAGCTTCCAAGTCGGCACGGGCAGGGTGAGCAGCATCTCGATTGCCCCGCTGCGCTGTTCCTCGCTCCACTGGCGCATGGTCAGCGCGGCCACCAGGAAGATCAACAGCGCCGGCATCCAGCGAAAGAGCGGGCGCATCTCGGCCACGCCACGGGCGAAGAAAGTCTCGACCCAGAAGAAGATGAACAGGCTGGCGGCCAGGAAGACGCCGATGAAGATCAACGCTTGAGGTGAACTAAAGTAGTTATTCCACTCTTTGCGTGCAGTCGCCAGGATGGTTTTCATGTGCGATCCCTCCTCGTCAGGCGCGGGTGGCTAGCTCGTTGAAGACGCTCTCCAGCGTGCGCGTGTCGGCGCGCAGCTCGCGCACCGGCCAGCCCATCTGGGCGGCGGCAGCGAACAGCGCCGGGCAGAGGTCGGCGTTGCCTTCGCCATAGATGCGATAGCTCGGCCCATCAGTTGAGGGCAGCCGCTCGGCCCGCTTGACCCCGCGCACCTGTCGCACGGCCGACTCGAAGCCCTCCACCGGACGCTGAAGGGTGAGGATGGCGTTCTGGGTGGCGGCCAGGTCGGCCAGCCGCGCGTCGGCCTTGATCTGGCCATTCATGATGATGATGGCGCGATGGCAGACCGCCTCCACCTCCGGCAGAATGTGGCTGGAGAACAACACGGTGCTGTGCTGGGCCAGCCGGCGGATGAGCTGGCGAATCTCCACGAGTTGGGTCGGATCCAGGCCAATCGTGGGTTCGTCCAAGATCAGCAAGCGCGGCTTGTGCAAGATGGCCTGGGCCAGCCCCACGCGCTGGCGCATGCCTTTGCTGAGCTTGCCAATTGGCCGGTTGAGAAAGCCGGCGATGTCGGTGGCGTACACCGCCTCGGAGATGTATTCTGTTTGCTTCTCGGGTGGGATCTGGCGCAGGTCGGCCATCATCTTCAGGTAGGCCTGTACGGTCATGTCCGGATACAGCGGTGTGTTCTCCGGCAGATAGCCGATGCGCGCCTGAACCTCTAGGCGATGGGTGAGCACGTCCAGCCCATCCACCTCGACGATGCCCTCATCCGGCTGCAAGTAGCCGGTGAGGATCTTGATGATCGTGGACTTGCCAGCGCCATTTGGGCCGAGCAGGCCGACGATCTCGCCGGCCTGAACCTGAAAGCTCACCCCGCGCAGCGCTTGGATCGGGCCGTATGCCTTGGTCAATCCCTCGACGCGGATCATGGAGCGCCTCCTTGGACGATTTGCTATGCGAGTATCTCAGATGGGACGGTGCGCGCAGCATACGCGCGCGATCAAAATATCAAAACACCAAGGGCAGAGAATGCCCGTATTGTGTTAGAAAGGAATTAACACCGCCCAGCGATGCCACACCGAGTTGATCTGCGCCTTATGGTGCCCATCCTGCTGCTGGCGGCGGCGTTGCGTTGGGCGGCGCTGCCGGAGATGGCGGACATGCTGGGCTTCGACGAGAGCGCCTATGCAGCGGACGCCGCGGCATGGCTGGCTTCGCCGCGCCCGACGCCGTTCTTCCCCGCCAACAACGGCCGCGAGGGTGGTTGGATCTATCTGCTGGCCGCCTTTATGGCCGGCGCGGGCTACTCGCCTTTCATCGCGCGCCTGGCCGCCGGCTTTCTCGGCGTCCTGGCGGTGGCAGCGACGTATCGGCTGGGCCGAGAGATGTTCGGCCGGCGGGCCGGCTTGGGCGCCGCGGCGGGCATGGCAGTCCTTTACTGGCCGGTTCACCTAAGCCACATCGCCATGCGGGCCAACCTGTTGCCTGCCTTGGGCGCGCTGAGCCTGGCCTTTCTGTTGGCCGCGATCCGCACGCGCCAGCGCAAGCTGTGGCTCGCTGCCGGTCTCTGCGGTGGGGTGTTGGCCTATACCTACACCTCGGCCCAGGCATGGGCAGTGCTGGTTGGGCTGTTGCTGGCGGCCTGCGCGCTGCGCGGACGGCGCGGTGCGCTGATCGCCCTGTTGCTGGCGCTCGGCGTCGCTGCGCCGATGGCCATATATGCTTGGCGGCATCCCGACCAGGTGCTGTTGCGGGTGGGCCAATCCGCGACGTTGAGCGGCGCCGCCCTGGTCGGCGCGCTAGAAGCCTGGCTGCGGGCCTGGCTCATCCGCGGCGACATCCTGCTGAACCACAACATCCCAGGCCGGCCGATCCTCGATCCGGCTGCTGCCGTCCTGTTCGGGCTTGGCGTGCTGAGCCTGATCCGTCGGCGCGCCTGGCAGGTTGGGCTGGTGGGCGCGCTGGCCGGCCTCTCGATCTTGCCCTCGCTGCTGAGCGAGTTCCCGCCGCACTTCCTGCGCAGCGTTGGGTTGACTGTGCCGATCGCGCTGCTGATCGGCCTGGGCGCGGCGAATCTGGCGAGGCTGGCCGGCGCACTGGGGCGCCCGACCCCCAAAGCGCGCCTCGTCGCAGAGCGCCTGGGCGGTGTGGCCGCCGGCGGGCTGCTGGTCATCACGGCAGGGACGACCTATCACGACTTTCACCGGGTTTGGCTCAGGCTGCCGGCGATCGAGGGGCAGTTCGAGCGGCCAATTCACCGCGCCGTTCAGGCGCTATTATTGGATGAAGAGCATGCCTCTGACGCGCCGGTCTACTTCGCCCCTTACGAGCTGACCCATCCGGTCATCCAGTTCAGCCGCCATCGTCTGGCCGGGCGGCGAGTGGGTGCGTTCGATAGCCGGGCTTGCCTGGTCGTCCCGCGCCGGCCGGCGACGTATGTCGTCGCGCAGGACGGGGCGGCGTTGCTCGCTGCGCTCGAACCCTGGGGGCGCGCCGAGGCGCGCACGCGCCCTCTCGGCGCGACGATGATCCGGCTGTGGCCGGCAGACGATCAGTTGATCCGAGCGGCGGATTGGGTCGCGCAATTCGGCGCAGCGCTCGAGGTGCGCGCGCCGGCCGCCGGTGCGCAGGCCGTCGCGCGTGGGGAGACGCTGACCTGGCAATGGCGCTTCCGCGCCCTGCGCCCGCTGCCCAGGCCATACAGCCTGTTCGTCCACCTCTACCGAATCGCGGAAGACGGCAGCGTGGATGTAGGACGCAAGTGGGCGCAGGGCGATCAGCAGCTATGCGCCTCGTATCCAACCACCCTCTGGCAGGCCGATGAGGTGATCGTCCAGGCGTATGCTTTGAGCGTGCCCGAGGATGCACCCCCTGGGCGCTATGGGGTGGCCATCGGCGTCTATGACAGCGACTCAGGCGAGCGGCTGGCCGACGAGGAGGGGCGCGACTATCGAATCATCACCGAGCTTTCGCTTCCCGACGCGCAGGCGACCTCTCACAGCCTTCTCAGCCAGCCATAGACAATGTGCGCCTGTCTACGTGCGCAGCAGCGGCGAGGCAGGGTGATGGCGGAGCGAGATCAGGACAATTCCACATCCCATCCCTCTAGGCGAAGAGCGGCACAGATGCCGCGCGAGCTGCTGACGTTCGCTGCCGGCGTCCTGGCCGCCTTGACCGCGCTGGCGATCTACAGCGCGCTGATGCCCGCCTCGCAAGCGGTGACGCTGCGCGATGTCAACGAGGCGGTCGTCAGAGCGATGGCCTCGGCCACCCCACGCCCGCCGTTCTCAGTGAGCGTGTATGAGGCCATCGCGCCGTCGCTTGTGCTCATTCAAACGAAAGGCGACGAGCCACGCGGCGGGGTGAGCCTGAGCCAAGATGAGGCGCGCGGGTTGGGCAGTGGCGTGATCGTCAACGAACGTGGCTTGATCCTCACCAGCCTGCACGTCGTGGAGCGTGCGAAGGAGATACAGGTGACCTTCGCCGACGGCACCGAAGCGCCTGCCGTGATCATCGCCGAACAGCCGGAGAACGACATCGCCGTCCTGCGCCCGCTGCGGCTGCCCGCGGCGGTCGTGCCGGCCACGTTGGGCAACCCAAGCGCCCTGCGCGTGGGCGACGAAGCATACGTCGTCGGCAATCCGCTCGGCCTGCGCGGCTCGCTGAGCGCCGGCGTGATCTCCGGCCTGCGGCGCTCGTTCAAGCCGGAGAACCGCAGCCGCAGGCTGGAGAACTTGATCCAGTTTGACGCAGCGATCAACCCCGGCAGCTCCGGCGGCCCGCTGCTCAACCGTTATGGGCAAGTGGTGGGCATCGTGACGGCGCTGGCCAACCCCGCCGGCCACGACGCCTTCAGCGGCATCGGCTTCGCCGTGCCGATAGACATCGCCGGCGGCGCGGCAGGCGCGCCGCTCTACTAGCGAACAGGAGAAACATGGAGAAGATCGAACCGCGAAGCACAATCGAACGGCTGATCTACGAAGTGAAGAAGGTGATCGTCGGCCAGGACCACCTACTGGAGCGGCTGGCCGTGGCCTTGCTGGCCCGTGGCCACATCCTGGTCGAGGGCGTGCCCGGCCTGGCCAAGACGATGACGATCAAGACGCTGGCCGAGGCGATCGGCGGGAGCTTTAAGCGCATCCAGTTCACCCCCGATCTGGTGCCGGCAGACCTGGTCGGCACGCGCATTTACAACCAAAAGACCGGCGAGTTCAACGTGGCGCTGGGTCCGGTCTTCACCAACCTGCTGTTGGCCGACGAGATCAACCGCGCGCCGGCCAAGGTGCAGAGCGCCCTGTTGGAGGTGATGCAGGAGCGCCAAGTGACCATCGGCGGCGAGACCTACAAAGTGCCCAACCCCTTCCTGGTGATGGCCACCCAGAATCCCATCGAGTCCGAGGGCACCTACGACCTGCCCGAAGCGCAGGTGGATCGCTTCATGCTCAAAGTCCTGGTGGATTACCCCACTCCCACCGAGGAGTTTGTGATCGTCGAGCGCATGACCGGTCGGCTGGAGCCGGTGCAGAAGGTGCTGACCACCGACCAGCTCCTGGACTTACAGCAGCGCACCCAGCAGGTCTACGTAGATCCGGCGCTGATCGAATATGCCATCCGATTGGTGAGCGCCACGCGCCGGCCCGAAGAGGTGGGCCTGAAGGACCTCAAGCGCTATATCACGTTTGGCGCCAGCCCCCGCGCGTCCATCAACCTCATCCTGGCGGCCAAGGCGCTGGCCTTCGTGCGCGGGCGAACATACGCACTGCCGGAGGACGTGGCCGACATGACGCTCGACGTGCTGCGCCATCGCATTGTGCTCTCCTACGAGGCGCTCTCCGAGCAAGTCACCAGCGATGCGCTGATCAAGAAGATCTGCGAGCGCATCCCCCTGCCCGTTGTGCCGTTGCATGAGCACGCCAACCATCGCGTCCCCGCTTGAGCAGACGCCGGAGCGCATCCTGCGGCATCTGGAGTGGCACGTGGTGCGCCGGCTGGATGGGCTGCTTCAGGGCAACTACCGCAGCCTGTTCCACGGCCACGGGCTGGACTTCGCCGAGCTGCGCGAATACCAGCACGGCGACGACATCCGCTACATTGATTGGAACGTCACCGCTCGCCTGGACGCCCCCTACATCCGCAGCTACCTGGAGGAGCGGGACGTGCCGGCCTGGTTTCTGGTGGACCTCAGCCCCTCGGTGGACTTCGGCGGCAAGCGCCAGCGGACAATCGAGCTGGTCGCCGTGCTGGCCCGCCTGCTTAACCGGTTGGGCAACCGGACGGGCGCGATGTTCTACGACGGGCGCGCCCTGCGCGTCACCCCGCTGGGGAGCGGTCGTGCGCACATCCTGCGGTTGATCAACGATCTGATGAGCTATCCGCGGCCAGCCCGCGCGCCGTTCACCGACCTGACCCCATTGTTCACGACGGCGCTGGCGGCCTTCAAGCGCCGCTCGCTGGCCTTTGTGATCTCGGACTTCATCAGCGCCCCTGGCTGGGAGCAGGCGCTCAGCCGGCTCAACCAACGTCACGAGGTGCTGGTCATCCGCCTATGGGATCCGCAGGAGGTCGAGCTGCCTGAGCTAGGGTTGGTGGTGATGGAGGACGCCGAGACCGGCGAGCAGATCGTGGTGGACACCAGCGACCGCGGCCTGCGCCGCCGCTTTGAGGAGGCCGCCCGCCAGCGCGAGGCGGCGCTGAACGTCGCCTTCAAGCGCGCCGCTGTGGACGTGCTGGCGATCTCGACGACGGAAGATCTGGTCGGCGCATTGGCCGGCTTTGCCGCCCGCCGCCAATATCGTCGGAGGTGAGCTGTTGCCGTGACATTTCTCTGGCCCTGGATGTTGCCGGCGCTGTTGGCGCTGCCGATGCTCGCCTGGCTCTACGCGCGCGCCCAGGCGCGCCGCCGGCGCTTGCTCGCCCGCTACGGCCTGGCCATTGCCGATCAATCAGCCGGCTCGTGGCAGCGCCACGTGCCGGCGGCGCTGCTGATGGCCGGCCTGGCCGTCCTCGTCATCGCCATGGCCCGCCCGCAGGCGACGTTGAGCCTGCCGCGCGCCCAGGGCACGGTGATCCTGGCCTTCGACGTCTCCGGCAGCATGGCCGCCGAAGACATCCCGCCGACGCGCCTGGAGGCGGCCAAGGCCACGGCGCGCGCGTTTGTGCTGCGCCAGCCGCCCAGCGTGCAGATCGGCATGGTGGCGTTTAGCGAGAGCGGCCTGGCCATCCAGCCGCCGACCTCCGACCAGCAGGCTGTCTTGGCCGCGATCAACCGGCTGTCGCCCGCGCGCGGCACCTCGCTGGCCAGCGGGGTCTTTGCCGCGCTGAAGATGATTGAGGAGCTAGACAAAAAGGAGGCGACCAATTACTACAGCAACCGCCCGGCCCAGCCCACGCCTACCCCAACGCCGATGCCGCCTGGTGTCTACCGGCCGGCGGTGGTGGTGCTGATCTCCGACGGCGAGAACACCGTCAATCCCGACCCGGCCTTGGCCGCGGAGGCCGCCGCCGAGCGCGGGGTGCGCGTGCATGCCATTGGCGTGGGCAGCCCGGAAGGCGCTCGGCTCACCATTGACGGCTTCGTCGTCCAGACCAGCTTGGACGAGGCGATGCTGCGCTACATCGCCCAGCGCACCGGCGGGACATACTACAACGCGCAGAGCGAGGACGACCTGCGCACAATATACGATCAAATCGGGCTAACGCTGGTGACGACGCCCGAACCGACCGAGGTCACCGCGCTGCTGGCTGGCCTGGGGCTGATGATTTTGCTGGTCGGCGGGGGGTGGTCGCTGTTCCGCCTCAACCGCTTGCCATAACGCGAAGAGGAGGGTTGTGATGAGCTTGCTTTGGCCGATCTCTCTGGTGCTGTTCGCCGCGGTCGCGGCGTTGGCCCTTGCCTACGTCGTGGCCCAGCGCCGGCGGCGGCGCTTCGCCCTGCGCTATGCCAGCCTGGCGCTGATCCGCCCAGCGCAGCCGGGGGCAGCGCGCTGGCTGCGACACGTCCCCCCGGCCCTGTTCCTGCTGGCGCTGGCCAGCTTGGCCTTTGCGCTGGCGCGGCCGGTGAGCGTCTTCGCTGTGCCAACCAACAAGACCACCATCATCATGGCGATGGATGTCTCGCGCAGCATGTGCTCCACTGACATCCCGCCCAACCGCCTGGTGGCGGCGCAGAACGCGGCGCTGGCGTTCATCGAGAACCAGCGCCCCGACGTGCCGATTGGGATCGTGGCCTTCGCCGGCTTTGCCGAGCTGATTCAACCGCCCACCACCGACCGCGCCGTCCTGCGCGAGGCGATCCTCGGCCTGGTCACCGGCCGGCGCACGGCGATCGGCAGCGCGATCCTCAAGTCCATCGAGGCGATCGCGGAGGTGGATCCAGAGGTAGCGCCGCTCGGCGATGTCTTCACCCTGCCTGACACGCCCGTTGCGCCAGGGCAGTTCGCGCCGCATATCATCGTGTTGCTCACCGACGGCGCCAGCAACACCGGCCCCTCGCCCCAACTGGCTGCCCAGCAGGCGGCTGCGCGCGGCATTCGCGTCTATACAATTGGCTTCGGCACCGAGCAAGGCGGCGAGATGCCCAACTGCAATCCAGGCTACGTCGGCCGCGAGCCGCCGGGCGGCTTTGGCATGGGAGGCGGCATGGCTTGGGGGCAGTTCCGACGCGGGATTGACGAGGAGACGCTCAAGCAAGTGGCGGCCATGACCTCGGCGCAGTATTACCCCGCCGAAAGCCTAGAGGAATTGCTCCAGGCTTTCCGCGACGTGCCCACCCAGCTCATCGCCAAATACGAGACGATGGAGATCAGCGCGGTCTTCGTCGCGCTGGCGGCGCTGCTGGCCGGGCTGGCCTTCGTCCTCGCCCTGCGCTGGCAGCCGCTGCTCTAGCGCGGGCCGGCGAGCGCCGGCTGAACATCCTGCCCTGCGCCGGCTTCCTCCAGCACGCGCCTGAGGAAGCGACCGGTGTGGCTCTCGGCGACCTGGGCGACCAGCTCCGGCGTCCCCTGAGCGACGATCCGCCCGCCACCCTCACCGCCCTCCGGCCCCAAGTCAATCACCCAGTCGGCGACCTTGATGATGTCGAGGTGATGCTCGATCACCACGACGGTGTTGCCGTCGTCCACCAGCCGGTTGAGCACTTGGATCAGCTTGTTGACGTCTTCGTGATGCAAACCGACCGAGGGTTCGTCCAGGACGTAGATGGTGCGGCCGGTGGCGCGCTTGCTCAGCTCGCGGCTGAGCTTGACGCGCTGGGCCTCGCCGCCGCTGAGCGTGGTGGCCGGCTGGCCCAACCGAATATAGCCCAGCCCCACCTCCTCCAGCGTCTGGAGCTTGCGCGCGATGGCCGGGATGTCCTTGAAGAAGTCCATCGCCTCGCTCACCGTCATGTCCAGCACCTCCGCGATGTTCTTGCCCTTGTAGCGCACCTGGAGCGTCTCGCGGTTGAAGCGCGTGCCGTGGCACACGTCGCAGGTGACGTAAATATCGGGCATGAACTGCATCTGGATCAACAGCACGCCCTGTCCCTCGCAGGCTTCGCAGCGACCGCCCTTGACATTGAACGAGAAGCGGCCGCTCTTGTAGCCGCGTAGCTTGCTCTCCGGCAGGCTAGCGAAGAGGTCGCGCAGCGGCGTCCAAAGGCCGGTGTAAGTGGCTGGGTTGCTGCGCGGCGTGCGTCCAATTGGCTGCTGGTCAATGTTGATGATCTTGTCCAGATATTCCCAGCCGAGGATGTCGTCGAAGTCGCCGGCCTGCTCCAGCGCGCCGTTCAGGCGGTTGGCCAGCCCTTTATATAGACACTCGACGATCAGCGATGACTTGCCGCTGCCGCTGACGCCGGTGACGACCACGAATTTGCCGAGCGGGATGCGCACGTCAATGTTCTTCAGGTTGTTCTCCCGCGCGCCCTTGATGACCAGCCATTTGCCGTTGCCGGGACGGCGCTGGGCGGGCACCGGAATGCGCTTGCGGCCGCTGAGATAGGCGCCGGTGAGCGAAGTCGGATGTTGCATGATCTGCTCCGGCGTGCCGGCGGCCACCACCTGCCCGCCGTGCTCGCCGGCGCCTGGCCCCATGTCAATGATCCAATCGGCTGCCCGCATGGTGTCGTCGTCGTGCTCCACGACCAGCACGGTGTTGCCCAGGTCGCGCATCTTCAGCAGCGTGTTGATCAGCCGTTGCTGGTCGCGCTGGTGCAGGCCGATGCTCGGCTCGTCCAGCACGTAGAGCACGCCGGTGAGCTGTGACCCGACCTGAGTCGCCAGGCGGATGCGCTGGGCCTCTCCGCCGCTCAGCGTATTGGCGCTGCGGCTGAGCGTCAGATAGTCCAGGCCAACATCCACCAGGAATTGCAGGCGCGCGCGAATCTCCTTGACGATCTGGCGGGCGATCTGCTTCTCCCGCGCGCTGAGTGGCGAGGCCGGCGCGTGGCCGTTTTGGCGCGGGTCGGCGGGCTTCGCTTCGTCCAGGACGCCCAGCGAGTCCACCCACGCCAGCGCTTGGGTGATGCTCATGTCGGTGACCTCGGCGATGTTCTTGCCGGCCACCTTCACGCACAGCACCTCTTCCTTCAGTCGCTTGCCGCCGCAGGCTTCGCAAGTGCGAAAGCTCATCACCGCCTCGATGCTTTGCTTGACGTAGTCGCTCGTGCTCTCGCGGTAGCGGCGGGCCAGGTTGGGGATCACGCCCTCAAAAGTCACGTCATACTGCCGGCGCTCGCCCAGCCGGTTGACATAGTGCAGGCGCAGGCGGTGGCCGTCGCCGCTCCCGTAGAGGATCAAATCGCGCTGCGCCTTGCTGAGCGTGCGCCAGGGCTTATCCATTGGGATGCCGTAGGCTTTACAGGCAGCGCGCAGTATTTGCCACCCCCATGCCTCGTCATTGTCGCTATTCCAGCCGATCGCGTTGATCGCGCCCTCTTCCAGCGAGAGATCAGGGTTGGGCACGACCAGCGCGGGGTCAATTTCGCGCTTGCTGCCCAGCCCCTGGCACTCCGGACAAGCGCCCTGTGGCGAGTTGAAGGAGAACAACTTAGGCTCCAGGTCGGGGTAGCTCTTGCCGGTGGCGGGATCCACCCGCTTCTCGCTGAACAGGACATCGCGCCAGCCGGCTTCGCCTGGCTCTTGGATCATGGCGGTGAGGAACCCATCGCCCAGCTTGAGCGCGGTCTCGACCGAATCGTTGAGACGAGAGAGGAACGCGCGACGCTCGTCCTCTGATTCATCGGCGGGCGGCACAACCAAGCGGTCAACCACCGCCTCAATGGTGTGGAGCTTGTAGCGGTCCAGCGTGATCTCCTCATCTACCGCGCGGATTTCGCCATCCACGCGGACGCGGGCGAAGCCCTGCTTGCGCACATCGGCGAGGACCTGCTGATGATGGCCCTTGCGGTCTTTGATCAGCGGGGCGAGGAGCTGTAGGCGCGTCCCCGCCGGCAGCGCAGCGAGCTGATCCACGATCTGCTGCGGGGTCTGCGAGGTGAGCGGCAGGCCGGTGACCGGCGAATGTGGCACGCCAATCCGCGCGAATAACAGGCGCAGGTAGTCGTAGATTTCGGTCACCGTGCCGACCGTGGAGCGCGGGTTGTGGCTGCTGCCCTTCTGGTCAATTGAGACGGCCGGCGATAGACCCTCGATTTGATCTACGTCGGGTTTCTCCATTTGGCCGAGGAACTGGCGGGCGTAGGCGCTCAAGCTCTCCACGTAGCGGCGCTGGCCCTCGGCGAAGATCGTGTCAAAAGCCAGCGAGGATTTGCCACTGCCGCTCAGGCCGGTAATCACCACCAGCTTGTCGCGCGGGATCTCGACGTTGATATTCTTGAGGTTATGGACGCGCGCGCCGCGCACGATGATCTTGTCCTGGGCCATGGTGGGTACGGCGGGACTATAGCACGCGCGCGGTGAGCGGACGATGAGAGGGGCGCGCTCGCAATTAGAGGTGTCCCGACCCCTGTAAGCCAAGCCAATCGAGTGCGCGGATAACCCTATACGCTTGGCGCGGCCAGTGGTAAGCGCGTAGACCCTGCCTCACCTATACGCGCCGGCGCGCCGAACTGGGATAACATAGACGACGTATGAGCAGACCGTTGGCCTTGGTGGTGGGTGCATCGGGACGGACAGGACAGCGAGTTGTGCGGGCGCTGCGCCGGCATGGCTTCCCGGTGCGGGCGCTGGTGCGCGAATCGTCTAAACACAATCTGGCCGTTGCCGAGGATGTGGAGGTGATCGTCGGTGATGTTACCGATGAAGCAGACATTCGCCGCGCCTTGGCAGGCGTCACCTACGTCGTGAGCGCGCTGGGCAGCAAGGGGGCAGCCGATGCGGCGCACATCGAGCTCATCGAATTCACGACTATTGCTGAGCTTTCCCAGCTTGCCAAGGAGATGGGCGTGCAGCACTTTGTGTTGTGTTCTTCAATGGGCGTGGAGATACCAGAGATGATCCCGCCGTTGGCCGAAATCCTGCGCCAGAAGCGGCGCGGTGAGCTGGCACTGGAGCACAGCGGCGTGCCGTTCACGATCGTCCGCCCCGGTGGGCTGACCGATGAGCCTGGCGGTGGGGGCGTGGCAATTGCGCGCACGCTGCCCAGCTTCGGGATGATCGCGCGCGACGACGTGGCCGAGGTGATGGTCCAAGCGCTGCTGCAGCCGGAGGCCAGGAACAAGATCGCCGAGATCATTAACGCGCCCGACGCTGGGCCGGCTGACCGACCGGGGTTGTTTGCTGAGGTCGCATCGGGGTGAGCGAGAAGCGGACTGATAACGATTGACAGCCCAGCTTAACCGGATATACTCTGAGGCACAATGCGCTACCGAATTGCGCCTGTGGCTCACCTGAGTGACATTTCGATTATTCGGTTTGTCATTCCTGTGCGCCGGGCGCGGTAGGCCAGCGTGCGAAGTTCAGCAGACAGCTAGAGCCTTCCGGCTGCCGGAAGGCTCTTTTATTTGTGAGGTAGACCATGGCGACACAACTGTACGACACAACGCTACGCGACGGCACACAAGGGGAGGGCGTGAATCTCTCCGTGGAGGACAAGCTGCGCATCGCGCAGCGGCTGGATGAATTCGGCATGCACTACATCGAGGGCGGGTGGCCGGGCAGCAATCCGAAGGACGCCGAGTTTTTCGCCCGCGCGCGGACGATGCCGCTGAAGCAGGCGCGGCTGGCCGCCTTCGGCAGCACGCGCAAGGCCAATCTCGCCGTAGAGGCCGATCCGCAGATCAGGATGCTCCTGGAAGCCGGCACGCCCGCGGTCACCCTGGTGGCCAAGACCAGCACGCTGCACGTCCGCCATGTGCTGGAGACGAGCTTGGACGAGAACCTAAGGATGATCGCCGACAGCGTGGCCTTCTTCAAGCGGCACGGCAAAGAGGTCATCCACGATGCCGAGCACTTCTTCGATGGCTTCAAGCTGGACAAGGACTACGCGTTGGCGACCCTGCGCGCGGCGCGCGACGCCGGCGCGGACTGGCTGGTGCTGTGCGACACCAATGGCGGCACGATGCCCTGGGAAGTGGAGGAGATTGTGGGCTTCACCATCGCTGAGCTACAAAAGGATGGTCGAACCTGTCAGTTTGGCATTCACACGCATAATGACGCCGGTCTCGCAGTGGCCAACGCGCTGGCTGCGGTGCGCGCCGGCTGCGCGCAGGTCCAGGGCACGATCAACGGCGTCGGCGAGCGGGTCGGCAACTGTGACCTGGTGACCACCCTGGCCAATTTGAAGCTGAAGATGAACGACGATTGCGTGAGCGATGAGCAGTTGCGCCGGCTGACCGAACTCTCTCGCTATGTGTACGAAGTGGCTAACCTCACGCCGGACATCCGCCAACCCTATGTTGGCCAATCTGCCTTCGCCCACAAGGGCGGCATCCACGTCGCTGCCATCCTAAAGGTCGAGGAGAGCTATCAGCACGTTGATCCGGCGCGCGTGGGCAACCAAAAGCGCGTGCTGGTGAGCGAGCTGAGCGGGCGCAGCAACATCGCGTATAAGGCCAGAGAATTCGGCCTAAATCCCGACAGCGAAGAAGTGCAGCGCGTGTTGCAGCGCGTGAAGGAGTTGGAGAACCGCGGCTTCTTCTTCGAGGGTGCGGACGCCAGCCTCGAGCTGATGCTGCGCCGCGCCCAGCCGGACTATGCGCCGTTGTTCGAGCTGCTGGATTACATGGTCGTGGTGGAGCATCGCGAAGGGCGCGGCCTGTTGGCCGAGGCGACGGTGAAACTGCGCATAGACGGTGAGATCGCGCACACCGCGGCAGAGGGCGACGGGCCGGTGAACGCGCTCGACCTGGCCACGCGCAAGGCGCTGATCCCGCACTATCCGAAGCTCAAGAAGATGCGCCTGGTGGACTACAAGGTGCGCATTATTGACAGCGACAAGGCCACCGGCGCCACCACGCGCGTGACGATTGATTCCTCCAACGGGCGCCGCACCTGGACGACGGTGGGCAGCTCGACCAACATTGTGGACGCCTCCTGGCAAGCGTTGGCCGACTCAATGGAATATGCGCTATTGATCGCCTGAGGGGGTGAGGGGGACGTCCCTGGCGAAGCTGTAGATTTCAATGCCAAGCTCACGAGCGAATCGCTCGGCGCGCGCATCCGCCAGCGGTGAGATGACGATGCGCCGGTCAGCCTTGCGGCTGTGGCGTTTCTCATACCATTGCACTTTGCGCTCGAACAGGGCGATGTCGGCTTTGCTCACCGCCGACTTGATCTCACAAAGGATGAGGGTGCTGTTGTAGATGATGACGTCCAGTTCAACCTGATCGGGCCGACCAAAGACCTCCCCGCTGTCGTCCCACTCCCGCAGGTTGATGACCTGCACGCCGAAGGACTCTTCAAGGATTCCCTGTAGTGCGCTGCGGAAGGCTTCCTCGGAGTGAAGCCCCCAGCGCGCGCCGAGCGCGCCGAGGCGGCTATCGAATTCGTCCAGTCGCTTGAGCATGGCGCGGATGGCCTTCTGATCCTCTTTCCACCTGAGGTTCTCCTCCTCCCAGCGCTTGGC
>Ga0308404_1000291_pt1 | contig 15850 bp, 14 predicted proteins | sample HotsprSampleOSM4_FD_203475 | JGI IMG/M metagenome (GOLD analysis project Ga0308404, IMG submission 203475) | Hot spring phototrophic mat microbial communities from Octopus Spring, Yellowstone National Park, Wyoming, United States - 20060914_OS-M4 ...
GCCAGCATGTGATTTCCCCCAACCGATGTTCGGTCACTGCCAACGGCACATCTCGCTTGCCCACCACCTCGTGCGATTGAGATGACCCGCCCACACACAGCGCAACGCGCTGGCAAATGCACCTGGCCGGGTTTAGCCACCGCTTGTAAGGTTCGGCCCGTGGTCCCAGGCTGTCCGCCGCGTGGCTTCTTGTCTTATTCGCTTCTTCCGATGCCCGTTGCTGCTGGGTGGCTTTCAATCCCAATTGACGCCTCAATTCGATCTTCTCGGCGGGCGTGCTCCGCTCGCAGATTCTGCCTGCAAACGGGCAATAAGAGCACTCAGTCGCTTGAGTGGGATTTTTACCTCGCTCAGTCACAGCGATAATTTAACGCAAGAAATGGTAGGCAGTTACCTCTTTCCCGCTGTCTCGTTAGCATGCAAATGGCTAGTTGGATCTACATAACTCAGCGATTCTCACGCGGAGAACGCAGGAGAAAGCATGTCTGGCTGCCTAGTAGGGGAACTCCTAGGCAATTGCATACATCAACTTGGGTGCGAGAAGCATGTACCACGCACAAATTGACTCAGTGATTTTATTACGCCCGCTCGCTGTGAGAACTGCGACATGTAGAATCTCTGCGTCTCCGCATAAGGCGGGGTTAATCTGAACTCACGTTAAAATAACTCCGAGTGAGCACGTGTATGACAACTGACGAGCTGGGATTTGATACCGCACACAGACCGGGGGCGCTGACGCGGTATTTTGCAGAGCGCTGGCTGGAGGAGCCAAGTGCCAAGGGCGAGCGGCTCATCGCGTGGCTGTTGGAAGCTGCGCTAGGGCGAAACACGATGCATTTCATTGAGAGGACCAAGGAGTACGTAGATGCGTGGGGAGGGAGCGGGGAGGTCGTCCCTGCGAACGCCTTCGATGGCTTCGTGATCACTGGTGATCCGGTCGAGGACACCATCATTCCGCATGCCATCTTGCTCTGGACGTGCATGAATGATCGACCGTGGCGGGAGGATGTTTATCACCGCTGGCTGGACCAGCTGTTGGCGGCTGGCAGCGCGGAGGCGGCGTATCTGGCGGCGAGCTTGTGGCCGGCGCATGACCTGATGGCGAAGGTGAGGTACCGTCCGGCGCGATGGCTGGTTTACCGGGGTCAGCTTGACGCGGAGGCGGAGCGTCTGATTTTGACGGAGATGTTGAAGGGGGATTATGGGCCGAGGACATCTTTATATGGCTCATTTGAATATGATGATGTGCGATTTCCGTGGGAATTGCCAGAAGAGTATATTGAGAAGCATGGTTTTACGCACCCGATTTGTGGGTTAGTTGAGCCGATAGAATTATACTTGGATAGTGACTTGAGGAATCGCATTCAGGAAGCGCTTGCTGCGCCGAGTTGGTCAGAGGGGACGAAGGGTGCAGCAATGCTGTTGTACTTATCGTTGAATTCATTTAACGAGTTAAGTAAAAAACGAGAACTCTCCGCGATCTATTCAGATAAGAAGCTTAACTTATCTTTAGATTTATTTAGAAATTTGAACAAGCCTTTACAAGGATTACTTAATACATTAGAACAAAACTTATTTAAATTGGACGAAAGACATATTAATATAATAAATTTCAATATAGATAAAGTAGAAAAAATTGACTACAATTTAGTGAAAGATTATATAAGCTATATTATAGCTTTATATAATATAACAATAAATGAAAGGAATTTGTTAATGAAAATATTTAGCAAGTATATGTCAATTGGATTAAGAATAGATAACATACCTTATATTGGGAGCGAAATTAAAAATATAATTTTTAACTTAATGTTAAAAGAAAAAGAAAAAGTAGAATCATGGCTAGAAAAGCAGGCCAATGATTTAAGAATTAAAGATATATTGTTGGCCATATATATTACTAAAAGAATTGATTTTCCATATTGCTGTGTTATAAAAACAGACGAAGAATTAAAAACTGAACAGGTAGAGGAAAAAATAGAAAATATATATGGTAAAATAAAATATTTTAATAAGATAATATTGCTTATAGATCAAGCTAGAATATATTCTAATCCAAAAATTATTTCATATAAAATATATAATTTTATGGAGGATATATTAAAAAGAAATGCAGGATTAAATTTTAATTTTAACTTTAAAGGAGATTACAGAAAAATTATAAATAGTTGGCATCTGAACGGGGAATATATTAGAGAAGAACATATGTTTTTAAAATCAAATCACATTGGATTATATCTATATTACAACATTTTAAGGAATTGGGACTATACAGTAGTAGATTTTAGAAGTCATATAAAGGAAGAAAAAGAGCTTAAATTATACACAGACACAAGAATTAAAATTATTGAAAATTTATATAGATACACAATAAACGAAGAAATAAAGTTAAATTTATATTTAAATAAAATAGAAAGTAATAACTTGCCGTACGAAGAAATAAAATATGAATTAATAGCAGAATTAATAGATATAATAAAAAATAATTACAAAAAAATCTCAGAATATTTTATTAAAGATGAAAATAAGCTTAGATTGGCGAGAAAAGTAATATTATCTAATATTGACTTAATCAAGGATGAACTGAGAGATTCTAGATTAATTGAACTATTGAGGATAGACATCAAATCAAAAAGTATGATAATTTACTAAATAAAAATTTTATAAAATTTAACTTCTACAGATCAGTGCTAACGTCGTGAATACTGTCCATCGAATTACGCATAGCTGGTGACACGCCTATCCCATGCTTATTTGCATATTTTCGCTGCTAAGATAACGTCGGCTTGGATTTACATAAATCAATGATTCTCACACAGAGAACCCAGTAGAAAGTATTTCTGGTCGCCTAGAAGGGTAACTTCTAGGAAATCGTATTTCCCCTAATACATCAACCTTGGTAAGATAACCATATATTACGTACAAATAGACTCAGTGATTTTATTACGCCCCCTCGCTGCGAGAACGATAATATGTGTAAATCTCCGCAATTTCGCGTCTCCACGCGAAATCCGAATCCATGTTGAGAAAACGCCATCTTCGCTCGCCGATATCAGCAGGCGAAAGTGGCGTTGACGTTCGATGGGGCTGCCTGGGAGCGCGCGCCTAGCTGCTGGCAGCGATAGCTGGCTTGGCCTAGGGCACCTGGCCGCCCTCAGATTCCGCGGGCGATCGCGTAGATGATCAGCCCATAGCCGCACTTGGCAGCCACGTCAGCGATCGAGTAGCCCACCTGCACGCTGAGGACCGCCACGGGCGAGAGCAGGCTCACGCCCACGATGGGCAGGAGATACACGATGGGGTAGAACTCCCAGGCGACGAACAGCAACAGGCAGATGTTGCGCACGAGCACCTGGTCCTGCGGCGGCTGGCGCTCGATAGCCGGGCCAAGCTCCCGGAATAGCACGAACAGGATGTAGACGAACGGGATGGTCGAGAAGAAGCTCCACAGCGCGCGCTCCGTGACCGTCCCAGCGACCTCACCTCGATAGCCCAGGATGATCATCAGCGCGGCAGCGCCGGCTAGGTGCCACGTCAGGCTGACGGAGCGATCGCGCGGCAGGCTGAGGACAGCAACAAGCTCCGCCGTCAACAGCGGCACCGTCAGCAGCCAGTGCACGTGGCGATAGGCGTCGTTGAACGGCTCACCGGTCGGCTGATATGCCCCATCCACGAGGGCATTGCCAGCTATCGAGGATGCGGAAGTAGTGATAGCTGGCGATGGCCACCACCAGGGCCGACATGAACAATGCCGGGCGATACTTTGGCAAGACCTGGCCGCGCGCAAGCACGAAGAAAATGAACGATGCAGCATTGCCGCAAAAGTAAAGAACAACATATTGAGAACAAGACTAAACTAACCAATCATTAAAACAGGCATAACTCACACTCATTCAACAGCAAACAAACCAACTCCACAACACAACCCAATTGCACAACCCGTCAGCCCTCACGAGCGACTTCGCTGAGAAGGTCGGTTTTTGAATTTCTACACAAGATCGTACTGAGAAGCCAGCGTGATGGCTGTCAAGTGCAGTTTAGAGTTGGGGATGTTGGCGCATCCTGCCGATTGCCACGCACGCGCTTTCCGCTGCTGGTAAGCGACAGGATCAACAGACAATCGCGTCCGCGAGTAACCGAACGCGCTCACTCTCTTTTCCTAATACGCGCGCAAGGGCTGCCAGGTCGAGCGCGTTTAGTAGCTGCGCTGTGATTGGCCGCTTCGCGTCCCAGAAGGTCAGAGCTGACCAGAACTCTCGTGCAGGGTCAGACGTCACTAGCTCGTAGAGGAACGCGCAAGCCTCTTTGGAGCGACAGGGGAGGAAGTAACAGGTGTCATCTAGCACCACTGGGCGATCGTGAACAGGTGTCACCAAGACGAACTCTGGCTGCTTATATAAGCCCGAAATAGCGATCTTCCACGGGGCAAATGTATATGCGCCCACCCCGAAAACTGAAAAAGGCGGACGGTTCTTGTAAACTTTGCTCTCCCGTCGATTCAGTATAGGGGCGTGCATTGCGAGGTAGCGCTAGGCGCATCTAATCGGAGCCGGCTTGGGTCATCGCTGATTGTCCGCTGTGGGACGATTATCCAGCGACGTGGCTGTCTATAAGGTCAGAACTCTTCAGCAGAGGGAAAGGCATGTCAGGTTCAACATCGACATTCTCTCCCAGCCCGTTGACCAGTCCCTCACGCGCAGCTCAAATACTTTACTACAGTCGTGTTTAACGCCAGCCTTGGAAGCCGGTTCTCATTAAAAGTGCGATCAGGATAGGATGCGTGCAATGAGCAAAAGACTTGGCATTGCTTGTGGCTGCTGACTGGGCTGCTTTGGACGATCAACAAGCCGGCGTCGACCGATGCGCCGAAGTAAGCGCGCGCGTCGAGAAGATATGGAGAGGCTGGTCCAATTCGCAGATCACTACGCCAAGCGTACAATTACGAGACACCGATGTTTTACAGATCATCACAAGCAAACCGTTTTTATCATTTAACCATCCTATACATTCTCTATTTACATATTCATAAATATCAAAATTGCTTTTACCTGTAATAGATTCTATGTCATTAAGATTATCAATATTTAGCTTTTCTGTAGTATTAGCGCCGTTCAATAAGCCTAATTTTGCGTTAGTAACCCAAGGTGGATTGCCAACGATCAGAATTATCCCCGGCAATGATTGAATAACTGTAGGCTAGTCCGTAAGAAAGAAATTAGGTTGATGTACTTCAACTGACGTTTGAGGAAAGGTGCAAATAACATCATACTTTGCCTGCACAACATATATAGTATTAATCTTAAAATATGTCACTTTTTGCACTTTAGGGAATATCTCTAAAGATGCTTTAATGAATGATCCTGTCCCACAGGTTGGCTCAAGCACCGCGGCAGGGTAAAAGCCGGTCTGAGCGACAAAGCGACAGATTACCCTGGCCAAGTTAATGGGTGTTTGAAAATCTCCAAATTCAACTCTTTGTTGCATGTGGTTAGGCATCGCTATCTAAGCCTTTCGATCCCTGAGACGAAGCCGGCTCTCTCGATATACTGAAGCCTCCATTGGAGAGCGTTTGAGGTGGTAAGATAGCCAACCTCAGGAGGGTGGGAGAGAATGGCATCGGCTATTTCCAATGCCTTAATCGGACACTGGTAACTTGCGCTTCTGATCCCGCACATGTGAATAAACGTGAGAAGCGCCTGCGCGGCGCTCCTCGGAACGTCAGTCGGAGCGCGACCGTCAGCGGCCCATGACCGCGCGCAGCGTCGCGCAGGCCGGGCATGAGCCATCTGGCCGGAAGATCGAGTAGCCGGCCTGCGGATCTTCAGCGTCGTACTGGCGGCGGTCCATGTTCCAGATGATCATCATGCAGACCTTGCCGCTATCGCGCGAGAGCTGAGCCGCGCGCGCCAGCCACTGGGACTGGTTGGCCAGCGTGGTGTTGGCGCCCCACTGGAAGTTCGGCACCTGGATCGGCCCGATGCCCTCGGGCGTGAGATAACCTAGCTCGGTCCAGCAGACCGGGCGCTGGCCGCCGAAGGCATCGTAGGTCACGTTCAGCGTGCCCCAGAAATACCACTGATGGTGATCGCTGCTGACGACCGGCGCGCCGCTGGTCTGGTCCGGGCCAACCATCGTGCCGTTGTGGTGTGCGCCGATGCAATCCATCCACTGCGCCGCGCCCGCAGCCGCCATCCGTCGGAGGAACGGCGCGTCGTCGCAGCCGACGTTGGTGCAATTGCCGCCAAAGTAGCCGGTGGGTGCCATGGCTGCGCTGATCACCAGGACGTTGGGATTGGCCGACTTAATGGCAAGGTAAGCCTCGCGCAACATGTTGACGTAGTTCTCTGGGTTCACTTGACCATTACCAGGGCCCCATACTCGCGGTCCAGGTTGGGCTCGTTCCACACCTCGATTGCGTCAGCGCCCTGTCGAACGAGGTCAGCCAGGTAGGCTGCGAACTCGCGGTGATAGTTAGGATCCGCCGCCCGCGCGCGCTCGCCCACTGCACCGATCAACACCTTGAGACCAGCGGCTTTGGCCGCCGCGATCCGCCCAGGAATATCCGTATCCTGGGTCTGGAACTTCACCCAGGTCATGCCGATGTCGCGCATCTGGTTAAATACAGTGGTGCTGCCTATGTGCCCACCCAGTTCGAAGATCCAGTTCCCGCTGGGGCGCAGGGCGGGCGCGGGGGCCAACCCAGTGGACGCGCCTCCAAACGTAGTGTACTGGGCGAAGACAAACGCCGGGCGGTTGTTATACAGGATTTGTAACCAAAGACCATCGGCGGTGCGCGCCGTTGCCTGCACCACGTCGCCACGCCGCAACCAGCCCAGAATTGCCTCGTTCAGGCTGGGGCCGCTGCGCACGTTGAGGAGATCCGAAGTGACTGTGACGTTGATGCCAGCCGGCGCAGGAGCAGTTGTCGGTGCACCTGACTGGCAGCTGCCGCCGGGTACCGCAAATTGCGCGAAGACAAAGCCCGATTGGCCGTTGTAATTAATGCGATGCCAGGTGCCATCAGCAGTTTTGGCGTCGGCCATCACCTTCTGCCCACAGGTCAGCTGGCCGATGATTGCGTTGCCTATGCTAGGGCCTTCCCGCACGTTCAGAAAGGGTGTGGTCACTGTAAGTTCCACGCCTGCGCTTTGGGTATATAGGCTGCTCTGAGCAGCGAGTAACACAGCGACAATCAAAAACAATATATATCTCTTCATAGGCGATCTCTAAAACCTCAAATTTCCCCTACTTTAAAGATACTTCTCCGCTGCCCAACCGCTTTCTCGCATCGGCAAGGCATCGCCTCACGACAAGCTGCGAGCTGCGTGTGCTCATAGCCGCCGCGGGACTCCACGTCAATCAGTTTAGGCTGAAGCTGCTGGAGGCGTGCCGCGAGACGAGCCACATTATACGATCCGCTCCTGTAGTATGATATCTATATGAGTGGTTTCCTGCTTATCCCAAGCTGTCGTCACTTGTTCTTTCACCAGCGGAGCCAATTGTCATTTTTGTATAAATTTCCAATTTCATTTGATAAATTTATGGATTCATTTCGCTGGTACGACTTATATATTGATGAGACAATCAGCGATACGGAATGGATTGCCCAATGTGCACATATCGCCGACATGCACCAGCGGCAGGTAAGGTCGCCGGATGGCGCGAGCATTGTGGGCTTCTTGGTCTATCCGCTCCCAGCCGAGATCTTCCTCCAGCGCGCCAAGCTTGACGATGCGCCACTGCCCTTCGTCATCCAGTGGCTGGCGCTCCTGCCGGCGAAGATCTTGAAGCAGCTCGTCAAGCAACCTGACGACCGCCCATTGCAGTACGATGCCTGCGACGCGGTCCTCTTTGCTCGCCAGAAGATCCCGCTGTTTGAGTCTTTCTTTCAGTAATGCGTTAGGTATTGAAGCGGCGAATTGGTGCGGTTTCGCGAGCGCTTGCGCAATATGCATGCGTCGAGCTTTGTCAAGCGCTTGGCTAAGTCGCGGTATTCCCCTTGGGTGGGTTCATCAAGCGTGAGGGCTACACGAGCAGCCTCGCTGCGATAGCCGGCAGTGATGTAGTTTTCAAAGGACTTTTTGGCATAAACGGAGGCCTGCTCGTGGAACTCGCGAGCACGGCAGGCATAGCTGAGCAGCTCGTAGGCGCGGGCGAGGACGGCAGGTTCCACACTCACCTCTAGGATGTTATTCAAATAAGAAATTGCCTTTTCCTCCTCCTGCGCGCACAGGTATGCCTCGGCGATGTTGAGGTCAACCTGCTCCTTCTCGCCCGTCTTCAAACTCGAACGCAACGCCTCGGCTTGTCCGATATAGCCCAGCCCATGCGCGATGTCGCCGTTCTTGATGTTGGTCACGCCGATGATGCTAGCGATCAACGCCTGGTGATAGTGGTCGGGCGCGTGCTGATAGGCTTCCTCGTACATCGCCAGCGCCTCGCTGAAGCGTTCGTTCAGCGCATACAGGTAACCCAACCTCGTCGCGGCGAGCATCATCAAGTAGGGCTGCGTCCCTTTGCGCGCCCAGCCTCTCGCGTTATTGTAGAAACTCTCGGCCCATGTGCCCTTCTTTGTGTACAGCAAGATGTCGCCGCAAATCAGAGCCAGCTCAGCGCGCGCTTCCCAAGCTGTCGTATTCCTCAACTGACCCAGCACATTAAATGCCCGCCGCAGCGCCCGTTCGCCTTCGCCCATGCAGAATTCGACCTTGGCGAGCGCTGCTTGGCCGTAGCCATATAGCGCCACGTTTGACGTGTAGCGCGACCCGTGTTTCAAGTAATCCCTCGCTGTCTTGAAATCTTCTAAATTAGTGTGAATAATACCTAGGTAATAATATGGTATATATTTTTGGTTTCTATTTGCTATGCTTGCTGACTTTAAAAAAGTTTCCTTTGCTTCGGAGTAGCGATGCTCATCATACTCCATTATACCTTTATATATCAATGCATAATATAAACCTCTTTTTATTTTTATTTGCTCCGCCTTATTTTTCGCTTGCATCTTTTGGTAGGACGCGATAATTTTGGGCAAGACCATCCTTGCCCTCTCTTTCGGATAGCGCTTTGCCTGCACACCGCTGAAGATAAATAAGGTTTTATCATCCATTAATTCAGCTTTGCTGTAGAAATCTTTGTTTAGTGCTTTGAGTATTGCTTTTGCTATGTAAGAATAAGATAATCCATGTTTACCTGATTCTAGATATATATAAGCAATTTCTCTGTATAATTCATATAACGACTTAGAGTCGGAGTGGGCGTCAAATATCCTCTTTGCGATCCTCAAGCTGTGCAGAAACTCATCACGTAATCCCTTGCGCGCATAACGACATGCCAAACGCGCGTGCACGCGCGCCAGCGCGATCGGCAGCACCCGTTTTTGCCCGAACATTTTCTTCATTATAGCCCTGGCCCCTCGCTATAATACCCACATGCCCTTCGTCCACCTGCACGTTCATTCGGCCTACTCATTCCTCGACGGCTTGAACGTGCCAGAGACACTGGCACAACGGGCAGCGGCAATCGGTTGTCCAGCGCTCGCCTTGACCGATCACGGTGGGATGCACGGCACCATTGCCCACTACCATGCCTGCCAAACTCACCGAATAAAGCCGATCATCGGCAGCGAGCTCTACATCTGTCGCTCAATCGACGAGCGGACCAGTCATGACAAGTCTGCCCTTCACCTCCTGCTGCTCGCCATGAACAAGGATGGCTACAAGAACCTTGTCAAGCTCTGCAGCATTGCCAACACCGAGGGCTTCTACTATCACCCCCGCATCGACCACAACTTGCTCGCAGCCCACAATAGCGGCCTGATATGTACCACTGGCTGCCCGAAGTCAGAAGTCCCCAACCTCATCTTGCAGGAGCGATACGACGAGGCCGAGGAACGCCTCAAGTGGTATCTCGACGTCTTCGGCGACCGCTTGTACGTCGAGCTTCAGGAGCACAGCGGCTTGGATTACCGCGCCCTCAACCGACGCTTGGTCGAGCTGGCGCGAAAGTATGGGTTGCCGTTGCTCGCAACCAATGACGCTCACTACGCTGCACCGGAGGACGCCCACTATCATGACATCATGCTCTGTTTGCAGAAGAACTCGTTGATCAGCGACCCCAAGCGCCTGCGCTTCCCTGACTCGTCGTTCTATCTCAAATCTCCAAGCGAGATGCTGGCGATCTTCGCCGAGTTCCCGGAGGCTATCCACAACACGCTGGTCGTCGCTGAACGCTGTGAGGGCGATGTGATCGCGAAATCCCAAGCGCTGCCGAGGTTTGCCACGCCAAGCGATTTCGCTGACGAAGAAGCGTACTTTGAATATCTATGTCAAATTGGCTTTGAGGCGCGCTACGGCATCCCGTCCTCGCCGGGCGCTTGGCGTGCCTTGCAACGCCCCCCGCGACCAGAGGATTGCGTCATCTTCAAGGGGCAAGGGGGCGATGAGGACTACCTGACGGTCGACCCAGCCGGCGCACCACGATTTCCCGCGCTCGACCCGGACCGGCTGCGAGAGCGCCTGCGCTACGAGATTGACACCATCACGCGCTTGGGCTTCGCCCGCTACATGCTCATCGTGTGGGACATCATCCGCTTCTGCCGCCAAAACCGCGTCCTTTGGAATGTGCGCGGCAGCGCCGCCGGCAGCATGGCATGCTACGCGCTTGGATTGACGCGCATCGAGCCGGTCACGAACGAGCTGTACTTCGAGCGGTTTTTGAACCCGCAGCGCGTCAACATGCCGGACATCGACATAGACTTCCCGGATGACCAGCGCGAGCTGGTCGCTGACTACACCGTCGCGCGCTACGGCCAAGATCGGGTTGCCCAGATTGTGACCATCCAGACCCTCGGCGCACGCGCTGCCATTCGCGCTGCTGGTCGCATCCTCGGCCTGCCCATCCCAACTGTTGCACAGCTTGCTGAGGTCGTCCCACCCCCACCCAGCCGTCTCACACTCAAGCAAATGGAGGCCGACGAGCGCTATACCCGCATCAGCAGCGAGATCCCAGAACTCCATCGGACGGCGCTCGCCCTTGAGGGAGTCCTGCGGGCCGAGAGCACGCATGCTGCCGGCATCGCCATCTCTGCTTGTCCCCTTGAGGAGTTCCTACCTGTGCAGCGGCCCAAGGGGAAGCAGATCGCCCCCAGCATCCAGCGCGTGACGCAATATGACATGTCCGCTTTGGACAAGCTCAACGTCCTGAAGATGGACTATCTTGGCTTGTCACAGCTGCGCACCATCCGGCTATGCCTCGATCTGATCGCCAGACGCCACGGCATGAGGTTATCCATTGACGATATCCCGCTCTCCGACCCGGCGATCTATGAGCTGCTCAGCCGAGGCGACGTCGTCGGCTTGTTCCAAGTCGAGAGCGATGGCATGAAACGCGTCCTCGTTGAGATGCAGCCGAGGAGGTTTGGCGACATCGTCGCAACCCTCTCGCTCTACCGGCCAGGGCCAATGGAATACATCGACGAGTACATCGCCTGCATGCACAACCGAAAGTCCCCGGATTACCTCGGCGTGTCTGAACTTCAAGCTGCCCTCCAAGATACCTATGGGATCATCGTATATCAGGAACAGATCATGCGTATCGCGCGCGACTTTGCCGGTTACTCAATGGGCGAGGCTGATACCATCCGCAAGGCAGTTGGCAAGAAGGATGAGGCTGCCCTGCGCGCACACCGCGAGAAGTTCATCAACGGCGCGGTCGCCAAAGGTCACCCTGTCGCTGTTGCCGAGGCGGTGTGGGCGCGCATCGAGTACTTCGCGAACTACGGCTTTAACCGTTCACATGCTTCAGCCTACGCCATGATGACGGCCATCACCGCTTTCCTGAAGGCACGCTATCCGCTCGAATACTACGCCGCCATCATGTCGGTTGAGTCGTCCGACCTCGACCGGCTGTCCCTGCTCGTCCGCGACGCCCGAACCCACGGCTTCACCGTCCTTCACCCGGACGTCAATGCGTCAGAGGCGGACTTCAGCGTCGTCGACGACAGGACGTTGCGCGTCGGAATCCTTCCGATTAAAGGCGTAGGGGAACGCCTCGCCCAACTCATCCCGCAGCGCCGCCCGTACGCCGATATCACAGCCCTGCGTACAAAGCTCGGCTCCCAAATCAACAAGCGCCATCTCGAGGCGCTGATCAAGGCCGGCGCGTTGGATGCCTTCGGCAGCCGCATCGCTCTGCTTGAGCAGGTGGAGGGCAAGGGAAGCGGAGCTCAGCTGTCGCTGTTTGAGCCCGTGACGATTAAGGAGACTTCTGAGTTCCAGCGGCGCGAGATGGAGAAGGAGGTCCTTGGTTTTGCGTTGACTCCTCTGACGATCCCTCAATCTATGCGTAGCCTTGCGCAAGCAAGAATCGACCAGCTCACCAGCGGCAGCCTCACGAGCATCGCCGGGCTGGTCACGGACGTGGCGAAGGTGAAGAGCAAGGCCGGACAAGACATGGCGTTTGTCACAATTGAGGACGAGAGCGGGCAATTCAGCTTGACGGTTTTCCCAGACCTGTGGCGACAGTGCCAAGCCTTGCTCAAGGTCGGTGAGCCGATCGCGGCGACTGTGTGCGTGGACAACGCACGGACAGATCGCGGTATCGCGCGCAGCATGTGGTGCAATGGAAAGTTTTTCAAGGTTGAACACAGTAAACAAGCCGGGCGCTGGGTCGCCGCTTGATGTGCTTGTCCGGCGAAGGCACACCGATTGTCTTAAAATGGCGGGGTAACAGGATATGCTGGCCGACGAGGATAGAGTGGGGGATGGCATTGTTGTCGCCCGTCCAGAGCATGCGCCCAAAAGGGCTGGCTATACTAGAGAGTAGGATAGAGATGACGACAGCTGCAAAACGCTTAGTTATTGCATTTCTCGGTCCCGACCCACAGCCTACGATTAAATCACTCCATCATCTCAAGCCGGACGAAACGTGGGTGGTGACGGAGGCGCGCCTCGCCGCCAGCAGCTACTTCACGCACACCATCAGGCCGAGCCTTGATGCGTGTATTGGTAAATATCAGATTTTGACGCTCGATGATCCACTTGAAATACTTTCGGTAAAGGAAATTATTTTATCGAAGATAAAAGATATATTTAATTCTCATGCGGACGAAGACATAGAAGTTTTAGTTTCCCTCGGCAGTGAGCCTCATCCCACAAGCATCGCTGCCTATGAGTGCGTGAAGCATTTGAGGGAAACTGAAAAAAAGAAGAATGTAGACATATGCCTGCTCGCAGAAGATAAATTAATTTATATTTTTAAAGGCGATGGAGTAGAAAATAGCTTTTCTTTATAGATGAATGCGCGGATTAATTTTTTTAATTAAAAAATTAGTTATTTTAACTAACTTTATAATATTTAAATATAAAAGTACAAATATAACTATAAACTTTTCTATATCTATAGTTTTATTAATCCCATTTTTTATTTTAGCTACAAAAATCGAGCTTTTTTATTTTATTTCTTGCCTAGTTATTGCTTTTTTATCTTGCTCTCTTCATGATATATTTCGCCTCTTACTTGCCCAACGGCTCGGCATCATACTGAGAGAGATGTCACTTACCCCATTGGGTAGCCTAGTCATCTTTGAGGAATACCCAAATCACCCCTCCGACGAAATTAAGTTTGCAGTTGGTAGTTCTTTGCTCAACGGCGCTATCGCAGGTTTACTGCTTTTATGGGCTGAACAATATGGACTAAGTTTCAAGGACGGAATTAATATATTTATTGAGGCTGAGTACACAGGTGAAAAAGCGCCGCTTTTATTTTCTTTTATTTATAATTTCTCTATTTTTGTTTTTCAATCTCTCCCAGTTCTTCCGCTCAATGGAGGGCGTATTCTGCGTGCTTTTTCAGCCTTATTTTCTGATTATGATTTAGCGACGAATACTATAAATTTTATGGGTAACGTCATCTTATTTTTATTATTTATTATTTTAATTTTTGTTGAAAGTAGCATAAATGAATTAATTATATCTTCTATAATATTAATTATTTTTATAAATACTAAAAATAAAAAAGAATCTAGAAAAATTTTTGTGCCTAAGGCTGTTCAGGGCTTAAAAGTCGGAGATATGTGCAATAGCGCGCTTTTCAGTGTTGATCCAAGTATTATAGTTGCAAGCATAATTAATTTTAATGAAGAACAAGAATATTATCCGGTCGCCCAAGGTGATGACGTCCTCGGTGTGGTCAGCGTGGATGACCTAAGACAAGCACTCAAACAGCGGAAGGCCCACCTGCCAGTCTCTCGAATTATGACTACGCACTTGGTGCATATTGATGCCGATACATGCTTGGCCGATGTCTATCGTATACTAGATCATGCTAATACTCATTATGCTGTTGTTAAAAAAGATGGCGTAAATATTGGAATGATAAGCACGAATGAAATCGAGGTAATTGCAAGGAGAGTGGATAAAAAACAAGGTTCCTTGTCGGTTGACTATTAAAGTTATTATATCTTATTTTAGAATTTATTTTAAAGTTTAAATTTTAATTTTTAAAATTTAAATTTCATGTATTTAATTATTTTTTTCGGTTCTAAGTTTTTATTTATAATAAAAATAAAGCGGCAAGGGCAATCTTAGCAATTCTCGCTCTCACCCTTGTTCATCTCATGATAGCGCAATGCCGCGTGAATATCCTCTGGCTCAAGGTCAGGGTACAACCGCAATATCTCCGCCTCGGTTAGCCCATCCTCCACCATCGCGACGATCGTCGCCACCGGAATGCGCAGGTCACGAATGCACGGCTGCCCCCCCATCCGCTCTGCGTTTATCGTAATGCGCTCAAACATATCCCCTTATTTATATCACATCGCGCATCCACTCAACCACGGAAGTGATCCAGTAAAAGTGATCTAACATAGGGACATGCCTCCTGCCAGTTCTGCAACAGTGGCGCGCAGAAGTATCAGCGCAGATCGCAAGACCACATCAAATCAAAGCGCAGAACGCGCCAGAGCGCACTACGAGTAGCCAGTGCAACGAATACTCCTCACTTGTGGGTAACGCTAAGTTCCAAGATAGGTGCTAATATGTTCGCGGCAAAGGCGGTTCCACGTTCGCAGCACGGCGAAGCGCGGCGTCAGCTTGGCCTAGCCAAAACATCCAGAACCGGAGCACTCTCCCGAACGGCGGCACAAAGCACCAGCCGGAACGCGCACCTGCGATATCCCAGAAGGCGAGCGTCCACGCAAGCGATTCCGCGCGATTGGCGCTACCGGGATGTCGCAGCGCGAGTTGTTGGCCATAGCGGCGCTAGCGCCCTTCGACCGGCAGACATCTCTTGCAGCGCTTGGGCAGATTGCATGGTCCAGCGCTCGCCGGCCTGGACGAGTTACAGCAGATTCACGGTATCGGTCCCGTCAAGGCGACCGAGATCAAAGCAGCGCTGGAGCTGGCTCGCCGGCTGTCCCTAAGCGCCCCGGACGCAAGACCGACCGTCCGACAGCCCGCCGACGCGGCCCAACTTCTCATGTTGAGCTTAGAGCAAGAACACTCCTGCTCGACACGTGCAATCGCGTGATTGGCAAGCCGATGGTGTATCGAGGCAGCCTAAACGCGGTGGACATGCGCATCAGCGAGATCTTCCGAGACGCTGTTCGCAGCAACGCGGCTGCGATTATCGTGGCTCATCATCACCCTGTACGCCTTCAGCCGAGGATATTTCAGCCACCCGCGCGCTAGCCAGTAAGCTGCTGAGCATCGAGTTGTCGGACCACATTATCATTGTGCACAATGGCTACACGAGCCTCAAAGAGCGAGGGCTGGGGTTTGAGTGACGCGCCAAGCCACGGCAGAGCCTTCCCACGTCGGGAGATCATCATCGGCGGATGCGCCCTGCTCCTCAT
>Ga0308404_1000308_pt1 | contig 15324 bp, 9 predicted proteins | sample HotsprSampleOSM4_FD_203475 | JGI IMG/M metagenome (GOLD analysis project Ga0308404, IMG submission 203475) | Hot spring phototrophic mat microbial communities from Octopus Spring, Yellowstone National Park, Wyoming, United States - 20060914_OS-M4 ...
GCCCAAACTTTGCCGTAGTGTTTCTCCACCAAATTTTTGACAATATACAGCCCTAATCCTGATGAATGTTCTTTGCCCGTTGGTCGTGAAGAAAGTTTTTGAAACGGTTGGAAAAGTCGCTGTTTATCGTCTTCTGTTAAGCCTTGTCCTTCATCTTTAACACTTATGCGGGCTACGCCTAATGCAGTTCGTTCTAAATCGCTTTTGCGGCGCAGTTGGCTTTTTGCGGGTTCTAATTTTTCAATAGAAACTATCACTTTTTTCTCGCGTGGGGAGTATTTAATAGCATTGCTGACTAAATTTTCAAAAACCTCATAGAGTTTATTGCTTTCAGCATATACTTTGCATGAGGCTTTTTCTTCAATTTCCAAGCGGATATTTTTTTCTTGCGCTAAAATCTCTTGGTTTGCGACCACATAACGCACGATTTCATTAACATCGGTCAGTTTTAGATTTAATAGTGGCTCATCTCTATCTGAAGCACTGCTGTTCAGTAACTCTTGCACTAACGAGAGCATTCGTTTTGATGACCTTTCTATACTTTCAATATATGATTTTACTGTTTCCAAGTCATGAGTTCCTGTTTTAATTAGTTCAGAAAATCCGATGATGATATTCAAGGGGTTTTTGAGGTCGTGAATGGCGATACTAATGATGTCGCTTTTGAGTTTATTGGCTTTTTGCAACTTTGTATTTGCCTCGTTCAGTTTTTCAATTGTCATTTCCCGTTCTTTTTCTTGATTTTTAATCACAGTTATATCTTCAAACAGCCACAAGCACCCACGATAGCGTTCATTGTTAAAGAGTGGTAGAAATGAAAATTTGTAAATCTTTCCACTTGTTTGTTTTACTTCTCTTCCGATTACTTGCCGCTTTTCGAAGAAACACTGCTCAAAAAATTTTCGCTCTTCACTACTATTCTGAACTTTGCGCTGAACAAGAACGCGCAGTCTATTGGCACTTTTTGAAATAAAATCTTGTGGCGTGCCAGGAATATCAAACAGGTCAAGCAGTTTTTGATTGATAAAATGCGTTACGAGATTCTCATCTTCAATCAAAATACCTTCTGAAAGCAAGGAGAGCAATCCTTTTATGCGACTATATTGGAGCTCTAAATCGGCTTTTTGAATTTCAAGTTCAGCAACAATTTCCGAGAGTGTATTGTGCGCTTTGAAGAGTTGCTGGTTGAGTTTTTCTAAATTTTCAGATTCTTTCTTTGCTTGCTCGTAGGAAAAAGTCTGTTTTAAGCTTACAAGTTTCTCATTTTGTTCTTCTTTTTGGTTCTCTGTAAAATAGTGTAGATATTGCTTATGATATTCTAATGCTGTTTTGAAATCTTCTTCTATTTCGGCACATTGGTATAGTCCCAAATATGCTTTCGCAAGATAGCGATTGTTGTTGAAGTTTTGCGCCAATCCAAGCAGTTTTTCATACCAAGTTTTGGAATTTTGCCAATCTTTTTTCAGAAAATAGACTTTTGAGATTCCCTCTAAAATACTCAATTCAGATTGCCGTCCGCTTCCTAATTTACGAAGTTCGTAGGCTTGAAGATAGTAATTAAGTGCTTCATCGGGATTTTGTTTTTCTAAATTTATATTTCCCAACCCAACTAATGCACTTACTTGATTATCGATGTTATCAAATTTTCTGCTTAACGACAGTGCTTTTTGAAAATAGGCTTCGGCTTTTGAATTTTGCTTCAATTCGTGATTCACTAACCCCAATGCGTTAAGCATTTCTAATGCTTTCGGACTGTTTTCTTCGCCAAGTGTCGTTAGGGCTTTCAAAATGGTTTTATTGGCTAAATCATATTGACCACTTGAATAGTAAACGCCACCAATATTATGTAGAATTGTTGCAAGTCGCTGGTTTTCGCTACTTTTTTCAAAGTAATCAGCGGCTTTTAAGAGCAGTTCAATCGCTTGGGTATAGTTGTTTGTCGTCAGAAGTATGCAGGCTTTGCTATTCAAGGCATTGTGGTAACTTTTCCTGTCATTAATTTCGTCATAGATTTTTATTGCTGAATCTATGGCTAAGTGGGCTTCTTCTATTTCTCGCATCGTCCATTTGACTAATGCTTTGGTTTCAAATTTTTTTCCCAAGCAAAATTTTACTCTTTTATCATGTTGCGATAGGTTATCTAATACTTTTTTTGCTTCCGCAATTTTTTCGAGCGCACTTTGGTTATTATCAAGAATATTCAGGCATCGCGCCTGTGTATTAAGTGCAATTGCACAAGCAAGGTTTTGGTCATAGTCATCTTTTAGTTCTACACTATCATTAAACTTTCCACGCTGTATTTGCTCTAATTCTTCGAATGTGCCTTTTGGATTTTGCAAGGCTTTTTTCTCTAATTCTTCCATGAACGCCGCAACCTCATCAAGCGTGCTGACTCTAATTTTTTGAGAATTTTCTACGGTCATATTTTTATCGTTGCCTTGTGGCTTGCTGTTGAGACCTTTGCTTGTTCAAACGACGCCATTTCGCTCATAATTTTTGCGGCGGCTTCGATAAGGTGCATCGCAAGTGCCGCGCCTGTGCCTTCACCAAGTCGCATATCGAGATTGAGCAACGGTGTTGCGCCGATGTAATTCAAAATGTGCTTGTGTGCTTTCTCGTTGGAGCAGTGTCCCCAAAAACAAATGTCTCGAACTTTCTCGTTTATTTTGATTGCCGCCAGTGCCGCCGCTGTGGCAATAAATCCATCAACGACTACAGGAATTCCCTGCTCTGCCGCTTCGAGCAATGCGCCTGTCATCGCCACGATTTCAAAACCGCCCACACACGAAAGCCAGTGGGCAACATCGGCATTTTCAATCTTGTGTTTTGTAATAGATTCTTCGACAACGCGAATTTTTCGCTTTACGGTCTCGTCGTTTGCACCTGTGCCACGCCCAACCGTCTCCTCCGCCGACCATTCCAACAAGGCTGAAACAATCGCTGATGCCGATGTCGTATTTCCGATGCCCATTTCGCCAATTCCCAACAGCGACACCTTCGCGAACTTCGCCAATCGCACTTGCTCTCTGCCCGCTTCAATCGCTTTTGAAAATTCAGGGAAAGTCATGGCTGGCTCTTTGAGAAAATTGCGCGTGCCGTAGCGCACCTTACGATTGAAAAAAAGATGCGAGTCGATATTATCTCCGAAATCCATATCCACACCGACATCAATCACACACAGTTCAATGCCGCCATGCCGCGTCAGCACATTGATTGCCGCACCGCCACGCAAAAAGTTCAACACCATTTGTCCTGTTACTTCCTTCGGATATGCGCTAACGCCTTCATCGGCAATGCCGTGCGAAGCGGCAAACACCAACATTCGTTTCTTTGTAATGCTTGGCGTGAGTGTGTTTTGAATCACGCACAACTGAACTGCAATTTCTTCGAGAACGCCAAGCGAGCCTAATGGCTTCGTTTTGTGATTGATTTTCTCTTGTGCAAGTTTTTGAATGTCCATTGTGTATTAGACTTACTACATCATTAAAGATTTGATTCAGGCAACCTTGACGGCAAAGCCTTACCCACGACCTCTCCCTGTTTTGGCTTCGCCAAAACGTCCATCTCCTTTCGTAAGGAGAGGGACGTCGCACTGCGACAGGGTGAGGTTACATTCCCCTCGCCTTGCACACGATTAACGCTGGTTGTGCAGGTTCGTGTAAATGCTTGCCTATTGAGCCACCTTTCTTTGAAAGTGTCTTCAAATGTTTCAAATTGCATCTTTTTGAACTGATTTTGAATGTAGTAAGTCTATTTTTGCAAAGTTAACTCAAAAACACCTTTGGCTTCATGCGATATACCTTTCTTCTCTGCTTATGTCTTACTTCCGCTTGTTCTTTAACTGACAAAAAAATGGACTGGACACGAGGCGCAATTTTCTATCAAATCTTTCCTGAACGCTTCTACAACGGCAACCCGAACAACGACCCTTCGCCCGACAAATCCACACCAACCGCCAAAGCACACCGTTGGACAAGCAACTGGTATGCACTCTCCGATGAAGAGAAAAAACACTCGCCCGACTTCTGGCAAAACATCTACCGACGCAGATACGGCGGCGACTTGCAAGGCATCTTGGAAAAATTAGATTACCTGCACTCGCTTGGCGTTACTGCGATTTATCTCAACCCGATTTTTGAAGCCCCATCAGCACACAAATACGACGCGACCATGCTTCACCATGTTGATGTCAATTTCGGAAACGCTCCCGAAGACGATTTGAAACGGATTGCCCAAGAAGATTTCAGCAATCCTGACACTTGGAAATGGACAAACGCCGACTTGCTTTTTTTGAAACTCATCGAAGAAGCCCACAAGCGCAACATTCGCATTGTGATTGATGGCGTGTTTAATCACGTTGGCACAACTTTTCCGCCATTTCAAGATGTCGTCAAGCATCAAGAACGCTCACGCTATAAAGACTGGTTTGAGATTGTGAGTTTTGAAGATTCTACCGCAGGAAAAAAGTTTGATTACAAAGGCTGGTGGGGACACAAGTCGCTTCCTGAACTCAAACGCGATTCGCTCAACGGTCTTGCCGACGCGCCCAAGCAATACATCTTTGCAATTACCAAACGATGGACAGCCCCAAACGGCGACCCTTCCAAAGGCGTTGACGGTTGGCGACTTGATGCCGCCGATGACCTCCCGCACGCTTTCTGGAAAGAATGGCGAACATTCGTGAAATCAATTAAGCCCAATAGTTTTCTTGTTGGAGAAATTTGGAAAAACGCCAAAGACTGGATGCAAGGCGATGAGTTCGATGCCGTGATGAACTATCAATTCGCTGTCTTTACGCACCAACTTTTTGTGCAAAAAGTCTTGAAGCCGTCGGAGTTCAAATTAAAAATTGAAGAACTGCTTGGCTCTTATCCTGATTCCGCAAATTACACTCTGCTCAACCTCTACGATTCGCACGACACCGAACGCTTGCCCTCGCGCATTGTCAATCCAAATCGCCATTTTGATTACTACGCAGGACTTCGCGCTAATAAGGATTACCAACTTCGCCCGCCGAATGAAGAAGAATATCGCCTTCAAAAACTTTTGATGCTCTTTCAATTCACCTACATCGGCTCACCTATGATTTACTACGGCACCGAAGCAGGAATGTGGGGCGCAGATGACCCGGACTGCCGAAAACCTATGGTTTGGAGAGAATTTCAATACGATGATGAAAACGCAGAACTCATCACGGGCAAATCCGAGCCGTTCAAAATTGCTTTCAACGAAGAAGTTTATCGCGATTACAAAACACTGATTGACTTGCACAACCGCCACCCTGCGCTCAAATATGGTTCGTTCAAATTCTTGATTGCGGACGATGAAAAAACTCTTATCGCGTTTGAACGTGCCTTTGAAGGCGAAAAAATTATCACGCTCATTAACGCTTCCGATACGGCTCAAACCGTTGAACTCAAATTTTCCAACAAGTTAACTAACTTGCTTACCCAACAAACATTTGAAAGCAAAAATGGAAGAGTGATTTTGGAAGTTGCTCGCAAAAGTGGCATGATTTTGCGTTATGAATAACCTTTTCTTTCCAACATCTTTCAATGCAGTGGATTTACAATGATTTCCCACTCTCGGATTTCCGAAAAAATCTGTTGGAATAAACGGCAAGTTTCGCCCTTGATTGATTGCCGGACTGTTTTCTTGGAGTGCGAGCGATGGCAACTGCCACATTGGGTCGCCCGATAGCGATGCACTGTCGCGGGGCGCATAATTTGGAACGGCAAGTAAATCGGAGAGCGTGTTACAGAGCGTTGCATCAATTTGCGCCACGAAGCGATTGTCGCCTACAACATCGGAAAGCACCGATAAGAAGTTGTTATTGCTTACTGCAATCGACAATGCTTTCCAGCGCATTGCAAAGTGATTCGCTGTTCCGCCAGTTCTAGCGTTGACGAAAATGTTATTGACGAGCGTATCGTTGCTGAAATCCGCCGTTGTGCGAAATGCGTAACTCGAGACATTGCGCGTGCTTACGCCGCCGAGAAATACAGAGTTATGGTAAAACCGATTCCCAGCGTTGTTGCTTAAAAGCGAGTAGATGCCATATGATGTGTTCGCCGTCGGCTGTGGAATTAAGTTAATGCAGTTGTTGTAGACAAAATTGCCCAAAGACCCAGACCCCAAGAAAATTCCAAAACCCCCGCCAAGCTATCCGCTTTTAAGTCTCTGATAAAGTTGTTGGCTATCGTCGTATTGATGCATGTTGAACCCTCGACGTTGATGCCATAAACAGCACTTCTGCCACGTCGCATTTGAAAAATTTCATTTCCATCAATTACCACACCATCGACATCGGCGTTCAAAGTGATGCCGAATCGAGCGAAGTCATAAATGGTATTTCCTTTAATGATGGCATTGGTGATGATTTTTCCGGGGTCTCCGTCTAAATACACGCCGAATGTATTTCCACCAACGACCGTGCAATTCAGCAGTTGAAGTGCGTTCATTCCAGCTTCTGGCGTTGAAACTTGAAATGTTGACCAATAGACCGGCAAGGAAAATCCCGTTTGTGCTGTGTTGTTTTCATGAGTGATGATGAGATTTTTCAGCGTGCAGAAATCTGACCCGTTTGAAATGTAGGTTGTGAAAAACTGATCGCTTTCGTTGAGCCGTCGCCCGTTCAAGGTAATTCGCTTTGTTGTGTCACCGCTTCCCGAAGAGCCGTCAAAGGTGATATAGTCCGAGTTTTGAATACGTATTCCCCAAAGCAGATTGCGTATATCGAAGTTAATAGACTTACTACATTGAAAACAGTTCAAAAAAAGCAAAAGGAGAGAATGTAACCTCACCCTGTCGCTGCGCGACGTCCCTCTCCTTGCGAAAGGAGAGGGACGTTTCGGCAACGCCGAAACAGGGAGAGGTCAGGGGTAAGGCTTTGCGGTCAATGTTGCTTAAATCACGCATTTCTTGATGTAGTAAGTCTATTTGTTCTGTGTTATTTGTTCTGAATATATCCAAACGCCGTCGTCTGCGCCCACAAACACCCATTCATCATGGCAGAGTATCGGCGTTGCTGACCGAGTAAAGAACTGTTGGATAAAGTTTTTTCCGCCGTCTTTTGAGTAAAACACGCCGCTGTTGCCTGCGATGAACATATCGAAGTTTTTATTTATTGCGATTGAGCGTGCGACATCAGGCAACATGGTTATTGTTTGCCAATTTTCCCCGCGATTGGTTGATTTATCCAAGTGATACGGCTTTTGCGTAGAAAGCATATAAAGATTTCCTTGCTCGTCTTGAAAGAGTGCGTAGCCATTTTTGTTCGGGTTGAGATTTTTGCTGAACGACCGTCCGCCATCGGTAGACTTGTAGAATCCTATTCCCTTTCCCGACTTTGCGCTCACACCTGCGTAGAGATAGTTTGCGCTGTCTTTATCCGTTAGCAACGCATATACGTTCAGCCCTTGCAATCCGACCAATTCAAAGTTGGCTCCAGTGTCGGTTGAACGAAATACGCCGTCGGACGAAGAGACATAGATGTAGCCATTTTTACCGATTGCAACACCCCATGGCTTGCTTCCATTGAACGCAGATGTGTCTTTGACCTGAAATGTTTTGCCATCGTCGGTTGAAAGAATCAATCCGCCCAAGTGATTGGCGGCAACAATGAGTCCTTTGCCATCACTTGCAATAGACCAAATCGTATGTTTGCCTGCATGATAGAGCGTGTCCCAAGTCTTGCCGTTGTCGGTTGTTCGGAACACTTTTGCGTGCTGTGCTCCTTTGAAACCGCCTGCATAAATGATACCTCGCTCATCTTTAGAAAGTGTCCAAATATGTTTGCCGTTCAAACTATGGATTCTTTCCTGTGCTGTGGCTTGAATGCACATCACCACGAGGCACAACCACAAGAGATAGTTTTTCATTGATGACCTTTCAGCGGTTATTTAACTAACAGCATTTTTCTGGTTTGCACGATATTTTCTGCTTGCAATCGGTAAAAATAAATGCCGCTCGAAAGATTTTGCGCCGTGAAGTTGACCGTGTATGCGCCTGCTTGCATTCGGCGATTGACCAGTGTCGCGACCTTTTGACCGAGAACGTTAAAGACTTCGAGTTTCACGTCGCTCGTTTTTGGGACAATGAATTGAATGGTTGTGGTCGGATTAAAGGGGTTGGGATAGTTTTGCGAGAGCATGAATCCATCAGGCTTGGACGTTGGCTCTTCTGTTGAAACCGTTCCTGATGAGGTTAGGATTGTTCCATTTGTTCCGACTACCCAGAATCGATTGTTGATTGATGCTACACCTGTGAGGATGTTTCGAGTGGGCGGAGTTTGTCTTGACCAGTTTGCGCCGCCGTCGGTGGTTAGATAAATCGCGCCTGATGATCCTACAATTATTCCATTTGTTTCAGAAGTGAATTCAAGGTCGTTAATCTGTTCGGTTGCTTGTTGCGGAGAGACTTCACTCCAACTGTTTCCTGCATCGGTTGTTTTGATAACTCGCGACGCGCCGGTTGTGCTTCCTACCGCATATCCAACTATTGAATTAACGAACTTTACTGCGTTAATGGTAAAATTTGATACAGGGTTTGGACGGCTTTCCCAAGTAGTTCCGCCGTTGGTTGAGCGCAAAATTGTCGAGTTTGCGCCGACGGCAATGATTGTATCAACGCTTATGGCATCAACTGCATTGAGCGTTGTCGTTACTCCTGTGTTTAAGACTGTCCAAGTGTTGCCGCCGTTGGTGGTTTTAATGGCATTTCCGCTTTGTCCAACGGCATAGCCGATGTTATCGTCAAGAAATGAGACACCCAAGAGTGCGGTCGTTGTAGGCGTAATGGAGACGGATTGGCTGTTCCAAGTTGCGCCACCGTCGGTGGTTCGCAATATGGTTAAGTTATCTCCGACAATTGTTGCAGTATTCAGCGAAGGGGTTGAGATGCGACGCAATGTTCGCGTGGTATTGCTGGATTGCAGTGTCCAAGTGTCGCCACTGTTCGTGGTTTTCAGTATTGTGCCTGAAAAACCGACGGCGTATCCGTTTGTGGAATTTGGAAAAGCAATGCTTCGCAGTTGTGCGTAGGTTGGTGCGGGTTGTGTCCAACTGCTTCCTGCATCGGTGGTTTTCACAAGCAATCCGCCTTGTCCAACGGCAATGCCGGTTGTTTGACTGCCTTTGGCGAAGTCGAAGCCTGCAATGACTTGTGTGGTTAGTGTTGGGGCTTGTTGTATCCAAGTTGCGCCAGCGTTTGTTGTGCGCCAAATCGTGCCGAGCCGCCCGACCGCAATTCCGAGTGAATCAGTTGTGAAGGTGATGGATTCAACGACGAAGGCAGGAGTGACGGGCGTTCCTTGCCAAGTGAGTCCTGCATCGGTGGTTTTCCAGATAGTTCCCGTTCCGCCCACGAAGCCGACGGTGTTGGAAATGAATGTTGCGCACCAAAGCGTTGTGGTTGAAAGTCTGTTTGTTAAAGTATCCCAAGTTGCGCCGCCGTTGGTGGTTCGCCAAATGCGCCCGTTATTTGCGACAGCGATTGCTGTTTGCGCATCTGCCACCGCAACATCGTAGAGCGTAATGGATTGAGGTGCTTGTAGAGTAATGATTTCCCAAGAGATGCCGCCGCTTGTTGTCTTTAAGATGTTTGCTCCGCCAGCAACATAGCCTGTATCAGCGTTCAAAAATGCAACGCCTCGAAGAATCGTTGTGCTTTGTGAGACAGGCGAAACTATCGTGTCCCATTGTAGCCCACCGTTGATTGTTTTCAGAATCCTGCCTCCTGTGCCGACTGCGAATCCAATCGTGCTTGTTGGAAAATCAACTGCTTCCAAATCTTGCACTCCGCCCGTCTCGATTCTTGTCCAACTAGTACCGCCATCGGTTGTCCGAATTATTGTTCCCCCGTCTCCGACGGCAACTGCGGTGTTTATGTTGATGAACTCAATGTCGCTGAGCGAGTTTCCTTGTGGCAATGGATTTTGCCAAGTCCAGGTTGTTTGTGCCGTTGCTGATTTCAAGGCGAAAAGGAGCAGAAGTGCGAAGATTATCTTTTTCATTGTTCTGACGGTTTAGTGTTATTAAATGAGTTGAGAGTCAGTAGAATGTAACTTGTAGCGTTGCCATTAAGCCGTTGCGTTTGAGTTGAGCCGTGCGACGAACGTGATTGGAAACTGCGACTTCAATCAGCGTTTTTTTGAACAGAAGCCCGAATCCGCCTGTAAATTCAAGTTGTTCCACATTGTCGACACCGGTTACTACATCAATGCCGTTTTTTGAAAAGCCGATACCGAGCCGCAGTAGCAGTGTTTGAAATGTTTTTTGCTCAATTCCCGCGCTTACTCTTGTCCAAAGTGCCTGTCGTTGGGTGAATTGATTATCGATGTAGAGCGAACTATCCATTGACCTTGTGCCAACAATCAGTTCGATGCCGAAAAGGGTATTTGTCGCAGGTATGGCTTGCGCGCCCGAAATTGTCGCATAAACTTCGTTTAGCGTCCACTCTGCCAAAAGCAAGTTTCTTCTTGAGAGCGACCCCCAAGTATTTGCTCGTTCAAATGACACCATTGCGGTAAGGTTGTTTGTGGGGGTCTGTCGCCGCACGATGCCCGACGCGCTTAATTGTTCTTGGTTCGTGAACGTGTCCTCGATATCAACTAAGCCGCTACTTGGAACGCCAATCGAGAAGTTTCGGCGACGCAGGTTAGCGACAATTCCACCTTCAATCATGCTATTCTCGGATTTGTAAATGGCTTCCGCGCCCCATCGATAAGCACGCCGCTTGGTGAGCGAATTGAGCGTTGAACCGATAGCCACAGTAGAAAACCGGTTGCCTCGAAATTTTCGGAGCGAGATATTGAACACATCAACACCGCGTGCATCGATTTTCTCTTGACCGTCTTCTATTTCAAACAATGTTCCGATATAAACTGTGTTCATTTGATACATCACGCCAGCGCACACATTCAGATGACGGTCAATCGTTCTTGCGCTCGAGCCGATAAAGCGCAGTGCATCTATCAACCGATAGCCTCCTTCAATGCCAAACGAAATCTGTTCGGAAAGCGAGAAACTGTAAATCGCATAGATTTCAGGTTGTTGAAGCTTTGCACCAGAGACTGTATCGTCAGTGATGTAGAAGGGTCCTGCGTGATATGGGAAAAGTTGAACGGCGTTTGCCACACGCGCTCGTTTTTCATAGTTGAAGTTTGCACTGCCGAAGAAAACTTTGTCGCTCCCAAGTGCTATCAGTTGTTCGACATTATTTTCGGAAGTCCATTGTGCTTCGGCATCAAGTCTTCGCCGCAAGTCTCCATTTTCCGAATAGAACTGTGGGACAAAGCGCAACATGTTGCTAAGTGTCTTTGTATCTGCAATAAATCCGGCGGGGTTTTGATTCAAGCGAAACGCACCGAGTTGAACGAGTGAATCGACAAACGCCCATTTTGTTCTGCCTAAGGCGTTGAACCTTGCCGTTGGATACAATCGGTCTTGTGCGTTGGTCAATCCTGCAAAAAGCACGGTCACTCCAATCGTGAAGAGTATTGAGCGATGATTTTTTATCACTGTCTTTTAGGCGTTGGACGGTCAAGCATTCGAAAATCCAATGTGCTGTTGTTGGTGTCGTAGCCCGGCTCTCGGCGTTGCATGGATTTGCCTTCATATTGAGACGGACCGAGTGCGAAGCCTCTATCGACGCGCGAATCCAAAGTTTTGGGTGCGGTTGTTGTTGGTTGATACTCCACCCCGTCAAGAATCGTTGAAATATCAATTCCATCTGCCCAAACCGAATCGCGCCCATCGGAGAGAATGACCACGTCGCTGACAAGATTGAGAATAAAGTCTTGGGGTCTGTCGGGGCGCATATTCAAGATGTTCGGCACATTTGGATTATCGACATCATTCGGCGAGAACTGATTGAAAAATTCCCAATCGGCGTTCTCGAGGTTGATTGCCGATGAAATCACTTGGCTGTGGTTGATGGCATCTTGTGCTAACACGAGAAACTCGCCGGGCTGAATTGGGTATTGATTTCCGCCCGGTGTTCCCGGAAATCGGAACACATATGTTGCGCCGTCAATATCGCCATCGTCGCCTTCATCTGCCCCTGGTCCTCTTCCATCTCGATTGCCTGAAAATCGCATGACCATCACGCCATCTAAGTATCGTACACTGTCGGAAGCGTTGTAGAGTTCGAGATATTGGTCGTAAAAAAAGAAGGCGTTGTTGATAGGTCCGCACACATAAATTTCATTGATGACAATTCCAGAGCGCGGCACAGGGCTGACATAAATCGTGTCTTCTCTCCGTTGATTCGCCGCTACGGAAAGCCTTTCCAAACTTCCGAGCAGCGCGATTTGCGGGTCAATCGGATGTCGCCCTTGAACACCCACATCGTAAGACGACACAGGCAAATTTGCCATCACTGCTCTGCCGAAGTCATCGGTTCTAAACAGCATGATGCCGTATTCCGACGACAAGTAGACTTGGGCATTTCTGACAGGCATGAGATGATTTTGGCCTGTGCTATCCCATACTGCGACAATGTTCAGTTGTGCTGTTCCGTCTTTTAGGTCGGGCTTTGTTCCAAGTTCGCACGCCGATATTGAGAGAACTGCAAGAAAAAATGCGACAGGGCTTATGTGTTCTGCGGCTTGTCTCATTGCCAGATAGAGTCAAAATTGAAACTTAATTGCATACCGTAGAAAAGCGGGGGATTTCGAGGCTGTTGAACGCGGTCACCGTTGATGTTGATGACTTGCTCGAAAATTGCGGGGTCGTCTAAGAGATTATTGATGTAAAACGACACTTCGCCTCCCTTCCAAAGAGCTTTGCTCACATTCAAACTCCACAGAAATTTTTGCGGCTTTCGAACCACTCTTGCGTTGAAGGCTCGCTGTGCTTTCTGTGATTCGTTCAAGCGTGCTTCATCAACAGGCTCGGTAACCGTTGTCTGTGCTTGGTCGAGCGCGAGATGCTCGAGGCGAAGTGTAATCCAAAGCCCCAGTTGAGGCGCAAGGTAGCGCGCAGAGTAACTTAACAATGCCCGCTGCACTCGCCGTTCACTTGGCGGATACGCAAGACCAATGAGCGTATCAATCAGCTCGCCTCTTACTTGATAATTCGCGCTTTGTCCAATGCTTGCATCTGGATTTGCTTTGTAGACAAAGCCTCCTCTCGAACTATTGATGCTCGTATAGCCGCCTGAAATCCGTAAGTCCAAATTCAGTGATGCGATTGTGAGAAGTGAAAGTTCTATGCCGCGCGTTATGGTTCTTCCTAAATTTTCTGCTCTTGTAAATGTGCCGATGTTGTAGAGCGTTATCGCGCCGTTGTTATTCACAGACGAAAACACGGGAAAGACTTGCGATTCAGGCTCATTAAATCTCTCACGGTAAAAACATGAAATGCTCATGGTTGCAATTCGGGGAAAAGACTGGTCAAGAGAAATTTCGGCTTGCTTCTCGAAGTAGCCTTGCAAGTTTTCTGCACGTCGTGGCAAATTGAAAAACTCCGTATTGCCTGTTACTGGATTGCGCCAACGCAAAACCTCTGGGGGCGGAAAGATGTTGCTCATAGCAGGGGATTTAGATGCCGTGCCTGCGCCGAACCTTATCTGCGTTTTGCTCATCACTGCTGCCGACACATTGAGGCGTGGGTGAAAAAACGCACCGTTCTTTGCCGCAAAGAGTCCGATTGGATTGTATAACTCGTATCGTAACCCGGCTACTATGGTCAGCGGAACGATGAACTTTCCGATGATGCGGTCCTCGGCATACAGGCTCAACAGTGTTTGCGACGGAATATCATCGAAAGGATATGAGACTCTTCCCGATTCTGCGCCATAATAACTGAACAGCGAATCAATTTTGACCCCTTCACCCCGATTGGCATTAAGTTGCACATCTATTCCGATCAGCGGCTGATGAATCCATTGATTAAACAACCAGCGCGTCTGCATTTCGAGCCGTCCGCCAACCGTCCATTCTGCGCCAAAATTTTCCACTCGTCCAATGTAGCTGGCAACGGTATCTCCATTTGGTAAAATCCTCACATCGCCTGAAATCAGGCGCGAGCGCATACTGTTTTCACGACGGAAATTCACGAAGGCATTGTAGTTGATAACGGTTGCATCGCTTGTATTCCACTTTCCCCAAGAGGTGCCGTTGAGCGTGTAGCCGCGATTGTAGTTTTCAGTTTTGAACACGTCGCCCTGCGGACGTTCTTCATCGCGTATGCCTTGCGCCAAAAACTTGTGATTAAGACGGATAGTGGAATCAAGAAGTGTGTGAGAAAGGGTAACTTGACCGGTGTAGCGTGTGAACTCATCGCCACTGAAACGCACTTCACGCTCCGATTGCGCAATGTTGAAATTGTAGGATAGAACGGCTCGGTTCAGTAATTCTAATGCGCCGCCGCTATTGGCTTCGCGGGTGTCAGGGTTGTTGCGCACAATCACACGATGCGGTTGTTTTCCAACTTTTGTTTTTACGTTGATGATTCCCGAAGTCATATCACCGTATCGTGATGACGGAATTCCTCTTATCACTTCGATTTCTTCGACATTTGCGGCGGGGATTTGGCGCAAGTCAGAGCCCCTTCCAACGGTTGAAATTCCAGTTGTTGCATTGCTCAATCGTTCGAATTGTAAGTTTGCATTGTTAGAGACGGGCGCACCGTCCAAAATGACTTGCGTGCCAAAGGCTGAAAGCGGGTCTGCTATGTCGCCACGAACTGCCGCTTGCGCTGCTCGTCCTAAACTTGGGTTTTCCGTTCGTTGAACGCCCGGCACTAAAAACAATGCCTCGCCAATGCTCGATGCCTGCAAGTGGTCTAAATCGCCTGAAGTAATGCGCGTTTTCGTTTCAGGCGATAGCGGCAATCCTTCCGTTTCTGCAATCACTTCAATCCCGCCAATTGAAACCGCTTGCTTTTTCAAAACGAAATTGACCTTAAGGTCTTTGGGCTCATCTCCCACCCTTACACTTTCTTCTTTCGCTTCATATCCGACAAAACTCACGCGCAACGTCCATTGTCCTTTTGGCAGTTTCATAATAAAGCGTCCCAAATGGTTCGTTGTTGTTCCAAGCCCAAGTTCTTTGACGATGACGGTTGCGTCTTCTAAGTAATTTCCAGCGTCTTCTTTGACCAATCCTACAACGCTTGTCTGCGCAGCTGCTGACCGTGAAGCCATGCACAGAACAACCACGCTAATGAACTTCATCGCCGTCAAAGTCTTTCGCATTACTTCCAAGTTCAAAGCGATTTTTCAATTTGATTTATTTGCTCGCATTACAACGACTTTCGGCAAGGGCATCGCAACAGGGCGATTTATTTTATGCACCACTTGCTTCTGAACTTCCTTTCTTCG
>Ga0308404_1000311_pt1 | contig 15283 bp, 25 predicted proteins | sample HotsprSampleOSM4_FD_203475 | JGI IMG/M metagenome (GOLD analysis project Ga0308404, IMG submission 203475) | Hot spring phototrophic mat microbial communities from Octopus Spring, Yellowstone National Park, Wyoming, United States - 20060914_OS-M4 ...
TCCTTTGCGGAGCGCACAACAGTAGCCTCCGGCACACGGAATGCAACCACCGCCGCAAGCAAATCCTTGGCTGCTTTAATCACGACTCGCCTCCTGCCATGCCCAGCCATTCAAGCACCTTGGGGTCGGTGAGAATCCTTCGGTCAAAATCCTGTGGCACGCCCATGTACGGCCGCGCCGGAATAAGCGCCTTCTGGCCTCGTCCCGCCTGACCGCCCTGCTGATGTATTCGGGCGTAGACCACATTCGATCCGTAAATCACCGATCCGTCCGGAAACGATTCCCACACTAGGGAACGCTTGAGCTGCCCGCCCGCGTTCAGGATGGGCCGCGTCGACCCATCCTTGCGCGGTTTCTTCAGCTGCTTCCACTTTATCCCGCTGACGGGATCTTGTTCATTCGTGAAGGCAGCCTTGCTGATAAAATCTAGCTCCCCGCCTGCGAAATCGGCGATCTTCTTTAAGTCCGGCATGGCGGCACGGGCAAGCGCATCAAGAATCGCCTGATATTCCCGTTCATTGAGCCATACTTCTATGCCAGCGCCAGCCATCAATACCCCTCCCAATCAAGCCTGGGTCTCGCCGACACTTGTACGTTCCCCGACGGGGGCCGCGCGGTTTCGCCTTCCTGGGCGTATCCAGGAATCCGGAACTTGCCCTCCGCCACCTTCTCCAGGTAGCGGCGGGCCGCCTTGGCCTGCTCGATGACGGCATTTCCGCCCGGGTCGTCATTCAGGACGCCGACGCCCACGATGAGGTTGGCGGCGGCGATATCGATGCAGTACTTCTTGACGTTCGCGGGCGGGCCCGCGAGAGGCACCGGATATCCGCCCGAAAGCAGGTACCCGTCAATCTCGGCCCCGGCGTCGGCTATGGCCCTGTCCACTGCGTCGGGATCCATGCGGCTCCAGGCGCTGATCTTGTCCTCGCCGTAGGCGGCTTGCAGGTCCGTGATGGTACAATACGCCATAGCTCAACTCCCTTGGCAATCAGAGCACGTCCTTGATGCTGTAGATCAGCTCGGGGGCGACCACGAGCTCTGCCGTATCGTGCGCGACCTGGACGTACTCGCCGCCCAGCACGCCGCCATCTTCCTCGTCCCAGATGCGGACTACAAAGCCGTTGTTGTCAGCCTCTTGATAGTTGACTGACACGGTTTTACCCGCACAAGGTTCATCCCATACATCGCTGGCATACGCGAGCACAACGTTGTTACCCCAGATTCCGGAGAGGGTGACGGTCTTGGAGCTATTTCGCTTGCCGAAGTCAGCCTTGCCCTTGGCAATTATGACGCGGTCGATCCGGAAGAGCTTGGAGAGGTTGGACTCGTCCACTTTCTTAATCAGATTTGCCTCACCAAGTTTGCTGATGAGCCGAGGATGAAACTCGATAGCGTCATATACGGCTTCAGGAATGATCATCAGGTTCGGTCGCATGAACAGGTTAGAGATGGCATCGATAATGGCCGCGTAGGGATCACCGCCAGAGGAGCCGGAGGCGTTAGCCCACTTGTTGGTCTTGGCCGTGCCGGTACCAGACAGTGTAGTCGACCGACCCGCGAGGGCGAGGATCGAATCGGCAATCCGCTTCTCCTGGGCCAGCTCCAGCTTGGCCGTTAGGAGTTCCACCTTGCGCTTCTCCCAAAGTCGGAACGGACCATCCATGAACTCAAGGTCAGCATAGTCGATAAAGCTTTTGAGGCCATGCGCAGCGGTGGCAAAGCTCACCATCTCGCCGGAGGCAGAAAATTCTGCCGCGCGGGCGCGCTCCCCAGACATAATGGTGTCGGGGACCTTAAAGGCGGTCTCCGCGCTGAAGGTCGCGTACTTGCCGGAGGGCTTGCCCACCGGGATGCGCGGAAAGATGATGGGGCCAACCAGCCCCTCTCGCACTTTGGTTGAATAGTCACTCGCAAGATTGCTTAAGAGTGGACTGACATATCCTTTTTCTCTTCCCATAATTATACCTTCTCCTTGACTTACGCCGTGATGGTAACGCTACCGCGCTCCACGATCATGTCCACATACTCCCCGGCCGAGCCGGACTGGAGGAACGTGCCGCAGGTGGCGTATCTGCCTGGTGCGGTGGGCACGTTAACAAAGGACCCTGAGGTATCGGACTTAAGGACCGCCTTCTTCCCAGCGGTTACAGATCCACCCGCCAATACCTTGACCACGCCATCAAGCTCGATGCCGACGGAGTCTCCGGCGGCCTTGGCCTCGTTGGCCTCAAAGGGGTACACCCCGATGTAATCGCCGGATCCGCCGGACCCCGGAGCCTTGACCTGGTTCTCGGCCGTTCCTTGGACCACTCCGGTACCGGGGGCGATGGACGATTCAGCAACGTATGGTCTGCGATTGCTCATTGCTCTCCTCCTTCATCAAAAAGTTCGGGCTTCTCCGCGTACAGCGCGGCGGCCGCGTCGGCGAAGGTGGCCATCTTCTTTTCCGCCTGGAATGCCCTGATTTTGGCGGTGAGCGACGCACTTCCCGCTTGGGGGCTTCCGGCCCGCTTTTTGTCCGCCACATGCGTGCCGGTAAGATCGACCGTAGTGGAAAGCTCTCCGAAAAGCGCGCGCAATTCCTTGCGATCCTCGTCACCAAGCTTGACATCCAGCGCCACGGCGCGATCGAACAGCGCCGGTGCAAGCTTGCCTTCGTCCCGCAGCTTCCTGAAGAACTCGGTCGCGTCGTTCTTTTTCCACGCGGACTTCAGCTCTTCGTTTTCCTTGCGGAAGGCGGCGAGCTGCTCGTTACTCCTCGCAAGCTCGGCCTGCAGTTTCTCAACATCACCCATAGCTTCCTCCTGTAGGTGTTGAGTTTCCTCTTGCCGTCCTACCGACGACAGGATGCTTAGTTCTTCGGCACTCACCTTGCGGGTGAAGGCCGCAATATGCTGTTTTTCATCGACCACACTCATCGCTCCGTCGCCCATAAGGCCGAAGAGGCTCGGAAGCCGTGTAGTAGGGACAGCCGGAGTATCACGGCCCAGGAGCGCAACGGCACGCAGGTATGGCGGCTGGTTGGGGTCAAGCTTGTCAAACTCATAAATCTCTGCAGATACGTAGCGGAGCTTTTTTTCTGCAAGGGCCTGCTTGACCTCCGAGGTAAACTCGGGGATATCCGCATACACCTTCCCTGATCCGTCCATGCGCAGACTCTTGACCCACCCATGGGCAAACTGCGCTTCGTTGGTGTCAGCGTAGAATCGGTGGCCAATCACCACCGGTGCTTCGATATCCTTGTCAGGATCGTAAGCATCGACCATCCGCTGCACCCGCTCCTTTGGCCAGTCGCCTTGGGGGTATTTTCCTGTCTTAAAAATCATGATCTCAGGCATAGACCCTCCTTGCTAGGGGAAAATGCAAAATTGATTCCCCAGACCAATTTAAAATTTGCCCTACAAGCCGTTTAAATGGCTTTAATTTTGCTTTAAATAAAAAAATGGTAAAATGATAAGGGAAGCCGTTTCTGGACGCTTCTATGGCCCGTTTTTGCGTTTTCATGCTTTCGCCTCCGAAACCGACTTAACCTTGAAAATCCGCTTACTTTCCAGCGTGCCTTCCGTCGCCGAGCGGCTGACGCCCCACGGATCGAAGGCCACGTGTCCAGCGCCGTCCCCGGCTACGAAGTGGCCTCCCGCCGTCGGGTGCTTGAAATAGAGAACTTCAATTTCTCCAGCCCCGCATAAACGGTCAGGTTTTTCATGAACCCCAGTATAGGAAGCATCCACACCGAAGTACCGGAGGATCCTCTCGGGATTCAGAATGTAGCAGCTGGCGTTCATCCAGCCGTTGGCGACAAACACATTGTACAAGTCTCCCGTGATGAGTTCCGCCGACAGCGGCACGTTGGCCAGCTTGTTGGCGAGAAAGAGCAGGCTCATCAGGTAGCAGCCGTTCTTTTTAATCTCATCCCGCATGCGCGGGTCTCGTTGCAGGATCATGAGCGTCCTCCTTGACCGCCGCGCGAAGCGGCGCTATACTTATACGTGGCAGCCGTTGAGGCCCCGAATAAAGGCAGGGCCCGGGCGCGCAAGCGCTGGGGATGCAGCGGGTGTAATTCCCGTCCGACGGCTACCATATTTTTTTCCACCTCTCCCCCGCATACGAATCCTCGATAACCCCCAGCGTCACCAGGCGGAGTGCCGAAGCCTTGCTCTTCAATCGAAAGACGGAATAAACGTTGCGCCCGTCTCCATTGTCTTTCACGAAATGGAATTCGCGCCCGTTCGCCGAGTGGTCGGGCGTTTGGTTCTCGAATATTCGCTCCGGCTCTTGGAACAGCCGGTAAACGTCCTCGAATTGCTCTTTAGAGAGCCTTTGGCGCTGGTTCTTATCAGCCGTCCCGTGGTACAAGGCCTTGTCGTCGGCCATCACCTTCGAGTCGTTGACTCCTTCCTTCATCAACGCGTCCGCGCGGGAAGGCTCCAGGTTTCCCACCTGGTACAGAATCCCCTGGGGCACATAGTCCTTCTCGTTCATCCGGTCAAGGAGCGTCTTGAACTCCCCCTGCGTCAGGCGCGTCTGATCCATGTCGGCGCGGTAGCGGTCCACCACGTGGCGCAGGGCCGTACGACCATCGCTCATACGCATCCGGGAAAGCGCCTCGTACTTCGAGAAGTTCGGCGCAAAGGCCTCCCGTCCTGGGTTGTAGCGCCACTCCTCGGGGGTGAACTTGTCCCAATCCACCGCTCGGCCGTCCGGTTCCACGAGCGCCGGAGGTTTGCCGTCGGGACCAGATTCGAGGACCTCGATACCTTCGCGTTCTGCACCTGCTTCGCTCTGCGTCACCACGGAGCACTCACATCCCCAGCCGTCCGGCGGGTAGTGGCTATTCCAGAACGGGTCGTCGTAGCGGAACGCCTTGCCGTGCATGGCCACGTGGTCCTGCCGTCGGTTCTTGCCGACCAGCTTGGAGTGCCACACCCAAATCGGCCGGCCCTCTGCACTGCGCAGCATTTGCCGATACCTGCCTGCCGAATAGGCTGTCCGCATGTTGACGTGGTAGATCAACTTGGTACGCCAGTTTATATAGTCCTTATCTTCCGGACCCTTATCTTGTCTGCCATACCAACCATGCCGCTCCATAATGCCTCGAAGGTTCTTGGCAAAGGTCTCATAGCTCTCGCCATTATCCCGAGCCTGGATAAGCGCTTGGAAGATATCCTCCAGCGCCCCGCCGTAGGTTGAATGCGCTACGGTGAAGGCGTGAGCATGCTCGCCCCATTTAAGGTCGTCCCAGTCCTCCGTCTCCACCACGGCCTTACGGGAAAGGTAGCGCCGGGCATCGGCGGCGGCGGGGACACGGTCAGCCACGGCGGGCTCCTATTTGGCTTGCCGCATAGCGAGCGTTATCAAGCAGTTCCGCACCGCGCGTAAAATCCAAGCGGCCATACGCAGATACCAGAGCTTCAAGTGCATCTTCATAAGTCGTCGCCGATCCCGCCGCATCGACAAGAGCGTTAATCTTTGCATCCATATCCTCCTGGGCCTTGCCCAGCAGCGTTTCTTCGTAATCACCCATCAGGGTGTCGTCCTTGGCCGCGGCCTTGTCTTCCTTGGAGGCGAACAGGGCCGCGAAGCGCTCGGCCAGGGTCTTAGGCTTCCTTGTGGGCGGCACTCCTGTCGCGGCAGTGGTCTCCGTGTGGCCATGGCTATGGCCGGGCCGTCCGCCGACCTGCGCCGCAAAGGCCTGCATGGCATCGGCAATATCGAAATCATCTTCGGGTATACCGTATTCCCGAGCGATATAGCTTTTCTTAGGCCGCCACCCCATCACAAAAAGCTTAGTGTCACGATCAGCCCGATCGGTCTGCAGATCCTCGTCTTTCACGAAGGAAAAGACCGGAGGAACCACATCGGCACCGAAGTTGTAGAACGTGAAGACCGAAGCCAGCCGATTAAAGGCGGCCGCGATCCGGCGCCGGTCGGCGGCGGCCAGATCCTCGCGGACCCTGTTGTGGGTCTTTGCCGCGGCATAGCTTCCCTTGTCGCCGATCTCGGTGGTCAAAGTCTGTCCAAGAATAGCCTTGGATATCTCGGCGTTCGCCATGGCAATGTACTCGGCATGCACATTTGACACACTGCCTTTGTTCGCCAAGGCCTCAATGGTGATGTCCGCGCCTTCGGGCGCTATGGCGACCGCGTCGGATATCATCTTCTCCAGGGCGCCAAGGAGCTCGGCCTTGTACTCTTCCCCGGCGTTGTTCGGGTACTTTCCGTACAGGAATGCGCCGCCGTACTTCTCCACGAACACGGTCCACCACCGGAAGCCGTTCTTTTTGAACGTTACCGGCCAGAAGCATTTGGAGAACAACTTGTCCCCGTAGGGGTTGGCGTAGCTCGGGCGATGGCGAACGAGGAGGAAGCGGTTTTCCGGGATTTCTTCGATACCCATAGCACCGGTGCGGAATACCAGGCGGTTGTCCTGGTCGAACTCGAACCACTGTGGCGGCTTACCGACGATGCCACCAATACCCCAACGATCGCCATCCTGCTTCCAAAGCACCTCCAGCGGCGAATAGCCATAGGCGACTGCATTCATCATCTCTTCGATAATGAGCGGCACGTCCAGGGCGGAGAGCTGCTCGGCGAAGGCATCGGCCGCCTCCTGCTCGCGCTTGCCGTCTGCCCCGGCGGCCATGAACCACTCGGCTCCGGAGGCGGCCGAACAGCGGACGCTCCAGACGCTTTCCAGGTGGCTATCGGTCAAGAGCTCCTGCAGGGCAGTGATACCCTTGCCCATCTTCTTGAGGACCGGATCGGGGTCCGGAAGCGTGCGCATGAGGCGCACGAAATCGTTGGCGCGAGCTCGGGTGGCGAAATGGTCGCCGCCCGCAAGGTTCATCTCGGGCTGGTCGGCAAGCCCTTCCGAGACCTTGTCGGTCGTGAAGCCCGGCGCCCAGTTCTGGTAGTTCCGATGTTTGCGGCTCATTCATACCCCCGTAATACCCAAGCCGAGGAGCGCGGACGGCCCGTGGTGGGCATCCCCGCGCGGCGCTTGCGGGCGTACTCCTGGAGCTTGCGGACCACGCCCTCCAGGGCGTCAGGGCCGTCCTTGTATTCCCCGTCGGGAAATTGCAGGAGCTGGTCGATCAAAACCTTCTGGTCCGGGTCGGCCTTGTGGAAACGGATCAGGCCGTTTTCGATGGGGGCGGAGAGCGTCCCCTCGATGCGAGTATCCTTGTGGATCGTGTTGGTCTCGGCGCGGCGCGGGATGTGGTACCCCTCCTTTTCCGCCTTGGCGTCCAGCACCTCGGCCAGAAGCGCCTGGCCGCCATTGTCCTCATAGAACATCCACGACGGATTGCAGGCGGCATAGATGAGGTACATGCCGTCTACCATCCGGGAAACGGACTCCTTGCGGATCCGCGCTTTAAGGACGTAGATAATGCCGTCGTCGGTAATGCCCGCACAGACGGTCGCTTTGTAGCAGTGCTTCTCTTCATGTTTCACCGACGGGTCGGTCCAGCTGAACACGTAGGCAAACCGGACACCAACCAGCTCTTCCGGCTCGTAGTTCTTGATACACTCTTCGCGGAATATCTTTTCATCCAGGGCCTGCGGGATCAGGAGGTATTCCTGCGCGTAGGCCGTGGAACAAATGGTCTTCTTGATCTTGGCCAGTCGGGATGCCGGGAAGGCTTCCTTCCATGTCGGACGGCCGCGTTTTTCTGCGGGGAACTTGTACGTTCTTATTGGTCCCACGTCGTCGCTGCCCTTTTCCAAGGTGCTGGCAACACATTGCGTATTGAGCGGTGTGGCAACGATAAAGGCCGAATAGGTTGCGGCAAGCGCAGGAATCAGATCCTGCATAATCCACTCGACAGTAGAACGTACAAACTTGCGGCTCTTCGCACGCTGGCGGCTCTGGATATCGTCCAGGCGCACGTAGTCCGGACGAAACGGTCCATGCACAAAGCCCCGTGGATCCTGGCCAATGGAGATGGCCCGCACCAGCACACTCTTTCCGCCGGAGCCCGGCACCTCGGCAACGAAGCGCCCGAGGGCTGGCTTTTGGCCGCCGGGGATAAACTCGCCGAAGTCGTTCTTCAGGCGCTGGTTGTACATAAGCTCCAGGAGGATGCGGCCCGTAAAGGCGGCGCTCTTCTCCTCGTTGTAGCTGGAGAAGATCATAAACGAGCGCTTGCCATAGGCAATCTCGTGGATTGGGTCCAGGAGCGTGAAAAAGGTCGACTTCCCGGCGCCGCGAAAGGCCTCAAGGAGTACCGGCTCGTTTTCAATGCTACGAATCTTGTCCCAGTCCTTATGTATTTTGGAATACTCGGCCGGGACATAGTCCGGGAAGTAGGTGCGGGCGAACTCAAGGACACTGCCCTCGCATCGTTTTACCCGCTCCTCCCTGGCCTTTTGGGAATTATCTAGGAACAGCGGACGAGAAAGGATCTCTTCTTTCAGCTCATTCCAGGCGTTTTCAAGCTGCTTTAAAGTCCTTATTTCCCGCATTAGAATAGCCCTTTACGGGTCGAATAATTGACCAGCTCTTGGTAAATGGGGTCCCAAAAAGGTTCCATCTTAGCCTTCATATCCGGCTGATTTTCTGCCAACCAGCTATTGGCAACCTTAATCAAATCAATAGCGACGCCGAGGTATTGACTGCGGGCGTCGATTTTTTGCATGACGGAAATGTGCTTGGCGATGGCGTCGGCGATCTTCGGATCGGAGAGCAGCTCCGGATTCGTCTTGATCTTCACGAGCCAGGCTTTGACGCTCTCGGCGTACATGGCCACCATCTCGCGGGGACTCATGTTGTAGATGCGGCGCTGGACGTCCCAGTCAAGAGCCTCGCCATTCTCGGCGGCCTCGGCCTTCCAGCGATAGACAGTTCCCTCGTTGACACCCAACACCTTCGCAATAGCCGGGCAGGTCATGGATTGGCGCACATAGAGACGCTCAGCTTCGTCGCGCTTGTCGGGGAGGGCCACTATTTACCTCCCAAAAGTTTTGGCAAGAGAGAAACCGCGACGCCAATCAGAAAGGACAGCACGGCAATACCTCCAGAGGCATAGACGATTTTTTTAGATACTTCGTTCAGGGTCTTCTGCATCCCGGCGATCTGCTTTTCGGTCACCTCAATGCGGGCCGTCAAGGCCGATATGCGGAAGTTGATGGACTGGGCGTATTCTTCCTTTAGGTAGGATCGTAGACTTTCCATGCCTGCATCAAACTTGGTTTCTAAACGATCCATCTGTTCCGTCAAATTTTGGTAATTTGTTGCGATGGAGGCAAACTCTGCCGCACAAAAAGGGTTCATAGGGCAGGGAGTCTGGGCGCTGTCCCGTGTTTGAGGTATGGTTGGTTGGACGGCCTGCGCCGATCTTCTCGCTGCCACTAATCCCCCTTATAAAATTCGATGATATTTTCCAGTTTTGCGATGTATTCCCGCAGGGCTATCACATTGCGCTCTAGCGCCCGGTAATCGTCATAGGACAACCACAGACCGCCGTCGCGGTCCACAAACCGCACCGGCTCCATGTCCGGCGCCTTCGGCGTGGGCGGCACCAGGGCTGCCTCTACCTTTTTAAGCTTTGCGTCCGGAGCGCTCTTTACCGTCGCGCACGCCGAAAAGGTTGTTAGCGCGACCAGCAAGATCGGAATCAGCCGTAGCGTCCAGGTCTTTCCGTTTTTCATCCGCCTCTTCCTCAGCCTTCAAATTCCCATCCAAGGCCCGCTTCAGATATACCGCCCGCTGTTCCAGCTGCCAAAAGGCTTCATGGAGGCTGGAGGCCTCCGCCTCGGCCTTGGACGCCCGCTTCGCCTGAGCTTTGACCACAAACACCAGGACGGCGCAGGCGGCGGCAAGGATCAGGACAAGCACCAGTAATGCCTGGATCATCGGTTTTCCTTCTTGCCGAAGATGTTCTCAAGCCACAAAGACACATCCACGGTGGCAAAGATGCCGACCACGAAAGCGGCGGTCTTGAGCACGTCGTCGATAGGGAGGCCGGGGGCGATGGTCGCCTTCGCGGCGAGTCCGCCGATAGCCAAGGCCGAAGCGAACAGCTTCGCGCCTAGAGACAGTTGTTTTCCTTTTAGTTCCATATTGCCTCCCGTAGCTGTTGTTTAAAAGGTGGCGGGAGGAAGGAAAGGAGCCAGAACCATCCTCCCGCCGGGGATACAAGAAGGAGGTTATAGCAACGTGATGATGAGTATCAAACAAAGTTTTTGATTTTTTTTATTGCATTAAGTATTTGAATAAAACATCTCACCAGAAGAATAAAAAGCCCTCCCGGCTGGGAGGGCTTAAAGGTCTACGCGCCGACGGCTCGGCGCTCCATATCGATATGCTCCAGGTATTCCTCCATCCGTTCCAGCTCATCATTGATGAGGACCGCCGTCCAGCGGAGCGTCATCTCCTGGAGCTTCCGCTCTTCCGCCGGTGCGCCCAGGAGGTCGGCGAGCGCCTTGAGCTTGTAGATGCTGGCGGAAAGGCTGTCGATATCACTGAGCATCGGCGGCCTCCTTGATTAGCTTCCTGATCGCCCGAAGTTCCCAGAGCGCGGCAAACGAAGCAAGCACGGAGCGTGGCCCGGCTCCTTTTTTCAGCATCGACAGATACAGGGGGCGGCGAACCAGAAACACGATCACCGGGTCAGGGGTATAGAAGGCCCGGCCCTTGGTCAGAATCAAGAGCACGTCCGGAAACAGCGGGTAGATTCCGGCTTTCTTATCCTCAAGATTGGCTTCCTTGATCCAAGATTCGACATCGCTTTCCGGTATTCCGAGAATCGCGGCCATTTCGTGGACAGTGATCAACGGGTTCGCGTTATTCATGGCGCGCCTCCGTGCTTGCCAGGAGGGCCTTGTAGTCGCCGTTTTTCTCCCGTGCGATGCTCGGCACCCGCCCGGTCTCGGCCACGATCCGTCGAATCTCCGGCACGATGCGCTCAATGAAGCTTTCGCTCATTTCATCAACGCGGCCGGGCTCGCGTACAGCCCGCGCCACGTCCTTGGCCATGATGTACTCGCCGGTAAGGGAGCTTTTTGACAGGGCAAGGTCGATGATGTGGTAGACCTGCCGCATATCCAAGCTCCGGCGGTTGGCGAACAGAAGGAGAATCCGCGCCAGGGCCGCGTCGGCGAGCACCCGGTCAAGCCCGCCGAGTTCGCGGAACTTGGCGGCCAGTTCACGGGAGGCTTTTTCGATACCGATGAAATAGCGGCGGATTCTGCGCCCGGCGTCGTTGTTTTCCAACATGGCCAGCTCTTTGGCCGCATCGATTGTAATCAGGTAATCGGTAGACCTTGTGGCGCCAATTTCTCGCTTCATATTTTTCTGAACCGAGATATAGTCCTCGCCTTCAATGAAATCGTACTTTTCTAGTCGATTCTTAATCCAGTCTGCATACTGTTGTCCGGACTCTAAAGCCTTGTGAAGCTCACGAGAATTGATCCACCCCTGTCCGTCCCGGTATTCCACGGCAACCGGCACGCCGTTCGTCTGATTCGTGTCCATCTGACACCTCCCATGTAATTCTGGTCCCAGGGCAATAAAAACCCCGAGTGTTACCACGGCTTACATGAGGCCGCCGGGCCCTCGCGGATACCCGACACTCGGGGGGCGGATATACCGCCATTTTATTCTGCTCAAACGTTAGGGCATAAAAAATGCCGCGATGTAACGGGTGCGGTCTGGCCCGCATGTAATTTGTGGTATTTCTACCATACACCATGCGGGGGCCGCTGTCAAGGATCAATTCTGGCATCGGCGGGAATCGAACCCGCATGTCCCGAAATCGTCGGAAAGAATCTTTCAGGACTAGATGCGGCCAAGGAGATCATTGCCTTAAACGATGCCTTGGCCGCATACTTCATCAAGGTCTAGGCCTTTTCTGGGCTGGCGGCATACGAACCGACATCGCCCGTCTTCGCGCAGGGGATAATGGACACCACCAGTGTCCTCTGCGCGGTCTCTACAAGGCGGTCCTTCAGGCTGTTTTCCTTGGTCCCAACCCTGTCTTTCTCTTTGATGTCGAGCACTTCAAACCCTGCCTGTTCCATGGCATCAATGATCGCCTTCTTCTCAGCATTCCGGTTGCTCATTTCTTTATCCTCCTTGGCGCAGTGCGCCATGCTATGACCTATAGAGACTTTCCGGGATAATCCGGCCTTCATCGATGTACCAGCCCGGCAGGCCCAGTGCCTCGGCAACCAGCCGTTCAAGCCGTGCACCCCGTGATTGTTCCCATCCTGGGAGCATTGCAATGGCGTCGCATCCGAGCAGGAGCGCCAGATCGTGCCGCATGTAGGCTTCCCAGCTTTCCAGCTCCGGCGCCAGATGTGGAGATTCGACTTCATATCCTGCTTGTTGCAACACCTCGCAGGCGGCCGCAAAGGCCGGATGGTTAAATTGTTCGATACCCGTCATCGGGCCGGACACGTAGACCTTCCTGTCGCCTGCCTCTTATACCGGCAGATTTCCCGGATATGGCTGATTGAGTATCCGTACTTAATCGATAATTGACGATAACTTGCACCGGCCTGAAACTCTTGTCGGATGGCTTTATAACGCTCGGCGGTGATGATTTTCTTGGGTATATAAAGGGCAGTCCCTGCAAAAGCATCGGCCACGCGGAGGGCAAGCTCTGGGCCGAGAAGCTCTTTTAACAGCTCAAAATCGGTGTTTCTATCGTCCATTATGCATCCTTTTATAATTTTTTCTGCGCTTCATTTCGCAAGCTTCCCGCTGTCGCAAGCCTCCCGCCCGATACCGGGTCGTAGCCCTCGGCGATCATCATCTTCTCCAGCGCAAGGATCACCTTGCGCGCGAGGAACGTGTTCAGAAAGCGCGGGGAGTCGACGTGTGCAATCCGGCGGATGAAGGAGCGCAGGGCGGCCTCGTCCTTGTTGCGGGCGCAGGTCTTCCACATAACCTCGATTTTTGCCCGCTGAGCAGCATGACAGCCCCACTCATCAGTCCACCGAGGTCGGGAATTTGTTTTCCCTTCCTTCTTCCAGCTCTGGAATCCCAGCTTTCCGAAGGCGTCCATGATGGCGCTGAACTGGTCTTCCCACTCCAGCTCCCTGGCGCTTTCGATCCCCGCCGCGCCGTATAGCAAAGCCCGGTAGGAGGCATCGTCTAGTCCGCACCGTTCCTTTGCGATATGGATCAAACTCATCTTGCTCCGTTTGTTCGTGATCATGACATGCGGTGTCCTTTTCACCGTGTCCCCTCCCATTCGATACGCTCCTTATTTCGTAATGGCTTAGCCCGGCCGCCGTTCGCTCATCGGCGACCGGGCATCATCCGCCCCAGAACGCTTTTTTCGTTCCACCAGCTCATCCATGACGAACGGTCCGAAGGCCAGCACGGCGAGCGGCACCATGATGACCGCGAGAAACAGGATCCCGAGAACGGTCCCGACTATCTGCATCGCGCTTTGCTCCTTTGGCTGCTCATCAGGCCCGAGGCGCCACCCCCGAACGACGGACAAGGCCGCATGCACGGCCCGCCGTTTCGCTTCAATTCAAACCCGCCTAGGCGATCTGCTCCTTGAGCATCTCCTTGTTCACCTCTTCCTTGTCCGCCTCGCAGAAGAATTCATCCTTGACCTTCCTCACGGCATCCACCTGAGCAAGCTGCTCATCATCCATGTTTGCCATGGCTTCCTTGTCCGGCTCTTCCTTAATGCGGATGTATTGGACCAGGTTCAGCTTCTTGAGCAGGTCTACCGTAGTCTTCCGCACAGTGATGGATGTACTTTTCCGGTAACCAAATATGCCGAAGGTCAGCTCCACGGTCTTCTTATCCTTGAATAGTTCGCCCTTGTTGTACTCGGCGTAGGCGCCAAGCAGGGCGGAGAGGTCGGTGATCCGCTTGCGGATCGGCTCCCCAGCCTTAACAGCCTCGCTCTTAATCTCGGCCATCTGCTTGTGGGCTTCGGCGTCAATGGCCTCTAGCTCCCGTTCCAGGATGCCGATTTCCTTCAATACGAGATTTGCATCCTCCAGAGTATCAATTTTCCCAACCTTTGGTTTCAGTCGCGCCATACTTATCCTCCTTGCGCTTTATTTAAATTTGAGCGACCGCGCAAAATCGCCGAGAGTCAGACCCATGCGGATGAGCGTCGAACTTCGCCAGCGCTCCCCGGCTTCTTTGACGGCAATGGCCGCCCTATACAAAAACCCGACCATCATTCCCCTCCTTCCTATCGCATCAAGAGTTCGCCCGCCGACGCTACAACCTCGGCGTCGGGTACCTCCAGATCGTTAAGGCTCATGACCTGGTGTACCCGGCCAATGAGTTTAGTAAGCGTACGCACGGAGCCTCCCGCCATATTCACAAAAGCGTCCACTGTCTCCTTGGAGAGGTCTTTCCAGACACCTTCAAGGATCTTTATTGCATCGGTCCGCTTCATTCTGCCCACCTTAAGCAGGACTCCGACGCGACTCGCAAGCTGTTCGTGATCATTGCGGAGGTTGCGAAGCTTGTACTCAAGACGCGGGAGCCCCGCAAGCACCACTCCAGTGTGAGCTTTATCGTTTACAATGCGGCGCACCAGCTCCAGGGAGCTGTCGGAAAGGTAGTCGGCCTCGTCGATGATGAGGACGGCGTCCCGCTCGCGCAGGGCTTCCACGATACGGCCGATCACGACGGTCATGCCGCCCTTCTGGTCCACGCCGATCACGCGGGCGATCTCGGACACGAGCACGTTCTTCGTGAAGCTCGGGTCAACTTCCACCAGGAAGGCCGAGTGGCTTTCCGCTTCGTAGCGCCGGAGGGCTGTGGTTTTACCGGTGCCCGCATCACCGACGATCACGGCGATATCCGCATCATCCTGGGCGATGGTCACGGCCCTGCGTACCTGTTCCATGACTGAGGTCTCGGCGGTGGGGATGTCCACCTTCTCAAGGCGGCGCGCCTCGCGCTTGAGCCACGCCTCGATCTTCTCCTCCAGGGTCTTCACGTTGCCGTTGTAGCTCCGGGTCTTGTAGGCGCTGATAACACCTGGCGAGTATCCCAAAGCCGCGGCTGCTTTTGCTTGGCTTACGCGCTTCTTTTCTTCCGGCGTTCCCACCAGCTCGAAAAACCGCGCGTACAAGTCTTCGTTGTACTCGGTCTCTTTCTTTTCCATATCGCTTGCTCCTTATGCCGTCGTTCTAATCCGCCCCTACGGGGCGGGTATTGCCCTTAATCGCTATCGAACAGTCCCTTTAGTTTTCGCCCCGACCGCTCGCTCTTAACGAGGACAAGTTTGCGGTCGTTTGCAGGGGCCGTGACCGTATCGCCATTGACAACGTGGGCAACAGGTCCTTCCGCCTT
>Ga0308404_1000313_pt1 | contig 15254 bp, 26 predicted proteins | sample HotsprSampleOSM4_FD_203475 | JGI IMG/M metagenome (GOLD analysis project Ga0308404, IMG submission 203475) | Hot spring phototrophic mat microbial communities from Octopus Spring, Yellowstone National Park, Wyoming, United States - 20060914_OS-M4 ...
AATAAACTTCTCTTTCTGTTGAGCAAATAATAGCTAAGCAAAGATTACTCTGCTCTGACAAGGTATTTCTGTCTCTTTTCTCCACTGAAACTCCTTATGATTAAGTCTGTTATTTTACTATCTATTGCTTCTTCTGTGAGTTCTACTCCTTCTATCATAAGCTCATTAATTGCTTTCTGTTCGTATAACTTTCGTTCGTGATGACTCATGCTTGATTTGATAGCATTTATTACAGCTTGCCCTTCAGAGCTTAAAATAAGTTTGGAAGGTTGTTTTTGTGTTATAGCAATGTTTATGGTTTTATATGGGTATCTCTGTGCAGGTAAAACAGGGATAAGATTTTCAGGGATTTTTATGTTCAATGCATACTCATTAGCAGTTCTACTGTAATGAGCCCCTACTATCTTTATATATCCATCAATAAGCATTTCTTTTAAGGCATGTTTAACTGTTGTTTGAGAGCAACCACTTAATGATGCAAAATCATTATAGCTAATTCTTGCACTTGGTTTACCAACAAGAATCGTTCTTGAAAAGATTATGTCGTAGATAACACATTTTACAGTATCCTTTAGCATTGGATAGATATAGTCTGTTTTGTAAATTGAAAGTGCTATAACTTCTTTAAAATCTATCATATTCTCACCTCTTAAAGAAAAATAATCCCATTGTTATAAGCAAAGTCACAGCAAACTCCATAAAACTTCTTACAGGGATTAATCTTACTCCAAAGGATTTTCTTTTTGGATTTAGCAGTGGCACTTTGCCTGATATAGCATCTTGCAATATGTGCATTATAGCACCAAAGGAGATAGCAGATAGTATCCATGCAATTAAAAAAGATTTAGGAAGATTAAAAAACACTGCAATGTTTTTATGTGGATGGATGAAAAAAGGATTTTCTTTCATAACAACCCAGCAAATACAAAAAATCAGTAAATACGGAATAAACCAGTGAGAATATGTTCTGTGGTTCTGCTTCCATCTTTGCTGTTCGAAAGGATTAAGTGACAGGAATCCTTTGCCTTCTATTAAATCAGGCACTATTGCGCCAATTGCAGACAAAATAGCAAAGGATATGTTGTGTGTAAATGTAAAAACAGCTGAAAATGTAATCATTTTATGTGATAGCCATGTCATCGATATATATGCAGTGCAAAGTAACCATATTTATAAGGAAGTTTTTATGATGCAATATTCCTGCAATATTGCAACAATATTACAGGAATATTGCAGGATTATTGCAGGGTTATTGCAAGATTATTTCGGGCAGGATTTTTGGGCAAAAAAAAAGCCCGCACAGGGCGGGCTAAGTAAGAAAAATGTTTTTGTAATCTAGTGGAGGAGAGAGTATAATTTTTTCTCCAACCAACTGACATAATTTTCTTCTTCGAGAGGGCTAAGGTAAATCCACCAACCCCTCTTCTCTTCCAACTCGGCAGATGCTGCGGAAAGAAATATCTCCCATAACTCCTTGTTTCCGTTTATTTTTACTTTGTAACAATGATTTCCACAAGTCTCTCCCTCAACGTGGTACTCAAGCACTTGTAAGGAAAATTCGCTTTCTTTATTGTTAAAATCAGCTTTTAAAGTTTTGTATGCATGATACATTGCGTAACTATGAGAGGGGGAAACAGCTGCATGAACCAGCACGAACCCTTTGAAAACCCCTAGTCTTTTTATGAATCTTTCTTTCATTAATTCCTCTATAAGGGGTATATCCCATTTATAGACTTCCCCCTTTCTCCATCTTATTATTGTTTTTTCCCTATTGGGGTAAACTATCTCCCTAAAATACATATCTTTTATAGTATTTTTTATTTTGTTTTTCATATTTACCTCCTTTTTTTAGTAAGCGGAGCCAAAGGCTCCGCATAAAAATAAATTACACATGCTCCCTCCCCTCTTTAGCGACCAGCCAAGCTGGTGGGGGAGGGTAAGAGGTTCAGAGATTAAGAATTATTTCTTAATTCTGAACCTCTTAAGAAGAGATTCGACATCCATTCGAATCTCTTCTTTGATGTACTGACTATTCTCAAAAGGAGCCAGAAAAGCTGATATAATTAATCCACTGTCTTGTATTGAAACGGTATATAACCGTTTCAATACTCTAAAAAAACCTACGACATCGACTTCTTTTAAATCATTTCTTGATAAAAAATAACTTACAAACATACATTCTCCTCCTGTAATTTTTAATTTTTCAAATTTTTAAATACTCAGAGCCGTCAAAGACGGCTCTGAAAAAGAAACAAATAATGAAATAATGGTGAGATTTTTGTGGATAAACCAATACCCCCTAAAAGGGGTCATCTCTTGCGAGATGAAAAATATTCTATTTAAACTTTATCAAACTTTATACAACATGTCAAGTGGTAAATTTTACCACTCATCTTTTTCTCTTAAGAGAGAGATAAAACAGAGTAACCTTATCTATCAAGCACTTTCTGAAACTCAACCCCCATAAACGGGAAAAGGGGGGAGGAAGACCCTCATTAGGTCCCCTCCCCCCTTTTGGGAGACTTTTTAAAACTGTATGGTTTATTTTCAAATAACTTAAAGAAAGAAATGGAGAATATAGGCTGTAATGCTGAGGATGATGCCTACTGCTGTGGTTTTTAGTGTTTTTCTGCACTCTTTTTCTGCCTTGGCAAGCTCAGAATCAAGCTCTGCGAAGTAATCATCTACTGTTCCAGCTATTTTTACATTTTCAACTTCAAAGTTTGCATAAATTTTGTTCTTTGCAAATGCTACTTCTCTCATTTTGTTCCTCCTTTTTAATTTTTCCCCTCCCACTTAACCGTCAAAGACGGTAATAGTGGGTAGGGTGGTTTGTCAACTTACTTCGCTTAAGATTAGGTCATATTCAATTTTTTCTAACTCTTCCTTATCTAACACTGCCCCCTCTTGAAGTCTCTGCTTTAAGAAAAAGTGAATTCCGACATCCCCCACATTCATTTTCACTGCAATCCTGTTCATGGGAATCTGAATCCCCAGAATTGCAGTTAGCACTTCTGCAGTAGATTGATGCCCTACTGCAGAAGTGAATTCGTTTTTCTTTAAAAGTTCTACTACTTGTTCTCTACTGACCTTCTTAAGTCTAACCGTAAATTCATTTTCAGAACCAAAATTGCAGGGGACAATTAATGTGTTAAAAATATAAATCATACCTAAACCTCCTATATAAATTTTTAATTTTTGCCCCTACTTACCCGTTAAAAACGGAATAAGTAGGGGTTTTTCAAAAAATGCAGAGCCAAAGGCTCCGCTAAAAATAATCATGCTCCATGGGAAATAATTTTTAACTCGTAAATCTTGGGTTATAATAAGTTAAAAATTATTTCCCAGGGAATTTCTATTAAAATTTCTTTTTTCCCATTTCCATCTAGGTCCATTGGCACTGCAATACAAAGGTCCCCGCTTCCATCTTTTTCATCTATTTCGCCTATATACCCCTTTTTGATTTTTGGGGTTTTTATTTTGACACTGATATAGGTAACCGTGCCTTTTTTATCAGAGTCAATAAAAACCCCTGCTGTTTTTTGTTTCGTTACAACGGTAAAAATTTCTCTTAATAACCCCCTGATGTTATCAGGAGGTGTATAAACAGTAAGGAGATCCCCACATCTAACCTTAAAAGTTCCTATTTTTTTAAGACTGTCAATAGGAACTTTTAAGAAGAATCTGTCTCCATTTTTTATAAACTTTTTAACCTTTTTAATATTCTCAAGATTGTAAACCCTAAATTCTTTTTTCATTTCCATCGGGCAATTTGCAGTTTCGATGAACGCATAAAAAAAATCCTCTTCGAACTCCACATAACTTGAATTTCTCCTTATTTCATCTAGTTGGCTGTCAGAAATATATCTTTCTGACAGCTCAACCCTATTTGCCAAAATCTTATAGTATCTGGCAAATAGAGAAGCCACGCTACCGTTGTCTGTAATAATAAAATCCCCCTCTATGGGGATATTGAAAAAATCTACGTTATTACTTCGAATACTTCGAAAATCCAGTGCCCCTTTTGGGGACACGTAAAGAGTTTTTTCTTTAACAACATTATAATCATCAGCTTGGTTTAAAAAGATTGGGTTATCATAAATTATCCGTGAGTGCAGATAGAAAACACCTTTTTGGGTTTCTGAAAAAATGCATTTTTTAATTATTTTTTTGACTGAAGAATAATTATTTCTTTCGTCTTTGATTATCATTTAACCCCTCCTAATTTTTTAATTTTTTGCCCCTACTTACCCGTTAAAAACGGAATAAGTAGGAACTTGTGAAAATAAATTCTCAAGCTCTTCAGCCCCGTACTGAGAAACAAGCCCAAGAAACTAGTTCATAAACAACTGCATCAGGAAACTTTTCAGCAATAAACTCTCTCTCTTCTTTCCTCCCAACAAAAAACACGGAAGGAAAGGTGTTTTTAATTTTAATTATCATTTTGCCCCTCCTGTTCCTGTTTTTGTCTCAAAATATCTGGACCATCTCTCAGCTTCATCGTAAGTGCAACATTCCAGAATCTTCTGATTTTTCAGCTCCCATTCTGTTAACTTTCTGCAAGAACCTTTTCCGTGCCCCTTGAGAATGTAGCAATAGGGGACTCCCTCTACCTCGAAGGCAACCTGCCAAGCTGGTTTGCCGTCGGTAAAAAGAACCCTAAAAAACCACTTGGGATATCTAATTCTCTTCTCCCAAGCAGCTCTAAAAATTACAGAAATTTTTTTGGGGATAGCATAGTTCCCCTTTTCTAATTGTTCTTCATACCCGCAGTGATGATTCATAAAAACCTCCAAAAATAAAATTTAAAAGCCCAATGGGCTTTTTATTAAAAAACAAATAGATTTCAATAAATAAAAAATAGATGTAAATATATCTTCAAAGATTTTTTGACTATGTTTAGGCAGGTGCCATCCGAAGGTCTGAGACAAAATGTCTCAGAGAAAAGGCTATCAAACTATACGATATAATTATAACTAATCCTTAGTAACCATTCAAGTAGCAATTTTTGATAGACATATTTTTATAGGCATAAAAAAAAGCCTGCCGAATGGCAGGCTTGAGAAAGTTAAAAATTAAATAGTTTATATAAAATTTCCTCTTTCGGCAGATGTCTCAACCAAGGTAGAATATTGTAAGTGTGAACAATATCCCAGCACTTGTTTCCACTCTTTGCAATCCCAGAAAGAATTACAAATTTCCTCCTATTATTCCATCTTGCCCTTGCATAATGGAAGATGGTAACTTCGGGGTTTGATCCCCCTATAACTCTTGTAATATTAACTTTCATAGTTTTCCCTCCTTTTTTTTAATTTCATCCTGCAAGAGAAGCACTTTTACAAAATTAAGTGCTTCTCTTTTATTTGGGCTTATAAAGGCATTTCTGCCATTACCCTCTTTTACAATCCAATTGCCAGTAAGAGGATCGTATTCAACTGTATATTTTTCATTTACGATGTATCCTTTGTAGCCTGACATGCAACTCCTGATTCCATCCTTATATTCTCTAACTGTTATCCCCAATATTTACCTCCTTTTTTAAAAAATAAAGCCTGCACAAGGCAGGCTTTCGCCAGCTAATATGTTGTAAAAACCTTAATTAAAAGTGATAATCAATGGTTTTTACAACATAAAAGTTTTCATATTTATACTTGGGGAGATTCAACACGTATTCGTATAAATCTATCGCATTTAAGAACCCCCACTCAGGGAAATAAAAGTAAAAACCTTTTCCCAAGTAGGCTTCATAAGCAATATCTATTAGACTGGGGGCAGGTTTTTCTAATTCCTTTTTTATTCTTTCAATTCTTTTCTTTATCTCTTTCTCTATAGTTTTCTTTAGTTTGTCAACTGGAACTGCCCAGTAGAAATGTCTCTCCCCATCTATTTCTATCTCCTCAGGCTTAATTAACGGTGCATCTTCCATTCCAACCTGACCATCTATCCCAACCCAATCTGCAAGCCAGTCAACATCCTCTTGAACAAATGCATATCCTTCTTCCAGTCTGTCATCTGCATAGTCACATCCTCTGATAGATTCAACAACGTCTATTGCATCAACTGCAAGTGCATTTTCAACTTTTTCTTTTTCTCTTATGTTTGTAACTATACAAAATACTCTACTGTGTGACATAAATTACCTCCTTTCTTGATAATATGTTTTTTCTATTTTTTCTGTTAAATTAATTAATTGAATTATCTCAGAGATATTCGCTGTTGTATAATCAATCCCGTATCTCTCAATCAGTTCGTAACTTCCCTTTAATTGTTTAAGTGCCTTTTGTAATTTCTTCTCTACTTTAGGCACTTTTTTAATTTTTACAAAAATTCTCATTTTACACTCCTCCTTAAAAATTTAATAAAAAAGCCCAGTGAATCACTGGGCTTAAAATACAAAATTTTGCTAATGCAGTTTTATTCAGGAATATACTCAGTCACATAGATTGCATTAGCAAAATTTTTCTTTTCTCCTTTATAATAGTATAAATTCACTACTTTATTTTTGCTAATTTCCCCCTCTATTTTTGTTCTATCCGTAATCTCATACCACTGCCCATTCACTTTAATAGCTCTTTTATCAACTCTTACTGCCTCTACTACAGCTTTTTGTAATTTCCCTGAATTTCCATTCCCTGTCTCGGATTCATCAGGATCAGGCTCAACAATCTTTGTCTCTGCTGTGACCTCTGTCTGAGCCTGTGTTTCTGTCTGTTCTTTTCTCTGTTCGAACTTTGTAGATTCAACAGACATTGCTTTCAAAAGTTCTGACAGGAAAAGAACATTTACTTGATCAAGTGGGACATTGATTTTGGTATCGTCTTTCTTGATGACAATACCAAAACCACTTTTGTCATTTTTCTCCCATTTTTCAATTGTTAAATTTGACTGCTTGTCATTGAATTTGTGAATAAGACTAAATTTACTTCCACTTTTAACAACTGAAAGAATACCAAGATGAGCCTTAAAGGCCTCCTCTGGATCCATAGCAAATTTTATCTGTTTTGTTTCGCTGTCTCCGAATGTGAAAAATCTTAACCATATCTTTCCTTCTCTCACAGTTATTTCAACCCCAGTGTTTTTTGCATAAAATGTGTGCTTCATAGCACCCTCCTATAAATAATTAATTTCCCCCGCCAAAGGCAGGGTTTTTATGGAAACTGTTAAATTGCTAATAAATTAAAAAATAAGGTAACCTTATGAAATTTTATAGAGATAAAACGAAATTTATAGATAAATAAAATTTAAAAAAATAAAATGCTCTTTCTTATTCTTTTGGCAGGTGCCATCCAAAGGTTCTGGGATATACATCCCAGAGAAAAGGGTGTAGTATCAAACTACTACACTATGATAATAACAAAACCATAGTAACTGTTCAAGTAGTAATTTTTGATAGGCATAATGAAAAAATAAAAAAGCTCAGGAGACAAACTCCTGAGCTTTGATTTTCCCTTTCTTTCTGCAAGCCCATTTTGAAGACTGTTTTTTTCTGTCTGTAAAAGTTCTTCCTCTTCTCATGGAAAGAACAACTTCAGGGCCTACAGAAATTTTCTTAAGTTTTTTCATAAATCCTCCTTTCTGCCATAAAAAAGCAGGGAGAAAATTTTTCTCCCTGCAAAGAATATTTTTAAACCTTTAAACCCTTCCTACATAAACCCATTCCTTTTGATACTTTTCAATCCTATTTGGGAATATTCGAAATAATCTATCCTCGTTATCATCATTTTCAAAATATAAATCGACAAAGCCTGACTTTAAGCACTCTTGTAATTTTTTCGCAAAAAAATCAGCGTCAAAGAAATTCTTCCAGTATTCATCCAATTCAATATCAACTAATTTTTCATCCAGATCTGTTACAATCTTTACATCACGGAAACCAGCGACATTTACATCATCGCTGGCAAACAATTTCTCAAGATTGTCAGCTTTTTCTCTATCAATCTTTACATCTGATGCAAATTCAAATTTCAAATAAGCATAATATGCCATAGTAAATACCTCCTTTTTGTTTTTTTTAGTTTTAGTTTTTAATTTTAAATGTCAATTTCTTAATTTCCTCTGTTGTTGCTTTTTCTCCATACTGCTCAAGTATGGAGAAAAGCTTCTCAACAGAGATTTTTTTCGGTTCTTCAGAAATAAGAAACAAATAATTAAAATCGTTTGTGATGGTAATCTTTTTGTTCTCCTTCTTCTTAATCACTATGTATCCCATTTACCACCTCCAGCACAGGATGATTTCTAATAAGCAAAAGTACATTATGCCCTGTCTCTGGGTTCACGAACGATGTCACGGTTCTAAAACCATTCGCACTGAATACTCTCAAAGAAGGAGTATTTTCTGAAACCACTGTTGTTGCTATAACAGGAGTTTCCACTACTTTCATAATCTCAGCAATCATAAACTTCCCAATCCCGTTTCCTCTTCTATCTTTCCTTACACATACTCCACGAATTTCAGTTGTGTGCCAGGCTGTTTTATACAGCCCGACAACCCCAACTAATTCGTTCTCATCAAAACAACCGAAGCATAACATCTTGCCTGGGATGCGTGCAAAGTATTCATTCTCTTTAAAAAAGTTAGCCATTTGTTCATGGCTAACTGTTCTAATTTTAAAATGGTTCATCACTACCTCCTTTCTTTAATTTCCCAAATAAAATTCTATAATTTTGCTCATGCTGGAGTTCTTCTATTCTTCGTTCAATATCTATCTGCTCTTCTGCAGAAAGATTGTTGATATAGCAAAAATCCTCCAGCATAGCAATTTCTTCTTCAATCTCTTCATCTGTCATTTCTTCAGGGGCTTTTTCAAACCCGAAATAATCTTCTTCGTCATTTTTCTTGCTATTTCTTTTGTTTTTCCCATAATCCTCATCAATTCCGCCAAAGAGAAAGGGATTGTATCTTGGTTCAGGTTCAGATTTGGTTTTCTTCTTGTTTTCATCTTTAAACAGGTTGTAGTAGTAATCGTCGTAGTAAGACCAGGAACTCTTTTTCTTTGGTTTTTCTACTACAATCCGATCTTTCTTTGGCATATTCTCATCAATGCAGAATAGTACAGGTTTCCCATTCTGCATTTTTATCATGTATAAATTGTAAGGTTTTATTTCAGTGTAAGAAATCTTTTCAAACTTTACTCCTGCAATCTCCAGTGCTTCTTTCCACATGTCCATAGTTGATGCGAAGAAGATGTTTTCTTTGTAGTAGAAAACCGATAGTGGTCTCTGTTCGTTTCTCCATAGATAGATGCCTTTCTTCGTAAGTAAGGCAAATGCAAAGTCTCCTACATCAGAGACTTCGTATGTTGCCCTTTTTATGGCATCTATCAACGGAGTTCCTTGTCTTAGCTGTGCTGTTATGCAACGTAAGAATAACTCTGAATCAACCTTGACATCGGAAAGTTTGTTTGCACCGAATCTTTTCGCAATCTCTCTCATACTGTCTCCAAGCACACCATTGTGAATAAGAAAATACCAATCATCCTTTACCTGTGAGCCAAAAGGATGTGCATTCCTGTCTGATTGCTCGCCAGAGGTCTTGTAGCGAACATGCCCAATGAGATACTTAAACTTCGTATCCCAGAGGAAGTTGTTATAGCCTCTGACTATAAAATGCAACCCCCTTAGCCCTTTCTTCTTTATGTGGAATATCCTGCGATTATCAAGAAGAGCTAACCCTGTTCCGTGTGGGTTGCTCTTTTCTTGAGCTAAAGTTAATCCGTTTATAATTTTCACAACTTCAGGAGATGATTCTCCTGCAAAACCAAATATTCTGCACATATTTATTCCTCCTTAAATTATTTTTCTATAAATTTAAGAAAGCAGGAAGACAAAGCCTCCCTGCAAAAAAATTAAAAATCCATGTTGTTTTCTGCTTTGTTCAGTAACCTTTCTGCAATGAGGTATCTGGCTACGCTGACAGCGTGCCAACATCTCCTGCGAGATCTAAATCCAGCACAGCTGCAAGTAACTGTTTCATTCTCTGGATCATATTTAACATTGTAGGTTCTCCCGCTGTCAGAAGCTGAATGAATTTTGAAAGTGTTCCCATTTCTTGTTTCTGCTGTTCTGGCGAATGGGAGTAATTTTGTTGTTTCGATTCTCGCTAATTGGAAAAGATTTCCTTTAGAATTTCCCCAAATAGGGAAATTCCGTATGGAATCCATACTCCTGATCATTGCCTTAAACTCTAATGGAGAAACTGCATCGTCAAATTTCGGCAAGTCGTGATTTCCATCTCCATATTCACTTCTGAAATGTACATATCTCTCAAGCAAGTATTTTCTTGTCTGCCTGATTATAGGAATAGCATTTTCAACTATTCCTACTTTTTCAAGAACTTCTTCAAGTGTAGGCTCTTCACTGAAGTGATACCACTTGAGTCCGTTTTTGACTTTCTCAACCAATTTCAGGCAGAACACTGTCCAGCATTTTACCTTATCCATATTCATCGTTCCCTGATGAATACGGAATTCAACTGTTCTGTACTTTTCAAATGCTACCCTGTTTAGGGCATAGTATCTGTCTGAACGTGGGTCAAGATCGATACCCAAGAAAATTCTCGCTGTCTTTCGAGTATTTTCTCTCCTCCACATCTTAGTGAATGTGTTGTTGTGCCTTCTTGATGGAGAAACCAAGAAGTATACAACAGGTTCAATCTTTGCCCAGATAAGAAGTAGTCTAAGGAGATCCTCTAATGTGTAATTCCATGCATCAACATGCACATGGAATCCACAAGAATTGTTGACTGTTCCTCCAATCTCTTTCCAGAAATCAAGGGCTTTTTTAATATCTTTAAATCCATCTTCACCGAAAAGTTTCGGTGAAGTAAGCTCCATAGAAACGTAATTTTCCCTCTCTTCGCTGTTCATATTATTACGAACTGACCCATCATCCCCGACTTTCCATAACTTATTCTCCATTTCGTGAGAGTAGCCTGTCCTTTTTACTTTAAACCCAGCTGCTCTCATCTTTTCGTACATCTCGTCTCTACTTTTTATTAGGCCTTCAAGCTCTACTCCATAACTGTATAAGGGAAGAAGTTCGTATGTGGGATTTTCTTTTACTATTTTTACAAATTCTCGATAATCTACTCCCATTTTAGAGAGCAGATCTCTAACTATCCAATATGCCTGCTCTCTTGAGAGTTTTTCATGAGGAACAATGCCAAGTTTTTTGAACAGAACTTTCTGCCAATCAGTTAATGGTTGTGCAGCAAGAAAATTAGCCTCTTGAATTTCTTGCGCAAAGTTCCTGCCTTCAATAAACTTCCTGATGTGCTTGCATGTTGCCTGCCCGTATTCTTCCCTTACTCCTCTTTGAAACAGAAAAGAGAAACAATCACAATGCAAAGTTCCATCAGGAAGTTTGTATAGGTGATAATCTCCGTTCATATTTTCACTTTCTATTACCTGGAGCAACTCCCTTGTTGCAGCCGTTTTTCTCTTTGGTGCAACCCTGAGAACAACTTCACAACTTGGGCATTCGTAATCTGCATCTGTAATATCTGCACCGCAATGTGAACAAACTGCCTGTGCATGATTTCTGCTCTCATTTAATTCATTGAGGAGTGCCCCAATTGCCCCAACTTCAAACTCCTCTAAAACATCAAAATTAAAAATATTTGCTGACATTGGCATAAAAAATACCTCCTATAAATGTTTAATTTTTAAAATTTAAATAAACACAATATCCCTGCAAGGCAGGAAATACTGTGCTTTTTAAATGAGAAAAAATAAAAATTAAGAGTTAATTACTGGCAGATTTAATTATGCAGATTCTGCTTCTGATAGATACCTGTCAGAAGATACAATAAACTTTTCTTCTGCAGGTTCTCCAATGCACAATGGAAGAAAATCGCACCAACTACAATGAAACCCTGGCACTCTGAAAAACTTCTCAGACTTAACTTGTTCCCATATATTGAGAACAAGTTTTTCAAAGTTTTTCAGATCATCAGAATTCCTTTCAGAAAATAAATACTGAACTTCAGGGATCTTTTTCTTGATAAGAACTCCAAATCCAACTTTTTCAGGAGTTCTTTCAAGTTCAGACAAAATATAAGCATAGGCTGTTAGTTGTAAGTCAAGTTTTGCTTTATGGTCTGGATACCTGCTTACCGCAGTTTTCCAGTCCAAAAGCAATCTGCCATTTTCTCCTGTAAAATCAATAGTGGAATAAAATGGCACTTGCCCTGCAACTTCAATGTAACGGGATTGTTCTACAGACGTCACATTTTCAAGCCGAAGTGTCTCTGGATGGTTTTCCCATTCCCGTAAGAGAGATTCTCCTTGAATAAGAAATATTTCATGAGAATCTCCATTTGAAAATTCATACTGTGTTTCATCTTCCATACTCCATACCTGTTTGAATGTTTCTGGTGCTGGAACTCTTTCAATAAATCTTTTCGCAATCGCAAAATGAACTGTAGTTCCAAAAGCCAAAATTGCTTTCGGAACTTTCTTTCTAAACTTCAAAACATGCCCTAATTTAAATTTTTCAGGGCATGTAAGAAAGTCTTTTAAACTTGATGCTGTTAAATACATTAATATCCTCCTTTCATAAAATAAATTTATTTAATAAAAGAAATTACTTTAATAATAAAGCAAATCAGAGTAACCTTAATAAGAGAATTTGATAAGCAAAAAGAAAGAAAAGAATTTATTTTGATTTTATTTTGGTAGGAACCATCCCGAAGGTCTGGAACATAATGTTCCAGAGAAAGGGGTGTAGTATCAAACTACTACACTATAATAATAACAAAAATGAAGTAACTGTTCAAGTGGTAAATTTTAATAGGTATGTTTTTAAAAACAAAAAGCCCACCAAATGGTGGGCTTGAAAAATAGGCAAAATAACCATGCTTAAACCATTATGTCGTCTTCATCTCCGTCTTTGCTGTAAGCAACTTCCATCTTTTTTTCAATTTTTGCATCAGCTTCACCTGCAAGATCTCCTACTTTCTTTGGCTGAAGCTCTCTTGGAGCAGTATAAGGAACTCCTGCCTTCTTACATATTTTTTCAGCAGCTTCATTAAGTCTTTTTACTGCCTCAAAATACTCATTAAGAAGTGGAACTACTTCTTCAGCCTTATACCTTAAGAGAATTCCACCTCTTAAAATTCTAATACCTCTGTCTGCATCCCTTACAATACGAAGAATCATTCTACTGTCAGGAGTCCTTACACGAACTACCCATGCATCGGCTTCCTTAGCAAGTGTGACTTTTCTGTCAACAATCCTTTGCACCCTTTCTTGAAAATTGTTTGCCATGTTTTACCTCCTTTTTTGTTTAATTACAGGTTTTCCACCTGTTTTTTACGACGATCTTTAATTACTGTTGTAAGTATCTTAATCGATGGAATCGCAACAAGAAGCAACGATGTAAACACTACAAACCATGCAGCAGTTATAAAAGTTTTCCTAAATTCCATTATCCAGTAATATACTTTTTCAATATTGCTGTAAGATAATCCCAAAAGTTCTTTCTTTGTTAAAGGAATTAACCAACTTATAACATGCTCGGGAGTGAGAATACTAAAGTAAATAAAATGAAACAGTATAAATATAAACGCTGATTTTAACAATGCCCCAGTAGTAAGCCCAATCATAAGATTGTTTACCATAGATTTGGTTATAGAGTAGTCTTTTGAATAGCATTTCCCAACTCTTGCTATGAATACTCCATACCCAAGAGAAAAACCTATGGTAAGTAAAAACACATATAACTGGTCTACTATGGTTGGATTATATGAACCAAACACAGGAATAATCTTCTCAAATACTCCAACCATTATTGGAGAAAGTAAGGCAGTTATTAAGCCTGATATAAAAGCTGCCTTAAATCCAACTTCCATAAACTGAATTTTCTGTTTAACAGTAAAAAACTTACTTGTTATAGCTTCTCCTTCCTCTTCAGCTCCTGCATAAAATTCTATTTCGCTTATTGCATCAAAAAGATTCTTTATTTTTTCAGGAGTTTGAGGAAGATAAATTCCTCCATCTCTACCACTTTTCCCTGATGAATTTGATGATTTCCCACTCACTTTGCCACCCCTATTAACCTAAATAAAAACCAACCATATCCCATAATAAATGCCATTATCAAAAACCCTATTCCTCTTGCCATTTGCTCTCTTCTTATCCAAAACCAATAAGCAAGAATCAAAAATAAAAACCCTAACACCCTTGCTAACCAACCATTAAAAAGTGTGGTAAAAAGCCACACAAAAAAATGTTCATAAGCATTAACATCGAAATATTTAAAAGGAGAAAAAAAATCAAGAAAACTCACAGTCGCACCTCTTTAAAATTTAAATAGTTCTTTCAACATTTTTACTTCTTGTTCAGATTTATCTGAATACTTTTGTGTGGCTCTTAAATAGCCTTTAAGATATGCAATGAGCATAGCATTTTCTATCTGGATTTGCAACAATTCTTTAATTTTGCTATACAAATGTTTAGGGATATGATTGCAAACTGACTTTACAAAATCAGCACAGTCCTGCTCAAAAAATTTTTCTACTTCAATAGGATCTTCTTCTTTGCTGAAAATTTTCTTAATGTCAAAATCTCTTATGGTTTCCATAAAACCTCCTTAAAAGTTTCTTACTATTAAAGAGAATGCAAAGTAACCTTAAAAAATAAGAATTTTAAATAGCTATCCCCAAAACCCCTGCATATCGCTTTTAAGTTTAGGCTTTGTTTTCTGCCCAATTTCCTGCACTTCAGGTAAAACTTCTTCCTGCTTTATAAAAGTTTCCTTAGAGTTTGTTGGTTCTGCATTCTGCCCTGTAAGTATTTTTGCTCTTATAAGTTCTTTTACTCCGTTTTCTCCACCAGATAAAAAAGCATTTTGAAGATCCACAATCTCAGTTTTTTCAAAAAGAATTTCCAGCAGGCTCTCTACAACAACCCTCCCAAGCCTAAAAAGCAGTCTGTATTTTTTATATACTTCCTTATTTCTAAACTTAACCGTTATTGCTTTGTATTCCCACGACATAGTATCCTCTTGCCTGTGAAAATTCAGGCTCTTCAGGGATTATCACATTATATCCAAAATACTTTTTTCCAACATAATAAGCTCCACCGCCAGCTACAACCACAGTAGCCACATCTCTGAAAGAATCCTTCAATTCCTGTTTTGTCTTTGAAAGAAGTATCTCTACATATCTCTGAATTGCCTCATTCTTGTAAGCACCTAAATCAATCCTTTCCCCATCAATTGAGACTGCTCCTCTTTCAAATGTCTCAAGCAGACGA
>Ga0308404_1000318_pt1 | contig 15144 bp, 22 predicted proteins | sample HotsprSampleOSM4_FD_203475 | JGI IMG/M metagenome (GOLD analysis project Ga0308404, IMG submission 203475) | Hot spring phototrophic mat microbial communities from Octopus Spring, Yellowstone National Park, Wyoming, United States - 20060914_OS-M4 ...
TCTGGATGTTCGCGCGGCGAACATCTCCCTGGGTCATGACCATCGCGCGGCGAACATCGGTTAACCAAGGTCAAATTAAAAGTTGACAGCGCTTAAGCTTTGGTTGGACAACACTCAATATCCAGAAGCTGCAGTATGATTTCCGCGTTCCTAAAACGCTTGAGAGACGAGGAAATCATATTGCAAATCGGGCTGGCGTGGTATAGCCAAAACATTACCCCCGCCCAGATTTTTTATCGCTTCACGCGCTCTCTGACGCTGATTTAATGTCACGAAGCGACGCCTGGCTAATGTCATTCGCTATGCACGCATCGCCCAGAAAAGCATATTGCGTGTCGCGCGCGTGTGAGTGAATAAAAAGCCACTTCTGGTATAGCGGTGGTATGTAAATATAAAGGGCCGCTGGATAATTTCAGCGGCCCTTAGAATTGTCAGCGACGCTTATTACATTGTTGACTTAAGCTTTGCGAATGACGCTGTACACACCGCGATAGCTACATCGCGTGACACTGCATAGCCAATGCCGCGTGTGGGGTAAGCGCACCATTCGCTAACGCCTGCTTCCTCTATGGAAACCGAGCAGGGATAATCAAAAGCATATCCCCACACGCGCTCGCCGCCAGCCTCGAACGCAGCGACAAGCTTGCTATCGCTAAAAGCGCCACTCGCCGCTAGCAATAGATCGCCGTCAGCGTTGTCAAAAAGCTTTGCCCTATCGCCGAGTATTGAAAGCGTTTCGCGGCTGGGCATCCACAAAAGGTGAAACTGCCAGACATGTTTTGAAACGTTATCCATGATTTTATCATACCACGCTGAGTGGTGCTTGTCAAGCCCTGTCGTGAATAGGCCGCTGAGTAATTCTCAGCGGCCTATAAGAAAGGACCGCTGGAATCATCCAGCGGTCCTTTATGCAATGCGACAATGCGCGAGCGTGTACGCTAAATCTCCATTGTTGCGTCGTATCTCTCGCATAACGCTAGCTGCCCATATCACTGAGGCAACATCGCGTTGCAGTGCATAGCCTTTTCTTGCCGTCCTGTATCCGCACCATCCGCGCGGAAGCGGATCATTGCTCACGCTGCGCGGATACGCAAACTCATATCCGTGCACGACTTTTGCGCCTGCATCGAGTGCAACGGCGAGATCGGCGCGGTTGAAACAACTTGTCGGATATAACAATAGATCGCCGTCAGGATCATCGTCACCCCAGTAGCAATCAGTAAAATTGTCGGCAATATCTCCTAAGTTCTCAAGTGATTCAGGAGATATTAACAGCAATCGAACCAAGCGAACATGCTTGACATCATCGCCAAGATGTGCACTGATCGCATCGCGGAGCATCTTTGCGTGCAGGCGACGGCATGCATCTATGCAGCACGCCTTGGCCTTATCTGGATCGTCGCTCAGCGGTAAGCCCAGTTCGATGACGCGATGTGCTAATTCATTCGGATCGATTTGCCACACGGGAACATCGGCATCATGCAGGTACTCTTGCGCACGGGCGCATGCGGTTTCCTGTAAACGGATGCGATCATGGAGACTAGATAGCCTATACATACTTGCACTATACCACGCCATTGCGCGTTCGTCAAGTCCTGCTGCGCCAAAACATTACCCCTGGCCAGATTTTTTGACGCTCACGCGAGCACGCAAGCGTGCGCTGTGTTCGATGACGCACTCCGGGCTAATGCTGCTCTTCTCTTTGCACGCAAGGTGTCGGCGATGCGTGTGCGGGCGTCGCGCGCGCGACAAGGTGGGGGATCGCGGGAAAATCGTTTGCTTAGTGTCGGGTTGACACTAAGCTACTCGTCAGGTCAGCTAAGAAACAAAAGAAGCCAGCTTAATGCTGGCTTCTTTTTTTATCGTATAGCAGCGCTGCTATACGATGAATGACTCTGGACGATGCGCCATCGGCGCGTATTTGCGCAAAATGCGCTGGCGATAGTTGAAAGTGTCGCGCTGGAGCTTTGACTCCAGTGTATCTTGCTCAAAGTCTGCACGCATGATGGCGAGAATATTGTCTATCATGATGCGTGCTATGCTGGCATAGCGCGAATCGAGGAGATCAAGATAGTTGCACAAGGCGTGCCAATGGCTGTGCGTGCGCCACCCGGTGGGATCAACTGATATGCCGTAGGACTCATCGGTGAACAGGGGGATATTGATTGATTCGCTCATGATGCCATTATACCGCGGTGCACGGCAGTGTCAAGACTTGGTGTCAGTTTTACACGAAGGCTTGACACGCTGAGCGGGATGTGGTAGGATATAGGTATGAGCGAGCTAACTCTTTCTCCCAACGCTATTCAGGCGATGAGAGACGCTGGCTGGAAGTATTACGCGCCACGTCAGTGGTTTGAGCGAAGATACTATCAGTGCTACAACGCTGGTCAAGTCGCCAAGGATGTTAGTAATTACACTGGGTACGAAGTGTTTGATTCTGACATGTCAGCAGGCGAGGGTTACTGGTATGTAGCCTTGCGCGCGGATGAGGAATGCTTTGACTTTGCAAAGCGATACGACGAATATCACGATATGCGCCAACGAATTAGGCATGCGCTGTTCAACAATGTCTTGGTAGTGGCGAAGGAGCAGTACCAAAAGATATTGGGAATGGTTCGTGATTTTGAAAAGAAGTTTGTTGGCGACTACATCATGATTGCCATTCCTGAAGATGCGTTTACCAGGCAAATTGTTGCCATCCTAGACGCGCTAGGCATGTAGTCTTAGCGTGCGCGTCGCCAATGAGCAGGGCAGCACATACAGTGCTGCCCTGTTTTGTTTTGATAACCCTTTCATTGTGCTATAATATGCAAAGCGTACGCGGGAGTAGCTCAATTGGTAGAGCAATTCCTCGCCGAGGAATAGGTTGTGGGTTCGAGTCCCGCTTCCCGCTTCTCGCTTTGTGGTGAGTGGTGAGTGGCGAATAGCGAATGGCAAATGGCGAAGAACATTACCCCTGGCCAGATTTTGACGCGCCTCACGCGCTTCGCCGATGCAATTTGACGCTGAGAATCATCACTCGCCCAATGTCATTTGCGTCATATGCACTGCTTAGCAGCGCTATCGCGCCTGCGCGTCTCGCGCGACAAGCGTCAACGCAAACAAAATGGCCACTGCTACATCAGCAGTGGCCTATAAATGATAAAGGCCGGGGTGCATTACCATCCGGCCTTTTGATTAGCACAGAATAGCGTCAAACGCTATACTGTGCAATCACTTCGGCTTCTATTGCCGCAGCATCTTCAACCAGTTTCTTCATGGTGGCCAAAGATAGTTCAATCTCATTATCCTTCAACGTCCAGGTCATGCTGACCTGGCTGTTGTTATTTGTTGGCCACCACTGATGTTTTGCCAAGGCCATGCCGCACAATGCGGCCTTCTCGATTAACGCTTGGGGGGCGATAAATGTGATGTTGTGGTATGGTGGCCGACTATCTGCCTTTATGACAACCTTTACGTTTCCCGGCCACTCGTACCTCTGCGTGGGTTGCGCGCGCCACGCTCGTACTTCCTTTATCCTCTCCGCTGCCTTAAGCATCTCTGCTCTCACTTGCTCAAAGTATTCGTCCTTGTCCTTGACATTTCCGGTCAAGGACAAAGTGTCCTCTTCTTCCTCCCACTCTTCCAACCACCTACTTAGCAAATCTGGCCACTCCAATTCATCTTTCATTGCCTTGGGTATTGACACCTTCGCTATATAGCGAAAATGTTGCCAGGGGCTGAAGTGTACGGTCACTTTGTGACCGCACACATCGATCTCGCGCGTCTCCGCCGGGGAGCGAAGAAATTCTTCGTATTGTGCGATGGCCTCTTCGGCCTTCGCGATCTTCTCTTTGACTTCGGCGATTATTCGCTCTTCGTCTCCGGGCTGAAGCTCCACGCGATCACCGTCGCGGGGCAAATCGCGGTAATTTGCCCAGTACGCCTGGGCGTTGAACCAGGCATCTTTTACATGGAACACGGCATAGCGCTTGTCGCCTTGGCTGATAAAGGTGATACTGATCTTGTCCATACTTTTATCCTACCATGTCCATCAGCGCATGTCAAGGGTTGCCGCGACTCTAATCAAGCTCTAATCTCGTTGCACCGTGGCGCGCGGTGTGGTATAATAAGGCTTAGTGTCACTGTGACACTAAGCCAGCAGAACATCTGTTCTGCCTACATTAGAATCCGCTGAGAATCGCTGAATGCGCTTGACATGCGGCGCGGGGCGTGGTAGGATATAGCCATGAACGAGTTCTTTGAATCCATCTCATCGTGGTCAGACAACCAGCTTGACTGGTTGATGGAGCAAGTGCCTGGGGAAATTCTATGGCCATATCATCTCCGGTTTGGCGTGAAAGGAGCTTGGGCTGGGTTAATTCCTGGCAATTACCATCCGTATATTTACGTCAGGTTCGATGCGACTATACCATCTCGCCCGATGGAATCGAAGTATGCACGCGATAGAATGTTTTGGGGTGAATGGTATGCAGCTTCAAGGGCGGTTTTGTTCAAGTTACCCCAGCCAAGCGAACAAAGCCATTTTCTAAAAGAGATCATCGCGGCTTCGCGCCGTAGCCAGTTTGTTAGCTGGGGGAAAGACTGGCGTGATTGCCAGTTCTCTGACAAATTGTGCGTTCCGGTGTCTGCTCTATTGGACTATCCTAAAATGCCTTATCATGCTGATAAGGCTATCAGGGAGTGGGAAACTTACGACGAGTTCCAAAAGGCCGCTAAGAATGGGGGGATCATCATCCCTCCACCTGAGCACAAGCTCGTTGGATACTCGCTGTGGAATCTCAATTTTAGATATAGGCCGATGGACCGACCAGTCCCAGTGCCAATGTTTGAGCCGTTATAGTAAACAGGGCAACACTGAATGTGTTGCCCTGTTTTGTTTTACAGCAAGGCCGCCATTATCTAATGATGGCGACCTTGTCTCTTTTATTACAGAAACATTACCTCAGCCTAGATTTTTAACGACTTCACGCGCGCTCGCGCTGAAAGTGCAATACCACAAAACGACACTAGACTAATGTCATCCGCGCCGAACTGCAACGCGCACGGCGCGTTAAGCGCGCCCGTCGCGCGCGCGTGAACCCACTTTAAGACTTTGTTAAGCCTATGTTAAAAGATTGCAAGTGTTGCATTCGTTGCAAACATTCGCAACACATTGCAACATTGCAACACCGATGCATGACAAACAATAAGGCCGCTGCTAGCATAGCACTAGCAGCGGCCCACAACCAGATCGCCGAGCGCAGCGGCCCTATCGTGCCGATTTACTGATCGCCTCGGCGATCAGAATAACCCAAAACGAAGAGAAGATGGCGCATAGCAGAAACAACAGGGGAAGAGATATGATTATCGCAATACGACGAAGAGACTCGAACTCTTGCACCACTACGCGCTGCTCAGCGCGGATTAACCTTAGCTGAGCTTGTCTTGCTGCTAGCTCAGCGCTAGCAGCGCGTGAGATCGCGCGAGACAATCGCCGCTTTTGGTTAGTTGTGAGTTTTGACATATTTTATAATAAATGGCGCGCCAGGGCGATAATCCCTGGCGCGCCAGTGGGGTTAGTCGGCAGCTTCAGCAGGCGCGAATGCCCGCTCAAGCTCGTACCAGTTTACTTCGCCTATCGCTGACTCAAGCAGATCTGATGCCGGTAGCGGTAGACTTGCCGCGATCTCTTCTAGATATTCGCGAAGCGCGCGAACATCCTCTAGCGACTCACAATATAGAGACATTGACCACGTCATGTGGTTTGTCCAACCGTTATAGCTCATGTTATCCTCCTGTAATATGGCGCGCTATGACAATCATAGCGCGCCACGCAATAAACGATTCTCTTGCTGATCTTAGATCACATCGGCGATCTGCGACATAACAGCGCGAGTCTTGCGTTTTAGAGCAAGACTATACAATTCGTGCAATCTTTGCAGCTCGGCGACCTGCTCCGCCGAGAACGCGCCGACATGATCTCTGCCGGCAGCATGTAGCAGGTTTGCTGTATCACCCAGTGCGCCGCTTAGCCATATGGCACGCTGGATATCCTGCCATGATATATGCCCGTGTTCTTTTGTCGCGCCGATCAAGTGACATACATAGGCAGCCTCGATTTTGGCGATGCGCAATTTTGGATGGCGTAAGTGATTGAGAAGTGCAAAGGCGAAGTCCGCCTTTATCTGGTTAAACTTCGTGTTGTTGTGCATTGTTTCTCTCCTGTGATCAAAGTAAATCTGCGATCTCCATCATGGCGTCAAGGTCGTTGTGCTCCATAACACGGAGACATAACTTATGCAACTTGCGCAATTCGCGCGCTTGCGCTGGCGACAATGCGCCGATATATTGATCGCCTATATTCCACAAATCAGCGATAATTTTATCCTTCTCATCATCGTTTAGATCGAGATCGAATGCGCCGCTGGATTCTACGGCGCGATACACGTCGTCTGGCGTCACACAGCCGTTCAGCGCGGCTGTGCTCAGCAGCGCTTTCAGAAAGGCGATCTCTACTTGGCCCATGCTATCAGTGGGCTTATGCGTGAAGGCGAATGCTAGCTCGGCCTTAGCTGATTGAAACTTAAAGTTGCTGTACATAGTTTCCTCCTTCTATGTGATGCGCCCACTATACCACCGCTCATACCGCCCGTCAATGCCTTCTGCCGATTCTAATCGAACTCTAATCCAAGCGCTGGGCGACGCGGGATGTGGTATAATTCGCTTAGTGTAGAGGATACACTAAGCGAAGACAAAATAAAACGCCGGCTTTCACTGGCCGGCGGTTGCGGTGATCAGCGCGCTGGGAATTATTCCAGCGCACTTACGAAGCATTCAACGACAACATCATGGGCATGGACATCATAAGCTGCAAAGGCCGCTAGCGCTAATTCCTCAGGCTTGGGCCGACCACTGCACGCTGCCTTGCACCTTTTGGCCCATTCCTGAATTGCATCAGCAGATAATCTTTTTGGCGGTTCAGGCACTATCTGGGAGACAATATCCCAGATAGACTCTGCCGAATATGATTCAAGTCCCTTAGACACGACCCAGCGGTCATCGCTTCGTCCCACGAAGCATCCGAAGATAGATAGAATCTTTCTGGCGGTCATGATTGTCCTCCTTATGCGCCTCAATATATCACGCCTACGCGCGCTTGTCAATGCCGCGCGCGCTGATTCTCAGCAACTTCTAAGCTAGCCATTGACGCGCTTATTCTATGGTATAATTGGCTTAGTGTAGGTTCTACACTAAGCCGGCCTAGAACACTTGTTCTATTCAGCTTAGAACAAAATGAGAATGGCCAGTGACGCTGTAAGATTGTTATTCATCATCATCATCATGATGATTAAAGCCTACTATCATCAGTCGGCTTTTATTTTGTCTCGAGCCGCATTGCAATTCTGCGCAATAATGGGCAGCGAAGATAATAATTCGCGCTGATAGCCAAAGCCACAAATCCTGTCAGCATCATGCATCATCATCAGCATCATGCATCATGCATCACATCATTATGCATCATCAGCATCTACGCTCAGCATTGCAGCATCACGCGTCATCATGCATATGCCACTCCTAATGTTGCGCTATCTTGCAATCATTGCCTATCATTGTCGCCAATAGCCCCCCCCGTCAAAAGATAGCGCCAGTGTTGCAATCGTTGCGAGGCGGGGGTTAGCCCTCATACCATTGCGCATCGAAGCGAAGCGAATCATCATACTAAGATAACAGCCATGAGTTGTTCTAATCGTTTACGTTTTATCTATGGAAAAACAGAATGCGCGAGCATACTAGCAGCGCACACTATTTTAGCAACTTTGCGTGACAGCGCATAGCCAATTTTGGAGTGGTTATATCCGCACCATCCACGAACGACCACTTCGCCTGCATCAAAAGTGCGCAAAAGGTCAGGATTTATAGCGACGCTGCACGGGTACGGGAAGCTGTGTCCTTTGATCACCTTACCGCCGGCGCGCAAGGCAGTGATGAACTGAGCATCACTGAAGGCTTCGACAGGCGCAAGCCAAGCATCGCCGTCGGCGTCGTTCCCGTTGTCCATGTAATGTTCGACGGCATCGCCGAGCGCTTTGATCGAATCAATATCGGGCATTTTCAACAATCGCACTTCGCGAATATGACTAGCTATTTCACCTGCGCCGTCGAGCAATGCGTCAACTTCATCACGAAGCATATCCGTGCGTGTCTGACAAAATGCGTTGATGTATCGTGACTCTGCATACTTTGGGTCATCGGTAGGTGGAAGTTTTTCGCGCTCAATGACACACCGAGCAAGCGCGACGGGATCGATTTGCCAAAGTGGCATTGGGGCAGCGCGCATGTATTCGCGTGCACGGGCGCGTGCGACTTCGTCAAAACGAATGCGATCTGTGGGTGAACTTGACAGGTAATACATCATCTCATCCTCCTTTATTATGCTATGCGCTGTGTTAATCATCTACGCATGGGTTGGCAAGATAAAAGTTAAGGATTAGTTTCTCTTTTAGCGTGTCATTTTCAAGCAACATTGAAAGCACTTCACAAAGATTCTTTTGTAGTTCGTCAAGCGTCTCCGCTTGTGTGTGTGCGCCTGGGAAGCCTAGCACATAGCCGACGTATAAGCCTGTTTGAGAGCACTTTTCAACGGCTACTGAGAAGGTCTTCATCATATTTACTCGTGCTGATCACGATTCATCGTCAAATGCTGGAAACTCCCATCCTTCCTCTACGCCTTCTTCGTCCCAAGTGTTGAACACGTCGAAGTATCGGTTGTCGCTGCTTCTAACCACCAACTTGTTAACGTCCCATATTTCGTAGATGATTCCCTCAACATCTCGGTGGAACAGATGCAGGATAAAATCACAGATATAGTCAGCGACAGTAGCGGAGAGCTTGAGAGCGCCAGATGCGACGATGGGCTGAAGCGATTGCTTAAGTGATTGGCGGATTTGGTCTGGTGACGGCATAGGAGTGATGATGGATATAGCATCACGCTTTGGCGATGCGTATTTTGATAAAGAGCGTTTGATTCGCTCTAAGTCTTTTGAGATTTGGCTAAAACAATCTTGCAACTCAGATGCTCTGCTGACGCAGAAGGACAGATCAAAGAATCCGTCCAGCTGAACGCCGTTTGGCGTGTTGACAGCAAACACGTCGTTGTAGATGAGAATAGGGTCTGTAAACAGCTTTTGGTCTTTTGCACTCATGATTGTCCCCTTTTTGGCGCGCATCAGTGCTTTGATTTTCTCAACATCGGCAGGGCTAGAATCGTTCGAGACAAAGCCAAGGTAGATGCGCAGAGCCAGGTTAGGGATGATAAACGGCTTGCTATGAGCGTAGAAAGCGATTGCGGTTTGTGCTCGGCTAGCTGGCGATGAATTGACAAAGCAGTAAAACACGGCTAGATGCGGTTCAGGTCAATGGAAAACTGACCGTCAACATACGCTTCTTCGAGCGTGACGATGCCGTTGTCGTCAACGCTGAAGCTCAACACGACGTAGCCGTCAAAGCTAAGATAGAAGATGTCGCGTTCGTTGTGCGGATGATGTTCGAGCAAGCGCTCAATCTGTTCCAGGATAATCTTCTTTTTGTCCATGCCCATCATGATAATCGGGACTGGCGTTTTTGTCAAGCACTTGCTCAAGCGTGGGGGGCGGAGTCGGCAAAGGGAGCAGTTGCGTGCGCTCAAGGCGGCCTAGCCAAGGCACGACGTTATCCTTCATCAGCATCTTGCGTTCACCAAAATAGACTTGAGGCGAGCATTGTTCGTGGAAGGGATAGGCATAGTCAATTGGTATGCCGTTGACGAAGATGTAGAACGAACCTAATCGCGTGTAGTTCAGCGCGATCATCAGTTTTCCACGCTCAACGTCTTCAGCGATCTGCATGCACGGCGGCTGTTTAACGCGACGAGAAACATACTGCGCGTGCGCCAAAGCGATGCGACGCCATCGCGTTGAATACACGTGCTGATTGCTGCGCGCGAATATCGCGTGGTTGTATTTGGGGTATAGTGCCACGAAGTTACCAGTTGCTACTAGCTGATAGCGCAAAGATTGTCTGACGCCGATGCCGGTCAGCGCCAGGAACAATTCGTAGTCCTTCTCATTGCCCAGCTTCCTGATGTCAATGATGTCGGGCGCGATGGGGATTAGCGTAGGCGAGAGAATGACGATGTTGCCGCGAATCGCAACCAGCCACTGGTTATCGCGATGGCTGAAAGCATAGCAACGCAGGTCAAACTTTTTTGCGACACGCTGAAACGTCTTTGCCTTAAACTGATGAAGGCTACTCATCGTCCTTAGAATGCCAGTAGCCGGCCATGCCGTGCAGCGCCAGGACAATGCCGGCCACTGCCATGACGTGCACCACGAACGCTAAGGGCGTAAAGGTCAGCGCAAACAGCAGTGCGCCCGACGACAATGACAAGCAAGTAGGGCAGGACAAATGGTAGCCGAGCACTGGAACACGCTTTGCCGTCGCCCTGATTTTGGCAAAAAAATCGAACGGGCCGCGCTTTGCGGTAAACACGAACGCGAAATACACTGTGGCCAAGCCAGCAACCAACACGTTTTCAATCATTACGATTAACTCCTGGTAAATCACATGCGACTATCAACATCAGAATGATACCAACAATTAACACTGACAGCTCAAACGACATATCGCGTCTCCTTATTGCAACGTCTTTCGCTCCAGATCAAATTGCAGACACTTCCAGCCGTTGCACTCAAAGCGCTTAGGTTGTGCATGAGCAACGAAGATGGCCATTTCTGCCATTGCGTTTGCGTATTCGTTGGGTTGAGGATAGCGATTCGGGTTGATGATGAAGAGCCTGGCGCGCTGCGAATCAAGAGGTTGATAAAGTGCACGCCAGGAAGCATGCTGATATAGAAAAGGCACACGTAGTTGAACAGCCTTAAACGCTTCGTTCAACGTCTCAACTCTGGCAATTTCGTCCATGCGTTCATTCTATCGCGTTCCGGCAATGCGTCAAGGGCAAATGCGTCGTTAAGGCGATACACATTCTTTGATTGACGAGGCGCATCGAACAACATCGGCACAGCACGCGTCAAGCCCACGCCTAGCACGCCAGCGCTGGCGCGGTAATACGCCAACGCGCGCGCCATCACAGTGTCGTCGTGCAGATTTTTCGGCGCACCGTAGCTGACGTGACCTGATTCGCGCCGCTTTTGCTCGTAAGAAGATAGCTCAGCCATGCCGGTTTCATCGTTAGTCAACAGAAGGCGTTTTGTCTCAAGGCCGTAGCGCAACGTGGCGATGATCTCGGATTTGGTCGCGGAGTTGGTCATGAACGGCGTGACCGGGACGCCTGACAATTGGACGAGCAGCTCTTGGTAGTAGTATTCGCCGATGGCGTTTGTCTCAATCACAACTTCAGCGGGTTGCCATTGGTTGATAATTTCAACGATGTTGGCCAGTGTCTTTTTGACTGATGCGCTGCGCCAGCGATACAGGTGATATTCTGCCGTCGGCGTCGTGGCGCTGCTCATCACGCTCATCGCCGTGTAGTCCACGCCACCTCCTACGTCTATCCCAATCACGGTTGTTCGCGCAGGAATCTCGCGCGGTTCTCGCGGTTGCAAGATGCACACTTGTTCCAAATTGCTAAACACTGAGCCGCCTGTCTCGATAAACATCGCGTGTATCTCTTGCTGCACAGCCTTTTGCGACATGCGTTCCTGCTGGATCATTTGTTCGATTTCATCTTTGGAAATGTAGGGGTTTTCATAAGTGGAGTAGCGCCAGGCGCGCCAGCCTTCGATGTTATCTACGCCACGCTGATAGATGACGTAGAACGTGGTCAAGCCTTTTGGAGTGCCCGCAAAGTACGCGCGTCCGCGTCGGTCAAGCAACGCTGGTCGTACTGTCTTTTCCCAGACATTTCCCAAATCCACCATTTGCGATACCTCGCCAGCTTCGTTGCAAACGAACCAGTCAAGTGACGAACCGCGTATTGATTCATGGTTTTTGACAGTGTAGTAGCGAATTGTTCCATCGTTAAACGTGCACGTGACGCGCGGAGGCATCTTGTGCCATTTGACTATCTTTGCTGCTTCGAGGTCATAAAGGATTTGGCGATGTCGCTCGCGCACTTTGTCGGCGTCAATATCGCGTGGTAGCAGTAGTGCGATGTTCTGACCGCGCAGCATGGCCAGCAGCATCACACGGTCAAGCAGCGTGTCCTTGCCCCATCGCCTGCCACACGCCAATACTTTGTATCGCGCATCGTCGTCATACACTTCGCGCTGCGTCGCGTGCAGCGCAGGCAGCTTTAACTTCACTTCTTCCATCGCAGCCCACTATACCACAATTTGCAGCATAATTTCCGCGTCGTACAAGCGTTTTAGGGGCGCGGAAATCATACTGCAACTCCTGGCTATTGAATGCTGTCAACTTTTAATTTGACCTTGGTTAACCGATGTTCGCCGTGCGATGGTCATAACCGAGAGCGATGTTCGCCGCGCGAACATCCAGATAAACAAAGATGAGTAACAAAAAAGAGCAGAAAGAAGAATGACCTTAGCGGTCATTCTTCTTTCGCTGAGCGATGTTCGCCTTGATGAGACAAGGCGAACATCGCTCGCGTCGCTCAGCGATGCGGCATCGCTTTGCATCGCTGAGTCATTGCTTACTAGGTTTCCCCATGACTATCGTGCTCAAGCTCATGTACATTCTGCGCGCGCTTGACATAACTTATTGGCCTTGACAAGACGGGCAAGCGACGGTAAGATGAGGCTATGGCGATTGCGATTTGGCATAACGACAAACTGGCGATAACGGACGGCGTGCTGGAGAAGATCGTTTGGGGCGATGATGATGCGTTTTGGAAACACGCTTTGACGCTAGATGCGTACGAGTTCTCGCGCTTCTGCTCCGACACCATAGAAGAACATCTGCGCGGTCTCAATTGGTTGACGCTTTGGGGAGAGCCTGACGGCAAGTTTCCATTGTTTTCAGACCGCGAAGACGGCGAGATTTTTGCGTACAAAAAAAGGCGAAGCATCTTCTTCTTCGCTGACAGGGATTACCGAATGTTGCTTGCGCATGCAGTGCGCGGGCGATTCGATATTGACGTAACCGATAGTGGTCGCATGCTCTTCTGGACAAGGCTGACGCTTAACGAGGAGTGCTGGAAGATGCTTGCGATGAAGATGTGGATGTCGTTTATGGACTATGAGTACTTGGGGGGAATATACAATCCTGAAGTGCGATTGATTGAGCTTGAGGTTCGTAATCTCATGGAAGATCAGCGATGGGAAAGTGCAATTGCGCTGGCTGCCTTCGCTTGCTCAGAGGCTAAGTTGCGCAACGACGACGCCATGTTTCGGTTCTTCCACGCCATTTGTGAGCGCATTCAGCGCTTTTGGCCTGTCCATCCTAAGCTATTTGACAGAATGGCTTGGCGGTGATAGAATGAGAGCATGGATGAGCAATGGATGATTCAGCAAGCGGATGAAGAGCTGCCATTTGACTATCTAAAAGCTGACTGCTTTGTTCCTTTGATGCACTCACCTGACTTAAAAAGGGCTGCGCAGTTGTTCAGCGGTTTAAGCAAGCATGTCACGTTGTGCGACAGCGACGACGGCACGTTAATGTTCTTCGTTGCCGAAGATGAGTTCTCGGTCGTATTGCGCACTAAAGTGTTAATCCATTGGCGCTACGAGAAGGCCAAAGTTTGCTATCGCATCCCTTTTGTCGCGTTGGAATCGTTTGCGGATGCCTTTCAAGACGCACAGAGTATTCGGATCGGCGTCGTTGATGATTATCTTGTTTTCAGCGGTAAAGAGCTTGACGCCGGGCAGGAGCAAGATGTAGTTGCCTGGTGCAAATACAAAGAGAGTGGCAGATTGAGCAGCTATGGCCATATCAATCGCCGGGCATCCGGCTATGTTGATGGTCTTGAGTTGCTCAAAAAGCTGATTGGAAAGGACGAGTATGTCACTGTATCTTCTGACAACTTCAGCTTACAGCTTAACGACAGATTCTTTTCGTCTTTTGAGCTTGCGCCTGGCGTTCAGAAAACTGAACGATTCTCAATAACCCTGCGTCGCTTTACGTTGGGAAGAGTATTACTTCGCGTCTTGCGCTTCATTGCTCCTGAGCGCAAGATTTATGTTGCCATAGCAGGTGATGTTTTTGCAATCGTCGCGCCCGATGTTAAGGGTTTCATTCACTCGATAGGAGGTTGATGATGGATGACTATGTTCTGCTCTGCGATGGACCAAAGGTTGCCTTTACAACGCGCAGTCGTGCTCACCTGGACGATTCGTTTTGGCAACAGTTTGTTCGTGATCGTCGGTTGTTCTTCTGGGACACCGACATCATGCTAATCAACCTGGCTTCAGGGTTGCGATGGTTTGACGTTACACAAGTTGGGACAGCACATCGCCACGGCGATTTGCTCATTCGCCGTGAAGCTGGCGCGTTTCTCTTTGACGTGATTCAGGACGAAGTTGCGTCAACGGTTGCGATGTGTGAATGGACAGATGGACGGCTTTGTCCCGTGCCCATATACAGTTCCCTTAAGTGCGACGTAATACTTTGGGAGCACCTAATTGACTATTGGAATGACGCTTACCGGCAAGCTGTTTACGACGTTTACGGTCTTCATGCGCATGGATGGGCGTATCACACGCTCTTGCTCGTGTATGAGCTGTTTGACGCTGGAAAGTATGATTATGCACATGAGACGCTTAAATCTGCGATTGCGCGTGCGAGAATTGAAGGCGATGACAAGTTGATTGCCAAGTTTGAGAGCCTAGAGCAACAGCTTTTGGCCAAGTGAAGGAGAATGTAAGATGAAAGACATCATCATTTGCGACAAAGGTAGAGTGACGTTTGCTGACTCGGTTACTTGGCATTTGCAAAACGACAATTGGTTTTCCGAACTGAGACCTGTTGCTCAATGGCGCGAGGCATGTGAGAAGGAGCTACAGCGTCTTTGCCAAAGCCAACATTGGATTGACGTTTGGTCGTTGCCAGGTGATATTTCTCTGCCTTATGACAAACGTCTAACTAGAGTAGGGCAGTGGTGTATTTCGCGCATTGATGCAAGTTATGATGATGGCCGATTGCGTCAACTGGTGATTTTTACGCACTTTGACGGGCGCGTCATATCAGAAACCCCAACCTATATGC
>Ga0308404_1000330_pt1 | contig 14796 bp, 19 predicted proteins | sample HotsprSampleOSM4_FD_203475 | JGI IMG/M metagenome (GOLD analysis project Ga0308404, IMG submission 203475) | Hot spring phototrophic mat microbial communities from Octopus Spring, Yellowstone National Park, Wyoming, United States - 20060914_OS-M4 ...
GCATCTTTTGGCTGCGCGATTCGATTTTCGCAGCGACGCCGTACGCTTCGATCGGTCTCGCGAATTTCGATCTCGAGCTCGAAGATGCGCCGGAGTGTATTGCGATTTCGCAACCAGTTGCGAGGTTAGTTTTATACGAGTTGCGATCGCATCGCGTCCGTTATCTCGAGAAGATTGGTCTCGTGGTCGCTTACGACCAGGTTGTTTTTACGTTCGAATACGATAGGAGTCCGGGGGTGGAAACGCAGTCGTTTATTTCGCATTATTTAGGTTCGTGGAGACCGCGATTGAAATTACGCGAACACTACGAACTATTGATCGCGCATCGAACCTACTTCGAGTGCGAGCTTTCGATAAAGGAGATACGGGCGAGGTTGCAAGGTTACAGGAGCAAGATAAGCGACGACGCATATTACGGTTACGTTGCGTTCAAATACTTTTCGAATGTTGTGTGGCATGCTTCGATTAGTCGTTCTCTTCTACTCGCGTTTCTCGAGTCAGCGAAGGACGAGGACACGACGTTTCGACTCGCTTATTACGAAGGACAGCGTTGCGTCGTTTGCCGTGCTGGCGACGTGATCGCGATCTTATCCGTAATCGACTAGTGCGAGGTTCGCTATGCGCGTTTACGTTCTCGGTCGATCGATCTTAGACGAGCGCGAACTCGAGCGATTCTTGCGCGATCACGACATCGCGTGGTCACGTGGCAGTGCGATGTCATCGAATTCGTCTGGGCCCAGGGAAAATGGTGACAGTTCGACGTCAGTAGTTTCGTCTGGGCCCGGGGAAAGTAATGACAGTTCGATGTCAGCGGTTTCGTCTGGGCCCGGGCGGATTTGTGACAGCGCGGTGTCAGCGGAGGTGTTGTGCGAGGTAGCCGGCAGAGTCTGCTACATGTCGTTTGCTCGACCGCGTCCCGGTGGCAACCGAGCGTATCTCGAGCACATCAAGGAGTCGGGGCACGGGTCGGTGCTGGAGCACGCTGTCTGGAACCTGTTGATCACGGGCGTCAGTCGTAGTCTCACGCACGAACTCGTGCGACACCGTGCCGGCTTCTCGTATTCGCAACTCTCGCAGCGTTACGTGGACGAGTCGGACGCGGAGTACGTTGAACCGGACATCATCGCGTCCGACGCCGAGTTGCACGCCGTGTGGACGGATGCGATTCGCTATGCACGCGAAGCTTACGTTCGACTCGTTCGACTTCTCGAGTCGAAGCTCGAGGACGAATCGTTCGCGTCGCGGTGGCTGCCGTCGGACGCTTCTATTAAAGATAGGAGGAAGGTGGCCCGGCAGGCGGCGCGTAGCGTCCTGCCCAACGCCACGGAGACGAAGATCTTCGTTACAGCCAACGCGCGGGCGCTACGCCACTTTCTCGAACTGCGAGGCAGTCGGCACGCTGAGCCGGAAATCCGGAAGCTAGCCAACATCTTGCTCGAGGTCCTTCAACGAGAATCGCCTCATCTGTTCGGCGACTACCGGCGAGTTCCACTTCCCGACGGCACATTCGAAATCGTCACCGACTACCGCAAAGTGTAACCACGTACACTACGAAAACGATGTATGTGCGTACACGATTTTCGTAGTTTTCGACGCCGTGGAGAGCTGCCGCAGAATTTTTTGGAAAAATTTTTTCGCCGCAAGTGCCTAGAAAACTAGGCACTTACGTCGATCGGCGATTTTTTTTTCGATTTTTCTGCTTGACGCCGTCGCGGGGCGTGTTATTATAACGGTGACGACGGTGAGGAACGAGTAACGAAGTAACCCGAATCCGAAAGGAGAAAGCCATGCGGTACCGTCACATGAGCTACAGCTACCACAAGTCGAGCGGTTGGGCCACCCGTCCTAACTACGGCAAGGCTCTCTACCAGACGAAGGCCGGAAAGTGGATAACGGTCGTTGTTTATTGGAAAGGCGTGTGCAAGGACGGTAAAGAGCGAGCGAAAGTCGGCTTCCCAGGGAAAGGGCCTAGCGACGACTTTTGGGTCGATGGCTGCCGGCTCAAGATGATTGATGAAGGACAAGTAAGCCGCGACTGGAAGGACGATAACGACATTTTCGATTGACCGTAACGATACCGACTGGCCACGGATGGCCCTACTGCAGTGATGCCGAAAGGCGATCGAGTTTCGAGTACCCGAAAGGAGGACTTACGATGAACCGAGTGGACCTTCAGCATGCGGTTGCGGACGCGATCGAAAAGGCCAAGATCGCTGTGAAGTCTCGCAAGGGCGCGCGGGCTGCTGTGAGAACCGGTGTGTACAAGGTCGGTGGCAGGGTGTTCGCTAGCCTTGATGGCGAAACCCTCAACGAAGTCAAAGGCGATCAAGTCTTTGATGTACCGTCTGGTGATGTTTCAAAGTACATGCAACCAGACGCTGCTCTCGTGATGTCCTACGAATTCAAAGACGTTTCGACTGAAACGCTGAATCGAATTCTTGAGATGTTTCGAGAAGTCGCTGCCCTCTAACTTCGAACCGTGATCTTCGAATCGTACTTTCGATTGCAGTGACGCCTTCGGGCGATAGGCACACCAACCCTAAGGAGGACTTACGATGGACGCGATTCGTTTCGTGCGCACTGCGAGCAACGTTTATCTTCTGCAGGTCGAAAACGAAGAGAAGTTTCGCCGCTGGGGCTTCGCTCTCGTCGACGACGACGGACTTACCTACGAGGGCGGATTCGAGTTCAGCCCTTGGCGCGTAGTACCGGATAACGAAGTGCCGCCCGATGTGCGCGAACGATTCCGGCCGGTTATCGAATCGTTCGAGGAATGAACTTGCGAGACGACTTAGTTGCAACTAACTACGGAGGACTAGCTATGGAATCGTTTTTCGTGAGGACGGTTTTCGGAGATTACTTACTTCGAGTCGAAGACGCACGCGCTCCGGGTGGCTTCGTCTTACTCGATTCGGACGGTCGGCCTTGGAATGGCGCTGCGGCCTGGGATTCGTGGACCGTTGTGCCGGACGACGAAGTGCCGGTCGAAGTACGAGGACGATTCGAGAAACTATTGCGAAGCGAATCCGAGTCGCTGTAACGCCGGAAGGAGGTTCGTATGCCGAGAAGACTTAGTTGGGACGAAGTATCCGCATGCATCGACCGCGAATCGGTCGAGCGATACGGTCGCTATTTACGCGGCGTCGTCGAAGGCGAGACTTACGTTCCGAAGGCGACCACGACGCCGAGCCTCGTGAACCGCACGATCGTGCTCGGCGTGGTCTACGACTGGTGTCGGCGCCGCTATCGGCACCGACCTTTCGCCGTCGTTATTCGCGCATTCTCCTGGTGTGCGCGGTTCTGTTATCCCTTTCATCCCGTCTTCGCTCGTTTCGGTATCGAGAGCGAAGACGTAATCGAAGCGCTCGAGTGGATCGCGACCGACTCGTATTCGTTTCGTTTCGCGCCTGCGAGCTACGGTGTTACGATCGTTAGCGAGCATCGAGACGGCGATCGTCGAGCGCGGCACTATTTCGCGCCAGTGCCCCTCGTGGCCCCGAGGATCGACGATCCAACTGCGGTGCCGTTCCGACTTCGCATGGCGACGCGACTCGTAATGGAGGCCGCACTTCGCGCGATCTGCGTGGTCGATGACGACGGCAACTACGACGAGATCGCGATCCGCGCAACTGTGCGCGATCTCCTCGAGGTCGCAGCACCGCTCGTAACTCCGAACTAGATTCGCGATCGAATACGAGAGTCGCTGTCACCGGCGTGACAGCGCGGTGACATGACTACGTTATGCCCGGAGTTGCCGGGCTTTTTTCATCGACTACGAGGGGCAACGATGAAACGACCACCCAGCTATCGACTCCTCGACGTTTTCGGCAACGTCGTTTATTCCGCTAACGATCTGCGTAAGGTCGTTAAGAGACTCGCGCAGTCGTTAGTGAAGCCAACAATCTACTCGGCGCAAGGTCGACGACACGTCGTCTTCTACCTCGAAAACGGCGTAGTGAAATGCTACGTCGGCAACTTCGGCGAGTCACGTAAAAGCGTCGAAGAACGCGTGATCCGCTTATTCCGCGCCTCCGATATCGCACGTCGTGTGCGACGCCACGTCTAGTCGATTTTCTCTAAACTCTTCTTGTCTCGAACTCGTCTCTTAGGTTAGACTAATTACGGGGCGAGGTCGTGAACGAAGCTGCTCTCGGTGATACGCTACGCGAGATCCGCGCAGCCGCAGGCGCGGTCCGCGAATCGTCTACGAAAATCGCAACCGCGGTCGAACACGCGAGTAGCGCTGCAATCTCCGCGGCATACTTCGCTGGCGTACGCGACGGATGCGTTGCGTGTACGATCGTGTTGGCGTTGCTGTACTTTGTTCTGACTCGCTTTAGACGGTAGATGTAGTTGCGGGTCCTTCCTGGGGCCCGCGCGAAACCGGCGGCCGGCGAGCAGCTTCGAAAATCGATTAGTTTGTCGCGCGAAGGAGTACTTCGATGCGTATTTCGATTCCCGAGCCGTGGCGATCGATTCTCGTTGCGGTCTTGACTGCACTACTTACGGTTATCGGCGGTGGCACCGCGGTCCACTTCGGTTGCGTGCGCGTACCGCCGCAAGACGAGAAGCGCGATGACAAGGAGAAGTCACCGCGACCGGACAACGACAAGCCGACAGCGAATCCGTGCGATGCGGTCGCGAAGATCATTATGACGGGCGGCTACTGCAGTGCGACGATCGTAGGTCCGAAGCGTGACGATGGCCGCTGGTATCTCGTCAGTGCCGCACACTGCCATCGCCGCGTTGGCGAAGAGGTGACGGTCGTTCTTCGTAACGGCGTTTCGTTCGGCGCTCGCGTGATCGCGATCAATCGCAAGTCTGACTGTTCGATCTTGCTGACAGACGATCGTCACGATCGACTGCCGTGGCTGCGCGTTGCGGAGTCGTACGGAGTCGGCGATAAGGTCTTCCACTGCGGCTACGGCGTGCATATTCCGGGCAATCGCGAGGACGGCTACGTCGTAGCGAAGGAGAACGCCGACCTTCAGGTTCGCTATCGCTTATCGGTTTCGCAGGGCGATAGCGGCGGTGGGATTATCGCGACATCGACTGGCGAACTCTTGTCGCCGGTCTGCTGTACGACTCGGCTAAACGGCGTCGGCGACGTGTGGGGCGCGTCACCGCGAGTTATTCGTTCGATGCTGACGCACCCGGCGCACTACTCGGACGACTTGAAACCGATTGCGATGCCGGTGCGCGACTTAGCGGAGACTAAGAGCGATGGCGGGTAGGACGATCGAAGAGTACGCGCATGTGGTCGCCGACGAAGCTTTGCGTCGACGACGTGTTATTTTGCGCGCTCGCGAGATCGGACCGCTACCTGAGGTCGCACATCCACGTCGGCGTGCGCGAGCGAGTCGATCGATTCTCGAGTGGTGTCGGACGTATCTTCCGTCGGTCTTTTCGCTGCCGTTTTCGGACGCGCATCGATCGATCGCTCGCAAGTTCGAAGAGGTCGTTCTTCGCGGTGGTTGCTTTGCGTATGCGATGCCGCGGGGTAGCGGCAAGACTTCGCTTTCGCTCGCGACCGCGTTGTGGGCGGTGCTGCATGGCCACGCGAAGTACGTGCTCGTAGTGACAGCAAACGGTCAGCGTGCGCGACAGACGATTCAGAATCTTATTCTCTGGTTGACGACGGCACGTGAGCTCATCGAGGATTATCCCGAGGCGTGTTATCCGATACTGCGCGCTGACGGCAGCTTACAACGCATGCGGTTTCAGCTTTTCGACGGCAAGCCGACGCATCTTCGACTTACGTTCGATCGAATCGTACTCGCGTCGATCGACGGTTCGAAGTGCTCGGGTGCGCTGATTCAGTCGGTACCTCTGCGTGGCGGTTCGCTGCGCGGCTTGCAACACGCGTTGCCCGACGGCCGACTCGTGCGACCGCAGCTCATTCTTGTCGACGACCCGCAAACACGCGACAGTGCGATGTCGCCACGGCAGTGCGAGTATCGACGTGCACTCATTCAGTCCGACATCCTCGGCACGATGGCGCACGACCACAAGGCCGCAGTGCTGTGCACATGTACCGTTATTCGCCGCGGCGATCTCAGCGATCAGTTGCTGTCGTTGCCCGAGTGGAGTGGCGAGCGGATCGGTCTACTTCGTTCGATGCCGACCGATATGGCGACATGGTCGGAGTACGAACGTGTGTATCGCGATGCGATCCGCGTGCGCGACTACCAGCGCATCAACGATTACTACCTCGCGCATCGTGCGCAGCTCGATGCCGGCGCGATTCCGTTTTGGGAAGCGTGTTACGATCCGCGCATCGAAGTATCTGCAATCCAACACGCGATGCATCTTTACTTCCAGGATCGCAACGCGTTTTACTCGGAGTACCAGAACGAACCTGCGGCGAATGTCGTTGCGGACGATTCGATCGCGATTGCGCCGGAATCGGTTGCGTCTGCGTTCGGCGATTTTTCGATTGCGCTGTCGGAGCGAGTCGGGATTTACGTCGACGTGCAGGAACGGATTCTCTACTACGCGGTCGTTGCGCGCGAGAACGATCGCGTGCGTGTAGCGTTTTCGACGTGGCCCGAGCAGCATGCGAATTACTACTCGGCAACGCGCCCGGCGCTATCGCTCGAAGGCTTTTATCGCGTTACGGCGCCGCAGTCGATCGAACGAGGTTTGCACGACTTACTCGCGCAGCTTCGCGCTCGTTATCCGAATAGCTTCGTGCTCGTGGATGCCGGCTATCGCAGTGACATCGTGTCAGCAGTGACCGCGATACACGATCGCGTCTATCCTGCTTTCGGTCGCTACGTCGGTGCGCGGTCGAAGTCGTCGGTCGTTGAACTCACGAAGCCGGGCGACGTAACGGGCAACGCGTGGCGCATGACCCGCGATCCGGATCGCGCCACAACGAGCGTGCTTATCGACACGAACCGTGCGAAGACGAGTGTTGCGAATCTCTTCGCGTCGTCTTCGGTCGAGATCGCGCGTACCGTCGATGCACCGGTTGTGATCGAGCATCTTACGTCGGAGACCGGCGTGGCTACGCAGTCGATCTGGCGACAATGCGTCGAGTGGTCGCTCTTACCCGCGCGCGAGAACCACTACTTCGACTGCCTCGTGGGCGCACTCGTTGCACGCGAGATTTTCGATTCGCTCGAGTCGACTACGTCTTCGACTTCGGATTCGAGTTCGAACTGGCTTCTCGAAGGACTACTTCGTTATCGTGCGAGGACGATGCCATGATTGACGAGGTGCAGCGGCAGCAGATCATCGAGTCGTTAGTCGAGCAAGCGCGGCAGCCGAAGACGGTGACTGTCGATGGCATGACAGTTCAGTATCGTGACGTGAGCGAGCTACTCGAATTCGTGCGCGAAGTATCGGAGCCGAAAGCGGTAGTCGTGAAGATGAACGCGCCGGGAGCGTTAGGATGATCGGGTGGCTGCGTCGAGTCTTCAGTACAAGTGGCAACGCGTCGTCAGCGCGAGCGGACGTTTCGTTTCGCGCGCGTTACGACGCGGCGGCAACGACTCCAGACAATGCGCAGCACTGGTCGCAAGCGGATGCGCTTTCGCCGTCGGCTGCACTAACGCCGAGTGTGCGACGCACACTACGAAACCGTGCGCGCTACGAGGTCGCGAACAACAGCTACGCAAACGGCATCGTCTCGACGATCGCGAACTATACGGTCGGCACCGGGCCGGTTCTTCAGGTTCGTACTGCGAACGAAGAGTTGAATCTTCGTTTTGAGCGAGCGTGGTCTGAGTGGTGCGCTGCGGTCGATTTACCCGAGATTCTGCGCACGATGCGTCGCTGCGTTGTCGTCGATGGCGAGGCCTTCGCGATCCTCTGCGACTATCCGCGGCAGCGAACGAAAGTCAAGCTCGCAGTTCGACTCGTTGAACCGGAGCAAGTTAGCGAGGGCCCGATCTCTGCGCTCATGCATCCGGTTGAGGGCATCGTCTTTGATGACTATGGGATGCCAGCGGCGTACCACGTTTTGCGGCGACATCCCGGTGACATCGCGGTCGCAGATATCGACTACTCGTACGAGACGATACCGGCGGACTCCGTTATTCACTACTTCCATCGCGAGCGACCGGGCCAGTGGCGTGGCGTTCCCGAGATTACGCCGGCGCTGCCGCTCTTCTCGATTCTGCGTCGATTCACGCTCGCGACCGCGGCCGCAGCCGAGACTGCAGCGAATCTCGCAGCCGTCTTGCAGACCGACTCGGCCGCGTACATTCCGCGCGATGCGGAGCGATTCGCGCGCGAACTCGTCTGGCAATTCGTCGATCTGCGTCCGCGTAGTGCCACCGTGTTGCCACCAGGTTGGCGCCTCTCGCAAATGACCGCGCAACATCCGACCACGACCTACGGCGACTTCGTGTACCACCTAATGAGCGAGATTGCGCGGTGCCTCAACGTTCCCGTCGTAGTTGCGCTGAACGACTCTTCGCGTGCGAACTTTTCGAGTGGTCGCCTCGATCTTCGCAACTGGTATCGCGCACTCGAAGTCGAGCGTGCGAGGATCGAAGCGATCGTGCTTGAGCCGCTGCTACGAGCGTTCTATCGCGAGTGGCGCGTTGTTGACAGCGAGGCGTCATCGCTTGTGGGCTTAGGTCGTGACGTACCGGATCACGAGTGGTACTGGCCTGCGCTTGAGGGTGTAGATCCGGAGAAAGAAGCGAAAGCGCAACGCTTGCGTCTTAAGAGCGGCCTTACGACGTTCGCATACGAGTATGCGAAGCAGGGTCGCGATTGGATGACCGAGCTTCGTCAGCGAGCGAAAGAGTATGCGCTCGCGAGCGAACTCGGTCTCGATTTCCTTTTCGAGAAAGGAGGTAATAGCGATGCCGAAGACGACGAAAAAGTTTCTTCGGATTCGAGCGAAGGCGAGGATTCGCGCGCAGGATCCTGAAGACGAGCTCGAAGACGAAGAAGACGAAAACGAAAACGAAGTCGCCGCGCAAGACGAAGAGTCGCAGCCGGCGACCGAAGAAACGCAGCCGACTGACGATGCTGAGTCAAAGCTAAGAAGAATCCAGATCGTCGCGTACACCGGTGGTACGATGACCGTCGAGGGCTGGCCGCTGCCGGTCGTAGTCGATCTTAGTGGCCTCGAGGTTCCGACGAGTTCGTTGCCGATCCGCTACGCGCACGACGAGTACGCTGGCATCGGGCACACGACGAATATCGCGATCGAAGGCAACGAGATCGTCGCGGATGCCGTGGTCTCGCGCGATACCGAGTACTCGCGCGACTTTCTCTCGTCGATCGAGAACGGCTTTCCGTGGAAGGCTTCGATCGGTCTCGAGGTCGTCGAGTATCGCGAGATTCCTGACGGCGCGGAAGTCGAAGTCAATAGCCAGTCGTTTACGGGTCCGCTCTACGTAGTCGATCTCGCGGTTCTGCGCGAGATTTCGATCGTCGATGTTCCCGCGGACATCGGCACGTCAGTCGTGGCCGCGAAAGCTGCTCGGAGGGTTGAAATCGTGAAGCGAATCTTAGGTAAGTACCCGCATCTCGCGGAACGAGCGATTCAAGAAAACTGGTCTACGAAAAAGTGTCAACTCGCTTCTATTCGAGCTAGTAGGCCTAGCAGTCGAGTTGTGCATGCATTTGATGCCAGCTTAGACACAAACGAAGTCCTTACTGCTGCGGTCATGCTCCGCGCCGGCGGTTCGGTTGCGAAGAGCGTCGAGAAGAAATTCGCGCCGCGGATCGTCGATGCCGCGTCGAAGTATCGAAATCTCGGTTTGCTGCAGTTAGCGCGTGAGTGCTTGCGAATGGAGGGCCATCGCGTCGATCCGTACTCTTCGCCGATGGATGTAATTCGCGCTGCGTTCAGCGTGCGATCGTTCCCGAATCTCTTACGCGAGTCGGCGTATCGAATCCTCGTTTCGACTTACGAGACGATGCCGCCAACGTGTCTGCGGATTGCGCGCATCGTGGAAACCACAAACTTCATGCCGCATACACTTGCTCGACTTAATGCGTTCGCGCAGTTTGAACGTGTACCACCAAGCGGTTCGATCGCGCAGGAGCGAATCGGTGACAACGGTTGGCAAATCAAAGTTGATACATACGGTCGGTTGTTCACGATCACACATCAAGACATTGTCAATGATGATCTCGGTGCGTTCCTCGCGATTCCGCAGGAAGCTGCGCGAGGTGCGATTATCGCGCTCGAGAATCTCTTCTGGAGCACAGTCGTTGCGAACCCCGGTGGCTTCTTCAGCGCCGCGAACGCGAACGTCGTGACGAGTGCGCCGCTCACGATTCCGAATCTCGATCGCGCCGTCGAAAGGATGCTGGCGCAAACAGATCAGTTCGGTCAACCGGTCTTCGTGAAACCGAGTTTCCTCGTAGTACCGGTCGGCTTGAAGGCGACTGCCGAGAATCTCTTTACGAGTGTGCGCGTCGTGATCGCGGGTGGCAGCGCTGAACGCACGTTACCGGAAACGAACGCCTACGCTGGCCAATTCGAGCCGGTCGTTACGCAATACTTACCGACGAACGGTGCAAACTCGACGTGGTATCTCGTAGCCGATCCTGCAACTACACCAGCATTCGCAGTTGCGTTCCTGCGTGGTCAGGAGACACCGATTATCGAGGAAGTGCAACCGATTCCGCAATTCCTCGGTTACTCGGTACGCGCCTACTGGCACTTCGGTGTCGCGTTACTTGATCACCGAGCTGCAGTGCGTGCGACAGCGTAATGGTAATGAGAAACAATGAACGCAGTCCTCAACGATTTTTTCGAGACACTACTTCGCAGTCGCGGCGTTCGGCTTCGGCTTCCGAACGGTTCCGAGATCGACGCCGTGGTCGCACGTCGCGATTCGCAGTCAGTGTTACTCGGCGGCCAGGTCGCAGCCGATACGACAACGCAGTGCTTCGTTGTGCGCGCGAGCGACTTGCCCGCCGGATATTGGCCACGTGTCGCAGACGAAATCGTCAACGTCGCGACATCGCAGCGGTATATCGTAGTGCGTGCTATCGGTGGTGCGCACGCAACGACTTCGAGCGATCCCTATGGTTTCCTCGTTCGTGTGTGGACGAGGTTAGCATCCTAACGGAGGCGGACAATGCTCATCACAGTCAAGCATCACGATTTCGTGGTTCCAGTCGTGTTCGAGACCGATCGGCCCGCTGGTGCGCTTGTCTTTCTCGGAGATATGCCTGCAGTTACGCTCGAGCCGATGAAGGCTCTCGTTCCGGGCGGTGTCGCGGTCGGTGCCGTTATCGAAGGTCCGCGCGAGACGGGTGCTGGTTGGCCGCAAGGTACAGTTGTGTACTGGAACGCTGCGAACAATCGATTCACGACGACAGCGACCGGTAATAAGCGTGTCGGCATAGTAGTCGGTGGAAATATCACTTCCGATGCAGCGACTCGCGCACTCGTGTTGATGGACCGATGATCGCGAGCTTACTAGACGCCGTTGTCGATACGCTCAACGGACCGCCGTTGGCGGCCTCGGTTGTGGCGTCCAAGACGTGGGCGCACTATTGGGTCCTCGCACGCGAGACGCCCGACGTGTGCGTCGTGACGTTCATTCGTTCCGAGCGTGAGCGACTTTCGCGATCGCGATTTCGATTCCTTCTCGACGTAGAGGTCGTTCGCGCTCGACCGTACGTGGATGCGTCGTCGGTCGAGACCGTCGTGAACGACGTGCACTCGATTGCGTCGCGACTCACGAGTCAGGAAGTGCTCGAACGAGGTGGTATCGCGTATGCGTTTGAGTCGATCTCGTTTTCCGATCCGCTTTACGAGATCGAGGAAGTATTCGACGAGAGTTCGTTCGTTCGCGCGAGTGTGACTGCGCGTTACGCCGTGTTGGAGTCGTTGTGATGGCATCGGAGTCGATCGTAAAAGTAAAACAACTCTTTCTCGATCGGCCAGCGGTCGTGCGTTACTTCGATCGCAAGACGCTGCGTGTTTTCAAGCGGTTCGGAGCGTTCGTGCGACTGGTCGCGCAGCGAAGCATGCGTCGACGTAAGACGGCGTCGCCACCGGGCCAACCGCCGTCGGTGCGTAAGGGGCAGCTTCGAAGGTTGATATTCTTCTCGCTCGACGAGCGAAAGAAAAGCGTCGTTATCGGACCGACACTACTACGTCCTGACTCGCCGGTGCCAGCGCTTCACGAGCACAGCGGTGTACGTCGATACGGCGCACGTGTCGCGAAGTATCCGAAGCGCGAGTACATGAAGCCCGCGTTTCGCGAAGGGCTGAAGAAACTGGCGCAGTTCTATAAGGAGGCAAACGCATGAGTCGAACACGACTGGGGCACCTCGCGAAGCTATACGTCGATAGCGCGAATAATTGGACCACGCCGACGTGGGTCGAGGTGCCGAACGTCAGCAACCTGACACTAAACTTATCGCACGCGACCGCAGACGTGACGACGCGTGCGCATGCAGGCTGGCGCACGCAGGTCGCGACACTGAAGGAGGCGACGATCGAGTTCGATATGCTGGACGTTGCGGGCGACCCGAGTGTCGCGCAAATTCGTCAGGCGTTTTTTGCTCGCGGCCAACTGCACGTTCTTTGTCTCAACGGTCCGCGCACCGAGGTCGGTTCGTGGGGTTTGAAGACGCTGGTCGAAGTGACGCGGTTCAATCGTGCCGAGCAAATGGGCCAGGCCATCGTAATCTCGGTTACGTTCGTGGTGTCGCCGTTACTCGACGGCGGCGTCTATCGTTATCCCGAGTACTTCGAGGTAACGCCCTGATCGTGAGAGGACTTACAGCGATGCGTCATCGATTTACGGACGAGCATGGCCGCGAGTACGAAGTTGCGCGGATCAGCTTCGCGCGATACCACGATCTTCGCGACCACGGATTCGATCTTGCGAAGTGGGCCTCGGAAGCGCTCGCGCGCGTAGTGCGACCAGACACTACGAATGACAACGCGTTGTCACAGCGATTCGACTACGAGGAGTTTGTGCGCATACTCGCTGACGGTGCTGTTTTTCGTGATCGCAAGACTGCAGAGGCGTTGTTGACAGTACTTTGTCGCGACTCGCTTTCGCGTCACGGTGTGACCGCGAACGAAGTTTTCGAGTCGCTCTACGGTCGATCGATTTGGGAAGCCGAAGTCGCGTTCATATCGAGGATCCTCGATTTTTTCGAGGGCCATCCGATCATGCGCGAAATTCTCGGCGCCGCGTTGAAGTTGCTACTGTCGAAAGTCGAAGCGAGTACTGCGATATCGAGTCTTACGTCTGGCACTTCGCCGGTTACCTCGGCGTAGCGCCGTGGGACTTTACGCTCGGCGAACTGCGCGCGATGTACGAAAGTCGATTATTCCACGATCACTGCCACTACGGTATCATCGCAGCAGCAATTGCGAACGCGTTTCGTGGTAGCGAGTCGCCGACGATTCGAGTCGAAGATATTTTCCCAGATGTTGTCGAGTACCTCGAGCGGTTCGGTGTTCGGAACGATAACGAGTTGCCACTACTAACGAAGGACGATCTAAAGTCGTGGCTAGCCCAGCAGAAATCCGAGCGGGTCGTGCGAGTGTCGAGCTGACGCTCACGGATCGACTGACTGCGGACCTCAACGCGGTGTCGCGCAAGCTCGCAACGTGGGGCGTTGCGTTGCAGGGTATCGGCGCATCGATACTCGCAGCGTTTCGGCCGGCTCTATCGGTTTTCCAAGAGCAGGAAGCGATAGGTGGCTGGGCGTTGCGATTGCGCACGTCGGTCGAGCAGTTCTCGAAGCTCACGTCGCTCTTTCGCGTTTGGAACGTTAGCGTCGACGAGCTCGGCGCATCGCTCGAGAGCATGACCGCGAAGCTCGATGCGAAAGCGGTGGCCGAGTTCGGGGACGTGCTCCAGAACCTCGGCGTTATATCGTTCGCGCATCTGCCGCTCCAACAGCGACTCGAAGTCGTACTCGAGGCGTTGCAACGCATTCCGGACGAGACACAGCGTGCGCGTATCGCAGTCGAGCTTTTCGGCGATAAGGTCGGTATGTCGCTCGTTTCGATGGGCATGCTATCGAACGATGCGAAGGAGCGACTCGCGAATCTGACCGCGACTACGAGTGAACGAGTACAGCACGCCACGCAGATCATGCAATCGTGGCGCGAGATCACGGCTTCGATCTCTGCGGTCTGGTACGAGGTCGCTGCTGCGATTGCGCCAGTGTTGGAGGCGATCGCGGCGTGGCTAAAGAACGCGACTGCGAATCTTGTCGAGTGGGTACGCGCAAATCAAGGCGCTGTCATCGCGATAGCAGCGTTCGCTGCAGGTCTCGTAACCGCGGGCACTGCGCTACTCGCCTTCGCAGGTATCGTGAAGCTCGTCTCGATCGCGATCGGCGTTTTTAGTGCGCTCCTCGCTGCACTGAAACTCGTGCTTCTCGCGATTATGAGTCCGATTGGTCTTGTTGTTGCCGGCGTTGTCGCGCTTGGCGTGGCCGCGGTTGCGAGCGGCAACAACACGATCGATAAGTTCCGCGAGATGAAGACCGACTTGCAAGGACTCGCGACCGACTGGTCGAATTCGATAAAGGCGATCGTGGCGTCGATAAAGTCCGGCGATATCGAGACCGCGTTCAACATACTCGTAAAGGCGTTAGAACTAACGTGGGCCATGTTGATTCGATCGTTGAAGCGCCTCTGGTGGTCGTTTGTTCGCGATATCTTTCAGTTCTTCGTAAATAACCCGTGGGTGCTGCCCCTCGTCGGTGGCGGCGCAGGGCTTTTTATCGCGGGTCCGTGGGGCGGTCTCGCGGGTGTCGGTGTTGGTGCGCTCGGCCAAGGTGTGCTCGCGTTGAACGCACAAAACATCGATAAATTCTTCGAAGATAAGATCGAGA
>Ga0308404_1000346_pt1 | contig 14514 bp, 7 predicted proteins | sample HotsprSampleOSM4_FD_203475 | JGI IMG/M metagenome (GOLD analysis project Ga0308404, IMG submission 203475) | Hot spring phototrophic mat microbial communities from Octopus Spring, Yellowstone National Park, Wyoming, United States - 20060914_OS-M4 ...
TCCGACTTTGTCGCCGTTCCACCGCCAACAACTCCGCTTCGCTTTCCTTGATTTCTTCGTGATACTTTATCATCTCCCTTTCTCCTTTTTCTTGAACTTACTCATTCCTACTCAATTTTGGTATTAACTTTCAACTCCAAACAATCCGTGTGTTCTGTGTGCTGTTCTTCTTTGCGTGCGTTGTGGTTATATTGCGACGCACTCTTGCGCAACTCTTCAAAACAAACTATTGCCCAACGATGCGCACGCTTTTGCTTCTTTTCGGCTCACTGTTTCTTGCCACATGCAATCCAACCAAATCCACACAAGGCTTTGCGGACTTTGAAGAAGGTCGGCTCGCCTCGCTCACGACAAAAGTTTCGGATTCAGAGGAGTCTTCACTGCCGCTGGAAGTTGTCGCCGCAGTGCCACAAGGCGAAATCACTTCGCCCGACCAAGCACAAGCGATTGCCGTCATGTTCAATCAACCAATGGTTAGTGTAAGCGATGAAGCGCAAACGGCTTCTGAAAAAACTCTCGTTCAAATTAAGCCCGACATCAAAGGCACAACACGCTGGCTTGGCTCACGCACGCTCATTTTCACGCCAAGCGATTCGCTTCCTTTTGCAACGACCTTCACCATCACCGTTCCGAAATCGCTCAAATCACGGTCAGGCAAATCGCTTGCCGAAGATTACACCTTCACCTTTTCAACGCCAAGCGTGCGGCTCGTTGAGCATTACCCTTACAGCACCTATCAGCAACTTGGTTTGAAAGACACGCTCGTGTTGAAGTTCAATCAAAAGGTTGATGTGAGCCTTGCAAGCAAAATCAAAATCGAAGATTCAAAAGGCAACAGCGTGAAATTTTCGCTCTCGCAAAAGAGCGCGCCTGACCTGAAAAAACTCATTGACTTTTATCGCAAGACCGACCGCTATGCACCTGCTTTTTGGTTTGAGCAAAGTCAAAACGCCGACAAGATTCTTTTCCTTACGCTTCAAATGACCGCAGGCGAAACCTATAAACTCATATTTGATGAAGGGAAATCATCGTTTGACTTCGCGCCCTTCAAGCCGTTTGAACTTGAAATCGGAACAGCGTTTGAACTCAAACCGAATGAAGGCATCACGCTTGCGTTCTCAAATCCTGTCTCAATGAAAGATTTGAAATCCAACATCACCTTTACACCGAAAATCGATTCTGCTTTTGATAGCGACGAAGGTGCATATTACGCCAATTCACACACGCTCTATCTGCCGTTCAAAGCCGCCACAACTTACACGATGACGATTTCAAAAAATCTTGTTGACCGTTTCGGCAATAAACTTGGCAAAGATGTAGAGGTGAGGCTCAAAGTTGGCGACTATGCGCCTCGCGTTGTGATTCCAACAGGCGTGGGGCTTGTGGAGAACGAATTTAGCGACACTACTTTTTATCCAAGTCTTCCTATTCGCGGCATTAACCTTCCATCGACCGAAATCAAATATGCCTCGCTTTCGCCCGAAGACGTGATGAACTTGAAGACCGATTACTACGGAAGCAATTTCAACGTGCCTGCTTCAAAACTGAAATTCAAGACGATTGAATTTGAGAACAAGCGCAATGAAAGTTCGGTGCGGCGATTTGATTTGCGCGAAGTCTTTGGCGGCGAAAAGTCAGGCATTGCATATGTCGAAGTTGAATCGCCTTCGCTGTATGAAAAAGGGAAGTTTGAAAAACTCTCAACGCTTGTTCAGGTCTCATCGCTTGGGGTTTCGGCGAAGTGGTCGCGAGAAAATTCGCTTGTGTTTGTTACACGGCTCAACGATGGAAGCCCCGTGGCAAACGCAACGGTGCGCGTCTATCAAGGAGGCAAACTGCTATGGTCGGGCAACACGAATCAAAAGGGCGTAGCGGACATCACAAAGACGATTGATGTGAACGGCGCGCCGATTTACGCCGTCGCCCTGTTTGAAAAAGAACTTGCTTACACCACATCGGGTTGGGATTATGGCATTGAGCCGTATCGCTTTGGACTTTATGACATCGGTGGCGAAACCGATTACTACCCGAAAACGACGGCGGGGCGCGTGTTTACGGAACGTGGCATTTATCGCACAGGCGAAACGATTTTCTTCAAAGGGATTCTGCGTGAGTTAAAACAAGGCAAATGGAAACTGCCGACGCGAAAGCAAGTCTATGTAACGGTGCGCGATAGCAAAGGCGAAACGATTTACAACAAATCGCTCACGCTTTCAACTGAATTTGGTTCGTTCAGCGATTCGCTCATAACGAAGCCTAATGCGCCACTTGGCTACTACACGATTCAAGTCAAAGGCTCAAGTAGCGAAGATGATTTCAATCTCTTTGCAACCGATGAGTTTCGCGTTGAAGCCTATCGACCTGCGACATTTGAAACGAAAATTTCTTCATCACAAAGTTCATTTGTTCGAGGCGATGTGTTTGTTGCAACTGTTGAAGGGCGATACCTTTTCGGCGCGCCAATGATTGGCGACAACGCCACATGGACGCTCACGCGAAGCACGCTCGAGAATTTTTCTTTTCCCGATTACGACGGCTACTTCTGGCAACCGCTCTCGTGGAGCAGACCAAGCGAAGACCAAACTGGCTCATTGCTTGCATCAGGTTCAGGCACATTGGATAAACTGGGGCAACTCTCTCTCTCGCAAAAGTTGGAGTTCAACATTTCTTCGCCGTCAATCCTCACGCTCGAAGCCGAAGTCATTTCGCCCTCGCGCCAAGCGATTGCAGAACGGCAGAGTTTCAAGTTTCACCCCGCACAGTTTTACATCGGCTTAAAACCCAAAACAACCTTCACGAAAGAAAACACAGAACTGCCCGTAGAGGTCGTAACGGTGGGCGTTGACGGCAAGCAAGTCTCACAGAAGGTTTCCGTCGAAGTCGTGCATCGGCAATGGGTAAGCGTGAAGCGTGCAGGCATTGGCGGCAGATATGAATGGCAATCGGAACAAGTGGATAGCACGATTTTTAAAACCGACCTTTCCACAAAAGACAACGGAACAGCAAGTTTCAACGCACCCATCAAAGGCGCAGGACTTTATTTCATCAGAGCCACAGCAAAAGATTCCAAAGGCAATACGGCACGAAGCGAAGCCTATACCTACGCCTACGGCGGCGGTTACTCGGCGTGGGAACGCACTGATGATGACCGAATTACACTCGTATCCAACAAGAAAACTTACAAGCCAAATGAAACGGCTTCGATTCTTGTGCAATCGCCTTACGAGAGTGCAACGGCGTTGCTCACGGTTGAGCGCGAAGGCATTTTGGAACATAAAGTCTTTGAACTCAAAGGCACTGCGCCCTCAATCGAACTGCCTATCAAAGAAGATTATTTGCCAAATGTGTATGTATCGGTTATGCTTATCAAAGGCAGAACTGCGCTCCCGAAAGCCGGCGAGAGCGATTTGGGAAAGCCGTCGTTCAAAATTGGCTATGCGAAGCTGTCGGTTGAGCCAAGCAGTAAGAGACTGCAAGTAAAACTCACCCCGAACAAAAAAGAATTTCGCGTGGGCGAGACGCTCGAAGCAGAATTGGAAGTCCTTGATGCTAACGGCAAAGGCGTGAGAAGTGAAGTTGCGCTTGCCGCTGTTGATGCAGGCGTGTTGAATCTTATCGGCTATTCGCTTCCTGATGCGTTTGAGACGTTTTACCGTGAGCGTGGTTTGGGTGTGAGAACATCGCAAAGTCTCTTGCACCTTGTTGAGCAACGCAACTACGGCGAAAAAGGCGAAGCACGTGGCGGCGATAAAGGCGGCGAAGGCACCGGCGGCTATGCGTTCCGACAAAATATGATAACCACACCGTATTGGAATCCAAGCCTTATCACCGATGCAAACGGCAGAGCCAAAATCCAATTCAAACTGCCCGACAATCTCACCACCTTTCGCTTGATGGCAGTGGCAAGCACAGTAGAAGCCTTCGGCAAAGCGCAAAGCGATGTTGTGGTTAATCAGCCACTCACGATGATTGCCGCACTGCCAAGATTTGTACGCGTTGGCGATAAGTTTGAAGCAGGCGTAACTGTGAGCAATTACACCAATCAAAAAACCAGCGTCAAAGTAAGCGTAGCGGCAAGTGGCGTGAAGTCTGTCGGCGAGTTAATGAAAAGTGTTTCGCTTGATGCCAATCAATCCAAAGAAGTTCGATTCAAATTTGAAGCGGAAGCAGAAGGTAAGGCGGAATTTGCTTTCACCGCCGAAAGCGATGCAGGCAATCGCGACGCGATGAAAACCGAGATTCCCATTCAAACGCCTTACATCAAAGAGACACTTGCGCTTGTTGGCTCAACGGAATCAAGCGTTTCCGAGACCGTGCGCATTCCAAAAACAGTGTATGCGAATTTGGGCGATGTAACTGTGCAAGCGGCATCAACGGCACTCGTAGGCTTGCGCGAAGCCGTGCGTTATGTGTTTGAATATCCTTTCGGCTGTTTGGAACAGAAGACTTCGGGCGTATTGCCTTATATCGTCGCCGCCGATTTGATTCCATCGTTCAAGCTCAAAACGCAAGCCGATACGGCAAAGGGCGGCATCAAAGGTGTGGTTGAAAGAACACTCGCGGAATTTGAAAAGTATCAGACTTACAGCGGTGGATTCGCCTATTGGCAAGGCGGCTTTCAAGCGAATGACTATGCGTCGGTCTATGCAACCTACGCCATGCTCAAAGCCAACGAAGCCGGCTACGATGTGGAAGAGAGTGTGTTGCGAAATGCGCTCGGCTATTTGCGCACCGTGCTGAATAAATCTGATGAATCGATGTATGGCACAAGAGCAACTTCGGTTATCAAAGCTTACGCGCTCTACACGCTTGCAATAGCGGGTGAATTTAATGCGTCGGCGGCGGAGCGATTGTATCAAAATCGGTCATCGCTTTCAGCAGAGGCAAAAGCGTATTTGCTTCGCGTCTATGTCCGACAAGGCACGCCACTCTTTGCCTCAAAAGCAAAAGGCAAAATTAAATTCGGTAGTAATGCGCCAGAACGCGCCGAAACACTCGCTCGCGACCTGATGAACATGGCAAAAGTACAAGAAGCCACAATTCACTTCGAAGACGGCACAGAAGAAGACTATACTTGGACATTCGGCTCAAATATCAAAACCACTGCGATTGCCATTTCTGCGTTGATAGAAGCCAATCAAGAAAAAGCCTTCGTTGAAAAAGGCGTGAATTGGCTTCTTGCTTCTCAAAAGAACGGACGATGGAACAACACACAAGAGAACATCTTTGCGCTCGAAGCCCTGAATCTCTATTTCAAAAAGTATGAACGCGCAGAACCGAACTTCACTGCGAAACTTGTGCTTGCTTCGCAAACGCTCTTGGAGCAAGCATTCAAAGGGCGCACGCTTGATGTGAAAGTGCAATCAATAGGATTGGAGAAATTCTCGAAAGGCACAAATCTTGCGCTAAACATTGAGAAAACAGGTGCAGGCAAACTTTACTACGGCGTGCGGCTTGCCTATTTCCCAACATATGCGCTTCAAGCACGCGACAACGGCATTGCGCTCTCTAAGCAAATTCAACCGCTTTCAGGTGCAAGCAAAGACGGCACAATTAAAGCGGGCGATGTCGTCAAAATCACCTTGCAACTTGCTATTCCCGAAGAAATGCACTTCGTTGCGATTAATGACCCACTTGCGGCAGGTTTGGAAGCGATTGACCCAACGCTCAAAACATCAAAACTACCAGTGTCAAAATCACCAGAGGAAATCATACAACTGCTTAACAAACTCTCTTTTGCAGATGAGAGCGAACTTGCGGAGATGTTGCCTTCACGCACCTTTGACCACATCGAACTTCGAGATGACCGCGTAACGCTCTTTGCCGAAAAGCTTAGGCGCGGCGTGCATACCTACACCTACTATGCTCGCGCAATTACTTGTGGCACATTTGTCATGCCGCCAAGCACCGCAGAAAAAATGTATCAGCCCGAAGTCTTCGGCAGAACAGGCACAGCACGGTTGATTATCAGCGAAAAGTAGGGGTTCGAAGTAAGCACACATGCGTTGAGAGGAAATGACTTGTGAAATTAGTTGTTGGAGAATCGCTCGACCGATAAAACGCCATCTACTTTTTTGATGCGCTCGACCACACGTTGAAGATGCTCAATGTTTTTGACATAAAGAATAACCGTGCCTTCAAAAATACCGTCTTTGGCGTTAAGCGAAATAGAACGAATGTTGATGTCGGATTTGACAATAACTTGTGTGATTTCGTTGGTCATGCCGATTTTATCCTTGCCACGAATGCGCAAACCTGCAAGGAAGTCGTTTGAAGAAGTCGGTTTCCATTGAACAGTAACAACCTTCGGGCTTTTGAGGATTTGTTCGTTATTGACATTGACGCAATTTCTTCGGTGAATTTTCACAGTGCCGCCTGCGGTTACAAGTCCAATCACCTCATCGCCTGGAACAGGGTTACAACACTTAGCGTAACTATGTGCCACATTTGAAAGCCCTGAAATGATAACGGCATCGTTACTACTGTCGGCTTTTAAGCCGTGAACTTCGCGGGCTTGTCGCGCAAAATCTTCGACTGTAACGGGCGGGACACTGTTGTGATTTTCAGGCTTAGGTTCAGGTTTTGGCTCAACTTTGGGTTCGATGTACTCGAGAAGTTTGTCGCTGTCAATTTCCTTTGCGCCAAGTGCGCGGAAAAAATCCGCAGGCGTAGGAAGTCCGTGAAAACGGGCAAGTTTAACAATGTCGTTTTCAGAAAAAAGACGCTTGGTTTTGGAAACCAGTTTGTTCCAAATGTTGCGCCCTTCTTCAATTTCTTTGCGGCGCGTTTCGTTAAGAAACTGTTTGATTTTGAGTTTTGCCTTGTGCGTTACGACAAACTTTTCCCAATCGGCTTTTGGCGTTTGATGTTTCGAAGTGAGAATCTCGACTTGGTCGCCTGATTTTAAGCGGGTTTGCAGGCTAACCATTTTTCCGTTGACTTTTGCGCCAATACAGTGCGAACCAACTTCGGTATGGATTTCAAAAGCGAAGTCTAAGGCAGTTGCACCTGCGGGCAGTACTTTCATATCCCCCTTCGGCGTAAAAACATAAATCTCATCTTGATACAAGTTCAAGCGGAAGCCTTCCATGAAGTCTTGTGCCGTATTAGCGTTTGCAACGAGGTCGCGCGCCCACTTTAAGAGTTGGTCAATGCCTTCATCAGCCGAAGTTACTTTCTCTTTGTATCGCCAATGTGCCGCAATCCCATTTTCAGCAAACTCGTGCATTTTGCGCGTGCGAATTTGAATTTCAACCATCTTGCCGCCAGGCACAATTACAGTCGTGTGTAACGATTGATAGCCGTTATGCTTTGGAACGGAGATGTAATCTTTGAAGCGCTCTGGAACAGGCTGATAAATCTGTGTGATGTAGCCGTAAGCACCGAAGCAGTCAGAGGAATTGTCAGTGTCTAAAATCACGCGAATCCCGTAGATGTCGTAAATCTGGTCAAACGACTTATTCTGCTGGCGCATCTTGTTGTAGATGGAGAAGATGTGTTTCGGTCGCCGTTGAATTTCGAACTTGAAGCCGCGCTGTGTCAGTTCTTTTTGGATTGGGATTGAAATTTTTTCCAAGAAGGCAATCCGTTCAGAGCGCGTCAGGGCAAGCCGTGCGGAAATCTCGTCGTAGGCTTCACGGTCAAGGTATTTGAGCGAGAGGTTTTCAAGTTCAATTTTGATTTTGTTCAAGCCGAAGCGATGTGCAAAGGGGGCGTAAATGTCGCGTGTTTCCGTTGCGATTTTGACTTGGCGATGCGGCGGGAGCGAGTCAAGCGTGCGCATGTTGTGCAAACGGTCGCAAAACTTGATGAGAATGACACGAATGTCATCAATCATCGAAAGAAGCATCTTGCGAAAACTTTCCGCCTCTTTGATTTCGCGATTAGCGAAGATGCCTGAAATTTTTGTCAGACCTTCAACAAGCCGCGCCACATCGCTGCCGAACTCGTCGTGCAAATCATCGAGCGTGTAGTCAGTGTCCTCAACAACATCGTGCAAGAGCGCAGCGGCAACCGAGACATCATCGAGCGGAATTTCTTCCAACATAATTTTGGCGACTTCAACCGGGTGGTAAAAATACGGTTCGCCTGATGCGCGTTTTTCCGCACTGTGCGCTCGATAGCAAAGAAAAAATGCACGCCGAATTAAATCTTCATCGCACTTGCGTAAGCGCGATTTACAGAGTGCCATGAGCTCATCTAATTTGACATAGTGTTCTTCTTCAATTTGCGCAAGCATCGTTCGATTCGTTTTTGTGTTGTTGAAAACGAGAACGGAAATTATCAGGCGGAAAATTTCAGAATTAAACGAATTGTTTGCTGAAAAACAATTCGTTGCGCTTGGTGAATTTAAGTGTAGCCGAAGTCGCGTAGGTGGCTATCGCGCTCTCGCCAATTTTCGCGCACTTTGACGAAGAGTTCAAGAAAGACGGGGCGTTGCAAAAACTCTTCAATATCGCGCCGCGCACTTTCGCCGATTTTCCGAATTGCCGCGCCACCTTCGCCAATTAAAATCGCTTTTTGCGACTCACGCTCAACCACAATCGAACAGCGAATCACATCTTTGCGCTTCGGATTTTTCTCAAAATTTTCTTCAAACGAGTCGACAACCACTTCGGTCGAGTATGGAATTTCTTCCCTGAACTGCTGAAAAATTTTCTCGCGAATGAGTTCGCTAACAAAAAAGCGTTCAGGCGCAGTGCTTAAAATATCTGTTGGAAAGAGCGGCGCATCGTGCGGTAAATACGGATAAATCGCTTTGATGAATTCTGAAAGATTAAATGCAGTGATGGCAGAAAGCGGCACAATCTCATTAAACGAAGCTTCTTTGGAAAGCCTGTCCAAAAGCGGCAAGACTTCCTCTTTGCGCAGCAAATCAATTTTGTTCATGACTAAAATCTTCGGCTTTGAAAGGCTTGCAATGCGTTGAAAGGCAAGGTCTTGTTGAAGCGTGCGTTTCTCATCGTGATAGCATTTTGAGTCGATAATGAGAATCACGACATCGGCATCGCTGGCGGCAGTGTCGGCAGATTTGAGCATGGCGTTGTGGAGTTTGTATTTCGGCTTCATCACGCCGGGCGTGTCGATGAAGACAATTTGGCACGGACGCTCGCCCGTTTCTTGATTGAAAATGCCGACAATTTGCTTGCGCGTGGTTTGCGGCTTTGGCGTAACAATGGAGAGTTTTGTGCCAAGCACGGCATTGAGCAAGGTTGATTTACCTGCGTTTGGCTCGCCGATAATGCTGGCGTAGCCTGCTTTGAACGGATATGGCTTTTCGCCCAAAAGTTCGGATTCGTTCATCTGAAACTGTATTTTCGCAATGCTGAAAATTCAATATACAACGCAAAGCAGAAGAACATGAGAGCAGACTACGAACAGCGAGAAAGTTTTTGGAAGATGGTCGATTGGAGCGTCTTGCTTTCTATTGCGGCACTGATTTGCTTCGGATTGCTTGCGATTTATAGTGCGTCTAACGGCATTGGCAATCTTGCCAATTTCTACAAGCAAACCACATGGCTTCTGATTAGCCTTCTTGCAATCGTGGTCGTGTTTTTTCTGCCGCTCCGCACGTTTCAAGATTTTGCTTATTTGGCATATATCGTCTCCATCATCGCGCTGATTGCGGTGCTGATTTTTGCGCGTAAAATTGCGGGCAATGCGGCGTGGCTCCAAATTGGCGGGGCAAGTTTTCAGCCTTCTGAACTCGCAAAAATCACGACCATTCTTGCGTTAGCGCGATTCCTCTCAAACAAAGACAACGATATTCGCCAACTGAAAAATTTTGCGATTGCCGTTGCGATTGTACTTGTGCCGTGTGTGTTAGTCTTGCTCCAACCTGATGCAGGCACAGCACTGACTTACCTCACATTCATTGTGCCGATGATTGTCGTTGCAGGTTTTGATTTCTACTACATCTTGCTTTTGGGCGTGCCACTGGCGTGTGCGCTGTTGGGCTTTATCAACCTTGTTGGATTCATTGTGCTCGAAGTGTGTGTCGTGGTGTTAATGATAGTGTTGCGCCGCGATTTTGCTTGGTCATTAGTATCGCTTCTTGCAGGTGCAGGCGCGGGCATTGCTTCAAACATTTATGCCGCAAAACTCTTAAAGCCGCATCAACTCAAACGGATTCAAACCTTTTTAGACCCAATGAGCGACCCACAAGGCGCAGGCTACAACGCCCTGCAAGCCAAAATCGCCATCGGCTCGGGCGGCTTGTGGGGCAAGGGCTTTTTGCAAGGCACGCAAACGCAACTACGCTTCATTCCTGCACAATGGACGGATTTCATCTTTTGCGTGGTTGGTGAAGAGTTCGGATTTTTTGGCACATCACTCGTTGTAGGGGCATATCTCTTGTTGGTCGTTCGCTTAATGCGCCTTGCAGAAAAAATTAAAAATCGATTTGCCATTCTTGTCTTAACGGGTTTTGTCTCGCTCTTGCTTGGGCATGTGATTATCAATATCGGAATGACGATTGGACTTATGCCTGTGATTGGGATTCCATTGCCGTTTCTTTCTTACGGTGGCTCTTCATTGCTTGCGAATATGGTAGCAGTGGGAATTGTGCTGAACTTCTACAAGCATCGGCGCGATGTGAGTTTTTCGTAATTCATCACCCAACTTTCAAAATGACTGTGATTGTCATTGGCGGCGGACTGGCAGGACTTGTCGCCGCATATCGTTTGAAGCAAAATGGCGTTGAAGTTTTTTTGCTTGAATCTTCAAAAACGATTGGCGGGAAAATTGGTGCGCGAAAGGTCGGAGGCGAACCATTTGACGTTGGCGCAAACACGGTGCTGGAATCCAATAACGCCATTCAAAAACTCATTGCCGATTTGGGATTAGAAAGCGAAAGGCTCTTTGCTTCACCACAAGCCGATGCGCGGTGGATAGTGAAGCGTGGCAAACTCGTTGCGCTCCCGACTTCTCCGACTGCGTTCCTGACAACGCCGCTCTTTTCACTTGGCGCAAAACTTCGCCTGCTCTGCGAACCCTTCATCGCTAAAGCCACACGCGAAGAAACCATCGCCGAATTTGCAACCCGCCGATTTGGAAAGGAAATTTTGGATTACGCCGTCAACCCATTTCTCATCGGCACTTACGCCGCAAAGCCCGAAGAACTTTCGGCACAATCTGCCTTCAAACTCATGAGCGATTTAGAATCGAAATATGGAAGTGTCATAAAAGGCGCGCTTACTCGTGCCAAAGAAGCAAAGCAAAACACAAAGCCTTATTCAGGCAAAATGTTTTCGTTTGCGGGTGGCTTTTACACGGTAATTCAAAAACTTTCTGCCGCGCTTGGTGCATCGGTTGAACGTGGTGCAGAGGTACAAGACATTCAGCGCGAAAACGACGCATGGCGTGTATTTTATATTCAGCAAAACGAAATGAAGTCGCGCACAGCCACGCACCTTGTTTTTGCAACGCCCGCTGATGTAACTGCAAGTTTGATTCAACCGATTGATAAAACCGTAGCGAACGCACTTGCCAAAATTCCCTACTCGCCTGTCGCACAAGTGTTTCTGGGCTTCACAAGAGAAGAAGTTGCACAGCCAAACGGCTTTGGATTCCTTGTGCCTGAAAAAGAAGAACGGCAAATTTTAGGTGCTGTCTACAACAGTGCAGTTTTCCCGTCGCGTTATCAAACCGTTGCATTCACGGTATTTCTTGGTGGCTCGCGCAAACCTGAATTGGTGAAGTATAGCGACGGCACGCTGATTGAAGTCGCAACAGCGGAACTGCAATCCATCTTGAACATCAAGGCGCGACCTGTTGTAGAGAGCGTAGCAAAATGGGAACGTGCCATTCCACAGTATCGCATAGGACACGCCGATATTCTCGCAACAGTTGATGCGTTGGAAGCAAAAGAAAAAACACTGGCATTTGTGGGAAATTGGCGCGGCGGCATTTCTGTGCCTGACACAGTTGCACAAGCCGAAGCAGTGGCGAAGCACTTGATAGCCGCTAAACAGTGATTCAGGCAAGCGCAAACCACACTGAATTTTCAAGAACAATTTACTGGGTATAACTAACGCCATGTTCAGATACTTTACGGCGGGAGAGTCGCACGGACGCGCACTCTCGGCACTCATTGACGGAATGCCTGCTGGTGTTCCGCTCACGCCTGAACTCATCAATCGCCACTTGGCGCGACGGCAACAAGGCTACGGACGCGGACATCGAATGAAAATCGAAACCGATACCGCCGATATTCTCAACGGCGTGCGCTTCGGCAAAACCATCGGCGCACCAATAACACTGCTCATTGAAAATCGAGATTGGAAAAATTGGACTGAAAAGATGAGTCAGTTCGAAGACAAATCGGATTCAGTCAAGAAAATTCACGTGCCGCGTCCTGGACATGCTGATTTTACAGGGCGATTGAAATACGGCTTTGACGACATTCGCCCTGTGATTGAACGTTCATCGGCACGCGAAACAGCAGCGCGTGTGGCGGCTGGCTCTGTGGCACGGCAGTTTCTCAAAGAACTCGGCATTGAAATCGGCTCGTATCTCTCGGCTATCGGCAGTGCGATTGAACCCGAACACATGCTTGCTCACGAAGCCCTTGCGAGCGGCGCAGAAACTTTGATGAGCCTTGCTGATGCCTCCCCTGTGCGAATGATTCACAAAGAAACCGAAGAAAAAGCCATCGCTTTGATTGATGAAGCCAAAACACGTGGCGATACACTCGGCGGCATCATTGAAGTCTTCGTAACTGGCGTGCCGATTGGACTTGGCTCTTACGCACAGCACGACCGAAGATTAGATGCACATCTTGCCGCCGCCATCATTTCCATTCAAGCCGTCAAAGGCGTTGAGATTGGAACAGCATTTCGCAATGCCATCAGTTTCGGCTCACAGGTTCATGATGAGATTTTTTTAGATGCACACGGCAAACCCTATCGTAAAACCAATCGCGCGGGCGGCTTAGAAGGCGGAATGACCAACGGCGAGCCAATTCACTTGCGCGTCGCTATGAAACCAATTTCAACCTTAATGAATCCTCTGCACTCGATTAACCTTGACACGATGGAAGAAGAACTCTCGCACATTGAACGCTCCGATGTTTGTGCCGCGCCTGCGTGCGGCGTGATTGCTGAATCGGTCATTGCGCCGGTCTTGATGAACGCAATTCTTGAAAAATTCGGCGGCGATAGTCTAACCGAAATTCAGGAGCGACTCAATCAACACAAAGCAGAGTTAGCCAAAGCCTTTGCGAAATAATTGTGCTGAAAAATTTTAACCGTATATTCGAGAAAGCCCCGCCAGAGAGAAAAAGAGAAACAAAAAGCCATCTTGAATGAAGCGACTGTTACTGCTGACTGCCACATTGCTTGTGGCTGACCTTTCATTTGGGCAACCGCAACCGCAAGGCGAATTCCATCAACACCTGTTCAAGAAATCTCACACAGAGCGCGTTCAGCGGGGGAAATCGTCAGAAATGATTGGGGTTGTGGTCTTCTCAACGCAAGAAATTCCTCGATTAGGAACTATCAAAGAAATTGAGCCAATACTTGGCACAGAGTTTCGCCGCTATCAATGTGTGTGGGCTCGATGTTTCTTACCAAAGCATCTTGGCGCACTGCCCGGCGGAATGCCAAACCGCATCGTGTATCGAATGATTGTTGATGGCAAACAGCACTACGAAAAAGAACTCACAGGCGAATATCTGCCCTTGCCTGAATGGTCATCGTGGATGATTCAACTGCCTGATGCCCTTCAAGAAGGTTACGATACCTTGCCGCCTGAACCCGTGCAATTGCGGCTCGAAGTGTGGGCAAGCAAATCGCTTACCAAAGACAGCTCGGAACGGCTTATCGCCACAGGCGAATGCACGCTTCAACCCTAATTCCCAATTAACACGCACATGTGCGGCATTGCAGGCATCTTCAATTACAGCCAATCTCCGAACCTCATTTCAGACTCAATCCTCAAACGCATGACCAGTGTCATTGCCCATCGCGGACCTGATGATGAAGGCATTTACATTTCACCTGACCGCATGCTTGGCTTTGGCTTCCGCCGCCTTGCTATTATTGACCTTTCGCCCGCAGGACATCAACCCATGTCAACGCCTGACGGCTCACTCTGGATTGTCTTCAACGGCGAAATCTACAATCACCTCGAGCTCCGAAAAACCCTTGAAGCCAAAGGCTATCGCTACCGCTCCAAAACCGACACCGAAACCATTCTCTACGCTTACCAAGAATACGGATTAGACTTCATCGAGAAACTTTACGGCATGTTCGCCATCGCCATTTGGGATTCGCGTAAAAAAGAACTCGTGTTAATTCGCGATAGAATCGGCGTTAAACCCCTTTATTACACCTTTTCAAACGGCGCACTTCTATTCGGCTCTGAAATCAAATCGATTCTCGAACACCCCTCACTCTCGCGCACGCTGAATACACAAGCCCTTTACGACTATCTCACCTTTTACGCCACGCCGCCTAATGAAACCATGTTCAAAGGCATTTACAAGTTAGAAGCAGGACACTACGCCGTCATCAA
>Ga0308404_1000350_pt1 | contig 14436 bp, 14 predicted proteins | sample HotsprSampleOSM4_FD_203475 | JGI IMG/M metagenome (GOLD analysis project Ga0308404, IMG submission 203475) | Hot spring phototrophic mat microbial communities from Octopus Spring, Yellowstone National Park, Wyoming, United States - 20060914_OS-M4 ...
ATTGAGGAATTTTCGGCTCGCTGAAGAGCACTGAAACGGAATGTACTTCAGCAACGTCTCAATCGTTTCGCGCATTGAGGAATTTTCGGCTCGCTGAAGAGCACTGAAACCTCAACCCCGCCGGGACGCGCGCGGCGTAGTCTGCCAATTGAGGAATTTTCGGCTCGCTGAAGAGCACTGAAACCATCGACAACAGCGAAACTGCGGAAGATAGCAACAAATTGAGGAATTTTCGGCTCGCTGAAGAGCACTGAAACCTGCGTCGCCAAATAAACCGTTTCCACTCCGGCGGAATTGAGGAATTTTCGGCTCGCTGAAGAGCACTGAAACGATCGTTGATGCGCCGCGCCGAGGTCTTCCCGCCGATTGAGGAATTTTCGGCTCGCTGAAGAGCACTGAAACCGCGCTGGCTGCGCACGCGGCGCGGGGCGCTGCGTAAAATTGAGGAATTTTCGGCTCGCTGAAGAGCACTGAAACAAGGCGGGGACGCGGGTTAGTAGCGCTGGATGTCGATTGAGGAATTTTCGGCTCGCTGAAGAGCACTGAAACTCGATCAGCGCTGCGCCGAGCGAAGGCGCGCTTGCAATATTGAGGAATTTTCGGCTCGCTGAAGAGCACTGAAACTTCTTTCCGATCTGCACACTGCAGCAAAGCGATTGCGAATTGAGGAATTTTCGGCTCGCTGAAGAGCACTGAAACTAACCAGGTCATCGCTTGCGACCTGGTGGTCTTGGAAGATTGAGGAATTTTCGGCTCGCTGAAGAGCACTGAAACCGACGACAATTATCCGAACATCGTCGTCATCAAATCACCGATTGAGGAATTTTCGGCTCGCTGAAGAGCACTGAAACCTTCACCGCCTTCCGCCGCCTGCAGGCGGTGAGGGTTGATTGAGGAATTTTCGGCTCGCTGAAGAGCACTGAAACACCTGGAAGGCGCAAAGGTTGCGATTGCCTGCAATACCATTGAGGAATTTTCGGCTCGCTGAAGAGCACTGAAACTCGGTATGCGAATGGTTATATCGCCATCTTCTTTAAATTGAGGAATTTTCGGCTCGCTGAAGAGCACTGAAACTTTTCGTTTACATTTGTGACTTTTACGGATTTGTAAATTGAGGAATTTTCGGCTCGCTGAAGAGCACTGAAACTGTTTTTGTAAGTTGGTTGACATAACAACCTGATAGGATTGAGGAATTTTCGGCTCGCTGAAGAGCACTGAAACGTGTGCAGCGAACTTGTAACTTTTCAGGTTCCTATATTGAGGAATTTTCGGCTCGCTGAAGAGCACTGAAACACCAGAACAGGTGTGCTGCTACCGTGTTACAATCAATTGAGGAATTTTCGGCTCGCTGAAGAGCACTGAAACTATCGAATCACCGCTATCCATCTCTGCTGGTCTGTTATTGAGGAATTTTCGGCTCGCTGAAGAGCACTGAAACTTTGCGCGCCTAGCGGCTATCTCACACGTCGCTTGCAATTGAGGAATTTTCGGCTCGCTGAAGAGCACTGAAACTCAATCGTTGATGCGCCGCTCCAGTTCCTCGCCCATCTCGCGCAATTGAGGAATTTTCGGCTCGCTGAAGAGCACTGAAACCGCAGAAGTCGCTCTGTTCAGACGACGCATCCGCCATTGAGGAATTTTCGGCTCGCTGAAGAGCACTGAAACCTGGTTCCGTACAAGCCGATGTGGAGCGCGTCGCGCCCATTGAGGAATTTTCGGCTCGCTGAAGAGCACTGAAACCGCGGCGCTGCGTCGTTTGGAGAACGACTTCCGCATCTCATTGAGGAATTTTCGGCTCGCTGAAGAGCACTGAAACCCAGCAGCAGCGCGCCGAAGCGACGGACGTGCTGGATTGAGGAATTTTCGGCTCGCTGAAGAGCACTGAAACCGCTCGTATTCGTTCTGCAACCAACCCGCGAAATACATTGAGGAATTTTCGGCTCGCTGAAGAGCACTGAAACAACGGTTGCGTTTGAGGTACGCAAAGTACGCTTTATACATTGAGGAATTTTCGGCTCGCTGAAGAGCACTGAAACCGGAATAAGCAGACCGCAATCTTACCATTACCATCCAATTGAGGAATTTTCGGCTCGCTGAAGAGCACTGAAACCGAGTGGGTGATGATGCCGCGCCGCGTGCTTGATGAATTGAGGAATTTTCGGCTCGCTGAAGAGCACTGAAACCTCCAACCGCTTGCCGGTGGGCGTCTGCATCGAAAATTGAGGAATTTTCGGCTCGCTGAAGAGCACTGAAACGCGCGACCGCAAACAGCATCAGAAATACCGCTTTACATTGAGGAATTTTCGGCTCGCTGAAGAGCACTGAAACGGAATCCCAGACCAACAAAAACGATCGTCAACTGGATTGAGGAATTTTCGGCTCGCTGAAGAGCACTGAAACAGCAGGAATATCGTGAATATGAACACCGCGCGCGCACACATTGAGGAATTTTCGGCTCGCTGAAGAGCACTGAAACTGAGCGTGACCGGGAACCGCACAAATCCCAACACCATTGAGGAATTTTCGGCTCGCTGAAGAGCACTGAAACGCGTGAATGATGAGGGTCGTCTCGGTCCGTATCGCGATCCATTGAGGAATTTTCGGCTCGCTGAAGAGCACTGAAACCGCGGCTGGTCGCGTTGTTTGCGTAGTGTACGCAGGATTGAGGAATTTTCGGCTCGCTGAAGAGCACTGAAACTCCTGGTGGTTCATCCAGGTATGTGGCGTGTGCGATGATTGAGGAATTTTCGGCTCGCTGAAGAGCACTGAAACTTTGCCGCATCCGCGATTTGCCGCATCCGCGATTTGATTGAGGAATTTTCGGCTCGCTGAAGAGCACTGAAACATCCTTGATTGTGTTGCGCGCGCTCTTCGTGTCAAGATTGAGGAATTTTCGGCTCGCTGAAGAGCACTGAAACGCATTGCTCCACCAACTGCGCGCCACGCGCGCCCAGGATTGAGGAATTTTCGGCTCGCTGAAGAGCACTGAAACACGAACGGGTTGAAAATCGACGTAGCCGCCTCAAGATTGAGGAATTTTCGGCTCGCTGAAGAGCACTGAAACCTCGTTTATCAACCAGGATCGGCGGCGAACCTTATCGTTGAGGAATTTTCGGCTCGCTGAAGAGCACTGAAACGCGAAATGGTGTACCCCGTTAATTGTGCGTTTGAGGTTGAGGAATTTTCGGCTCGCTGAAGAGCACTGAAACTGTCAAGGTAGTCAGGGCGCACCGCAAACAGTTTTTGTTGAGGAATTTTCGGCTCGCTGAAGAGCACTGAAACTTTCCGCATAGTCGTCACGCAGTTGCAACTCGAAGGTTGAGGAATTTTCGGCTCGCTGAAGAGCACTGAAACCTCGAATAATTGCGTTTAGGATTGTGCGGATATTCGTTGAGGAATTTTCGGCTCGCTGAAGAGCACTGAAACGCGGGATGCGATCGCGCATGGCAGGCGCGGGTGTAGTTGAGGAATTTTCGGCTCGCTGAAGAGCACTGAAACCGTTGTTGACACGCAGCGACGTCGCAAGTCGGGCGTCGGGTTGAGGAATTTTCGGCTCGCTGAAGAGCACTGAAACTTCTCTTCAAACCGGCAAAGCAGCGCTATGTTGCGGTTGAGGAATTTTCGGCTCGCTGAAGAGCACTGAAACCGCAGAAGTCCTGCTGATCGCAGTCATAACTTCTGAGTTGAGGAATTTTCGGCTCGCTGAAGAGCACTGAAACTCTACGTATCTCGATATGCTCCAGGTTGACACGGTCAAGGTTGAGGAATTTTCGGCTCGCTGAAGAGCACTGAAACGGGCAAACATCCAAGCGGCGCGCGTGGTTGGTATGGAGTTGAGGAATTTTCGGCTCGCTGAAGAGCACTGAAACGGATACTTGAAGACAGGATCAACAAGGCAAGGGTTGGTTGAGGAATTTTCGGCTCGCTGAAGAGCACTGAAACGGTACAACTGTACCAGCCATCAGTTCACCGAGCAAAAGTTGAGGAATTTTCGGCTCGCTGAAGAGCACTGAAACTCATTGCACATTTAGGCACGACACACGCCTGAACAGTTGAGGAATTTTCGGCTCGCTGAAGAGCACTGAAACGAAAAGTCTTCGTGCTGGCTCTGCCCATACCGCAGCGTTGAGGAATTTTCGGCTCGCTGAAGAGCACTGAAACTACGGCGCACAAATGACCAATGCCAAGCGATGGTAACGGTTGAGGAATTTTCGGCTCGCTGAAGAGCACTGAAACTTTTGATGGCTGGGGCGTCGTGCGGGTCGCCGGGAATGGTTGAGGAATTTTCGGCTCGCTGAAGAGCACTGAAACCATCGCGGCTTCACGCATGGCTTGGTAGCGGCTTTCGTTGAGGAATTTTCGGCTCGCTGAAGAGCACTGAAACACGTTGACCCGCACGCCGACGTCGACCCTTGTGCCCTGTTGAGGAATTTTCGGCTCGCTGAAGAGCACTGAAACTTCGACCCACGCATTCGTACCATCGCGCCCGTTGCGGTTGAGGAATTTTCGGCTCGCTGAAGAGCACTGAAACCTGGCGCGTAGGGGGTACGGGTGTGTCGCCGGTACGCGTTGAGGAATTTTCGGCTCGCTGAAGAGCACTGAAACGCAGAACATATCTGAACCGTATGCAGCACCGTTCCGTTGAGGAATTTTCGGCTCGCTGAAGAGCACTGAAACTGGAAAGCGGAACACTGGAACGAAGCAGGGATTACGGTTGAGGAATTTTCGGCTCGCTGAAGAGCACTGAAACAAGAAGAACGTAGAGCGTCGCAATGACGTACTGCATTGGTTGAGGAATTTTCGGCTCGCTGAAGAGCACTGAAACAAATACTTGCGCTGGTAGGTGACAGGTGAGTATGCGGTTGAGGAATTTTCGGCTCGCTGAAGAGCACTGAAACAGACGACACGCCGGCCACGTCTTGCCTGGACAAACCGTTGAGGAATTTTCGGCTCGCTGAAGAGCACTGAAACACAACCAAAGACGCTACGGAAATGATGATCAAGTTGGGTTGAGGAATTTTCGGCTCGCTGAAGAGCACTGAAACTGGAAAGCGGAACACTGGAACGAAGCAGGGATTACGGTTGAGGAATTTTCGGCTCGCTGAAGAGCACTGAAACGCGTTCCAGTTGGTACGTTCTGAATTACGAGCGTAAGTGTTGAGGAATTTTCGGCTCGCTGAAGAGCACTGAAACGAAGGGCGGGCAAGCTGCTGTACAGGGGAACGCTCTCAGGTTGAGGAATTTTCGGCTCGCTGAAGAGCACTGAAACACCTCCTCGCGTCCGCCGCGAACGCGAGTACGGTAGTTGAGGAATTTTCGGCTCGCTGAAGAGCACTGAAACTCGCCAGCGCGCGACGGTTCGGTTTTGAAACCAATCCGCGTTGAGGAATTTTCGGCTCGCTGAAGAGCACTGAAACCGTCGACGTTCGAGACGTGATCAGAATGATGAAGTACTGTTGAGGAATTTTCGGCTCGCTGAAGAGCACTGAAACTTGTTGGTCTGGGTTTCCGGGCGTGGCTGGTGATTAGGTTGAGGAATTTTCGGCTCGCTGAAGAGCACTGAAACGTGGATGAGATTGTGCACGTTGACTTGCTGGCTGCGGTTGAGGAATTTTCGGCTCGCTGAAGAGCACTGAAACTATCCGTCCGTTACGGTCTTGCATTTTGTCCACCTCGTTGAGGAATTTTCGGCTCGCTGAAGAGCACTGAAACTGTGGAGAAGCGGCCCATGGCGCTTGTGGTACAATGTTGAGGAATTTTCGGCTCGCTGAAGAGCACTGAAACGACGACAGCATTCAGACATTGCACGTGGAAAGCCGCGTTGAGGAATTTTCGGCTCGCTGAAGAGCACTGAAACCGATAGAAAGCTTGGCTTCTGCATTTGTTGCGCTTGTTGAGGAATTTTCGGCTCGCTGAAGAGCACTGAAACATGCAGGAGATACTGGAACGACTTGACAGGATCATACAGTTGAGGAATTTTCGGCTCGCTGAAGAGCACTGAAACGTGCGGATCATTCCCGCGCTTGGCGGGCTGCGGTTGGGTTGAGGAATTTTCGGCTCGCTGAAGAGCACTGAAACGCGTCGATGTCGGAAGAAGAGGCGCAGCGCTGGTTAGGTTGAGGAATTTTCGGCTCGCTGAAGAGCACTGAAACGCGACACCGACTCGGGATCGCCGGCGTCGTAGACGACACGTTGAGGAATTTTCGGCTCGCTGAAGAGCACTGAAACACGGAACAACCATTACGCGCCAATCACGCAGCGACATCAGGTTGAGGAATTTTCGGCTCGCTGAAGAGCACTGAAACTAACGGCATTATCGCGTGGATCAACTCATTGATTGATTGAGGAATTTTCGGCTCGCTGAAGAGCACTGAAACTATATCACACAAAAATCACAAAACCTTACGCAAATGGTTGAGGAATTTTCGGCTCGCTGAAGAGCACTGAAACAACGACACCGTCGGCGAACGCACGTTATATCATAAGTGTTGAGGAATTTTCGGCTCGCTGAAGAGCACTGAAACGCTGCTCGCGCCGCGCCGGACGGGGGGCGCAGCGACGGTTGAGGAATTTTCGGCTCGCTGAAGAGCACTGAAACCGCAGCGACAGTCCATCGGCGCTGATCGGCGACGCGGTTGAGGAATTTTCGGCTCGCTGAAGAGCACTGAAACTCGTTGCGACGAAACGTCGCCCGGTTGCGGCGCGGGAGTTGAGGAATTTTCGGCTCGCTGAAGAGCACTGAAACCGCGGCTGCGTGACGAGGTGGCGGCGGCGGTGAAGGCGCAGGTTGAGGAATTTTCGGCTCGCTGAAGAGCACTGAAACTACAACGCCGCCAGAACGCGGTAAAGGTTTGTGACCGTTGAGGAATTTTCGGCTCGCTGAAGAGCACTGAAACGTGAAGGCGTCGATGCGCGTATCAATCGCGCCGAACCGTTGAGGAATTTTCGGCTCGCTGAAGAGCACTGAAACAGCGCGGCGCGTTCGGCGCGCTGGAGCAGGTCGCGGGTTGAGGAATTTTCGGCTCGCTGAAGAGCACTGAAACTCGTTTAGCAGCGCCGCCGATGCGGGCACGTCGCTAAAAACGTTGAGGAATTTTCGGCTCGCTGAAGAGCACTGAAACTCGTTCTCGTCCCGACCGACGGGGTGTCTGTTTGGAGTTGAGGAATTTTCGGCTCGCTGAAGAGCACTGAAACCTATAAACTTTGTAAACACGTACCGTAACTACCGAACCGTTGAGGAATTTTCGGCTCGCTGAAGAGCACTGAAACTTGGCAACGGTTGTGATATTTTCAACAGAGAAATATCGCAGTTGAGGAATTTTCGGCTCGCTGAAGAGCACTGAAACCTTCATACTATACTACACCATCAAGCGGATTGTCAAGGTTGAGGAATTTTCGGCTCGCTGAAGAGCACTGAAACTTTCGCACTCAATTGCGTCCTAGAACAAAACTGCTACGTTGAGGAATTTTCGGCTCGCTGAAGAGCACTGAAACTTCAGCTGTACGCGCTGGACGATAGCGAAGACATCGCCTAGTTGAGGAATTTTCGGCTCGCTGAAGAGCACTGAAACTTTGCACTATCTGTATCGCGATAGCGTCATTGAGCGGTTGAGGAATTTTCGGCTCGCTGAAGAGCACTGAAACTTTATCTTCTCTACCGGTCTCTTCAAACCGGCAAAGCAGGTTGAGGAATTTTCGGCTCGCTGAAGAGCACTGAAACTTTACGTTTTCGGTCGTGCGCAACTCGATCAACGATGGTTGAGGAATTTTCGGCTCGCTGAAGAGCACTGAAACTTCGATGTCGATTGAAACACCTGTTCCAACCGACGGGGAGTTGAGGAATTTTCGGCTCGCTGAAGAGCACTGAAACCGAATTGTCGAGTTCGACCGTCAGCGGCGCGATCTGGGTTGAGGAATTTTCGGCTCGCTGAAGAGCACTGAAACGCGTGATGACGCAGATCGGCGATGAACTGATCGTCTACGTTGAGGAATTTTCGGCTCGCTGAAGAGCACTGAAACGAACGCTACGCGCCGATTTCGACAAGCGAGCAAATATGTTGAGGAATTTTCGGCTCGCTGAAGAGCACTGAAACCCATCGCTGATCCGCGTCGTAATCGCCGATCTTTCGAGTTGAGGAATTTTCGGCTCGCTGAAGAGCACTGAAACACAATGACAATGCCGATCTGCGCAGCGAGCGCCTGGTTGAGGAATTTTCGGCTCGCTGAAGAGCACTGAAACGTGTAGACGTGGAAAACTTCGGCTGGTAAAATCAGGTTGAGGAATTTTCGGCTCGCTGAAGAGCACTGAAACGCGCGGGATGCATGAGCGCATCCATCCAGCCGTTCCGTTGAGGAATTTTCGGCTCGCTGAAGAGCACTGAAACTGCACGTGGAAAGCCGGTATCAGGCAATGCGTGAAGGTTGAGGAATTTTCGGCTCGCTGAAGAGCACTGAAACATCGTTCGGGTTCGGGATTCCCTGAACTTCCTTGGATGTTGAGGAATTTTCGGCTCGCTGAAGAGCACTGAAACAAATAAAGAAATCTGCATCTCTAACCACAAAAGTTGTGTTGAGGAATTTTCGGCTCGCTGAAGAGCACTGAAACATACGAAAGTACGGGCCTCTATTGCACTATAGTGCAGTTGAGGAATTTTCGGCTCGCTGAAGAGCACTGAAACGTGGGGAGCGCGTCCAAGATGACGTCTCTTTTGAGTAGTTGAGGAATTTTCGGCTCGCTGAAGAGCACTGAAACATGCAGGGTTGATTGGTGGGGTGCGCGCCGATGCATGTTGAGGAATTTTCGGCTCGCTGAAGAGCACTGAAACCTTTATACGCTTTTGACGGTTCACATGCAGAAATAAGTTGAGGAATTTTCGGCTCGCTGAAGAGCACTGAAACCGATACAATAATCTGCCATCCCTACCTACTGCTGCATTTGTTGAGGAATTTTCGGCTCGCTGAAGAGCACTGAAACATTCGTCCGCAGGTCAGTTGCAACCGGAAGGGCGGGCAAGTTGAGGAATTTTCGGCTCGCTGAAGAGCACTGAAACATTGGTATGGTCAAATCGGGATCAAACCTATCATAGCGTTGAGGAATTTTCGGCTCGCTGAAGAGCACTGAAACAGGTCGTGGATACTTCCGATCTGGTTCGACCGATTCTATAGTTGAGGAATTTTCGGCTCGCTGAAGAGCACTGAAACTGTTGGCTCTGCAATTACGTCATTTCAAACTATCATGTTGAGGAATTTTCGGCTCGCTGAAGAGCACTGAAACAGTTTGAAGAGCGCATCCGCGCGGTTGGCGCGCCGAGTTGAGGAATTTTCGGCTCGCTGAAGAGCACTGAAACCCCTGAACAATATCAGATTCTGTCCGGTGCGTTGGTTAGTTGAGGAATTTTCGGCTCGCTGAAGAGCACTGAAACATCTGGTACGTATGTGCTCACTACCACTCTATCTATAGTTGAGGAATTTTCGGCTCGCTGAAGAGCACTGAAACCCTTGGACATTTTGCCCATATCTTGCGCAAAACACGGTTGAGGAATTTTCGGCTCGCTGAAGAGCACTGAAACTGCACTTCGCAAGGTTCTTGCGGAAGAACCAGAGTATGTTGAGGAATTTTCGGCTCGCTGAAGAGCACTGAAACTGCCACGGAACCGGAGTGAAACTCGGATTGGCAAGCATGTTGAGGAATTTTCGGCTCGCTGAAGAGCACTGAAACAAGCCGGCCCTTATTCTTCAAGCGCTAAGTTGATCCACGTTGAGGAATTTTCGGCTCGCTGAAGAGCACTGAAACATAAAGTTTTTATATGTTCGTACCGTGAAAATCTCTCGTTGAGGAATTTTCGGCTCGCTGAAGAGCACTGAAACCGAAGCAATGACGCCGGTGCTCTTGGGCGAGCTGAGTTGAGGAATTTTCGGCTCGCTGAAGAGCACTGAAACTGTGGTCTAACAGGGTAGTAGAACGGGTGTGCCACCAAGGTTGAGGAATTTTCGGCTCGCTGAAGAGCACTGAAACTTTGAATCCGACACGATAGCCCAACCCGCGCGCGAGTTGAGGAATTTTCGGCTCGCTGAAGAGCACTGAAACGAGTACGGTTTTAAGGATGCATTGCCGGACTTCGTGTTGAGGAATTTTCGGCTCGCTGAAGAGCACTGAAACCGTGGAATCCAATCCAGATCGGAGTCCTCGTCCCAGTAGTTGAGGAATTTTCGGCTCGCTGAAGAGCACTGAAACGCGGGCGGGCGGGGCGCTCAACGGTTTGCGGAGAACGTTGAGGAATTTTCGGCTCGCTGAAGAGCACTGAAACGAGTACGGTTTTAAGGATGCATTGCCGGACTTCGTGTTGAGGAATTTTCGGCTCGCTGAAGAGCACTGAAACATTCACGCGCGCGCTCAAGCGCCTGGTGCTCAATGAGCGTTGAGGAATTTTCGGCTCGCTGAAGAGCACTGAAACTTTGTCTGACACGTGGCGGCGGTACGCGCGTAATGGTTGAGGAATTTTCGGCTCGCTGAAGAGCACTGAAACCGAAAACCACCAGCGCTCATATCGGCTTCATTTAGAGTTGAGGAATTTTCGGCTCGCTGAAGAGCACTGAAACTCGGGTAAGCGGGTTTACAGTAGTCAAGAAGCTCGAGTTGAGGAATTTTCGGCTCGCTGAAGAGCACTGAAACGCTCGCGGCCGACCCGGAGCGCGGGGAGCGACGCAGGGTTGAGGAATTTTCGGCTCGCTGAAGAGCACTGAAACACCAATAAGTCCCGTAAGATGCGTGACACAGAAGCAAGTTGAGGAATTTTCGGCTCGCTGAAGAGCACTGAAACGGATTTGGACGCGCGGGCAAGCTACTGTACCGAGGAGGTTGAGGAATTTTCGGCTCGCTGAAGAGCACTGAAACACAGGCTACGAGCAGCATCAACGTCTGACTCTGGAACCCAGTTGAGGAATTTTCGGCTCGCTGAAGAGCACTGAAACCTGGATCGCGCCGCGCTGCCGCCACTGCTCGCTGCTCGTTGAGGAATTTTCGGCTCGCTGAAGAGCACTGAAACGCAGCGTCCGCGACGCCAGACGCAACGACGCACCGAGTTGAGGAATTTTCGGCTCGCTGAAGAGCACTGAAACTTTACATGCCAGCGTCCAATTCCTGCATGATAGCGCGTTGAGGAATTTTCGGCTCGCTGAAGAGCACTGAAACATAGATTGCGGCTTTATACCGCTTTCTGCTGTTTTATTATAGTTGAGGAATTTTCGGCTCGCTGAAGAGCACTGAAACACCCGATTCGCGGCTATACCACAAGCGCCATGGGCCGTTGAGGAATTTTCGGCTCGCTGAAGAGCACTGAAACTTGACGGTTCACACGCTGAAATGAAGAAATCTGCATCGTTGAGGAATTTTCGGCTCGCTGAAGAGCACTGAAACATGAACACCTTTCCACTTCTATAACCGCGAAACCCGTTGAGGAATTTTCGGCTCGCTGAAGAGCACTGAAACTTGGCAACGGTCGTGATATTTTCAACCCAAAAATAGTTGAGGAATTTTCGGCTCGCTGAAGAGCACTGAAACGTCGTGTTCCGCCCGTTTCAGTCTGGCACGTACTGGGTTGAGGAATTTTCGGCTCGCTGAAGAGCACTGAAACTCAAGTATTTTGTGGTTATAAGCGTCTATCATTCTTTTTGGTTGAGGAATTTTCGGCTCGCTGAAGAGCACTGAAACCGCGGGAAGCTCGACGAGCTCACCGCGCGCGTAGCGTTGAGGAATTTTCGGCTCGCTGAAGAGCACTGAAACGGCGGGTTGCGACGCTCGACGATCTCGCCGCGCTGCGTTGAGGAATTTTCGGCTCGCTGAAGAGCACTGAAACCGCGGCATGAGCGCGCGGGCGAGACGATGCAGATATGGTTGAGGAATTTTCGGCTCGCTGAAGAGCACTGAAACGGAATGGACGTGTCAGATTTTGTGAATCCGATCCCGGTTGAGGAATTTTCGGCTCGCTGAAGAGCACTGAAACGGTGATGGTATGGCCCTGCTCTGCCCGCCCTGCCCGGTTGAGGAATTTTCGGCTCGCTGAAGAGCACTGAAACGGGAAAATGGCGATGGAACTACCGGCGATGGTCACGGGTTGAGGAATTTTCGGCTCGCTGAAGAGCACTGAAACCTCGTCTTCCTCCCGGTCGCTGCGAAGTCGGCAAACGGGTTGAGGAATTTTCGGCTCGCTGAAGAGCACTGAAACGGAGATTGAGCACTTCACGGATGTCTGTTGGTGTTGGGTTGAGGAATTTTCGGCTCGCTGAAGAGCACTGAAACCATGGAACGCGCGGCCGCAGTTTTGGAGGATGGTAAGTTGAGGAATTTTCGGCTCGCTGAAGAGCACTGAAACCTCGCAAAAGTTCTTCTGGTCTACGTCCCAAGACCTGTTGAGGAATTTTCGGCTCGCTGAAGAGCACTGAAACCGCTGATACCCAACATTAATTTGATTAGCCCTTGTTGTTGAGGAATTTTCGGCTCGCTGAAGAGCACTGAAACGACGACGGCTATTTCTGGCTTTCCTTGCTCGGTTCTGTTGAGGAATTTTCGGCTCGCTGAAGAGCACTGAAACTATGTTGAGAAGGCAATGCACCAGGCAGTACAAAGTGGTTGAGGAATTTTCGGCTCGCTGAAGAGCACTGAAACGGCGCGAGGTGGGGCTTGCTCTTGCTCGGATAATGGAGTTGAGGAATTTTCGGCTCGCTGAAGAGCACTGAAACGCGCGTCCAAATCCCGGCTCCCTGCGCACGAACAGGCAGAGTTGAGGAATTTTCGGCTCGCTGAAGAGCACTGAAACCATGGAACGCGCGGCCGCAGTTTTGGAGGATGGTAAGTTGAGGAATTTTCGGCTCGCTGAAGAGCACTGAAACGTGCCTGAAACTGCGCGGTTCGCTGTTCGCGTGCGGAGTTGAGGAATTTTCGGCTCGCTGAAGAGCACTGAAACATGTCTATGGTCCGGTCTCATTACCGCTTACCCTTGCGTTGAGGAATTTTCGGCTCGCTGAAGAGCACTGAAACGTTGGTCGATGGGATGATAAGCCGTCGGCACTGTCTGGGTTGAGGAATTTTCGGCTCGCTGAAGAGCACTGAAACCGTCCCAGTACGGCGCGTCTGCCACATCGCTGGTGTTGGTTGAGGAATTTTCGGCTCGCTGAAGAGCACTGAAACTTCGTAACGTGATGGCGAACGCGGGATGGCAGCACGTCGTTGAGGAATTTTCGGCTCGCTGAAGAGCACTGAAACATCACGCGCTATCTGACCCAGAGGTACCCGCAGGGGCTGTTGAGGAATTTTCGGCTCGCTGAAGAGCACTGAAACGTCAACCAGCGCTCGATCTCTGCGATCTTATAACCGGTTGAGGAATTTTCGGCTCGCTGAAGAGCACTGAAACGCTTCAGCAGTTTTATTATATATTCTTAGTCTAAGGTGTTGAGGAATTTTCGGCTCGCTGAAGAGCACTGAAACTCATACCGCAATCAATGCATTGTGTCAATCGAAACAAAGTTGAGGAATTTTCGGCTCGCTGAAGAGCACTGAAACCGTAGTCGCTCGGAAAGTGCGGCGACGTACTCGGAAAGTTGAGGAATTTTCGGCTCGCTGAAGAGCACTGAAACTCACCAGCCGCCAGAACTGCGGCCGCGCGTTCCATGGTTGAGGAATTTTCGGCTCGCTGAAGAGCACTGAAACATGGGCTCGGCGCGCGTGGGTACTGGTCTCCCGCGGTTGAGGAATTTTCGGCTCGCTGAAGAGCACTGAAACGGGCAGTAGCGCGCCAACCATAGCCAGCCCTACTCCTGTTGAGGAATTTTCGGCTCGCTGAAGAGCACTGAAACGGGCAAACGTTATACGTTGGTGCGCCGTCTAGCGATGTTGAGGAATTTTCGGCTCGCTGAAGAGCACTGAAACCTTTCAGCGGTTTTATTGTATATGCGAAGCCTACAATGTTGAGGAATTTTCGGCTCGCTGAAGAGCACTGAAACCTTTCAGCGGTTTTATTGTATATGCGAAGCCTACAATGTTGAGGAATTTTCGGCTCGCTGAAGAGCACTGAAACTTTATTACTGGGTCTTCGCAAGGTTCATTTCAAAGTTGAGGAATTTTCGGCTCGCTGAAGAGCACTGAAACCGGCATGGTAACGCCAAACGAAAGCGCCATTCATCAGTTGAGGAATTTTCGGCTCGCTGAAGAGCACTGAAACTGTTACCAGCACGGTAGTAGCGATCTTACCATACTTAGTTGAGGAATTTTCGGCTCGCTGAAGAGCACTGAAACCGTCGATCATGTCGTACTGGCTTCCCGATCCTAAGGTTGAGGAATTTTCGGCTCGCTGAAGAGCACTGAAACGGCGAGGAGTCGCGGCGTTGTGGTCAGACTGCCGCGTGTTGAGGAATTTTCGGCTCGCTGAAGAGCACTGAAAC
>Ga0308404_1000359_pt1 | contig 14210 bp, 7 predicted proteins | sample HotsprSampleOSM4_FD_203475 | JGI IMG/M metagenome (GOLD analysis project Ga0308404, IMG submission 203475) | Hot spring phototrophic mat microbial communities from Octopus Spring, Yellowstone National Park, Wyoming, United States - 20060914_OS-M4 ...
TCGCCAGGCATGGCCTGCTGGAAATCCTCTGGCAGGAGCTGCCAGATGCGCGCCAATGCATCGAACGGCGCATCCATCAGCGCGTCGAGCGCGGCGGTCGGAGTGCGGGATCGCAACGCAGACGCCAGGTGGTGAACGGCAAGCGGGTCGGCTGCGGCAAACGTGCGCAGCGCGGCGGCGTGTATCGCAGATCGCGGCAGTGGAAGAATCGTCGTGCGTGGCGGGTCGGCAAGCGCGTCGATGATCGCCAGAAAGCAATCGTCATGCGCACGCAGCGCCTGCGCCAGACACGCGCTTGCTTGCCGTTGGTCTGACGGCAGCAATGCCCGCGTCAGCTCGCCGGGTACGTGGAGTGCAGGGATGGCGACCGACAGCGGCAGCGCGGTGAGCGCGTCCAGCGCCTGGCGGAAGGAGTCTTGCCGTTTAGGACGCGCCAGGCGCTGAGCCGGGATGTCGGGGTCTGGGGTGATCGCGGTGCGTGCATCCTCCGGTAGCGCAGTGAGGAGCGTCGTCGCTTCCTTCGATGACCATCCGGCGAACGCCGACATCATCATGGTGCAGCGACTGGGGAGCGAGGTCGACCGGCGCATCCTGGACGACGCGTTAAGCAGGAGCATCGTCACCGCCCCCACCAGCATCTGCGGCGTCGGATGCGCCGTGATCCGGTCGCGCAACGCGGGTGGTGCGTCCGTGGCGCCGCCCGCGATCTGTGGGAATGGCATCGGGGGGCGCGTTGCGCACAGCGACGGGGAGCAGCATCCAGCACATGGCCCCCTCGTTCAATGCATGGCGGCGCATAGCGGCAATGAGCGCCGCCCTCAGTTCGGCGTGTGCCAGGAACGCCGGGTCGGGTCCCGGCGCCCGTACGGCGGAAGGCGCATCCAGGCATCAAGGGCGCAGCGCCACATGCACTGCTTCTCTTCTGGCAGCGCCTTCCAGACCTCCAGTGTGACGGCGGCAAAAAAGGCGGCGGCGAGCGTTTGCATGATGACCGGTGGAGGTCGTTCGCGCACACCACGGGCGAACGCAATGACCGCGCAGATACTGTTGCGGTTGGCAGCAGACAGCATGGTCGTTTGCACGTTTGCATGGAGTTCGGCCCACGACGCCGCCGCGACAACCCGTTCGACATCGTTCGGCGACTCGCGCAGGAGCTGTGCAACCTCTGTCCACGCCGCATCCATATAGAATGCTGCCGCCAATCGTGTCAGCGCGGCGATGTGATCCCGTTTGGCGCACTGGATGAGCTTTGCGGGGACGGCGTCATGACCGGCGCGAGCGATCGGGGATGCAGCAACGTAAGCATCGATCGCGAGGGAAAGATATGCGTGATCGATGCGATCACCATCGATCGCGAGGGAAAGATATGCGCGATCGCTGCGATCAACAATGTTGGCTGCGCCCGCTTCCGGCAGCCAGGGCAGGCAGATGGCGGCGTCGTCGGGGGCATGGTATAGCGCATCCAGGAGACGATCCTGGTCCGCAGGCGTGCGTTTGTTCTTCCATACGGTCGGAGCCTTCGGCGTCGCCATCCCCCAGCGCTGGACGGCGTGGGTGATGTCATACCCATGGCGGAGCAGTGCGGCGCTTGCGTCGTACGGACCGATCAACACCGCCGCCCAAAGATCGCAGCGCTTGCGCTGCACCGCGTCGATCGGTGCGACGGCATGGGACGCCCCCAGCCTGTGGGGACAACCTCTGCCCACGTCGGCAGGACGCGTTCGCCTACGTCCGTGCCGATCAAGGATATGACGGCGGTGTGGAGGGGGGGCGACTCGATGGTTGCGGATACGAGGAAACCCGGCACCCATCCCGCAAGCGCGCCGAGCGCACTGATGACGGGGTCAACGCCTGGTGTGAGCGCCAGCACATGGGCGAACCGTCGATCACCGAGGGCGAGCGTGATGACGTGCGGTTCGGTTTCGCCGCACAGCGCACGCAGCGTTGCGATGAGGGCTGGCGAGTTGTGAGACCGGGAAAATCTTCCTATTGCCCCCATGATCGCGCCATCCGTACTCCATCACCGCACGCCGCCGCTTGTCATCGGAGGCTTGCCCATTGCGCGAGCGTTGCCATCTCGGGTCGGAGGGAGACGGGTGTAGCGTGGCGGGGGCAGATCGGCACTGGCGAACGCAATAACGAGGTTGGACGTCAGCATCGTCCGGAGATCATCCCGTAAGAGCGGCAGCAGCGACGCCGCCAGATCGGGATGCTTCGCCAGCGCTGCAACGCCCCGCGCCCGCCGTTCTTCGTCGGCGTCGATCAGCAGACGCAGCGCGAGCAGCGGATGTGGGGCGTTCGCATCCCATGCCTGCAGCGCCTGCGCGAGATCGTCCGCACGTTCCGGCGCGGCGACGTTGGTCAGCAGCACGTCCTCATCACCAAGCACGGATCGCCGGAGATTTTCCGGGAGGAGGCTCCAAATGTGTAGCAACGCATCGAATGGCGCCGCCGCCAGCGCGTCGAGCGCGGCGGCGGCGCCAGATCCTTCCAGCGCGTACGCCAGATAATGCGCGACGAGTGGGTCGGCGACAGCCAGAGCGCGCAGACGAGCGCGGGTTCTGTCGTCTCGTGCGGGGAGAACCGCCATTTGATGCGCGTCGGCGAGCGTGTCAACGAGCGCCAGAAAGCAGCCCCCGTCATCGCGTAGTGTCCGCGCCAATCCCTCACCCGCTTGCCGTTGCGAAAATGCCTTCGTTTCCTGCGCCAGCGCATCGAGCGCGTGGAGGATCGGCAACATTGTTGCGGGCGGCAGTGCATCAAGCGCCTCCAGTACCTGGCGAAAGGAGTCTCGCCGGTCGGGATGCGCGAGTGCGTTCGTCAGCGCATCGGTGTTGGGGCGGAGCGCGGCGACGACGTCGCCTGGCAGCACGGCGAGGAGCGCTGTCGCCTCCTCTGACGACCATCCGGTGAACGCCGCTGCCAGCGCCGCGCAGCGGGCGACGACGTCATCGCCGCGCAATCGTGCGGCGATGACGTCGTCGCGTAATCGTGCGGCGACCCGCAGTGCGGTTGCCGCCGCCGCTTGCGTGGTCGGGTGCGCCGCAATCCACGCATGAAATGCAGGCGGCATATCCAGTCGTCGCCCCACAATCTGCATGAAGGCGATGGGGTCATTCATCGAGGGCAGGGTGGCGACGACGGAGGAAACGGCGACGAGGGGCAGATCGCGTACAGTGATGGGCAAGAGCGTCTGACGCTCAGCATCAGCGTCTCGCGTATGGTGGCGTACGACGGAGATCAGGGCATTGTCGAGGTGGACGTACGCCAGGAAGGTCGGGTCGGGACCCAGCGACCGCACAGCGAGATGCGCATGCCATATACCAGGGTTGCTGTTCCACATGCACTGCATCGCTTCTGGCAGCGCGTTCCAGATCGCCGGCGTGACGGCGGCGAAGAAGGCGTGAGCAATCTCCCGCGTGATCGGCGGCGGGTCACTGCGTACGCCGCGGGCGAACGCAATGGCGGCGCAGATGCCGCTCGGGTCATCATCAACGGCAGAGAGCATGAGGGTCTGCACATCTGCATGCACGTCGTCCCACGGCGCCGCTTCAACGACATGGATGGCATTTCTGGGATTGGTGCGCAGGAGCTGCGCGACCGCCGTCCACGCCATCTCCATACGAGATACCGCCGCGAGGCGCGCTAGCTCGTCGAGATGATCCCGTTTGGCGCGCTGGATGAGCACCGCGAGGACGTCGGCATGGCGAGTGCGAGCGACGGGCGACGCTTCGGCGTAGGCGGCGAGCGCGAATCGAAGATGCAAGTTGGTGATGCAACCAACGATATCTGCGGCGCACACTCCCGGCAGCCAGGGGAGACAGTCCACGGCGGCGTTGGGATAGGTGCGGAACGCATCCAGAAGACGATCCCGTTCTGCAGGCGTCACGTGGTCCATCCACGCAGTTGGGTTGTCAGGCGTCGTTTGTCCCCACCTCCGCACGGTGCGGGTGATATCTCCTGCCTTCGTTAGCAGCGCGGCGGCGTCGTTTGTCGGACCAATGAGCGCGGCCGCAGCCCATGGTTGACCGCGATCGGCGTGCACGGCGTCGATCAGCACGGCAGCATGAGATGCGCCCCATCCGGTGGGTGCGATCTCCGCCCACCATGGTAGGACACGTTTGCCTGTGTCCGTTCCGATCAAGGACGCAATGGCGGCAGAGAGGGCGGGCGAGTCGCGCATGGCGGGTGAAAGCACGTTCGGCAATTTGCCTGCCAGTGCGCCGAGCGCGCCGATGAGGGGGTCGACGTTCGGCGCGAACGCCAGCACACGAGCGCACCAGATATCATCGAGCGCAGGAGCAATGACGTGCACGTCGGATTCGCCGTGCAATGCGCGCAGCGTCGCAGCGAGAGCGGACGTATTGAGGGGCATGGTGAACCTCCTGGTCATGACCCATTTCTTTCATGATAGGGACATGCGCCTTCGGTCAATGAACAGCACCAGTCGTCATCGAACGCCCACACGCTTCGCGAGCGCCGACGCTGTTACACGGATGCGAACGGGCACGATAGCAGCAGATCGGCGCCGGTGAACGCCAATAACAGGAACAAACACCTGGCGCGGGTGACATCTCCCGCATGCGTTTCGCGATCCGCACGAAGGCGACGGAATCGGACGCTTTCGGGAGTGCAGCGACGACGGCAAGAACGGCGGCGGCGGGGAGATCGCGCATGGCAACGGGGAGGAGCGTTCGGCGAACGATGCCCTTGTTCGCTGCATGGCGGCGTGCGGTGTCGACGAGTACTGCGTTTAGTTCGGCGCACGCCAGGAACGCTAGGGGGGGGACGGGCAACCGCACGGTGAGAGGGCATGCGACATGTCAAGACAGCGACGACACGCCCGCTGCATCTCCGTCAGTGCGTCCTGGACCGCTGGTATGACGTTGACGAAGAAGGCACAGGAGTCTCTCGCGTGATCGGCGTCGGGTCACCGCGTACGCCGCGGGCGAACGCAATGGCGGCGCAGACGTACTGACGGTTGGCGGCGGAGAGCATGGTTGCTTGCACGTCTGCATGGAGATCGTCCCACGGCGCCGCTTCAACGACATGGATGGCATTTCTGGGATTGGCGCGTAGGAGCTGCGCGACCGCCGTCCATGCCACATCCATGTCCGTTGCAACCGCCAGGCGCATCAGCGTATTGCGATCGTCGTGTTGCGCACGTTGGATGAGCGCTGCGAGGATGGCGCCATGGCGGGTGTGGGTGACGGGTGATGCAGCGGCGTAGGCATCGAGCGCATTTTTCCGGCAGCCAGGGCAGGCAGAACGCGGCAGCGGCGGGAACATTGCTGCGCGTATTCATCATTCGATCCCGTTCCGCTGGCGTCAATTCGACCGCCCACGCAGTTGGGTGGTCACACGTCGTCTGTCTCCAGCGTCGGACGACGCGGGCGATATTCCATGTCTCGCGCAGCAGCGTGGCGCTTGCATCACTGGGGACGATCAGTGCGACTGCCGCCCAGGGTTCGCAGAGGGTGCACCGAACGGCATTGACCAGTGTAGCAGCATGGGATGCTTCCTGACCGATGGGGGCAACCTTCACCCACTCCCCCAAGATGGCGACGCCTGCGTCGGTTCCGATCCATGATGCAATGGCGGCATGGAGTGCAGGTGATTCGATGGCAACGGACGTCAGAAGGTCTGGCAATGTGTTCACCAGCGCACCGAGCGCGCCAACGATGGGGGGGGCGACGTTCGGCACCAGCGCCAGGATGCGGGCATCATTTTGGTTGCACAGTGCGGGCGCGACGACGCGCACGTCGGGGTCGCCGTACAGCGCATGCAGCGTTGTGGCAAGGGCGGGAGGTGGGAAACGCATGGCAGACCTCGTGTCATGATAGAGTTCTCCTTCATCTCCACTGTCGTCATGCATCGCCGTTTGTTATCGGTTCCCCGTCCTTGTCGCTAGCGCCGCCGTCTCTGGACCAGTGTGGACGGGCGCAGCGGGGGGAGGTCGGCCCCCGCGAGGGCTACGTGCACATTGCATGCGAGTCGTGCGCACACGTCTGTGTTCAGGAGCGGCAGGAGCGATGCCGCCAGATCGGGATGATGCGCCAGGATCGCCGCGCCCCACGTCCGTCGTGTCTCGTCGTCGTCGATCAGCATGCGCAGCGCCAGCGACAGCAGCGAGACGTCCGCACCCCATGCCCGCAGCGCCTGCGCCAGATTATCCGCACATCCCGGCGCGGCGGCAGCGGACGCCAGCGTGTTGTGGTCGCCGAGAACGGCGTGTCGGAGCGTCTCCGGCAGGAGTCGCCAGAGGCGCTTCGTCTCGTCCAACGATGCCGCCGTCAGCGCATCGCGGGCCGCAATTGGATCATGCGCATGCAGGGCATACGCCAGATAATGCGCGACCAGCGGATCGGCGACGGCGAGGTCGTCAATCGCCAAGCCGTCATGCAGAAGATCCGGGCGCGGCAGGACGGCAGACCGTGCGTCATCGTTCAGTGCTCTGGCAATGTCCGTAAAGATACGCCCGTGATGACGCAACACCGTCGCCACCCCCTCGCCCGCATGCCGTTGTTCGGGCGGCGTCGTCGCTTGCGCGAGCGTGTCGAGCACGTGAAGCGCAGGGATGGCGATCGATGGGGGGAGGGCAACGAGGTCGGACAGCGTCTGGCGGAAGGCGTCCTGCTGATTGGAATGCGCCAACGCGTCGGCCAGCGTGTTGGAGGAGGGGCGCAACGTGGTGCGTGCATCGTCCGGCAGCGCCATGAGGAGCGCATTTGTTTCCGTCCAACTCCATCCATCGAGCGCGTGCGCGAGTGCGTCGCAACGTTCGGTCAGGACGCCACGCTGCGTCGCCGCATGCAGGAGGGTTATCGCCGCACCCCACGCCTGCGGCGTCGGATGCGCCGTGATCCAATCGTGGAGCGCTTGCGGCATTGTTCGTGCGCCGTTGGCAATCTGCACGAACGTGGCAGGGTCAAGCGGTGCGGGCAGTGCGGCGACGATGGCGGGAACAGCGGCGATAGGAAGATTGCGGACGGCGATGGGGAGGAGCGTTCGCTGCACGGTGGCGTCATCGTGGAGGTGGCGGCGCACGGTGGCGATCAAGGTGTCGTCGAGATAGGCCTGTGCCAGGAACGTCGGATCAGGACCGATCGACCGTATAGCGAGAGAAGCGTACCACATGTCAATGCAGCGGCTCCACATCCGCTGCATCTCCTTCGGCAGCACATCCCAGACCTCCCGTGTGGCGGCGGCGAAGAAGACGCGGGCGGTCTTCCACGTCATCGTGGGCGGATCAGGGCGCACGCCGCGGGCAAACGCAATGGCAGCGCACACGTCATGGGATTCGGCGGCGGACAAGAGACCCTCCTGTACGTCTGGTCGCAGGACGTGCCACGGCGCCGCTGTGACGATCAGTCCGGCAACATCGGGGTTGAGGTTCAAAAGACGGGCAACCTCCGTCCATACTCCGTCCATGCAGGAAGCGACCGCCAGGCGCGTCAGTGCGCCGAGATCGTGCCGTTCGGCGCGTTGGATGAGCGCGGACAAGATAGTGGCATGACTGGCGCAAGTGGCAGGCGATGCGAGAGCGTAGGCTTCCAGCACGGCAGTGCAGCGGTCCTGTGCTGCGAGTTCAGCGATTTCTTCCGCATGCTCCGCCGGCAGCCAGGGCAGGCAGGATGCAGCAATAAACGGTTTGGCGCTCAGCGCATGCAGGAGACGCTTCCGCTCGGTCAAACTCAGACTCTCCATCCACGCCGTCGGATTGTCGGGAGTCGTTTGTCCCCAGCGCTGCACAGCATGGGCGATGTCCCCCGTCTGGATCAGCAGTGTGGCGCTTGAGTCGGACGGGCCGAGCAGCGCCGCCGCCGCCCAGGGTGCGCAGCGGTTGTGTCGAACGGCATTGATCAATGCAGCAGCAAAGGATGTTCCCCAGCCGACGGGGGCAACCTTCGCCCACTCCCCCAAGATGGCGACGCCTGCGTCGGTTCCGATCCATGACGCAATGGCGGCGTGGAGCGCGGACGAGGCGCACATGGCGGGCGTGAGAAGGTTCGGCAATCCGCCCGCCAGCGCGCCGAGTGCGCCGATGATGGAGTCGACGTCCGGCGCGAGCGCCAGGATGCGGGCGAATTGCGGTTTGCACAGTGCGGGTGCAATGACGTGCAGATCGTCGTCACCGCAGAGCGCACGCAGCGTTGCGGTGAGGGCGGGAGATGGAGAACGCATAGCGCACCTCTGGTTCACGCATCATTTCTTTCATGATAGCGCCATCCGCACTCAATCTCAGTCGCTCACCGCTCGCAGTGTTTCTCTTCTCCGTCCCCGTCCGCTTCCGTTCGCGCCGCCGTTTCCGTCCGCTTCCGTTCGCGCCGCCGTCATCGCATGGGCGCGGGTGGGGATACACACAGCAGTGGCAGATCGGCGCTGGCGATACCGATCCAGGTGTCGCATGCCAGCAGCGTACGCGGATCTTCGCGCAGGAGCGGCAGCAGGGGCGCCGCTTCCCTCTGCGCTTCTGTTAGCGCTGCCGTCGCACGAGCGTGGACGGTCTTTTTCGATCAGGAGGCAGATCGGCGCTGGCAAACCTGATGACGGGGTCGAACGCCAGCGTTGTCTGCAGATCATCCCGTAAGAGCGGCAGGAGCGATGCCGCCACGTTGGGACGCTGCGCCAGCATTGTTACGCCCCACGTCCGCCGTTCCTCATCGGCGTCGAGCAGCATGCGCAGTGCCAGGAGGAGCAACGGCTCGTCTGCGTCACCTCCCCGCAGCGTCTGCGCCAGCGCGTCCGCACGCCCTGGTGCGGCGACGTCACGGAACAGCGCGTCCCTGTCGCCGAGAACGGACTGTTGGAGCGTCTCCGGCAGCATGTGCCAGATGCGCCGCGCCTCCTGCGGCCGCGTCGCCGCCAGCGTGTCGATTGCAGCGGTCGGATTGCGGGACCTCAGCGTATGCGCTAGAGCATAGGCGACGAGCGGGTCAGCGGCGGTGATGTCCCGCAGCGCCGATTCGATCTGTGGGTCGTTGGACGGCGGCAAGAGCGCGGTGCGCACGTTGGGGCGCAGCGCGCCGACGATAGCGGCAAAGCAATCCCCGTGATCGCGGAGCGCCCGCGCCAATTCTTTGCCTGCTTGACGGCGACGTCTGATCTCGGTCGACGCCGTCAGCGCATCGAGGGCGTGGAGGGACGGCAGCGCAGCAGATGGCGGCAGCGTGGTGATCGCGTCCAGCGCCTGGCGGAAAGCATCCCGCTGGGCAGGAGGCGCCAGCGCGTTTGCCAGTGTGTCGACGTTGGGGCGCAGCGCGGCGACGACGTCGTCTGGCAGCGCAGCGAGGAGCGCTGTCATCTCCTCCAACGACCATCCGGTGAATGCCGCCGCGAGCGCCAAGCAACAAGCGACGACGTCGTCGCCGACCGATCGCGCTGCAACCCGCAGCACAGTCACCGCTGCCGCCGCCGCTTGCGCAGTCGGATGCGCCGCGATCCAATCGCGCAACGTGGGCGGCATCCGTCGGGACCCGCCCGCGATCTGCGCGAACGCGACGGAGTCGGGCGGCTGCAGCGCAGTGACGAGGTGGGGAACATCGGCGAGAGGAAGACCGCGCACAGCGACGGGGAGCAGCATCCGGCGCACAACACCCTCGTCCGCTGCATGGCGGCGCACGGCAGGGAACAGGGCGTCGTTGAACACGGCCCTCGCCAGGAACGCGGGATCGGGTCCGAGCGACCGCACGGCGAGATGCGCATACCACGAGTCAAGGTTGTTGCGCCACATGCACTGCATCACTTCTGGCAGCGCGTCCCAGATCGTCGGCGTGACGGCGGCAAAGAAAGCGCGGGCGGCATCCTGCGTAATCGGCGGCATGTCGCTGCACGCGCCGCGGGCGAACGCAATGGCGGCGCACACGGCATTGTGGTCGGCGGCGGACAAGATGACTGTCTGCACGTCTGGGCGCAGGGCATCCCACGGCATCGCTGCGACGACATGGAGGGCGCTCGTGGGGGTCGCGGACAAGAGCCGCACGACCGCCGCCCATGCGTCATCCATGCTGCTTGCGACCGCCAGGCGCGTCAGGTCAGCGAGATCGCCTGGTTCAGCACGTTGGATGAGCGACGCGAGGATGTTGGCATGACGGGTGCGGGCGATGGGCGACGCTTCGGTGTAGGCGGCGAACGCATGAAACGAGTCCTTCGCCGCCAGGCGTTGGGCGAGGAGCGCCGCATGCTCCTCTGGCAGCCAGGGCAGGGCGCGCACGGCAGCGATAGGGTTGTCGCACAGCGCATCCAGGAGCCGATCCCGTTCCGCAGGCGTGAGAGCATCCTTCCACGCGGTCGGGTCGTTGGGGGTCGCCTGCCCCCAACGGCGGATGGCAGCGGCGATCTCCCATGAGCCGCGCAGCAGCATGGCGCTCGTGTCACAGGGACCGATCAGCGTCGCTGCAACCGGGTACAAGCAGTGTCGCGCACGCACGGCGTCGAGGAGCGCTGCGGCATGGGATGCGCCCCACCCGGCGGGCGCCACATCCGCCCATGATCTCAGGATGTGTTCGCCTGCGTTTGTGCCGATCAAGGACACAACGGCGGCGTGGAGGGAGGGCGACTCGACGTCTGTGGGAGTGATGGGAGTGAGAAGCCCCGGCGTCCATCCCGCGAGCGCGCCGAGCGCGCTGATGACGGGATCGACGTCTGGCGCAAGCGCCAACACACGGGCGAACTGAAGATCGCCAAAGGCATGCGCAATGATCTGCAGATCGGTTTCGCCGTGCAGCGCCCGCAGCGTTGCGACAAGGGCGGGAGATGGAAAACGCATGGTGCACCTCTGGTTCACGCATCATTGCGTTCATGATAGCGCCGTCTGCCTCCACCGCGCCAGTTCCCCGCCCTCGTTGTTAGCGACGCCGTCTCTGGGCGGGCGCGGGGGCGGGATGCGGCGGGGGGAGATCGGCGCTCGCGACCGCGATCCGGAGATCGGATGCCAGCAGCGTGCGCACGTCTGTCCGCAGGAGCGGCAGGAGCGCGGCCGCCAGATCGGGATGCATCGCCAGGATCGCTCCACCCCGCGCCTGCTGCGCCTCGTCGTCATCGATCAGCATGCACAGCGCCAGGAGTGGCAGCAAGTCGTCCGTCCCCCATCGCTGCAGCGTCTGTCGCAACGTCGCTTCTTGTCCTTCCGCTGCTACATTCGCTGCCAGGGCGTCGCGATCACCGAGGACGGCGTGTTGGAGCGTCTCCGGGAGGAGTTGCCAGAGGTGCAGCGTCTTCTCCAACGGCGCCATCGCCAGTGCGGTGCGGGCCGCGCCTGGATTGGCATCCCGCAGCGCATGCGCCAGATGATGCGCAACGAGCGGGTCGGCGGCGGCGAGGTCATCCAGCGCCGATCCGACGTGCGGGTCATCCCGTCCCGGCAGAACGGCGGACCGTGCGGCGTCGTTCAGCGCGCCGGTGATGGTCGCAAAGATGCGCCCGTGATCGCGCAGCGCCTGCGCCAGCCCTTCGCCCGCCTGACGGCGTCGATGACGATCGGACGTCGACGCCAGGGCGTCGAGCGCGTGAAGTGCGGGGATGGCGACCGATGACGGCAGGTTGTCAAGGGCGTCCAGTGTCTGGCGGAAGGCGTCCTGCTGGTTGGGATGCGCCAACGTGTCCGCCAGTACGTCGGTGTTGGTGCGTAATGTGATGCGTGCGTCATCCGGCAGCGCCGCGAGGAGCGCGTCCGTTTCCGCCGCGCTCCAGCCCGTCAGCGCGTGCATCAGCGCCGTGCAACGGGCGGTGAGATCACGGTTCTGCACTGCACGCAGGATGGTCGCCGCGGTTCCGTATGCGTGCGGCGTCGGATGCGCTGTGATCCAGTCACGCAGCGCGGGCGGCATCTCCCGCTCCTCGCACGCGATCTGGATGAACGCGACGGGATCAGGCGGCGGCGGCAGCGCAGCGATGACGACGGGAAGTTCGACGAGGAGCAGATCGCGCACAGCGATGGAAAGAAGCGCTTGACGCAGATCGCCGTCATCGCGTGTAGAGCGACGCACAGCGGCAATCACGTCGTTGTTGAAGCGGGCGTGTACCATGAACATGGGATCGGCTCCGAGCGATCGCACCGCAAGATTCGCATACTTCATGTCAAAGGAACTCCGCCACGCTTGCTGCATCTCCGCCGGCAGCGCGTCCCAGACCGCCGGTATGACGGCGGCGAAGAAGGCGCGGGCGGTCTTCCACGCTATCGCGGGCGGATCAGGGCGCACGCCGCGGGCGAACGCAATGGCGGCGCACACGTCATTGTGGGAAGCGGAGGACAGGATGGTCGCTTGCACGTCTGGATCGAGGTCATCCCACGGCGCCGCTGTAACCACCCAGTCGGCATGGTTTGGCGCCTCGTGCAAGAGATGCGTGACCTTCGCCCATGCAGAATCCATACAGGATGCGACCGCCAGGCGCGTCAGCGTATCGAGATTGTCTTGTTGCGCACGTTGGATGAGTGCTGCGAGGATGGCAGCATGGCGGGTGCGGGCGACAGGTGACGCGATGGCGTAGACCGTGAACGCGGATCGAAGATACAAGTTGGTGATGCGCCCAACGATATCTGCGGCGCCTGTTCCCGACAGCCATGGCAGGCAGTCCGAAGCGGCGTTGGGAGAGGAGTGAAATGCATCTAGAAGGCGATCCTGCTCCGCAGGCGTCAGGTTGTCCATCCACGCGGTCGGGTGGTCGGGCGTCGCTTGCCCCCAGTAACGCACGGCGCGGGCGATGTCCCATGGCCACGTCAGCAGCGCGGCGGCGTCGTTTGTCGGACCAATCAGCGCGGCCGCCGTCCAGGGTTCGCAGCGACTGTGCCGTACTGCGTCGATCAGCGCGTCGGCATGGGATGCGCCCCACCCGGCGGGCGCAACCGCCGCCCACCACGGCAGGATGCGGGCGCCTGCGTCCGTTCCGATCAACGACGCAATGGCCGCGTGGAGCGCGGGCGAGGCGCACATGGCGGGCGTGAGAAGATCCAGCAATCCGCCCGCCAGCGCGCCGAGCGCGCCGACGACGGGATCGACGTTCGGTGCGAGCGCCAGGATGCGGGCGAACCTGGTTTTGTCGAGCGCAGGCGCGACGACATGCACGTCGGTTTCGCCGCGCAGCGCCCGCAGCATCGCCGTGAAAATGGACGAGGTGCGACTCATGACAATCTCTCTTGTTCGTTTCTTTCATGATAGAGACATCCGCTCTCTCCCTTCTCACCCGCGCGTGCGTCGGGTGATCCGCCGCACGGGCGGAGAGGGCGATGGAGCTGGTGCAGACGGCAGATCGGCAATCGCAAAGATGACGAGGGGATTCGACTCGATCATCATCCGCACATTGTCGCGTAAGATCGGTAGTACAGCCACCGTCAAGTCAGGATGGAGCGTCAATGCGGATACACCCCAATTCCATTGGTCAGGATTCGGGGCGTTGAGCATGCGGAGCGCCAGTGCAAACAGCGGATCGGATGTGTGGATGAGATTCACCAGATCGTTGGCATGTTCCGGCACGGCCAGGGATTGGACAAGTTCGTCGATATCGCCGATAACGGCAGATCGGGTTGTATGGGGAAGGGCATTCCAGAATGGAGCGACCATGGTGGGCGGCAGCGTGCGGACATCGACCAGAAATGAGGCGGGGTGCTTTCCGTTCAACGTTCGCACCAGCGCCAGCGCACTGGGAGGATTGATGTGCGCAATGGCGCTGAACGCATTCCAGACATCGGGGTGTTCCAGCAGTGGAAGAAGCGTGGTGCGCAGCGTGGGTTTGACAAGCGCCATCAGGGATGTGAAGCGCCGTCCTTCTGTGTGCAAAGCGTCGGCTAACGCAATCATCGCGAGAACGGAATCATCACGGCTGCGTGCGCTGCCCAGGAATGAGAGGGCGTGAAGTGTCGGTGCGGCGATAGCGGGTGGGAGCGTACAGATATCCATTAGGACGCGCATCATGTCCCGGCGCTGGGCAGCGGCGGAAATCTGCTCCGCCAATGTGGAGAGATCGGGAGTGATGGCGGCGAGAACCATGATATCGCATGGACGAGGGTTGGGGGGCAAAGCGTCACGCAGCGCATGCGTTTGCCTCCGTGCGTCTGATTCACGCATGGCGGAGCGCAACAGTTTGATGCCCTCACACAGATCGGGCAAGGAGGGTGTGACGCTTGCGTCCTCGACGCTTGGAGGAAGAACGGTTTGGACATTGCTTGCGAGACGAACGAAGGTGACAGGGCGCGGTGGCGGCGTGGGGAAGGA
>Ga0308404_1000384_pt1 | contig 13764 bp, 7 predicted proteins | sample HotsprSampleOSM4_FD_203475 | JGI IMG/M metagenome (GOLD analysis project Ga0308404, IMG submission 203475) | Hot spring phototrophic mat microbial communities from Octopus Spring, Yellowstone National Park, Wyoming, United States - 20060914_OS-M4 ...
ATCAGCTTTTGCGTTTCGGCTTCCAGCAGCCGCGAGACCGGGATACCGGTCCAGCGCGCCACCACCTGAGCGATCTCTTCGGCGTCCACCTCCTCCTTGAGTAAGGCGCCGTCCTTCTGCAGTTCTTTCAGGCGCGCTTCGCTTGCTGCAAGCTGTTGCTCTAACTCGCGTAAGGTGCCATAGCGCAGGCGGGCAACGGTTTCAAGCTGGTTCTGGCGCTCGGCGCGTTCGATCTCGTAGCGGGTTTGCTCAATCTGCTCTTTGATCGCCTGCAATTGGGTAATCGCTTCTTTCTCTGACTGCCAGCGGGCGTGTAACTGGTTGGATTGTTCGCGCAGGTCGGCAAGCTCTTTCTCGATCCGTTCCAGACGTTCAAGCGAGGCTTTGTCCTTCTCCTTTTTCAGGGCTTCGCGTTCGATTTCCAATTGCAGGATTTGACGATCGACATCATCTAAGGCTTGCGGTTTGGAGTCGATCTCGGTGCGCAGACGGGCTGCAGCTTCGTCAATCAAGTCAATGGCTTTATCCGGCAAGTGCCGATCGGCAATATAGCGATGGCTAAGCGTAGCAGCCGCGATTACCGCCGGATCGGTAATGCGCACGCCATGATGGATCTCATAGCGCTCTTTCAAACCGCGCAAAATGCTGATGGTCTCCTCAACCGTTGGCTCATCGATCAACACGGGTTGGAAGCGGCGCTCTAAGGCCGGGTCTTTTTCGACGTGCTTGCGGTATTCGTCCAGCGTGGTGGCGCCGATCATGTGCAGTTCACCACGTGCCAGCATGGGTTTGAGCATATTCCCGGCATCCATGGCGCCTTCGGCCGCCCCGGCTCCGACCACCGTGTGCATCTCATCGACAAAGAGAATCACCTCCCCGGCTGCATCGGAGATTTCTTTCAATACCGCTTTCAGCCGTTCCTCGAATTCGCCGCGATACTTTGCGCCGGCGACTAGGGCGCCCATATCCAACTGCACCAGGCGTTTGCGCTTTAAGCCCTCGGGCACATCGCCTTTGACGATCCGCTGAGCCAGACCTTCGACAACCGCAGTCTTCCCAACGCCCGGTTCACCGATTAAGGCCGGGTTGTTCTTGGTGCGTCGGGAAAGGATCTGGATCACACGGCGGATTTCCTCATCCCGCCCAATCACCGGGTCTAGTTTTCCCTGGCGGGCGAGGGCAGTCAGATCGCGCCCATATTTTTCCAATGCCTGATAGGTGGTTTCCGGAGTTGGCGAGGTGACCCGCTGTGTGCCCCGAATGCCGGCCAGGGCTTTCAGGATGGCATCTTTGGTCAAGCCATATTGCGCAAGGCGCTTCCCTTCGATGCTATCGGTCAGACCCAGCAAGAGATGTTCGGTTGAAACATATTCATCCTGCATCCCTTTGGCATAGCGTTCGGCGGCTTCTAAAGCCTCGACGGTTGGGCGCGCCAGCCCAATCTCACCTGCCGCGCCGTAAACCCGGGGGCGTTTCTCTAGCTCGTTTTGGACTTCCTCCCGCAAGGCAAGCACGCTACCGGCAACGCGGGTGACAATGGCCGGCACAACGCTATCTTCCTGGCGCAATAAAGCCAGTAAGAGATGGGCCGGTTCAATTGCCTGATGATTGTAATCGCGCGCAATCGTCTGCGCTTTAAAAATTGCTTCCTGTGATTTTTGGGTGTACTTTTCTAAGTTCATAACTCCTCCTTCTCACCTCCGCAGCGAAACGGTCGGCCGACTTTATCCTGCCTGGCTTTGACCGCCCTCACCGGGAGATTCATCTTCCAAAATAATTTCGTAGGTTGCGGTCTCAAATTTTTGTAACCGTCCAACCAGATCAAAAAACGTTTTTTGCAGTCCATACTTCTGCGAAAACAGCCGATTGATTGTCTCAGCCGTTTGGTTATCGACCCGCCGGGCAGTGCCCTTCACCCACCGCCCGATCACTTCACCCTGGGCTTTACATGGGGCTACCTGCACCTTAGGGAAATTGCGCATGCGTTTTGCCTTACCTGAATTGGCGCCGGTGCGCAGGTAAAGCTTTCCGTCGCGTTCCACGAACCAGACCGGGGTGCGGACACCATTGCCGTTGCGGCGATACGTTTCCAGGTTAAGATATTTCTGATTGAGAAATTGTCCCAATGCAGAACGGGTTTGCATTTCACTTCTCCTTACCTATAAATAATCTCTGTTCGACCAGTATAGAGAGGGAGAATATGAAAAGTGTATGTGGAACGTTAACCCTTTGTTGGATTTTCACCCCCCTTCATCGGCGTCCTGTTATAGCACACGGGTTGGGTCAGAGGCACAGATGGACACGGACTTAACCCGTGTTTATCCCTTCAATCCGTGTACATCCGTGTCCTATCATAGCACACGGATTTTGTTCATTTACTCGATGTGCGCGTCCACCCCCATCTGGCGGAACGTCTCGCGCACTTTGTCCTCAATCTCCGCTTCGCTAATCGAGCCCTTGGTTGCCTCAACAGAGAGGTGGAGTATGGCAAAACGGTTTTGGAGGAAGTTGAGCAAACCAAGCAAATCAGAAGCCCTTCCCAAGGGCAGGGTGAGCCGCATCCGCAAAGCGCTGCGGGTTGCCATGGGCTGACTGACAGAGCTGGAAAGCGATGGGGTACTACTGGATGGGAAGGTTTGCGGCGAGACGACCAGGGTTGAGCTGGGTTCAGCAGAATTTTTTTGATCTGGCAAAGCACCTGTTGGCGGATAGATGAATTGAGCGGTTTGTTGCATCTGTTGCAGACAAATTTCCTCGCTGAGAATAATTTCTCGCCCCTGTAAACTGGGAGTGACGTCGTTCTTAAAGAAAAGCATTTTAGGTTGTTCGTTTTCGTCCAGTTCGCCCAAGCCAAAAATTCCCATCAAGACGCCCTCGCGTATGCCATCTTCCCAGACCCGCTGATTGGTAGTGAGGAACTCGCCGGGCGTGCGTGGCCCGCTTTCAACCAGTTGATGGGTAAACACATAGGAACGCTGGCTGAGGAAACGTTGTTTGATCACCATTGGGGAAAGTTTGGCGATCAGGCGGTTTTCCTCGTGCAGGCGCAATTGAACGCGCTCGTCCACACTCTGATCGCTACCGTAGGTGGGGATGCCCAAATCAAGCTGGGTGAGACCGCTGCGGTCTGGCAGATAGAGCAAGCGATACAGGTTCTCAATCTGCTCCTGTAAATCTTTGGCAGCCTGATTTTGTTTGGCTTCTAAATCTTTGCGCTGTTCGGTGCTCAGGGCAAGAGTATCGTCATGGACAAGGCTGGTAAGCGCCAGATGGCGACGGAGCAAGCTTTGGAAGGGGATTCTCTGGCTCTCCAGAGGGACAAGGAAAAAGAGCGTATTGCGACAAACCCGCGGCGTCTGTCCTTTTTCGTTAATAAAACGGTGGATCAGGTCTGGATCATCTCTGGGTAAGAGAATCAATTTAGGGAGAGGATCGTCGGGGATGTCAGCAGGGTTTTCCGGCCAGAGATACGTCTTCAGCATCTTGCCGCGCAAGCGTTGGCTCAGGGTGTTGCGTTCAGTGGCCTGCAATTCCTCGGCGGTGACGTTTTCCATGCGGATTGCCAGAGCGCGGTTGAGGTTGGCGGTGGTGGAGAAGTAATAGCGCCCGCCATGTTCGTGCAGATAGAACAGCAGGCGGTTGCTGAGTTTTCCCAGCACTTCCGCAATCAGGCTGGCTGGCACAGCACTGCTGAGAGTATGGCGCTTGATTTCGCCTGGCGTGGCGCCGGCTTCACCTCCCCCGCCCACAAAGGAGTAAAGAAAGATAGTGGTGGCGATCCGCTCGCCCAGCCCCAAGCCCTGATAGGCTTTGCCGATTTCCAGATTGGCTTTGCGGGCGCCAGCCTCAGCGCTGAGCAAATCGGCAGCCAGCACGCTGTCGTATTCGTTACCGATGTGCTTGAGCAACTCGCGGCGGATTTCATCCTGTTGCAGGGGAAAATCCGCTAGGGTCAGATAAGGCGTGGGAGCAGATTTGAGGGCATGAACCACCAACGCCAATAGACGCAGGGTGCCGCGCGTGCGCTGAAAATTGGGGAAACTGCCCCAGCGGTGATACAGCACGTCCACCACTTCGGGCAGAAAGGGATAGGTTTGCTTGAAGCGGTTGCGGTAGGCAAGGCTTTCCTCGCCGCGGCTCAGCAGCGATTCCCGCTCGGCCTGGTCAATATAGGCGTTGATTACTTCTGTTGCGGCTTGCTCGTCCACGTGCGCAAAGAGGCGCCGCCGGATGATGGCGCCGATCTCGTCATCCCTCACCGGGGTAAAGACCTTTTCCACCCGCCCGCTGATTCTCTGCAATTGCTCAAACAGGCGGGTTGCCTGCTCGTTATAGTGTTCAAGCGTGCTGGATGGCAAGGTAATCACCAGCGCCACGCGTTCGAGCAGGGCAACAGCTTCGGTCAGTTCCTGCATAAAGGCAAGGGTTTGGGCGGCCAGCGTCGTCTCACCAACCGGCACAGCAGCCGCCTTGACCACATACTCAAGCACCTCGTCCATCAGGATCAGCAAGGGCTGATGGGCTTCCAGCAGACGGCGCAAGCCCTCCCGACCGGGTGCGCTACGCCCCGCAAAGTCAGCCCGTGAACCGCTCAGTTGCTCCGCCAGCAAGCCCCACAGCGGCTCATCGGCAGCCAGCGGCGTGCCGACAATGACCGCCGCCTTCACCCCCCACCGGCGTGCCTTGTGATAGAGAGCAATCAACGAGTGCGTTTTACCACCGCCAAAGGGGGTTTGCATCTGAATCATCGGGTCGCCGCCCCTACCTTGCAAACGCTTTTCAACCACCGTAAACAAGTTCTGGAGGCCTTCGGTTAAATACGTCTTCTGGAAGAACAAATCTGGGTCGTAGTACTCTTCTGGTCCGCGGTGATGAAAGACCTCCCACAAGTCGGCGGCAAACACATCCAGGGTGAGTCGCCCCTCGAGGATGTCATCATGCGGAATGGCAATGGTGTGAAAAGGTTTCATAATGACCTCCTTGCATTGTAGCACTTGCATTGGAGCACAGGATTAATCTGTGCTACTGCTACTACTGTGCTATTGTGCTACATACGTACGTATATGGCCAAGCCCGCCAGTCGGAAACCAGCCCGGCTTTGACGGGATTATTGATAATGTACCATAAAATGCGCTCCAGTTCCGCTCCATTGCGCACAAAGTGATCGTAACTTTCATCCTGCCAGAATTTGCCACTACGACCGAGTTTCTGATTCGCGTAACGCGCTGTGCGCCCTTTGAGCAGGTGCAAGGTCTGGCTGAGGTGAGAGGGGTACCTGGACGGATTACGATCATCAAAACGGGCCAGGTCAACCAATAGGTGCACATGATTGGGCATGATGCAAACTGCAAGCAGGTCATAATGGCTATCGTCCAGGTGGCGAATTTCGTCCATGACCATTTGGGCGATTTCCGCCTGACGCAGCCAGGTGGGACCGTGCGCCATTTTGTCCAGCCATTCATCATAGCGGCCAAATAATTTCTTCGGGATTTTGGAGCGTTCGATTTGCCTTTCTATACCTATCAAGCGATCCGAGAGGCGTTGCTCCTCTTCTTTGAATTCTTTGCGCAAATGTTCAATCACTTCTACCGGCAGCGAGCCCGCCAGGCGAAAAGTGATAAAAAAGATCGCTCCCAAAGGGTGTATATGTGGCAAGTTGCGATGGTAGTAAACAGTCATGAGAACCTCCTGCGCAACACAGGATTATCCTGCTACACACCGTGCCACAGGATTTATCCTGTGCACCGTCCCACAGGATTTATCCTGTGCACCATAGGATGTACCCTGTACACACAGGATCATTCCTGTGCTACTGTGCTACAACAACCGTGGCTGGCCGACTTCCTCCTGCAGGCGCGTTCGGCCGGTGAGCAGCCCGTCGAGCAGTTTCTTCTCCTTGCTCTCAAAGGGCAGGCACTCGGAGATGGCTTGAGCCACACGGTAAAAAGCCTCGTTGCGCCCATAGCCGCTTTCGCTCAGGCGTTCAATCAGAGCAGCGCGTTCGCCCTTCTCCCACAGGCGCAGGGCGTGATGCAAGACGTCAATCAGCTCGCGCCCAGCCGCCAGATGCTCCAGCTCGCGCTGATGCGGGCCAAGCAGACGCACAAACGCCTGTTCCTTCTTAAGCGGGCTGCCCCGCCGCGACCACTCCTCAACGATGTCTAACCCGCACGCCTGAGCCAGTTTGCGCGCCTCATCAAAGGGAACGCGCGCCTCGGCATAGTTCCAGCGCCACAGGACGTAGAAGCGCGCCCGGTCGCTGATTTCGGCGGCAAAGCCATTGTGCAAAATCTGGCGCACAGCAAAGTCGGTTGCCAGGGCACGCACCTCATCCAGCAAAGCTTCGCCGCGGATGAGGTTGCCCTCCAGGTCGATCACTTGCTCGTACTTGCCGAAGACTTCGATGGCCGAGCCGATAGCAGCAATGAAGAAATCCGCCCCGCCGACGCCCTCCTCCCACAGGCGCTGTAGGCGCTCATCCAGGTGACGGCGCAGTTCGGCGCGCACCTCGTGATAGAAGCCCAAGCCCTGCCGCGCCGCTTTGCGGGCGACGATGTAGATGGACGAAGCCAGCGCGGCGGATTCATTGGCGTTCAGGCGCGATTGCATCTCGGTGTTGAGCGGCCAGGCAGCGCTGACCACCAGGCCGCAATCGAGCAGGGCGTTGATGACCGTCTCCCAACCGGCCGTGGATTTATGGGCATAGACCACTACCGCCACGCCGCCCGGCTTGAGCACGCGGGCGCTCTCGCGGAAGGCGGCGGCCAGTTGCTCCTCGAAGAAGCGTTTGCCCGCCTCGAAGCCGCCCTCACCCTGGGAATAGGCGACGATCTCGCCAGACTTGGGTGTGAGCGGCGTGGAGAACAGGTCGGGGTAGAGATGGCCGACGGTGCGCTTGAGCCAGACATAGAAAAAGTCGGAAAGATAGGAATAAGCCACGTTGTCGTAGTAGGGCGGGTCGGTGAGGACGGCGTCGAAGAAGGCATCGGGATAGGGCAGGCGCGTGGCGGAGGCATGGGTGACCCTTGCACCCTCACCCCCCCAGCCCCCCTCTTCCACATGGGGAATATCCCTCACCCCCGACCCCTCTCCCACATGGGGAGAGGGGAGTGTCTCCCCTCCCCCTTTATGGGGGAGGGGTTGGGAGTGGGGGCCCTCCCCGCCCGGCACAGCAGGAATGCGGGTGAGGTGGTCGAGAACTTTGAGATAGTATTCTTGACCTGTAGAGAAACTGCCGGACGAATCGCCAAGGGGATTTGCTTCGGCATAGTCCCACAGCATGGGTAATGCCTGACGCGAAAAAAGTTGTTTGATTACCTCAGATGTGTTCTCCCATCGTGCCAAAGAGTTCGTAAAGGCAGCCGACATGTCCAGTGAAAGCGCTAAATACGTTGCCACCGCCTTTGCAAAGTCTGCGGGGTAGCCCTGGGCGAGCATTTCGGCGTGGGCGCGGCGCACGGCATCGGCAAAGGTGAGCAGGGCCAGCGCCTGGCGCGGGTTGAATAGTTTTCCCCAGGCATCCATGCCATAAATTGGCGCTTTGAACACACCGCTCATCACAGGTAACGGCTCATCCGGCAGGGGTTCCATGCCCCAGGCGGCGCGCAGGCGTTCGCGTTTGGCCTGCAGGGCTTGTTCGGCGGCGCGGTAGGCGGCCAGGTCGGCTTCGGTGGGGAGGCGGTAGGTTTTGCCCTCACCCCCGGCCCCTCTCCCAGAGGGAGAGGGGAGGCCCCCACCCCCGGTCCCTCTCCCGCCTTGCGGGCGAGGGGAGAGGACGACGGCAACCATGCGCTGTCCCGCTTTGCCTTCGCGGAAGAGGCGGCGGGTGGTGTTGGCATCTATCACCGCGCCGCAGGCCGGGCAGGTCACCACGGCGCCCTTGACCGTGCCGCGTTCGGGGTCGAAGTCCTTCGGCCAGGGGGCGTAGCCGGGCTGGCCCTGCGCCACAATCTCGAACGCAAGCGGCTTTCCGGCGCCGCGGCTGAGCGGATGCAGGGCGATTTTCTTTTTGTCCTTCTTCGCCAGCCAGAACTGGCGCATGAGCGGGATTTCCACGCCGCAAGCCGGGTTCTGGCAGGGCAGGGTGCGCGCCCAAATGTAGCCCACTGCCGTCTCGCCGTTTGGCCCGGCGTAAAAGCCCGCCAGTTCTGTGCGCGCCTCGTTCAGCACCCACTCGCCCCAATGGCGCACCGCCTCCAGCAGGGGGTTGAAGTTCGGCGGCGGGGCGTCGGTCGGCGTGGAATCGTTCAGAGCGAAAGCCATCTGCCCGGCCGCGTGCGGCGCGCGGGTCTTGCCCTTGCGCCACAGATGATCCGGCATCCCCGCAAAGAGATGGCCGTACTGCTGCGGGAACTCCAGTGTTGCCTTAAGGATAAGCACTGCCACCGGATTGTAGTCGCCGGCGTAAGCCTCGCAGCCCAGGCGCAGCGCTTCCAGCGGGTAAGAGCCGCCCCCGGCGAAGGGATCGAGCACCCGCGGCGGGGGCACACGCCCGGCTGCGATGTCCTCCACGCTCACCGCCTTACCCAGTTCGGCGCTCAACCGCTCGGCGTGAGCGGCGTAGAGGACGCGGCGGGCGCGCTCCAGCAAGGGAAGGTTGAGCGAGTTTTCCCATCGGCACAGCTCGACGATAAAATTGCGCTCGCCCTGCCAGACCAGCAGGTCTGGGGCGGCCGGCGTGAGGGCGGCATACGCAGTGGCGCGGGAGGCAGCCAGCGGGCGCCGCGCCCACCAGATGTGCAGGGTGCTGATGTGCCCGTAGCGGATGGTCTTCTCTTTGGCAGCATGCTGGCTCACCTCTTTGACGGGGAAGGACTCTTCGATAAAGCGGCGGTCGGCCTGGGTCATGGGTGCGTCTCCTGCGAGGTCGGTCGTTCGAGTATTTCCGGAATTGCATCGGCCCGGTAGAGACGATTGCGCGCCTGGCCAGTCATTTCGCTCAATATCCCTTCATCCAGCAAGCGATCGATGGAGCGTTGAGCAGTAGAAAAGTGGATACCGAAGGCAGCTTCCACCTGGCGGGTCTGCAAGATGGGTCTCTCAAACAACAAGTCTAAAATTTGAAGGAGTCGAGCCGTAACGCTGCTGCCTTGCAGGCGCTTGTGGTATTCGGCAGGTAGGCGTTGCAGGGAGTGGATGCGTTGCACAGCATCCCGTTCCTGCGTGACCACACCGTGCAAGAAAAAGGTCAGCCAGGCTTCCCAATCGCCGCTCAGGCTAACCCGCAAGAGTAGGTCATAATATTGCTGGCGATGGGCTTCGAAATAGGGACTCAGATCGAGCAGAGGGCGTGGCAGCACATTCCAGGCGCAGAGCAGAAGCGTGTTCAGCAGGCGTCCCATCCGTCCATTCCCATCCAGAAAGGGATGAATAGCTTCAAACTGGTAATGCACTAACCCGATGCGAATCAGAGGCGGCAGATCTGAAGGGGTATGCAGGAACTTCTCCAAGGTATCGAGTGCCTGCCACCTCTCTGCCGGTGGCGGGGGGACAAAGGTTGCCTCTGCCAGCAAAACGCCAGGCGGAGCAATCCAGTTTTGAGTACGGCGGAACTCGGCGCAGGATCGTTCCTGCCCTCGAACCCCTTCAAGCAGAATGGCATGCATTTCGCGCATCAGACCCAGGCTAAGGGGAAATTTGGTCAAACGATCGAGACCGTATTCCATAGCACGCACGTAGTTATAAACCTCCTGAACATCCTCTGGCAATTCAAACAACGACAGTTGGCCCAACTCAAGTGAACAGGTCGGAAAGGGTGGCGCGCGTTCCTTCGATGCGCGAAGAAAACACGGCTTCGCGGCGAATAAAGGGGCGGATGAGAAGGTGAGGATTGGGCAGGAAATGCTCCAGGCCAGCTAATTCGCCAAGGGTACGTTCGGCTTCAGAGAGGCTCGTAACCAAGGTATTCGACCAGGATAGAACAGGCGGGAGCAGAGAGGGGACAAATGCCCAATCGCCTGTTGCAGCGCGGATGAGCCGCCCAGCCGAACTCACCCGAAAGTCTTCAATATTCATGGAACTTAACCTTATTTGCAGGGATGCAAATTGTCTGGATTAATAATATCATTTTTCGCCTAAGTTGCAAATAACGTCCTATGACCAATCGCCTAAGATCCTGTCACGGCATTGGCCGCCTGAGCGATAGCTTGGAGGGGCACGCGGTAGCGCACCTCATGCTGCTCTTCGGGTTGCAAGCAGGCGGCCGGGTTATGCACTACATACAGGTGGGGTTGGGGGGTGGCAGCCTCCAGCACAACATAGAGGTAGTAGTCATCGCCCATGCGTTGGGCAGTAAACCATTCATTTCGGGTGAGCAGAACGCTTCCCGACTGAGCGCGTGCTTTGACCTCGACATAGCGCCAGGCACCGTTGCGGGGGTCGCGCGAGCGGATGTCGTAGCCGAGGTTCTCGGTAGCGACGTCCTCTGGTTCTCTGCCCTGGTGGCGCTCGTAGTCCAGCGCCAGATGCATGGCAAGTTGCTCCAGCTCTGGGTCGGGATGCAAGTCGGGTTCGGCGGCCGGCAAGGGTAAGGGCAGAATTTGAACTGCGGCGACAAAGGTTGGCGTATGCAGGCTAAGCTGGCACTCTCGCTCCAGACGGTCTTGCAAGGCTTCAAGCTCGTTGCGGTATCTCTCCCTCTGCTGGCGCTTGTTGTGGATCGGCAGTAAGACCTCATCACCGCTTTGGGCACGCTGCTCGAGGCGGATCAATTCGTTATCCAACTCCAGGATCAGGGTTTTGAGCGACTCAACTCCATAACGGCGCTTGATTGCGGCTTCATGCTGGCGTTTGGCGTACAACTCGTCCTTAAAGGCTTTGAGATGGGGGATGAGCCAGCGCTGGCAGCGCGCCTGCAGCGCCTGCAAGTCTGGAGGCTCGGTTGAGGATGGCACCTGGGCGGGCACAAAATCCCACAAGATGGCTGGGTCAAGCACCTGCAAGGGGCCGCCCTGACGGGAGGAAAAAAGTGAAAACAGACGCCGCGAAACGATTTCCCCTAGGCCGTCGCTGATTTGGACTTCGTAGAAGAGCAGCACCCCGTCGCGGCGTCGGTCGGGATCATAAAAGGTCGCCCCTTGTTGCAAAGCCTGAACCAGATTCTGCTCAGCCCACTGTAAGGTAGCTTCAAACAGGGGATGACCAAAAGAGATGAACTCTGCCTGAGAGTCTTTGAGCGCTAGCGCTTTGTCAAAGGTAGCCAGAGGATATCGTTTGAGCAAGACCCCAAAGCGTTTTTTGAAAGTATCCTGTTCGGCAATTTTGCGCAGGGGATAGGGGATTTTGTCCAGACTGAAGAAGCCCGCTTGCCGGGGGAGCGGGCGCATCTCCCCACCCAGGTGTTGATAGGCTTTCTGGAAGAAGGCCTGGGTGTATTCGGGAATCAGACGGCGTTCTCTCGCTCGGTCATTCATCTCTTTAATGCGTGTGTAGTCAATATAGCGGGTGGCAAGACTTTCATCAAGCTTGGCGCGCACGGTACGCAGGTACTCTTCGTTAACGGTGATTTCAATTTCGCGCAGGATTTCGTCCAGGGTGCGCGCGCTGGCAGCGGCTTCGGTGAGCAATTGGGCAAGGTCGCGGCCGGGAAAGAGCTCATCGATCACGTCAAAGACCTTATCGCTGCCCAGAGCATCTTTTATCTCGTTTAGTTTTTTAAACAGACAGTCGAGCACTTGCCCTTCGCGGGTATCAGCAGCCACCAGATTAAAGATCGTCACCTCACGGGTCTGACCATAGCGATGGATGCGTCCCATCCGCTGTTCAAGGCGGTTGGGATTCCAGGGAATGTCGTAATTGATCATCAGATGGCAAAATTGCAGGTTAATGCCTTCGCCGGCTGCCTCGGTTGCGACCATGATTTGGGCTTCGGTTTTAAAAATCTTCTCGGCGCGAATGCGCTCTTCGAGAGGCATACGACCATGAATGTTGCACACCGAATATCCCCAACTTTGCAGGCGTTTGGTCAGATATTCGAGGGTGTCGAGCGATTCGGTGAAGACCAGCACTTTGGGGGGTTGGGCAAGCGAGTGAGCAAGAGAGCCGCCCCCGGCTTCTCCGGTTTGCATTAATTCTTTCAGGGCATCGCGAAAATAACGCAATTTGACTTCGTCTTCCTGTTCGATGATCGCCAGCGCCTGAGCGAGCAATCCATCAAGAGTTTGAATTTCGGTTTGTAGCTCAGCACGATTCTCGGCACTGCTCAAGGTTTCCCACACCTCTTCCTGTTTCCAACGTTCTGCTTCATTCAGGTCTTCGAGATCTTCGATGGAAAAGAGGTCGGCGGCGGTTTCAACCCTGGCTTTGTTGAAGGCATCTACCCGCTGAGATAGTTCTTCCAGGCGCTTTTTACGCCTTTCCAGAGAGCGAAAGAGCGCATAGGTGCTGGAAGCCAGGCGACGCTGCAGGATGACCATGGCGAAGGCAAGGTTGCGGCGCTTCTCGCTTGCCAGGGCTTTGTTGTACTGTTCCTTTACATAGCGTGAGAGGGCATTGTAAAGTTGTTTTTCGGCTGGCGATTCCTTGCCGAGGTTGAAGGTCAGGGTTCTGACATGGCGGGGCAGGAAGAGCGGCTTACCGTCAAAGTCTTTGAGGTCTTCTTTTAAGCGCCGAATGAAGAGGGGATTGTCAGCAGCCTGAATCGAAGCCTCAAGCAGCTTGGTAGTGGCAAAGGCCCCGGGCTGGAGCAAGTCCAGGAAAAGGCGAAAGTTCTCGGGGTCGCCCCGATGAGGGGTAGCCGTGAGAAAGAGCAGGTGAGTGCTGTTGCGGGAGAGCAGTTCGCCGAGGTGATAGCGCTTGGTTTTCTCGGTCTTATCGCCGTACTTGTAGGCTGACATTTTATGCGCTTCGTCCACAATGGTGAGATCCCAGGCAACCCCCGCTAACGATTGCATGACATCTTGCTGGCGAGCAAAATCCAGCGAAGTGATCACTTGAAATTCGGTTTCCCACACATTTTCGCCAAATCGGTTTTGCATCAACGAACGATCAATCAGGGTGAAGCTTTCATCAAAGCGCTCTTTCAGTTCGCGTTGCCACTGGTCCTTCAAGTGACCCGGGGCAACGATCAGGATACGCCGCACGAGGCCACGCAACTTTAACTCTTTGACGACCAGACCGGCCATAATCGTCTTGCCTGCGCCAGGGTCATCAGCAATTAAAAAGCGTACCCGCGCCTGTTCGAGAATGTATCCATATACGGCCTCGATCTGATGCGGCAGGGGGTCCACTTTGGAGATGTTCACAGCGAGCAAGGGGTCATATAGGGAGGCATAACGGTAACGGCGGGCTTCGAGGGCTAAAAACACTTCGTGCGCCGCAGCCCCAAAGGTCTGCTGCCGGCGCAACGGTCGCAGTAGAGCAAGTTCTTGCAGCGATAAAACCTGGTCAACATGCGTGCCTTGTTGGAGCAGGCGGCCTACCAGGCGGACGTGGCCCTCCGCCCAGGGCTCAACAAGATCTATCTGCACTGCTTCAGGCCAAAAGGGACCTTCGAGAATGTCATTTTGCCGAATGGGGAGCGAATCAGGCAGCATAGTTGACCTCGCCAAAAATTCTCATGCTCGCTACATCGCTATACCGATAAGAGCGAAAACTGTTAACCCCTGCGTTACCCATCATCCTCCGCTTTTCTGTCCCAATAGAAACGCCTCGCCCGCCGGCGCAAGCCAGAAATATAGCCGTATTATACCAAAAGGAGAGGGCTGAAAAGCAATTACCAATTGCGGAATGATAGGATAGGACACAGATAAACCCGGATTGAATGGA
>Ga0308404_1000400_pt1 | contig 13542 bp, 10 predicted proteins | sample HotsprSampleOSM4_FD_203475 | JGI IMG/M metagenome (GOLD analysis project Ga0308404, IMG submission 203475) | Hot spring phototrophic mat microbial communities from Octopus Spring, Yellowstone National Park, Wyoming, United States - 20060914_OS-M4 ...
CGACCCAGTTTCGCGCTACAGACAGGGTCCATCCCTCGTCCCACCACAGCGCCGGTCCGTCAAGGTTCCAGGTCGCCACAATCAGCAAACTGAACGTTACTGTTGTCCAGACAAGCAGACGTCCGGTGCCAGAGGCTACTTTCCCGATCATCAGCGGGCTTGGTTGAAAGAGAGGCATGGTTTTCCGCCGTTTTGCATATATCCGTAGACGACAAGCCTGATGTTCAGTAATGTTAGGAGATGCCTCAGAATGCTTATATTCCTCCCACGTTCCCTCCTCGCCGCCCGTCGTGCGGGGATCGGACGTGTGTGGGCGACCACCGCCAGGAAGTGCAGGGACGGTTCCAGCGCTCTTCCCACGTTGTCCGAGATACGACCGCTCAGCGCGCAGACGCTCCATAGGCGGGGGTTCCAGATAGGCTCCAAGAACGGACAAAAAACCAGCGGCAACCACTGCGATCACGCGCCTATCATGTAAGACGAGAAGATCAGTTGCACGAGATAAAGGACATCTCATGGACTCATTTGCTGACTTTTCCGACTGCGTGACGACCGTTCTGCGGATCGCCGCATCTGCGTCAATTCGTTCCCTTGAATCAAATCAATCGCCCGCCCGTTATGTTATCGAACAAAACGATACCGTCTCTATGTATATTGAGGCGACGGCGGAGGCATGGATGAACAGCGTTCTCGCGATCGGTTCTACGCGTGAACTGCACCCCATGCATCTCTGTCTTACGATTCAGTTCACTGAGCCAAATCACGGCGCCGCAATCTGGACGGCGACGTGGGAACATCTTTCCAGAACCGAAGAGACAGTCCCTGCGATTATTGCATGGCTCCATGCGCGGATCGGTCATTTTCCTGTCTCGTATATCGTGCGGCATGCGGTGCATGATGACGCTACTGGAAGTATTACTGCGACGTGGCGCACCCCCCCTCTTGTCGATATCCTGAAGACGGATTATCAGCGGCTTGTCTTAGATATCCAATGCGACGAGATCTCTGATGCGCCGTTTCCCCCCACGCATCATGGCGATGCGCCAGGAGGTCGTGAGGACGATGCGCTATCGGTGATCGAGCGCCTCCAGCGACGCTTTCCCGCATGGTCGTTCACCCCGCCATTGGTTCAGCACCGATGGGAACGGAATGCTCCTATCGAACGACCAAACGATTGGGAGGAATGGTCGGGCGTTACGACGCATGTGTCGCGTGCGTGGACATGGAAGAACATCGCAATGGAAGTGATAGGGGATATCCTGATTCCGGACGACCGCAGCGCTGATCGGACTATCCGCTGGACGGTGCATGGCGTGTTTGTTGATGCAATACGTCAATGGAACGCGCTGCAGCAGGATATCGAGCCGGTCGCTCGCACGACGCTGCATGTGTCGTTTTCCGTGCCGGCGTCACTGACCCATGGGCAGACGCCGCTAGATGGAACGCAGCAACGCATGCACATAACGTGGAGTGTCACGGCGGCGTCTGATAACGATCTGGAACACGCATTCGCCGAATGGGACAACTGGTTGTCACAGCCCCATCAATAAGAGATGACATGGAGGAACATCGTGACCGTCCAAGACCCGGCACCTCAAACCCCAGAGCCCAATGGATGGACATGGCGCCCGCACATGCCCATGGTATTCAATGGCATCACTCCATTACCGCTCGACGGAGAAGCGCCGTTGTCGCCGTTCCCGACCGAGGTGTTCCCTCCATGGGTGAGATCGTATGTCGAGTTAGTCGCCTGGTCAACCCAGACGCCCGTTGATTTCGCAGGCATGATGGCGCTGTCCACGCTGTCCTACTGCACATGCGGGCAAGTGGTTGCGCGTCCACGGACGATCTGGCAAGAACCGCTCAACTTGTTTCCGGTCGTAGGTGCACGTCCTGGCGAACGGAAATCTTACGTCAATGGAACGCGCTGCAGCAGGATATCGAGACGGTCGCTCGCACGGCGCTGCATGTGTCGTTTTCCGTGCCGGTGTCGCTGACCCATGGGCAGACGCCGCTAGATGGAACGCAGCAACGCATGCACATAACGTGGAGTGTCACGGCGGCGTCTGATAACGATCTGGACCACGCATTCGCCGAATTGGACGGCTGGTTGTCACAGTCCCATAATAAGAGATGACATGGAGGAACATCGTGACTGTCCAAGACTCAGCGCCTCAAACCCCAGAGTCCAATGAATGGACATGGCACCCGCACATGCCCATGGTATTCAACGGCATCACTCCATTACCGCTCGACGGAGAAGCGCCGTTGTCGCCGTTCCCGACCGAGGTGTTCCCTCCATGGTTGCGATCGTATGTCGAGTTAGTCGCCTGGTCAACCCAGACGCCCGTTGATTTCGCAGGCATGATGGCGCTGGCCACGCTGTCCTGCTGCACATGCGGGCAAGTGGTTGCACGTCCACGGACGATCTGGCAAGAACCGCTCAACTTGTTTCTGGTCGTAGTTGCAAGTCCTGGCGAACGGAAATCCGCGGTGCTTCGCCACCTGATCGATCCCATCACTGCATGGCAGCGGGATATCAATGAGGAACTGCGCGAAACACGGTTGCGCCAGGAAGTTGAGCGCGATGCGCTGATAGCGCAACTGCAGGCGCTCAAACGCAAAGCGACCGCCGAGGGAGGCAACGCGATCGAGATGGCGCAGAACATCGCAATTCAGATCGAATCGCTGCCGTTGCCGCGTCAAGTGACGATTATCTCCAGCGATATTACACCGGAGAGAGCCGTCGTTAATATGCATCGACAACACGGCGCGCTGGCGATTCTTTCTGCGGAAGGCGAGATTTTCGGCATTCTTACAGGACGGTACAGCCAACGCGGAAATGTCAACATCGACCCAATCCTGAAGGGACATGCCGGCGACCCAATTTCCTATGATCGACAGGATGGCACATCGATTTTCATCCCGCGTCCCGCACTGACGATGGGGATTATGGTACAACCGCACATGCTAGAGACGGTCGTCCGTGATCCTTTCCTGGCTGGACGCGGATTGCTGGCCCGATTATTGTTTGCTCGTCCGGCGTCGATGGTTGGGCGACGACTCATCCGGGCGCACATGTCGATGGAACGCTGGCAACAAGCGCAATACGAATATAGCGCGATGATCCGCCACTTGCTGGACGTGTTTTGTCGCCGCACCTTGTCCGATCCGGACGTATCTCCATTCACGCTGACCTTCGAAGACGACGCCGAAGCAGCCATTGCCCGTTTTGAGTTGCTGATTGAAGCGCGGATGGGAGCGCATGGCGACCTCAAAGACATAAAATTTTGGGCAGCGAAACTCTGCGGTGCAACCGTGCGAATCGCAGGTCTGCTCCACCTCGCCGAGCATGGCGCCCAGGGGGTCGATGTTCCAGTTTCATGTGGAACCTGGCAAAACGCCGAGCGACTGGCATCCTACTTTATCGAGCACGCCATTGCGTCGCTGCTCCTGGATGTTGAGAGCGAGGTGCGGACGGTTGCGCGTGATGTGGTGCAGGCGATTCGTGCGCAGCGACTTGATCGCGTGACGCGCACCGATATCTACCGTTGGTGTCCCCGACCATGGCGGACCAGCGATAAAATCAGCACCGTCATCGATTTACTCGTCGAGTATGGGTATCTTGCGGAAGCGCAACCGGTCACCAGCGGACGCGGACGCCCGCCTATGTCCTACCTGGTGCATCCGGCGATATGCACGGATGATGCATTGTCGTTCTTCGCCGACGGCGGGCATGAGATGACAATGGTCTCGTATCCGATCGCCGATGGATGCGCGTTCCAACCGCTCGCCACAACGCCGTCGCTGCACCACGTTTTCGCAATTCTCCGACGAGTGCGAGCATGGGATGCAGGCGCGTATATTCGTCTGCGAAAGACGTTGCTTGTCTTGGACGCTTCACGCGCCGACCCGCCCCCTGACGATCTTATGCAAGAACTTCGCACCATCGCGCCAATCATTTTCGTGGCGCTTTGTCATACCGAGCGTCCGCAACGCGCTGATTTTGAGTTTGCCATCCGGCAGATTCGGTCTGTGGCGGAGCGAATTTCGTATTCGGATGATGCACCGCCCGTCGCCGGTCCGTGATCGTGCAAGCACGCGTCATGATATGCAGGATGGGGGCGTTCACCCCGTCATCTCGACCAGAGACGCCCCACCGCACAGAGGAGAAATGATGACGGGGCAAGCACTGGCGCTCATGCATCGCCAGATGTTTCCGGACGGGGATTATGCAGCGCATTGAAGCGCGTCCGACACCCATTCATGATCGCTGAACGAGATCGTCGCCATTTGACGAACCATCGCCCAATCATCCTCTGTCATTGCGCTCACATGCGTGTTGTCTGCGATATTCCGCAAAAATCTGCGGAGCAACACAGGAGAGGATTGCACCGATGGCAGCAACACCATCGGCGATCCACACCAGCGCGCCGCATCTGCTGCACATTCCGGGTCGTGAGCGACAGCTTTGATGAGGGCAAGGTGATCTGTATGCGGCATGGAGTCCCAAGAAACCCGCTGCATGTAACTGAGCGCCGTTTCGGGATAGCGACACACGGCATGAATAAACTTTCGAACATGCCCTGTCGTTTCACAAGCATCAATGCATGCCAGTGCGTCGCGTACGCAGATATCGATAAGCGCACGTTGCGCAGATTCGGGAAGCGATTGCCAGGCGGCGCGCCCAAGGGCCGCAATGTAGCGTCCCGTTATTGCGGGGTAGCGGTCGAGAATAGCAAGGAGACGACGACTGTATCCTATCGCGTTCGCGAGCGCCGGCAACGCATTGGGCGCGCTGTCGATATGGTTCAAGATGTCGCGTTGTTGCATCTTCGGGATAGATGACCAAAACGGCGCGATCGCTTCCGCATACCGTTCAAATGCAACACATGATTGCCGTTGCATGACGAAGGCGAAGATCTGCGGGTCGTGCCCAATGATGCGGGCAACGGCAATCACTGGCTCTTCGTCGTTGAACCAGAGCGCATGTTCGATCAGACGCTGCCGGACCGCTGGAGATTGTATAGGGGGTGCTGTCTGCTGCGCTAAACGATTCACGAACGAAAGAAAGTCTGGAAGCGAGGTCAACGTCTCAATGAGCTGCGGTTGTCGAATCGCGACCTCTGGCAAGACGGCGAGAATGGCTGGGAATTGGGTGCAAAAACGGGCAATCGTGTCCATCCATGCGTCCGGGATTGGCGAACGACGCTCTGCGAGCGTATGGAGCGCGGCAAATCCATCCCAAGGCGTTTGCAACGCTGCACTGAGCGTCGACAGATCGGCATGGGGACATGCGAGCGCATGGGCGGCAAGATACGACGAGTCCTTCGAATATGCCAGCGATGGAAACGTTTGCCGTCTGCGTTCCCCGCTGGCACACCCGCGCTGTAGGTAGATCGCGTACGCCTCGATGCGCTGGCGACAAACGGCTTCCAACGCCCGCGACGGTCCGTTAACACTGACAAACCGCGCGGCGAGTGCAGGAACTCCCTCGCACTCCTGCTGAATGGCCTGCGCCTCATCAGGATATTCGCGTTTCCACGCCCGCCAGCCGTGCATTCCAATAATCGACGTGAACGCGTCCAAAGCGGTGCACGACTGGCAGGCGCCCCTCCAGAGCGCCATGTCCATGCCGCCCAATCGCGCCGCCGCGACTGACACCCAGGGGTCATGGGCGGCAATACGGCAGAGATCGTTCCATCCTTCGATTGGAACAGATATGCGCGCCTCAGGAATGCGGAATAACCATCGGAGCAACGCGATCGGACGATCAGACAACGCAAGAAAGAATTCGTAGGCGTACCCGATGTTTGCGCATGTGGCGTATATGGCTTGCGGGGACTGAGCGAGAATGGTGATACAGCGGCGTTGCTGGTCGGGGGAAAGACGATCCCACCCCAGACGTTCGATCGCGGCAGCCAGAGAAACAGGCGCATGCCGTCCCACGTCAATCACGGCATCAATGCGGTCAAGGAGCGTTAATGCATGGATTGCGCGATCCGGCGGCGCAAACAACGCCAGATGCTCGATCATCTGACGCTGATCATCATCGTGTATGAGCAAGGAGTCCCCCGTTCCCCAAAACGAATCCAAGACAGGTGTCATCCACGCACTGCCCGGATGTGATCGGATCAGTAAGCGGACAAGAGGCACATCGCGGTGTGGAACGGAAAGAAGGTTCGTCCACGTTACAATCGATGGACTTGATTCACGAGAATGAGCATTCATACGTCTACAGGAGGTAAACAAATATTGCTATACTATTATAAGCCAAGCAAAGAAAAAAAAGGAGGAATTTGCCGTGAGCACGACACTGCGCATCATGACCGTCCAATCGGACATGCAATCCCAGCTTGTCCGGAACACGGACATTATCGTCCAGCTAACGGGATTCATCCATCAGATAGCGAAAGGGTATCCCGCTGCGGCGATCGTGCAACCCAACTTTAGTGCGAATCAGTACACCGTGATGTGGCGGTACCCCGGTGATTTCAACGTGTACCAGGGATGCATTACGATTCCTGATATCGATAGCCACAAGCCTCTCCGGGAAACTTACGAAACCGAAACACACATCGGACCATACTTGGGTGTGCTCGACTTGCTCTTCTCCCATGCGCTCACTGACATGGACGAGACAACAGTGATCTACCTCCAACTCCAACGCAAGCCAACGGGAGAGAAGCAAGTTTATGATTGTTTCCTCATGACCGAAGGGGTTGCAATGACCTTGTTCCAAACAGGGACGTCCATTTCCAACCCCGGACCAGAAGTCCGGTTCAACAGCTTCCTCATGGGGATATGGGAAGTCGTTCGTCGTCAGGCGATGGCGTCTGAGGAGTCGATCTCCATGCATCTCGTTATGGCGATCTTCGGTATCTTATTCGCCGCCGTATTCGGCGCGTATGTTATTTTTATGGGCACCAGCATCATTCCTCGTCTGGCGGATGCACTCCAGTCCATCCCCTGGTTCGCCAATGTGGATTACCGCATCCTGTACCTCACCGGGTTGCTGTTTTCGGTAACAGACACGTTTGTGTTCATGTCATCCGGGAACCGACCGCTGACCGTGGTTGGATGGGTTAGTCAGGGGATCGGCGGATTGTTCCACGTCTGGTACGGAATAACCAACGCATGGGGATCAAGTGTTGAGGATGTTATCCTCTCAGGAATATTTTCTGTCTCCGTCGCTTTCGGCGGAGAACTCGCCTTGATCTTTCTTTTCCTGCTCGTCTCGTCCCTTTTCCCAACAATTATAACGCTTCCCTGGCATGTTGTATCCAGTATACGTTCGGAACAACAGTGGAAGAAGCGACAACACACCATCCGCAATGGGGCGTATACCTACACCGTCAATAGGGAGGGATGACAGAAGACATGATGGATATCGTAAAACCAAAATCTTCCTACGAAATCCGTCTCGTTCCTGCGTACGTGCGTCCGATCACGGTCACCGTGAGCGCCGTGATGCTTGTTGGAGCAATGCTTCCAGGGATGTTCTGGATGTTTTTTGGGGCGATCTTTTCCCTGTGCGCATTCGCGTCATGCGCCTTTTTCACGTATGCACGCGATGCCAGGACGTTGCAAACGCTCCGAGATCACGACGTTCGCAACCTTTTGTTGCTTACGTGCGGCAACGAGACAAACATCCCGCACACGAAGATGCGTCGTACTCAGTTCTACGCTGCCGTGAGGCGCATCGTCGCCCGATCCGACCAGCAACGGCAAATCAGGTTCATTGGCGTTGGAGAATACAATGGCGTGCATGTAGCCATCATCGTCGGCGTTTCGCCCCAGAGCGTGCATGCAGATGCACAACACGACATCTCGTGCATACCGCACGGGAACGATGCGATCATTATCACGAACACCGTTCCGTCTTCCATGACCGGTTGGACAACGCCTGCCGCTGCTCGGATAGAGACCGGGCGGATGCATGGCTACGCTGCTGCTGCCCAGACCACGTCCACGGGGCAGACGATGTCCGTCGCTCGTCAGACCACGTCCACGGGGCAGACGATGTCCGTCGCTCGCCAGACAACATCCACTGCTGATGCTGATCGGGCGCTGTTCGGGTCCGAGCGCATGCATGGTTCTACATCACATTGTGTGCGTGCTCCCAGAACAATGGGCAATGATCACAATCTCCTTCGGCAACTGCTCTCCACTAGCTCCGATAGCTCCGACAATGATATGGGGGATTTGGCGAAGCATCAGTTGCGTGACGTGAATACGGAGCATCAGTTGCGTGACGTGAATACGCAGCATCGGTTGCGTGACGTGAATACGCAGCATCAGTTGCGTGACGTGAATACGCAGCATCAGTTGCGTGACGTGAATATGGGAGATTTGACGGAGCATCAGTTACTTAACCTCATCCGGGCGACAATGATGACGGCGAACATCGAACAAACATACACCCTTGATCCGTTTCGCGGACCGCGATTTTATGGGGTCTGCATTCGAGGAGTTGCACGACGGGCGCGGAAGCCCGTTGTTGACATCATCGATGCGACGTTGCGCCAGGGTCAGCTGCGCTATGTATGTGATGCATCATCTGACGAGATATGCGTCCTTGTCGAACGGGAAGATTTTTCTTCGATCCCGTTCGATCGCGTCATTGCAGACGCCCAACGATATGGTCTCCCTGATCCATCTCGTCCTCTGACCATCCCTATCGGGTACACCGTCAACGGGACGATGACGCTTGCGAATCTTCCCGAACATGGATCCCATATGCTTGTTGTTGGGGCAACACGGTCCGGAAAATCGACATTTCTCCATGCCATCATCGCATCGCTCATCCATTTCAGTTCGCTCCCCCGCTTCAGCCCTCACCGCCGTGTAGAGCTGGCGCTGATCGACCTCAAGTCAGGGGTCGAGTTTGCTCCCTACAATGGTCTCGACTGCTTGTGGATGCCGGTGGTCAGTTCGATTGAGGACGCAGAAGATTGCTTACATATTCTCCACAAAGAGATGCTCCGCCGCTTCCGTATCATCCGGAAGAACGGGGAGACATCATGGTCAGGGAATTGGCTCGTGGTCATTATTGACGAGTGGAATCGCGTTCCCGAATCGCTTCTGGGCATTATGCGAGTAATGCTTCGTCAAGGACGGTCCGCGGGGATGCATTTCATTCTGACCACCCATCGCCCGACGGCCGAGAACGTGGATGGAGATGTCCGTTCACAGCTCGGCATGCGTGCGATGTTTCTCGTCACGAATCAGAACGATGCACGATTGGTATTCGAAGGCGCTGATCTTCCGATACCGCTCGGCAATGGCGATTTTTGGTTTCAATCCTCGGAGACGACTACCCCGATCCGGGTCCAATCTCCTTTGGTTGACGTGCCAACATGGGTGAGGAAACAACCAAAAGCGCCCATTCCGACGTGCAATGAAACGAACACTGCATTGTTCGTTCAAGGAAAGACAGGAGCGGTCTTCTTCGACGAGGGAAGCATTACCCGCAACGATTGTCTGCATCTTCTCCAGCAGTCCCTCATGCGACGCGGCGGGAACAAGGCAGTTGTTCTCCGTTCTACCATGGCGATCCCCGATATCATACGCACCTTTGCGCAATCACTTGCTACCAGCGGATCGCAGGACATTATTATCGAGTCGTTCGGCGACATGATATGTCGATTATCGTCTGAGTATTGTGTGGGGAATCAACGTCGCATTCCTGCACTGACCGTTATACAGCGCATGGTTCGTGAGGCGAAGCAGCGCAACACACTTCGGGTCTGGGCGATAGTCGACAAAAAGAATGCCCAAGAGAACAGCGCCCTTGCCTGGTTTGAACCAGACTACCTCGTTTCGTTTGGTTCATTTGTCTTCCCCGCGTCGCTTGACCCCTTCGGACACTGTGCACGAGCGACGCGCAACGTTCATACGCTCGTCTGCATCAATCGGGAGGACGGATCCGTTCTTTGGGTTGAGTGAAGCGCAGCGGGAGTGTTTCCCATGGGACATTCGGGGGGAGTTCGTTCGGAGCGTAAACGACGATCAGACGCATATGCAGCGGAATGTGATAGCCGCGCAACACGGTTTGTAACAACGACATCGCCGTCACGGTCGGCAATAACCGCAGGAGAGCGTTCAACACCGTATCGGCGACAATAACCGTGTCGGACATCACCGTTACCCGTCCTCCGCTGATCAAACGAAGATGCGTCTTGTTGTTTTCCCGGATGAATTCGTCAACCGCTTGCTCAAGAACATGCTGACGCTCTACGATAAGAAGCAACGCAGCGGACGACATAAGGCTGCACAAAGAGAGAACGAAGAGAGCAGCGTGTTCGATCAACCCAGCAAGCATCGTCGTCAGCAAGCTCACGCTCATCAGTACGAATACTTTTATGCGGATATTCTGCATAAGTTCGCTCCTCAATAGCAATACGACATTAATCATACCAGAAAACGGAGGACTCTACATGGACATCACGATGATCTTCAGCGGGATCTCTGGGGTGCTAGCGCTTATCATCATCTTTTTGTTTCTGATCGTCCCAGCGATAAGAACCAGGCGGGGAACGCATCAGACCGCAAATCTTGAGCGGGCGCTGATCCGAGGAGTCAATCAACCATCTCCTGCAGTTGACGCGAATCAGCTGGTCGAACTGGCGAACGTCATCCAGAAGGAATTACGGACAGTATTACCCCAAAACCTTAACATCTCCGCGACAATCAAGAACATGCTTCTGGTTGTCTCCGTATATGACCCCAAAAATCGCACATACAACCACAACAGCGTCGTAGAGATTGTCAGCGCTGTGAAAGGTGCGGTGAACAACGCGTGTTGCAAACACAACATGCGAGAGAGCATCGCAACTCAACACATTTTTCGGCATGAGTTTAAGGCGGTTATAGTGTACAGCATTGCACCGGTGGATACGTCATCACGTCAAGCAAGTGGAGCAACCCATCACTCACGAGGCGTCGGTGTGGATTCGACTCACCCACGGGGCGTTGGTACGAATTCGACGGACCGACGCAGCAACGGAGTACACCGCTCTACGGACGCTTCCGATTCGACGAACCGACGCAGTGACGGAGCACGTCGCTCTACGGACGTCTCCGCCCCATGGAGCGACGGTACGAATTCGACGAACCGACGCAGCGACGGAGCACGCAGCTCTACGGACGCCCACAACCCTTCGACGGACCGACGCAGCGACGCCCCCCACAGTTCTATGGACGATGGAGAGGACGGATATGATCTCTATGACAGCATCTTTAGAGCGTCACCTCACAGAAAGAAATAACGAGGGAGCAGGAAGATCGTACACTGGACGAACACCCCGTCGTCTCTCCAGCGCGTACCTGGAATGCCGAGCAGACACAGCGCGCCCGCACCCAGGGCGCGCTGTGTCTGCTGGATGGATCGCAGTGACAATGAACCGTGCGACGATGCCGCTCATCCATCAACGAATCCTGACGCCCCTCAACGAATCCTGACGACCCTGGAGTGAAAGCTTTCGTGCCCCTCCGAACACGCCGCCTTCCCTCCCTGCGGGCGACTGACATAGGCATCGTCGCGCCTCTTGCGCATGATTCCCTCGCGCTGCTCTTAATTCAACGCACTCCGAGATAATTGTTGAGATTATCGATGGCAGCTGCCCATCGTCATGCAATGATAGTGCGCGTTTGGAGATATATTGCCCGTCTTGTAAGACGTTAATCTACAGGAAGTATTTTTATGCAACCAGGATTACTGAGATGTTGGCGGACTTCCCCCTGGTTGAAGATCGGCGAACGAAAACCATTGGAGGAAACCTTCGATATTCCGAGAACTGATCAACATAAAGAGCCATGGTTCATTATCGAGGAGGGGCGTTCTCTCACAGAAATCGACGGTCATTAGCGCCAGGAGCGGCTGCGGGTCGTCCGCGCATAACAATCAATCTGTGCAATGATCCGACAACTTCGGACAGATTGTTCGGATTCGAAGGTGACGTGATCTCCTTCGAGCAATAATCTGGCGCGAAGCGTCACGGCGTTGTGGCTTATGAACGCACGTAGTGAAGAAGCCCCCCCGTCAACCATATGCGACATGCGACAGCGCTTGCGCGGCTTCGTGCACTTGTGGGCACAGAGCCGCGCAAGCGCTAGAATGTGCCCTTTGGTTGACGGGGGGCATGGCGATTTGTCTTGACTGCCCCGACGTACACTCAACTGCCCGCCACCTCCTGTCAATCCAGGGTGCAGCAATTCAGTACATCGCCATCAACGAGCAACCCAACGGCGATCGTTGTGCTATGGACGTTGCATCGACGCAGCATGTGGCATGTCGGCAAAGGGAAACGGATGATCGACATATTGTCGCCCGCTTCCTTGATAGCAGCGCATCCATTGATACGGACAACCAGCGCCGAGATTGGACATGATGCGCGTTGTTGCCTCATGTCCAATCTCGGCGGATGCTTCACGTCCGACATCAGGCGCTGCATCGAGCGAGTTTTCGCCCAGCACATCCCCCTGGTTAATCACAATCCTTGATGCTTGAAGAAATCTCCATGTCGTGCGAGGATTGCATCGCAACGCGGAATGCAGCGACATCATGGGATGTCGTGGATCCGTTGACAAGCAGCGCCGTCTGTTCATCCCGCTTATGGAGGAGAGCAATTGTTGCATGCGCTGCGTTATGAGCGGGATGGCGACCAACCCATGGCTTCATCGTCTCCAGAAGCGCCACTGCAAAGTTCGCCATCGCCAATCCGCTCGAGACCTCCCCCCATCCCCGCATCCTCCAGATGTGTCTGGGAGCTCCCTGCGTATGCAGCAGCACGATGCAGATGCAGCGTTTCAAGTGTGCCGACCGCTTCTGTTCATGCAATCGAGTTGGGGCATGTCTTCCTCCAGCGAATCACGGCACGCACGGCGTCCTCCTGGCGCCGCAGCAGAGCAGTGCTCTCGCAGCACGGTTCGGTACGTGCAGCAGCAGAACGCAGAACGTGGACGGCCGATCTGGTGAATCACAATATCGAGCGCCAGACGACGATCTCTGTCGGGCTCTGCCCGCCCTGCAGGAAGGGTGTCCGTCATCCATGGAATCTCTGGGACATCATCCATCCCTGGCTCGGAGATGCTGACGAGCGCTGGAACCGCCGCCAAAGGAGTGAGGAACGACGGCGCGAAGCGTGCGCACCAGAGTTTTGCGCATTGGGGACGCTCCTTGTTCCCCTGCTGCCACAGACGATGCATGTTGCACAGCGGCGCAGGAGATGTTCGTTGGATGCGGACGCAGGGAAGGATCCCGATACGGCTTGCAGGGATGCTCGACCAGATGTCTGGATGACGTGTCGCATCGTCGGCAGGGAAGGGCGAATTGCATCGTCGGCAACCAGGAGCGACCGTGCGTCTGCATGCTCGGAGGAGTGCCAGACGATTGAAACGGTCAATCATGACCTGGAGCAGACGTGAGGTGCGCGGCAGACCATCGGCTTCATCCTGTCGCCATTGTGTTCGTCTCTTCAATCTCGCCCGTCGACATGAGACGATTGGCGATATCATATCATGATGATACAAACGATGCGA
>Ga0308404_1000405_pt1 | contig 13490 bp, 19 predicted proteins | sample HotsprSampleOSM4_FD_203475 | JGI IMG/M metagenome (GOLD analysis project Ga0308404, IMG submission 203475) | Hot spring phototrophic mat microbial communities from Octopus Spring, Yellowstone National Park, Wyoming, United States - 20060914_OS-M4 ...
TGCTGCGCCGCGCGCGCGGCGCGGCGCAGCAGGGACCCGATTGTTGTTATTCCTGCTACCATGCCCCCAGGATACCGCCCCACGGCGCCCCCGACATCGGGCGCCGCGCATGCATGCCCGGCGACCTCCGCGTGCGCCGCACGCGACGCGCGGTATGCGGCAGCGCCGGCCCGGACGTCGCTGCGCCGCAGCGCGGCGCCGGTCGGCGCCGCGTGGTAGCATAGTGGAGGACTCGCCGGCGAGGAGGGATGTCATGGAGGTGCGCTTCCACGTCGCCGAAAACGGCACGTTCGCCTGGTGTACGCTGCCGGGCGGGTGGTACGAAGTCCGGCTGCAGCGGCGCCGGCGCAGCTGGCTATGGACGCTCGTCGAGCGGAGAGCGGACGGGACATGGGGGCCGCTCGCCACCGGATCGGCCGCGACGCGCGACGAGGCGGCGGAGCACGGGCTGGCGGCATGCGGCGCGCGTGGGCGCGTCGTCTTTGACGACGACGCCGCGCCGTCCGGCGCCGGGCGCTGCTGATCGCGGACGGCGGCGTCCGCCGTCGCGCGCGCCGCCGGGCGGCGGGAGGGGGGGGGAATTTGGTTCCGAGAAATGTTCCTTCTCGGAACCAAATCCGCGCCCCGGACCGCCCCCCGCAACCCCCCCGACCCCCCGACCCCCCCGCACGCGGCGGGGTCGGGGGCGGCGCAGCGGCGCCGGGCGCAGTCGTCCGGCGCGCATGCCGCGCCCGGCGTCGGCGGCGTCGACTCCCGCGTCGCACGCCGCGTCGGACAAAAAAGCCCCCCGTTCCGTCTGCAGACGGAACGGGGGGCATGAACGAGCGGCGCTGCGCGCCGGGGAGGTGGACGGCGGCTCCTCAGCGCGACGCGGCGGCGCGGGAAACGCCGCGCCGCCGCGCGTCCTGGCGCGCGGCCCGGCGCGCCGCCTGCAGCGCGTCGACCTGCGCGGCGAAGTCGGGACGTTCGGCCATCCAGCGCCGGATGGTCGTGCGCCCGATCCTCAGCGCGCGGGCGGCGAACGTCATCGACGCGCCGCTGCGCATCGCGCTGAGGAGCGCCTGCGCCCGCGCCGGGTCGAAGACGCCGCGCTGCGGCGCCGGCGCCGGCGCCGGCGCCGGCGCCGCGCCGGACGGCGCCAGGTACGCCGCGACGATGGCGGCCTGTTCGGCGTCGCTCAACGCCAGCCATGCATCCATCGGCATGGCGTCGAGTGCGTCGCCGTCGTCGCCGGCGTGGCCGTCGCCGTGGCCGTCGCCGTGGCCGTCGCCGTCGTCGCCGTCGCGCGCCGCCAGCGCGGCGACGACGGCGACCGCCTCCTCCTGACCGGCGGCATACGCCAGCCAGAAGGCCGAGACGCGCCGCGCATGCGCGGCGCGGCGGTTGGGGGTCGCCCCCGTCTCCAGGGCAGGGGCGGTCGGTTCGATCATCATGCATTCCTCCTTTCTCCGCCGCCATCCGGCGGCGGGATGTGTCCGACACGTTCACCATAGCCGCCGCCAACGGCGCAGCGGCGGCGGAATCGGCGCCGTCCGGCGCGCGCGCGGAAAGGCGCGATGCAGCGGCGGACGCCGCCGCAGGAGCGCGGGGGATCCTCCAGGGGTGCGCGCGCCGCGCGCGCGGAAAGGCGATCAGCCCGGATGACGGACCAACGCCACGCCCCCCGTCCGTCCGCAGACGGAACGGGGGGGGCGTGGCGGATGCCGGCTACGCGATCGCAATGCCGGCGTCGGCGGCAATGTGCCGCACGGCGCCGGCAAGGAGCTCGACGAACGCGGCGACGCCGGCGTCGCCTCCGCCGCACGCGGCGACGCGCGCGGCGAAGGTCATCGCCAGCGCCGCCTCCCGCTCCGCCGCTTCGAGCGCGACGGATTCGGGCGCGGCGGCGCGCTGAACCGCCGCATCCGCGAAACGGTTCAGCGCGGCGACGGCCTCAGCCGCCGGTTCCGCCGCCGCCCCGCTGTGCGGCCGCGCCAGCACGGCCGCGAGCACCGTTTGTTCTCTCCTTTCTGCGCGCCGCCGTGCGGCGGCGCGGCGGATGATCATCACGGAGCATGCGCCCCGCACGCCTCCAGGATACCGCATTCCGGGACGCGAACCGGCCGGGCGCGCCGGACCGCACCGGCGCTGCGCCGGCGTCCGCCGGGCAAAAAAAGCCCCCCGTCCGCCCGCAGGCGGAACGGGGGGTGCGAACGATGGACCTCACCGCGGGCGTCGCCGCCAGCGGCCGGCCCAATCGTGGATTCCCGGAAACCGGACGAGGGCGTGCAGCTCGTCCGGCTCCCAGTCTTCCTCGAGCGCGTCGAAGAAGGCGTCGTCGGCGCACGCGCCGCCGCGCCCCTCTCCGACATACCAGACGACGGCGCCGCGAAAGGCGCGCAGCGCCGCCGCCGCCATCTGGTCGTCGTAGGGCGGCCAGACGAGCAGCAGCGCCGCCGTCTCCGGCGCTGCCGCCGCCGCCGACGCCGCGTCCGCCACCTCGACGAGCGTCCACGCCGGACGCGTATCGAGCCAGTCGTTCGGCCGGCCCGGGCGGAGTCCCGGCGTGAACGCGAGGCGCCCGCGCGCATCGAAATACTGCGGGGGCGGGCGGACGTCGGTTGCCCGCACCTCGGCTCCTGCCTGGCGCAGCAGCCAGGACCAGTAGCCGAGGCCGGCTCCGACCTCGACGATCGGCGAATCGGCGGCGATTCGCCGAACGAGGTCCTCGTCCGGGAGGGCATACGCATACTGCCTACGCATCACCTTGATGATGCTGTAGGCGTGCGGGTGCGCCTCCGACACCCGCCCGTCCCGGATGCCGAGCGTTTGCTCGACATCCAGGAGAAAGGGATGTGATAAGTTGCTCATTCATCCTCCTTGCCCGCCCCCGCCGTGCGGCGAGGGGGGCGTGCAACATTATTCGTATGCCCTCAGCATAGCGTGCAGCGGCGGCGGGGACCGAGGCAGAGAAACGGATGCGGCAGATCGGCCACGCGGTCGTCCCCGCCGTCGCCCGCGCCGTCATCGCCGCGCCGTGCGCCCCCGGCCCGGCGGCGGGCGGATGGCGCCGATCACCGGATCGCCGGGCGCAGCAGCGCCGCCGCCCGCCGCCGCGCCATGCGCGCGCCGCCCCCGTCGCGCGTGCGCCGCACCGCCCGCGCGCGGGGCGCGGCGCCGCCCGCGCCCGGCAGCGCCGTCGTCGCGCCGCCGCCAGGCGCCCCGTCGGCGGCAGCAGCAGCGCCGGCGCGGCGATGACGGCGCGGGCGACGGCGGGGACGACCGCGTCGAGGAACTGCGGGGGCCCCGCGACGTGCGCCTGTGGCACGTCGCGGGGTTCGTGACCCACGTGCGGCTCTCCCACGCCGCACGCGAGGTCTTCGTCCAGGCCGGGCTGCTGCCCGACCTGGACGCCGCCGCCCCCGGCGATGGCGACGACGCCGGCGTCGCCGCCGCCGACGCCTGAGACGTCAACGACGCGCGCCCGGTTCGCTGCGGCGAACCGGGCGCGCGTCGTCGTCTCCGCGATCCTACGCGATCCGCGACCAGCGCCGGTGATTCCAGCGCCATTTGCCGAGAATCACGGCGCCCCGGTCCGGCTCGCCGTGGCGGTGCGGCGGCTGCCCGAACGGGAACCAGTCGATGGTCCCGTCGCTCATGCGCGCGATGGCGAAGCCGCCGACCGCCTTGCAGTGGTCGTTTTGCTTCGCCTCCCGCAGCGCATCAGCGAGCGCGCGGCGAAACATTGTTGTGGTCATCGTTTCCTCCCGTGTGCTCATAGTTCTCCCACAGCATAAGCATACCCCCCCAAAGATGGTATTTCAATGATAATTCAATGATAATTCAATGATAATTCACTGATATTTCGCTGATGCTTCACCGCGCCCTCCCCGCATCCCCCGCATCCGCAGCGGCGCCGCCGCCGCGCTCCGTTCCGACGTCCCAGAGGACGGCGCCGCGCACGGCGCGCCGTGCGTCGACCGCCATCGGGTCGGCGCAGGGCGGCCAGACGATCAGCAGCGCCGCGCGCGGCATGACGCCGACGCCGCCGACGCCATGCGCGGGGCGGCGTCGGCGGCGTTGTGCGGACGCACGACGCACTGCGCGTCGTCCACCCCGGACGCGCGCCGGATCACGCCGTCGGGTCGCCACATTGCCCCGCTGCATCATCGGCGGCGGCGACCAGCGCCGCCAGGCGTGCAGCGGCGGCGGCGACAGCGGCGTCGTCGCCGCGCTCCTCGGCGTCCAGCGCGTCGAGAATCGCCGCGAGCGCGGGGTCCTCGTCGGCATACGCCTCGCAAAACCCCTGCACGGCGGCGCGGGCGGCGACGATGGCGGCGTGCAGGTCCGGCGCCGCATCGTCATCCCCGTCGTCCCGCAGGAGCTCGTCGGGAATCTCTTCCTCGACGACGCGCATGCGTCCTGCGGAATCGACCCACGCCAGACGCCAGGCCCACACCCCGGCGTCGTCGTCGTAGAACGCTGCGAACAGCGGCGAGTCGGCGCCGATGTCCGCCAGGCGTTCGACGTAGCACGCCGCCGCGTCGCCGGCGGCGTTCGCCGCGTCCGCCGCGTCCGCAGCGGGGGCAGCGGGCGCAGAGCTACTCTCATCCATGGGTTCTCCTCCTTTTGATCTCCCCCCGCCGTGCGGCGGAGGAGTGCAATCCGGGCGATGTCCCGGCGCGATCAGGATACCGCTCACCGTCATCGTGCGTCCGGCGCCCGCCGGATCGCCCGCTGCGCCCGGCGACGACGGCGACAGCGGCGCCTGCGCCGCCGCGGTGCACCGCTGCATCGCCGCGCGGCGCCCGACGGCGCGGCAGCGGCGGTCCCTGCACCCCCGGCCCCCCGCGTGCGGGGCGGTTCGGGGGGCGGGGGGACTGGGGGAGGTTGGGGAACGCTATCCTGAGTCCACACGCGGCGAACGCGCCGCGTCGCGCATGCGCCGCGCCACCCGGCGCGGCGACCAAAGCAAAGGAGGAGCCGTGAAGAATCAACCGCGCGCGCCGGACTACTGCGTCCGGCGCGGGCGCGCCGTCGCCCGCATGGGCGACGGCGCATTCGCCGACGTCGTCGCCGCGCTGCGGGCGCAGTACGGCGATGACGTCGTGGAGGTCTACCGCGTCGCGGTCCGCCGCCCATGCGCCTATGACGAATCGTGGGCGCCGGAGCGCGAGCAGACGCCGGTGCGCGCCTACGTTCCCGGCGTCGTCGCCCGGCTGCGGTGCCGCGACGCCGGCATCGGCGTGACGGTTGCGCGCAGCGGGCGCTGCGCCGTCGTCGTCGATGCCGACGATGCGCCGGACGTTATCCCGGCCATTCGTCGTGTCGTCGCCTGGCGGCGCTGCACCGCCCTCGCCGCTGCGCGCGGCTTGCAGTGCGTCCAGGACGCCGATCTGCCGGGCGAGCTGCGGCGCTGCGTCTACGCCGCATCCGCCGCCGCGCCGCCGGCGCTGCGCGTCGTCATCGACGCCTGGGGCGACCCGATCTGGTTCGACGCCGACGGGCGCGTCGTCATCCCCGACGCCGGGCGCTGACGGCGCGCCCGCGTGCGCCGCGCCGCCCCCGCCGCCGGCGCTCCGACCGTGACCCCGCCGAACGACGCGCGCCCGCCCCGCCGCAGCGGGTGCGGGCGCGCCGACGTCGGTCAGTGCAGCAGGCGGGCGCGTCCGGCGGCGCTCGCGGCATACAGCGCCGCCGCCACCGCCGCCGCCGCCGCCTGCCATGCAGCGGCGGCGCGCGCGGCGGGCGACGCCGCCGCCTGCGCCCACAGCGCCCACACCGTTGCATGGATGGCGGCGGTGCGGGCGTGCGCGGCGGCGATCCGCGCCGCCCGTGCGTCGGCGCGGGGCAGCGGACGGGCGGCGGCGGCCTGCGCCGCCTGCGCCGCCCGCGCCGCCAGCGCCGCCGCCCGGCGCGCCCGCCACGGCGTCGGGCGCGCCGCCGCCAGGCGCAGCGCCGCCACGACGCGCCGCCGGGGGCGCGCCAGCGGGCGGGCGACGGAATCCACCCGCCCGACGACGCAGGCGGCGGCGGCCTGCGCCGCCTGCTGCGCCTCGGCGGCAGCCCACAGCGCCGTGGGCCACGCATCGCCCACGACGGCGCCGGCCAGGCGCTGCGCGCGCGCGGCGGCGATCACCGCCCGCGCCGCCGCGTCCATGACCGACGCGGGTCCGGCGCCGACCAGCGGCGGCGGCGGACCCGCCGCCGCCGCGTCGGACACGAACGCGGCCTCCTCAAGCGCGGCGTCAACCGCCGCGCTGAGGCGCCCATACCCCGCCGACGCCGCGGCGTCGGCGGGGTCAACGTCGCTTCCATTATTGATGTCCATACGGTTCATCATGCCACCGTCGCCGCGCTGCGCCACACGGTCGGCGACGGAATCGTTCCGTCGCCGCCGTCGCAGGGACGGCGACCCGCATCGATCGCGCCGCGCACGCGCGGCGCAGGAGGAACGCATCATGACCGAACGCGCGCCCCTCCCCCGCCCGGCGGGGGAGGGGACGGACGACGCGGCGGCGGCGCCGGTCCGCCCCCGCCGCCCCATGCATCGCCCCCGGCGTCGCTCCCGGCATCGTCCCCGCCGCTCCCGCCGGCGCCGCGCCCGCCGCGTCGCTCCCGGCATCGTCGCCGACGCCGCCGCAGGCGCCGCCGCTGCGCTATCCTGAGAGCGAACGCGGCATCCGCCGCGCCATATCCATCGCTCCCCCGCAGGGGGGAGCATGCGTTCTCCCGCCGCAGGGCGGGAGGGGAGGACCGAAACCGGTGGAAGAAACACCTCCTCCCCCGGTCGCGGGAGTGTTGCTCCCGCTCCGGGGGGACATGCTGCACGTCCAGCGCCTGGCGCTGGACGCGCTGACGCCAGGCGCCCGGCGCGCCGCCGGGGTCCTGGCGCAGCTCTGGCCGGTCAGCGCCGGCCCGCCGAACCTGCCAGGAGTCGGCGGCGGCGTCGTGCGCCGCACCGATGGACTCCTGGACGTGGCGCTGCCACTCCAGGACCTGGCGCCGCCGGACGCGGCGGGTGCGGCGGACGCCGCGCCGCCGCGCACGCTACGGCAGCTCGCGGGCGACCTCCTGCTCGCGGAGGTCGTCCGCAAGGCGGGCGGCATCTGGATGCCGCCGCCCACGTTTGTCGCGTGGGCGGAGTGGCACTTCAGCCGCAGCGATTTCGCCGCCATCGCCGCCGGCGGACTGCCGTCCCTGGCGGCGGCGCTGGCGGCGCGCGGCGTGGACGACGCGGAAGCGACGGCGCTCGCCGACCGCTTCCCGACGAGCGTCTGGCAGACGCTCGTCGCCCACTGGGGCGTCGTCATCACCGACGAGACGGCGTCGGCGATCCCGCCGCACGCCGTTCTCGGTCGCCTCGGCGCGGCCGCCGCGATCATGCGTCAGCCGCTCGCCGATTTCCACGCCGTCGCCGCGCTCGTCGCGCGCCTGGCCTTCTACGGCCTGGCGCTGCGCGCGGCGCACGGCGCGGCATAATCGAGTCGAATGGCGCGCGCGCGGGCGCGCCGCGTGATCGTGACCACCGGCGGGCGCCGCGCCGCCCGCCAGAGGAGGAGGCCATGAGCCACATTACAACGGCGCGCCTGGAAATCAAGGATTTCCAGGCGCTCATCGACGCCCTCCGCGACAACTATGGAATCGTGGAGGTCTTTGAACAGCCGCAGCGCCGGATCGTTGCGTATCTCCGCAACGAGCCGGTGCATGCGTATGTGCCGGCGTCCGCCATCCGCGGACGGTACGGCGCCGGCATCGGCGTCGTCGTCCGCGCCGATGGACGCGTCGAGCTGCTGACCGATGACGCCAACGAGGTCGACCTTCCGGCGATCCGCCGCGCCTACGCGCTGCGCGTCGCCGACGCCGATCTGACGGCGAGCGGCTTCGTCCGCGCCGCTGCCGACGAGACGCTGCAGGACGGAACCGTCCGCCGCGTCTACGCGCCGGCGGACGGCGCTCCGGCGCCGCGCGTCGTCGTCACCGTGGAGCCGAACGGAACCGTTCGGATCACGGTCGAAGGCATGATCGGGATGGGGTGCCTCCCGATCACCGCCGGTCTCATCGCGCGTCTCGGCGGCGCCGCCGAGACGACGCTCACCGCCGACGCCTACGGCGAGTCGGCAGACGCCGACTCGTGGGCGTGGGCGAAGGAGCGCAGCGATGCGTGAGCGCACGCTGCGCATCCACCGGATCATCCCGGTGAGCCGGGCCAACGGGCCCGGCAACCGGGCGGTGATCTGGGTGCAGGGGTGCACCCTAAGGTGCCCCGGGTGCTTCAACCCTGACACCCACAACCCCGCCGCAGGCGAGGAGGTGCGCGTGAGCGTTCTCCTCGACCTGCTGGCGCGGATCGCGATCGCCGGGAAGATCGACGGCCTGTCGGTCTCCGGCGGCGAGCCGCTCGAGCAGATCGCCGCGCTCATCCCGCTGTGCGCGGGGGCGCGCGCGCTCGATCTGACGGTCATCGTCTGGACCGGGTTCACCCCGGACCAGGCGGCGGCGATTCCGGGGTTCGACGCGCTCATGGAGCACGTCGATCTCCTCATCGCCGGGCCCTACATCGCCGCGCAGCGCATCGCCGACGGGCTGCGCGGCAGCGCCAACAAGGTCGTCCTGCTCGGGCGCGACGCGCGCCTGTCGCCGGACGACCTGGCGGACGTGCCGTCGACCGAGGTCATCATCGACCCGGCGGACGGCACGGTCGCCGTCACCGGCATCCGTCCGCCGCGCCGCACGCGCGGCGCGCAAGGAGGCGGGCATGGCGCGGGCTAACGCTGCCGCCGGCGGCGACGCCGCGCCCGCCTTCTGGCAGGCGCTGCACGCGCGCTATGCCGACGGCGTCGCCCACGCCTTCGTCCTGCACGGCAACGTGCATGACTACGCGCCGGGCGGCGGCGGGTGGATGCGCCTGGAGGCGTTCCTCCTGGCGCGCCTGACGCGCTTCGACCTGTGCGCCGCGCTTGACGCGGCGCACGGGCTGCGCTTCCCGCTTCCCGGGCACGCGGAACTGGCTACCCGCGCGCTCGGAGTCTCCGGGGCGAGTCCGGCGGCGCAGATCCTCGCCGCCGCCGACCCGAACGCGCCGCCGGCGGCGCGCCTGCTCCCCGTCACGCGCGAGACCATCGCGCTGGCGACGCAGCTCCTGGATGCGCTGCTGACGAATCCATGGAAGGTCGGCGAAGGGAGCGCCGCGCGCGCCGGGCGCATGGCGGTCGTCGTTCGGGACGCGCATCTCATCGTCCCGGACGGCGATCTGCGCGGCCAGGACGCGGCCATCCTGGCGCGCCTCCTGGGGTGGGGGCGCACCATGGAGATCGGAGCGGCGCAGCATCTGCTCCTCGCCGTCACCGACTCGTACGGCGCGCTCCACGCCGACCTGCGGCGGGCGACGTCGCGGTGGGACGCCATCCCGGTCCCGCTGCCGGACGAGGAGACGCGACGGCAGTTCGTCGGCTACCTCGCCCGGCAGCATCCGGGCCTGCGCGCCGACCCCGCCGCCGTCGCGCGGCAAACCGGCGCGTTGACGCTGCTGGGCGTGGAGGACATCGCCCTCCGCGCCCTCGGCGCCGGCGGCGAGGTGACCGCCGACCTGGTCGCCGAGCGCAAAGAAGCGCTCGTGCGCCAGGAGTACGGCGATGTCCTTCGGATCGTCGACCCGCGCCACGCGCTCGACCGCGTGGCCGGGTACGACTATCTCAAGGAATGGCTCACCCGCACCGTCGTCGCGCCGTGGCGCGACGATGGGCGGGTGCGCATCGGCGGTCTGCTCCTGAGCGGACCGCCCGGCACGGGGAAGACCCTCCTCGCCGAAGCGATCGCCGGCGAGGTCGGCGTTCCGCTGGTCGTCTTCGACCTGGCCCGCATTCTGGGCCAGTACGTCGGCCAGTCGGAGCGCAACCTCGACCGCGCGCTCGACGCCGTACTGGCCCTGGCGCCCTGCGTCCTGTTCATCGACGAACTGGACCAGGTCACGGGGCGCGGCGACGGCGGCGACGGCGGGTCGCGCGTCGATAACCGCGTGTTCGCGCGGTTGCTGACGTTCCTCGAGGACCCGGCGCGGCGCGGCGTCGTGCTGGCGGTGGCGGCCACCAACCGCCCCGACCTGCTCGACGCTGCATTGCGGTCGCGCTTCGACCGCACCGCGCCGGTGCTGCCGCCGACCGCCGCCGACCGCGCGGCGATCCTGCGGCAGATCGTCAACGCGCTGGCGCCCGGCGTGTCCCTCGGCGCCCCGGCGCTGGAGGAGGCGGTCGCCCGCACCAACGGGTGGACCGGGCGCAACCTGCGCGATCTGGGCGGCGTCCTCGGCGACCTGCTCGCCGAGGGCATGCCGCTCGATGCGGCGATCCGTGCGGCGCTCGACCTCTACCGACCGCCGCTGCGCGACACCGCCGCGCAAACCGCGTTGGCGCTGGCGGAGATCAGCGATCTCCGCCTGCTCCCGCCGGAGTACCGTCGGCAGGCGCACGCCGATGACGCCGGCGACCACGCCGACGCCCCGCCCCATGCGCCGCGCGCCGAACCCCGGCGGCGGCGCGGCGGCGATCTGTGACATTCGCCGGGGCGCGGCGTCCGCCGCGCCCCCCAACGCCGCCCGTCGCTCCACGACGGCGGCAAGGAGGCCATGAGCATGAGGAGCATCAACAACGGTCTGCACCCGGAACCGATTCCGGGCGCGCCGACCCACGATGACGCGCCGTCGCCCTACGACGCGACGGCGGCGGCGTTGCGCGCCTACCTGGACGCGCACACGCCGCTCGGCGTTGTCGAGGACCCCTGGACGCGGGTCCTCGACGGCTTTTTGATCAGCGTCCACGAGTCCCGCTGGCCCGGGCTCGTCCGGCTGGAGCCGGGCGATCTCGGGCTGGACCGCGCCGCCTACGCCGCGCTCGCGCGGCGGCTGCGCTGGGGATCGCTCGACCTCCTGCCGGACGGGATCGGCAAGGAGCTGGAGGCGCTCGTCTCCCGCGCACGCCGCCTGCCGCGCCGGTGGGGCGTGGCGGTGCACTGGGGACTCTTCGTTCCGCTGCGCGCCATGGAGGCATTCCGGCGCGAGTGGGACGAGATTGCGGCGGCGTTCGACGCCGCCGTCGAGCGATGGGTCGTCGAGTACGACGCCCACCGCGCTGCAGCGGAGGCGGCGTGCCGCGAGTTCGCGGCGCGCAGCGCCCGCGTCGCCGGCGCGATGGGGCTGGCGGCCATCGACCCCGAAGCGCTGGCGCAGCGCCTCATGGCGGCGTATCCGCCGCGCGACGCGCTGCGGCAGCGCCATCGCCTGTGGTACGAGACGGCGTTCATCCCGACGCCGGCGCTCGTGGCCGAGCAGGCGAACTACCTGGAAGCGCTGGCAGAGCAGCACCGCCAGCGCATGGCGGCGCTGCGCGCCAGAGGGGAGCGCCAGGCGCTGCAGGACCGCCTGACGCGCCTGGCGCTGGAGGAGCGCCTGGAGGAAGCCGAGCGCGCCGCGCGGCTGCGCGACGCCGCGCTGCGCGCCGAGGCGGAGCGCATCCGCGCCGACCTGCGGCAGCGCGCCGATGCGCTGCTGGCGGAGTTCGAGCGCACCTACGCGCTCGACCTGCGGCGGCGGCTGCACGATGCGCTGCACCTCCTCATCGCCGCCCTGCAGCGCGGCGGGTCATCGGCGTCGGCGACGCGCAGCGTCGTCGAGGCCATCACCGACCTGCGCCTGCTCACCCGCGAGGAGGACGTGGAACTCCAGGCGCTCATGACGCGCCTGGAGGAGGCGATTGCAACCCGCCGCGCGCAGCGCCGCCGCGCCGCGTCGCGCGCCGACGTCCTCCAACGCATCGAGGACGTCGGCGCCGTGCTGCAGGCGTCGATCCTGGCGCTCGGCGGCGGGCTGCGGCGCCGCGACGCCGCCGACGCCGCCGACGCCGACGAGGCCGACGAGGCTGCGATCCCGTTGCTCGACCCCGCCGACCCCGTCGGCGACGTGCGGCGACGGGTGCAGCGCCTCGGAATCCCGGAGCGCGACAGCCTGGCCGTCGCGCTGACCGACGCTGCCGCCCCCGCCGCCGCCGCCGTGCGGCGCACGCGCCTGGGGGCGCTGTAGGAACCGCACGCGCGCGGCGGCGCCATGGACTACGATGATTTGCCGGACGACGCTCCCGGCAGCGACGACCCGGATACCGGGCCGCGCGCCGACTGAGCGTCGTTCGACCGCCGACCCCGCATGCCGCCGGACGACCGACGCCGGCGGCGTGCGGTAGGATGGATTCGTGAGCGAGCGAGCGCGCGCGGCGGCGTCCGCCGCCGCGCGAAGGAGGATGCGATGACGAAGCAGCGACGTCGGCCGCTCGTCACCGGGGCGCGGCTGACCGGCGCCCCGGTCGAGCGGCTCGTGCACGCCGCAGCCTACCTCGGCGAGACGCACCCGTCCGTCGAGGTGCGGCGTGCGATGCAGGCGCTGCGCCTCGCCGAAAGCGACGATGCGCGCAGCGTGACGGCGGCGCTCCCCGCCGACCTCGCCGACTGGAACGCGGTCATCGCCGCGTTCCGGCGCGCCGGCGTGGACGGCGTCGCCATCGGTGCGGCAGAATGAATGACGGGGGGGCGGGAACGTCCCGCTCCCCACGCGAAAGGAGGGAACGAACATGGATCGGACCTTTGCCGCCCACCGTGTGGGCGGCGTGACGGTCGTCAACGCCACCCCCCACGAGGTGACGTTCCTCGTGGAGGGGACCGAGATCGTCGTCCCGCCGAGCGGGGCGACGCTCAAAGCCGATCCGGACGACGAGGTCGTCGGCCGTGTCGGCGACGCGGAGATCGTCCGCGTCGCGTTCCGGCGCAGCGCCGAAGGCGACGCGGAGCTGAAGGCGATCCGGGCGCAGCACCCGAACGCGCTGATCATCGGATCGATGATCAGCGCGCAGGCGTTCGGCTATCCCGTCGTCGCGCTCGTCGCGGCGCCGGGGCACGAGCGCCTGCCGCCGACCCAGCGGCGCTACCGCGCCGATCGCTTCACGGCGTTCGGGGACCTCCCCGACGCCGTGCGCTGCTGACCCGCCGGGGGGCGGCGCGGGGATGACCCCGCGCCGCCCCTCGCTCATTTCCCGGAGGAGGTGCGATGTCCCGTCCATCCGACCCATCCGCCCCGTGCGCCCCCGGCGTCCCCGCCGTCGTCGTGGTCGAAGCGCCGCTCGGCGTCGTCGCGCCGGCGCATCCGCGCGGCGCCCGCGTTGCGCTGATCGGCTACGACGTGCAGCGCAACGGCGTCCCCGTGGCCGCTTTCGCCGATGCGCGCCGCGCGCAGTGCTTCGCCGACGCCGTGCGCGCCTGGCTCGCCGCCGCACCCCCCGACACCCCCCCCGACTCCTGGCCGCCCGGCGCCGTGTCCGCCCTCGCGCGCCTCTGCCGCACCCACGGCGCGCTGCGCGTCGCCGATCCCGCCCTGCGCGCGGCGCTCGACCTGCCCCTGCGTCGCTGATCCCCGCCCGCGCCGCTGCCGTCGCGACTCAGCGCGGCGGCGCCGATCCCCGCCCGCCCCCCCC
>Ga0308404_1000424_pt1 | contig 13199 bp, 12 predicted proteins | sample HotsprSampleOSM4_FD_203475 | JGI IMG/M metagenome (GOLD analysis project Ga0308404, IMG submission 203475) | Hot spring phototrophic mat microbial communities from Octopus Spring, Yellowstone National Park, Wyoming, United States - 20060914_OS-M4 ...
TTAAAAAATGTCTTTAAAAATCTTGTCGCATAAGTCTGTATTTTATGTGTCGAGCGCTACAGAGAGGCGTGCCGTTATATTCGTTTGTAAATGGAATAGAGTGAGCTGAGCGAAAATAGACCTGAGTTATAAGCACAATTATTTGTCGTTTTCTTCTCGTAAATAGCGGATCATTTCTTCTCTAAAATTGACGCCGCTTACTTCCTCTTCTTTTGTATTTTGTGAGAAGATTAATATATAGAGCTTTTATATGATATGACTGTTGTGCCCTTATTGCTCTTAATTTACGTAGGCTTAGGAGTATCATTCTGCGATCGCGATCGCAGAGCAATAGGTTTAAGCTGGGCATCCAACCTTGCGATCGCGATCGCAATGGGCTAGTTTTGGACCACTTTGCGATCGCGATCGCAAGGCGCTAGCTTCTAGGATGGAGCGTATTAGAAATACTCCTCCCCTCTGCGATCGCGATCGCAATGGGCTAGTTTTGGACCACTTTGCGATCGCGATCGCAAGCCATAGGTTTGTCGCTGACCCCATCGTTTCTTGATTCCTCGTTTTTTAAATTTTTTACCCTTACGACATTGTATATATATATGAATAGGCTTGACCTCCTTCATAAAAGGAGGTGAGCTATGCTTAGGTTGTTCCTTCTCTTGCTTCTTGTCTGCTTGTCTTTGAGATTTATCGTTGACCTTCAAGGCTCAATTCAACGATATACGCATTGTCTCAGCGCTATGCTTGTTGAGCGTATATATGACCCTCAATATACATGCAGATTTAATGTTGGCTTCGATTTTCATATTGGCCATAATTGGTGACTGTTGGTTTTTTACCTAATATCAATGAGAAACTTAATTAAATTAATTCTTATTAAGTATAATTTATTTAATTATTTTTTTTTTACAATTAAAAATATGCGATCCTAATTTTCAAAATTTTTTCATTAACTTTATTATATTTAACAAATACTAATTACGCCGACCTTGTCTGCGATTGCGCATGCCCTCAAAATAGCTTGACTAAGTAACGTCAGTTCAGACTTACATGAAGTCAAGATAACTTGTGCTGACAGCAAGCAAGCCTCCAAAGAGCCCCAATGGATAGTTTACTCAATCTGTTTTACCACGTCTGCACTGCCCCACTAGAAAAACTTTTCGCTTTCGTTAGCGAGGTTATAATCATCCTCATACCCTTTTATCATTCCAACTATCACAACTTCTATCTCGAGTACGTCATAACATACCTACGCAATGAATTTCCCAGGGCTGGTCAGCTCCTGTTGAGCTTATCCCTTCAGTTATCGTCCACTTAATGCCTGCTTGGACATATCCACAGGCATCACCTTCATTGACCCTACTACGCTTGCTATCTGCAAGAATCCAGTATCATAAGACCTTACTCACTAGATGCGGTAAAACATCTACTGGCACTCTGATAGTCAATGACCGCAACGAACTACACGACTTTGTGCCCACCCCTGGCAATGTTAATCCCTGTCCCCAGGCTTACTCTTCTTCAGAGGTAAGGGATATCGATTGAAAGCCCTGCGTGACGAACTCTGATGTAGTGCAATTGATCACCAGCTGCCCTGTCAATTTTATGGTCAACGTATTGTATTGCGTAGGCCATCACTCAATCTCGCTGCCTTGGCCGGTTAATCTGAATCCACGTTCATTAACTACGACATCAAGTATCGTATAGGTGGGAGGGGATGAGGCATGACCGACCAGCCGGTGGACGCGCACAGGTCGGCCTATGCTGGCACAGCCGAAGGGTTGCTCGCCCTGCTTGGCAACCCAGACCTGATGGGCCAATCCTTGCTTGCCCTGTTCTGTTCGCGGCGTTGTTCGGGCAACGTCATCCTCAAGACCTACGACCTGGTCAGAGCGGGCGATGTGCGAGGCCGTCATCGGAGTGATCGGTGGCTTTCACACGCCAGTCGAGCGGGACTGCCTGGCGACCCTGCTCCGCGGCGACCGGCTGGTGGTGATCTGCCCAGCCAGCGGGCTGGCGGGGATGCGTCTTGCTGGCCCAGTCAAGGGCGGGGGTGTAGGCCAGCCACATCCTGCTGGCCGCGCCGTTCAAGCCGGACCGCTGGCGGGTGACGGCGGCGCTGGGCCTTACGTAGTGCCCAGCAGTAAGACCGAGGCACTTGCCGGCGCGCTGTTGGCGGGCGGCAAGACGGTTGACGACGCCGCAAACGCCGGCCTGATGGCGCTGGGGGCGCAGCCGCTGGCGATCGCGGCGCTGAGCGCGCGCTCAATCGAGTTCATCCAAGGGCATTTGCTGCTGAGCGCCTTCCGACGACGCCGCCCATCGCCGCCCCACGATTGCTCGCGCAATACGCTCATCTTTTCCCAGCGCACGCGAGAGGGCGGCCAGGTCGAGCGAATTGAGGATCTGGGCGGTGATCGGTCGCTTCGCATCCCAAAAGATGAAGGCCGACCAGAACGCCCGCGCAAGGTCGGACGTGACCAGCGCGTATAGGAATTGCGCTTCTTCTTCGTGCATGCATGGGAAGAAATAACACGTATCGTCCAAGACCACCGGCCGGCCCTGGAACGGCCGAACGAGGACGAAAGCCAGCTTCTTATATAGCCCCGAAATCGCCACCTTCCAGGGCGCAAACGTATAAGCGCCCACTCCAAAGAGCGAGAAAGGGGGACGGTGCTTGTAGACAGCGCTCTTCCTCTTGGCCAAAAGATGTTCATGACTGGCGAGATAGTCCCAAGCCCTGGGTGACTCCCAGCGTAGGTGGCTCGGATCGTCGTTCATGCTTCGCTGCGGGACAAGCATCCAGCGCCGTGGCGCGCGCTCGGCTGCCAGGTCAGCGCTCTTCAGCAGCGGGTAGATCACGTTGTCTTCAAGCACAATGCGCTCGCCCAGGCCGTTTACCCATTGCCCGTCTTCGGGATGCAACTCAAAGATGCCGGCGCAATCGTGTTTTACCCCAGATCGCCAGACGCGAGCGCCATTCCCCAATAGTCCTCGATGCTTCTCATACAGCTCAAGGTCGGCGACGAGCAAATTGTCTCGCAAACCAAAGCTGCTGACCGGATGATGGGCGTGAAGCGAATCGAAGGCGCGGCACGTTTTGCTCTCGCCGCGCGGGGCGGTCTTAATCACCAGCAGGCAGGCATCCACCGAGGCCGCGAAGTGTTCCTTGGCATCGAGCAGATACAGCGATGCCGATTCGACGCGCAGCCTGTTTTGCCAGGCGTATAGAAGAACCTTACGGGCCACGCTCGTTTTGCATATCATCGCAAGCAGCGCTTCTCTGGCGTTCATCAGCGCGACGCCATTCCTAATGATCCATTCTGAGACGTCGAAGTTGCTTTTGCCAGTGAGGGCGTCAATACCGCGCAAGCCATCCAGGTTCGCGCGCGCCGGCAGGTTTGCGCTCCCCAACGCGCCCAGCGTCGCGTGGGTGACCCAGGGCGGATTGCCAATGACGAGGATCGGCTCAGGCAATTCCTTGACGACCTCAGGCCAATTAATCAGGAAGACGTCGGACTGTTGAATCTCGATGCGCGCGCAGGGGGAGAAGCCGGCGACAGCGCGTCGCGCTTGGGCCACGTATTCCGCGTTGATCTCAAACCCAAGCACGCGTGAGACCGCCGGGAACGTTTCTAGTGCAGCGGTGAGAAACGCGCCTGTCCCACACGTTGGTTCGAGGATCGATGCCGGAGAGAACCCGCTGCGCGCGACGAGCGAACAAATCGCCCTGGCCAGCGCGATGGGGGTTTGAAAGTCTCCGAACTCGATCCTGTGGCTATCGCGCACACGCATGCTTACCTCAGCCGGTCCGATGACGCAACTATACTGTAGTTGCCATTGCAAGAGGTAACCGATCTTGGGTAGATCGGCGAGAGACTCCTTCTTCAGCGCTTTCAATTTGATGCGCAGGGGGGCGAACTCGGCAACGTAAGCGTCGCAAATGGCAACGGCGATGTAAGTATGCGAAGCCCAGTAACGTCAGTTCGGGTTTACATGATTCAGGGATTCTCACGCGAAGACGTGGAGAACGCAGTAGAAAGCAGTGCCGACATAGAAGGGGAACTTTTAGTTTCGCCTATCCGCGATTCCGCGCGAGGAGTGGAAGGTGAGGTTCATCCAAACTCACATTATGTTATGTAGAAATCTCTGCCTCCTTCGCGTCTGTGTGGCGCGTGTTTCTGATACACCATCTTCGCGTGGCGCGCTCCCGACTCGTCGTTTGGTGAGATAATTATTAAATTCAGAACCTGCCGAGCGCTCGCATCCCGCTGTGGCAGGATGAGGAACTCCGCAGAGCACGGCGCTGGCTAATGGCCAGGCGGGATGACCCGACGGAAAGTGCAACAGAAAACATGCCGCCTCTCCGCGCTTAAAGCTGTGGTAAGAGCGCACCGGCGTCGCAGTGATGCGGCGGCCTGGCAAACCCCACCGGGAGCAACGCCAAGACGCACAGATGAGGCAGCTCGCTGATGCGCAGGTAGGCGAGCAGAGACGCACAGCAATGTGCGTCCCAGAGAGATGACCGCGTGTGTAGAACAGCGTCACAGAATTACTTGAACGCCGAGCATGATACGCACGCCAACGCCGGCATCCCGCTCGACCTGGCTTGGGTCAACACGGCGCGGGTGAACCGCAGCGCGGTCGATCATCGGCGCGTTATGACACTGCCCGGACAGCGCACGGTTAAGCAGGCGTGGCTGCTGCGCGCGATCACGCTGATCGACCTCACCACGCCTCAGGGGGATGACACGCCCGGCAATGTCCAGCGGCTGTGCGCCAAGGCCCTGCGTGACGATCTGTTAGCGGCGCTAGGTGCAGCGACGCTGCCGATTCGCGTCTGCGCGTATCCGGAGCTGGTGCCGGCGGCGGCCAGGGCGTTGAGCGGCTCCGGCATCCCGGTGGCCAGCATCGCAGCCGGCTTCCCGGCCGGCCTGGTGCCCTTCGACCTGCGCGTTAAGGAGTCGAATATGCGATTGAGATGTTCGCGCAGGAGGTTGACGTGGTGATCTCCTGCCGGCATGCTTTGCTTGGCGACTGGCCGACGCTCCACTGCGAGGTGCGCGCCTTCCGCGAGGCGTGCGGCCAAGTCCGGCTGAAGGTGATCCTGGAGACGGGCGAGCTGGCCCACACGAAGTAGTTTGGACCTCCCATGCGCTTAATGACGATGCCATCACCTGGAAGCGTGGAAGACTTCGTTAAGTCTATTCTTTGACTATGCCACGACACGAACAGCTTTCATTCTTCTCTGAACAAGAATATCAGTTACGGCCAGTGAATGTTGCTTCCGTCTCACAACGAAGTCCCTTCCGTTATCCAGGCGGGAAGACTTGGTTTGTGCCAACTTTCCGACGTTGGATGGCGAGCCTAAGGACTAAACCGCGCGTTCTGGTTGAGCCGTTCGCAGGCGGTGGGATTATCAGCCTGACTGCGCTGTTTGAGAATTTGGTCGAAGTTGCGGTGATGGTTGAACTAGATGAGGACGTGGCCTCAGTCTGGGAAACTGTGGTGAACGGTGATGCTGAATGGTTGGCTCATCGAATTCTTACATTCTCGATGACCAGAGAGCACGTTGAATCGGAACTCCAAAAGCAACCAACCACGAGAAGAGAGCGGGCTTTCCAAACAATCTTAAAAAACAGAACGCTACATGGCGGAATCCTTGCCGAAGGCGCGCGCTTTCTCAGATACGGGGAGAATGGGAAGGGTATAGGGTCTCGATGGTACCCAGAGACGCTTGCTCGTCGTCTGCTCGATATCAATCGTCTTGTTAGCCGGATTGATTTTCGTTGTGATGACGGATTAAAAGTAATGGCTGAATTTGCTGACCGCAAAGATGCTGTCTATTTCATTGACCCTCCCTACACTGCTGGCGGAAAGAAGGCCGGCAGGCGGCTGTACAAGCATCACCAGATTGATCACGAGCGCTTATTTGCGATTTGCAAGTCCCTCAGGGGTGATTTCCTAATGACCTATGATGAAGCTGAAGAAGCAAAGAGATTAGCACATAAGTATGGGTTCCAAATGCGCGCGATCCTTATGAAAAACACACATCATAACATGATGAGGGAGTTAGTTATCTCAAGAGATCTGTCGTGGTTGGATGGCTTGCCTGCTGTTGACGAATCCAGACTCAAGCACATCGCAAAGAGACCAAAAGAATGAGCAAAGCTCGCTCTTCCAAAGTCAGCACCGGAGATTACCCAATAGCTAGGCTGGAGGCGCGCCACCTAACTAATTTCTACTTTGGCAGACAGATTAGCCGGCCGCGCCATGCACTAGTCCGCGATCGCGAACAAGCTGACGAGTTGGTCACGTTAGCGGGCGAATCTCACGCAGAATTAACCGCTTTGTGAATGCAACCACAGCCTTTTCCGCGCCAGCTTATCACATCGCTCGTCAGGTCCCACCAGCTGCCCCGCCATCGCCTCACCACCGTTGGATCGTCTTCGTCCATCAAGCAGCTAGCCTGATTGGATGTAATTTTTATTTATTAAAAATTAATTTAAAGTGTAAATTATTAAAATATAAAATTAAAATCATTCTGCGCCGCCTACTGTCCCCCTAAAATGTAGGCCAGTTGTATAATATCATATATGACGGCTTCCCCACTCATCATCCACAGCACTACCCCTGCGCCCAGCGAGGGCATCCGACGCACCATGAGCATCCACCAGTGGATGCGTCGGCTGATTGACCAAGCATCAACGCTTCAGCTTGGCCCACAAATCCGTCATGGGGTCTTTGACGAACACTACGCCGAGTTGGCACTGCTCGCGCTCGTCTGCACAGACCAAAAGATCGAAGCGTTTGTCTCGCCGAAACTCATCGTCCGGTTGCTTGAGCACCACAAACGCGCCGCGGCTTGGCATGGCACCAGCCTTCCCCTTGCCCCAGATGACCCCTTGCTTGCAGGAATTTTCGGCAATCCAGACATGGCGAGCGAGCAAGTGAGCGCGATCAACGCAGCTCTTGATGTCCTCGACAAACACATGGAGCAAGCCGGCGTGCTCTACCAGCCGCTCATGTATCGCCTCATTCACCACATCAACAGGCTCGATCAACCCACTGTTGACTATCTCTGGCGCGCCTGCGGCTTTGGTAAGGATATTCACTTTGTCGAAGTTGAGCGATATCCGCTGCCGCTGCTTGGGCCTATCGCCGAGATCGTCGACAAGGCCGGCGCACAGACAACCTGGGAATACGACCCAGCCGGCAGCCCATTGGGTTACCTCACGCTAATGGATAGCCCCGCTGAGGGCGTCGTGCACATCGAATCAACGCTCCGCCCCACCGGTCGGCTGATCGCACACCAAGCTGATCTAGAAGAAAATTCGCTACAGAAGTTTGTCGAGTTTGTCGAAACAAAGGGATTCATCCTGAAACGAGATTACCAAACACAAGCGCAAATTCATTATGTGTATGAGTGCGACTATTATGACGCCGTCAAGCGCGCACGGGAGATCCTTCAAGAGGGCAGCAGAAAGGTTTGCGTCCTCGTGCCATACTACGACGCGGTGACCGAGTCGCTGCTGAGCGAGGGCGAGCGTGACGTCGCAACCAATCCACCCCATCGTAGCCTGTGGTCCTCACCGCTCATCCGCGCCCTCTACGTCCTTGCCCATCCCTCGCCCATCCATATCCCCATGCGCCATGTCGACAATAGCGCCTACCAACACTGGCACAAGATCTATGCCCAGGCGCTGCACTGGGCCGCTCCGCAAGAGATGTCAATCGGCGAAGTCAGCGCGATTGCGCGCGCCGTCGTCACCTACACCCAGCCACCTCCGGGCGCGCTCTCCGAGCGGGCCGTCGAACTTGCCAAATCCCTGATCAGCTACAAGACAAGCGAGCACCAAAGCCTCTATGACCGTTTTGCCGAATTCCTGTTCAGGGTCTCCGACCCCCATGGCTTGCGCTTCACCAACCACGAACACTACCGCGTCCAGAGCTTCGCCTTCCTCAACCTGATCAGAGACGCCGAAGCGATGTTCCGCTTCATCGGCCTCGACGTCCCGCCATATGCCTTTCAGCGCGCGTTCTGGGAATTGCTCTCCGGTGAGCGCATGAGCCGCGCCCTGATCGGCGGTCCGCTTCAGCCCTTGTTCCAAAGCATCGCATCGCCCATGTTCACCGTCTACCAGTTCATCAGCGTTACCGAGCCCTTCGACGACGTGATCGTCCTCGGCGCCGATCACGATAGCCTGCTGCGCGACCCGCGCGGCGCGACCCGCAACGTCGAGGATTACCTGCACCTCCTCCACGCCATCGGCAAGCAGGCAAAGCGCATCTGGCTGATCGGGAGCGACTACGACGTCCGCGGCGTCCGCGCCCGCAACGACTTCCTGCGCGCGATGCTCTCCGCCCGATCTCAACGCTACTATGCAACCCCGTGAGTTCCACGACCTCGCCTGGGACCGCCTCTTCGGCATCCTCCACGCGCTTCGCCAAGGCGTGACCATCGGCGAGTACATCGGCTTGGCACACGCGCCGCCACCGGCAGCGCAGCCACCTCCCTCGATGCGCGGCCAACAGGCGCTCTTCTTCGCGCCTCGCGACTGGATCGCCTCAGAAGAAGGACGACTCGCCTTTAAGCCATGCTACGGCCCAACCTTCTACTTCGTCCCGCCCAATCAGGTCGTCATCGGCAAGAAGGCATACAACCTCCACGAGACCATGGCACAACTGGGCAACGCGCGTCTCATCTGCCCACACCCTTACGACGTCCACGAGATCAGCTTGTGGCTCAAGCTTGATTTGAATGCCGATTTCCCAAGTGGGTTTTGGGCGCAAGCCCTCGCCCAGCCCAGTGGACTCATAGCAATGTGTCGCGCCTTTCAGTCACTGGGACCGCGCGACCTGCGCCGCTGGCGCGTTAGCAGCTTTGACTATGCGCTCTTTGAGCGATATGGGCCAGCCTTTCCCGAAAAGCAAGCTGAGAGGCTGTGGAAGAAGCTGTATCACAACAACCAATACGCCGGCAATTGCCCACTCGCCGACCTTGAGCTAGAGCGCGCTATCGCCTTCCGACGCGGCAAGCACGGCCTCGCTATCAAGCGGATCCTGCGCGACGTCCACCTCAGCGACCTCGGCAGGCTCTGTCCGATCAGCACAGCCGAGGGAGAGAACGTCGGGCGACTGGTCGCACTTGCGGAAAGTGCCCGACTTACCCCGCTGGGTTACATCGCCGCTGCGCATGAGGATGACCCATCGTCGTTCTATCATCCCCCCTTCTCGGATCTGCCTGCGCATTGCACATACCGCGATATGTTTTGTCGAACGGCCAATCGCCTGCCGTTCGTCATCTATGATGACCCAACGCGCGCGCTGATGGCAGCGAATATGGCGCGCCAAGCGCTGCGCATCGGACGATCGGCTCCTAGCCTTGTTTGCTGCACAGCGCCGCAAGACCCTCAATTTGACGCTGCGCTTGCGCAGGTCAGGACGACTGCCATGGTCGCGTACTTGGCTATCCCAGGCGCAACGTTTGAAGACGGCTTCCTCGTCAGCGAGGGCTTCGCCCGCAGCCCGCGCGCGTGCGTCCTGAAGACGTATCGCTATGCGCTCGTCACACCGAAGGTCAACGCGGAACTCGAATCCCTAGAGGTCGGCGACGCAGTCCATCCGAACCGGGTCTATGAGCTAATCGGCGCACAAGGAAAGTTAACCTTCCTCCACCGCAGCAGCGCGGGCTGGCTCTCAGCCATCGACCCCAGCGAGGAAGAGCCAACCTGCGAGATTGCCTGCATGATGGAAGCGCGGATGGGCGATAAGCTGTGCGGCGGACACGGCAACAAGGGCGTGATCGTCCGAATTGAGCCCGACCCCAGCATGCCATGCCTCCCAAACGGGCACGTCATCGACATCTGCACCTCGACCCTTTCCCCACTCGCACGCCTCAACCTCGGTCAGCTGTTCGAGGCACACCTCGGCTTGGCCGGCTACGTGCTCGGACGAACCTATCTCATCGACCACGACAGCCCAGAACATCGCCCCGCCGTCTACGCCGAGCTTGCCGAAGCGTGGCGCTGCTGGATGGGGGCGCATCCGGAGCTGGCAAGCCAGACCTATCACCCCGCCCTGCGCGAGCTGATCCATCGGGTCGCATGGGAAGAGGTTGCCCCATATGCGCCCCAGTCCCTCCGAGAGGAACAAAAGGCGCGGAAGCTGGAAAACGCCGAGGCGATGGCGCGGATCGTCGCCAGCTGCCGTGCCTACGCAGCTTTCCTCAACGTCCCATGCCCAGAGGAAGCGAGCTTGGAGGGATGGGTCGCCTGGGCCCGTATGGCCGAGGCGCTCGTCGGCTGGCCGTCGCCCATTGGCGGCAAGATGCTCGTCCGCGACGGCAGCGGCGGCGAATTCTTCAGCGCACCGCTCGTCGTCGGCCCGGTCTCAGTCATGCGCCTAAACCACCTCGCTATCGATAAGCTCTCGATGCGCGCTACCGGCCCATACAGCGTCGCTCATATGCAGCCTCTGCGCGGGCGCAAGCATAAAGGCGGACAGAGGCTCGGAGAAATGGAGGTCTGGAGCTACCTCGCCCATGGGGCAACCCAGAACTTGAGCGAGGTCATCAGCTTCCGCTCGGATTACACCGCTTCCCCCTCGCAAGCCTACGTCCAGCTTGTCGAGCGCGGTGACTTGGATCCACCAAAAGCCTACCGGCTTGAGCAGCTTCGCGCCATCCTCGAGAGCATCGGGATTACCGTCGACCTCCAATGAACAAGCCAGCGCAGCTCAGCCTGTTTGACCTGAGCCCAGCCCAGATCAAGCAGCCATGGCTTGGGGATTGGCAGATAATCGCAAGCGACCACACGCGCTACGCCATGAATGCCCCGACGATGGTCGAGGCGCTGCGAGTCGTCTGTTGCGCACGGCTCGCCTTGGAGTCACAGGAAGGATATCTCGCGCACGCCGATGACCACCCCGAAGCTATCAATCGCCTCAACGCCTGCGCTTGGTGGGCGGATGACGCGCCCCAATCGTTCGCGCTGGACTTTGACGCACAAGGATATCTCGCTACCCCAAATGCAGCGCTCTATATCGTCAATTACACCAAGATATGCAGCGTCCGCTTCGCGGATGGACCCGCGCAAATCGCTGTGAAGCTCGCCCGCCAGCGCGGCCACGGACCGTTGCGGGAGGTGCGCTGGCAAATAAAAAGGGGGATGGGCTGCCTTCACCTGATCCTAGACATCCGCCACATCCCCGGCTATCTTCCCCAAGACGAGATCCCGCGTGTGTTGGCAGCTTACCAAGCGAGCTTCGATCCCCCAGAGGGAGATGAGTTGGATAACTTGCCGCTGACCAGCTACGCGCGCCAGCACTTAAGACGTGCCGGCATACGGACGCGCCAAGACGCCATCGCGCTCCTGCTCGGCGTGCGGCGCACTCGCGTTAACAGTGCGACGTTGGCTGAACTGCGCGCCTGTTTTCGCCTTCACTAGCCCACAGGCAACGCAGAGGACTGCGCAAGACACAAGCAGCGCGCTGGGCCACCAGAGCCCGACAAGCAATGCCCCCCCGTTCACGCCGACTGCTGCAAGCAAGGCCTTTTGCAGCCTCCCCTTCGTCCACGGCAGCGCGCTGAACGCGACCAGTGCAGCGGTGTAATCGGGAAGATCACAGGTGAAATATGGGACGGTAAGGGCGAGAAAGAGGAGGCGAAGCGGAGCGCTTGGTATGGATATTAGCGCAGAGATTATTGATATAACAGCAAAGTAGATTGTGTACGTCGGGAACAGAAGGCCGCCGAGGGCGGCGATGATGCTAAGGACTTGTGCTATCTGCATGAGCTATTATAGCGACATGGCTTGCCCTCTGGGGTCATAATAACTGTATGTGATATTTGCGAGGTTACTCATGTCGACGCGGTAGTGGGGTATCTTCTCTGGCCAGTTGCCATGCTCGTAGAACCTCAGAATGAGCAGGGGGATGGGGATCTTGAGCCATCCCTCGAGGCCGGGGGCATCGTAGCCCGTTACCCCGTCCGTGATCATGACTACCTTGTCCGGCTGTTTTCTATTCTGTTTGAGGAAGGTGTTGACTTTGCTATAACTAATCTTATCTTTTAATTCTTTAAATTTAATTTTTTTATTTGTTTTTCTCTCTATAAATTTTTCATATACATATAACAAGGCGTTTTCCATCGCTGTGCCGCCGCGCCCCTTGTACGATTCGAGGGCTTTCATGAGGTTATGGCGTTGCCCAGGCTCGATGAGGCACTCGCGCTGCAGGTCGGCGTCGTACTGGATGATGATGATGTGCGTGCTGTTGGAGGCGAACAGCGAGCAAATCGACGGGATGGCGTAGCGTGATAGGTCATCTTCGTTGATGCTGCCGCTGGTGTCCAGGACGAGGACGCTGTAGCTCGCTATTGGCTCGCGACCAGGCAATGGGATGCCGGAGACGCGGCCAAGTGCTGAGATCGGGGGAATTTTGTAGCGCTCTTCGCGGCTCGTCAGCTTAGAGCTCGTCGTGCCCTCGATCTGAGACCTGAGAGACCGAAAAATCTGCCTTATCCTTGAGTGTATCCCAAACCTTGCATTTAGGATTGTCTCCTCTCCGCCCGGAGTTGTCCCTTGTGTCCGCGTTGACTCACCGGTGATCTTGGCGATTTGCTCTTCCACTTCTTCCATGGCCCCCCTGAAGCTTTCGGAAACCGGTTCCTCGTCATCGATGACGATGTCCCCGAGGGGGCAATCTTTGGAAAAGTTTTTGTTGATGAGATCTTCGGGGAAGAATTTTGAGTAATAATTAGACTGATTTTTTTCTTTTTCTATTAGTTTGCTTATAACATCTCTACAAAAATTCTCAAAATCTTTTAGTAATTCGTCTTGGCTTATTTTGTTTTTACCTTCTTTTGCCTGATTTTCAGAATTCCCTGAATTTTTCTCTATATTTTCTATAGTTTTTTCAATAACATTTCTGTAAAAAGATTTTTTGTTAAAATATGTTGAATTTCTAATTTCGCTATATTTTTCAATTAAACTATTTATTAATTTTTTCTCATCTTCTGTGAGCTTTTGTCCTTCTTCATTCGTCCCTTCTCCGTCATTATTGTTTGCTTTTTTGTTAGAAGGTACACCAGATTCTTTTTTCCCTTTGCTGCCACCGCCGAAGGAGCCTGCTATGTTCCCTTCTTGATTTGTCCCTTCTCCGTCATTATTGTTTGTTTCCTTGTTAGAAGATGCACCAGATTCGTT